>ERZ773147.29-NODE-29-length-149834-cov-14.792548_pt1 | contig 149834 bp, 143 predicted proteins | sample MGYA00580851_ERZ773147 | MGnify/ENA primary metagenome ERZ773147 (study PRJEB29015, sample SAMEA2737818) | human gut metagenome | biome: human gut; feature: human-associated habitat; material: faeces | place: China | collected 2012 ... | reverse complement strand
AGGCAGGCAGGCAGGCAGGCAGGCAGGCAGGCAGGCAGGCAGGCAGGCAGGCAGGAGACTAATCCCGCCTTTTTTGGGTGCTCAAAAATATATAGGGATACATTGAATACCGTTACGGCGTAAAGCGCCGGGGCGGTATTTTTGTATATAAAAAACCGAAAGGGAAAGAACCAATGAAAAAAACACTTGCGATAATGCTGGCGCTTATCATGGTGCTGGCGATGGTTCCTGCGCTGGCGGATGGAGAAGTAGCGAAAATATCTGCTACTGGAACCGAATACGCAACGTTGGACGAAGCGATAACAGCGGCAAAAGATGGTGATACTATTGAACTGCTGGCGGACTGCGAAACGTCATCAGGAATAAAAGTAGAAAAGAAAAGCTTGACTATAAAAAGCACAGGTGAAACAAAAAGAAAGATAACGCTTAATGACCTTGGCATATATACATCATCAGACGAAGGGAATCCTGACGAAAAATATTTGAAATTTGAAAAATGTGTGCTTGAAATCAAGGCGAAAAATAATCCGAGTATGGGTGGCAGTACCGCTAATCTAATAAGCAATTATAACCTGATATTCCTTGATGCTAATATTTGTATCGAAAAACCTGAAACCGCAAGAATAAGCGGAATGTATCTTTATCAGCAAAGCAACCTCTATATAATAGATGGTTCACAGGTAACTATTTCGGGATTCAATGAGGAAAAGGCAAGCGGTATATTTGCCGACGATTCCGGCAAATACGAAAATAAACCAAATAGGCGCATTGAAGTAAAAGGCGGATCGAAGCTCAATATATCTGACTGTGATTGGTATGGCATGACCATAGACCCCATAGATGTGCTCGTAGATAGCAGTACAATAGATATTACCAATTGCGGAAATCAATCATACGGCGGTGGAATAGGTTGCTATTCTGGAAAAATGACTTTGACAAACAATGCTACTGTTACAACGAATAATAATCGTGGCGGTGCTTGGGGCATATTTGTAAAAGAGCTTGAAATGGACGGCACATCTACTCTCAGTTCTTGTAATAATAAGGGCGATGGTATTGATATTGGCGGCCCCGGTAAAATTGAAAAAGGTGCAAAGCTGACCCTCGACGGAAATAAGAATGCTGGCTTGTGCGTATACGCGGGCAGTGATTACTGGTATGGAAATGTAGAGATACCGGATGGCGTTACCTTCTCAGCACAGAAGAATGGAAGAGGAATATGGGTTTATTTGGGCGGAAAACTTAACATGGAAACCGGTACTGTGATGTACAATTCCAGTGATGATTATGGCGGAGGAGTATTTAACTGGGGTACATCTGTATTAGGTAACAATGTTTCCCTTTATAATAACCATGCACGTATCGCCGGAGATGACATATATAATGTTACTTCTTATTATGATTATGAAAACGGAGCACCAGTAAAGACGAAGGCTAAGATCACCTTTGGCGGTGTGGGCTCCGATTGGTGGCTGGACGGTGCGCCGGACTGCGATGGTAAAATACACAAGATCGACGGCTGGTATGAGGACGACGCAAATGGCAAACGTTGGCAGGCACATAAAGAAAAGCCAGAGGACAATCACATCTTATCGGTGACTGCTCCTAATCAGCCAATTGAAGTTAAGGTGGCTGTTAAGGCGGCCCACGGTGCGAACGCCGTCGAACCTACCCCCGTTCCCACTCCCGGCGGCAATACCGGCGGCAACGGCGGCGGTAATGGCGGCGGGTACTACCACCCCACCACCACCCCCGTTCCCGTGATAGTCATACCCCCCAAGACCGGCGATATGACGGTTTGGCAGAGCATACTGCGCTTCTTAGGGATAAGGTAAGCAAATAGCGGAATGAATAAGCCCCCGGCTGCGGCCGGGGGCGATTTTTTGTATCGGGCTTATATCAGGAGCATCCTGTCGTTATTCAGCGCCTTGCCGGATATTTCCTTGAAGCGCAGCAGTAGGTCGGCAACCTCTAATACCTCGCGCTCCGCGCCGGATACGTCCATTACCACGCGGCCCGCGTCCATCATTATGGTGCGGCTGCCCAGCTCCAGGGCGGACTGCATGTTGTGCGTCACCATAAGGCAGGTGAGGCCGTTTTCCTCTACTATGGAGGTGGTCAGCGACAGTATCTTTTCCGCCGCGCCGGGGTCAAGGGCCGCGGTATGCTCATCGAGCAGCAGCAGCATGGGCGGGTTTATGGTGGCCATCATAAGCGTGAGCGCCTGCCGCTGCCCGCCTGAGAGCAGCCCCACCGGCTGCTGCATCCTGTCCTCAAGGCCCATGTTGAGCATGGCCACCCTGTCCCGAAGGGTCGCCTTGTCGGCTCTGGAAAGGCGGCTGAGCCAGCCGCCCCTGCCGGAGGCTAAAGCGAGGTTTTCCTCTATGGTCATGCCGGGGGCGGTGCCGCGCATGGGATCCTGAAACAGCCTGCCTATATGCTTTGCCCTGATGTGCTCAGGCATGAGGGTGATGTCACAGCCTGCCATGGTTATGGTGCCGCTATCGGCTATGAAGCTGCCGGCAATGGCGTTGAGCAGGGTGGATTTGCCCGCGCCGTTGGCGCCTATTATAGTAATGAAATCGCCCTTTTCCACATTGAGGGAGAGGCCGTTGAGCACCAGCTTCTCGTTTGGCGTGCCCGGGTTGAAGGACTTTGAAATGTGGGAAATGTTAAGCATCAGGCAGCCCTCCTTCCGTTGCGCTGGGCAAGCTTGCGCTTATACAGCGGAAGCTGCTCCTTGAGGTAGGGTATGGATATTGCCGCCACGACTATGACTGAGGATACCAGCTTCAGCATGAAGGCGGGCATATTGAAGCGCAATGCAACGGTGTAAACCAGCCGGAACACGAACGCGCCGATTACCATACCGAATATGCGCAGCGGCATTTTCCGCCTGCCCATGAAAACATTGCCTATGAGCAGCGAAGCGAGGGCTATAGTTACCATGCCGGAGCCTATGTCGATGTTTACCGACTTCTGGGACTGAGCCAACAGGCAGCCGGAAAGCGCCGTAAAGCTGTTTGCCACGCAAAGCCCGACTATGGTGGTAAAGGCGGGGTTGATGGAGGATGAGCGCACCATGTCCGGGTTGTTGCCTGTGGCTCGTATGGCGAGGCCAAGGCGGGTACGGAGGAACAGGCCGAGAATAACGGCTATTGCAAGCACCGCGATGACTATAACGAACAGCTTGTACTGGCCGCCCAGAATTCCGCCGCTCAGCATATCCTTAGCTCTTGTGAACACCGTCTCCGTCTTGTTCATGTTCAGTATGGAGGAGCCCCCCATAACGCCTATATTGACGGAATACAGCGCGGTGTTGACGATTATGCCGGAAAGAAGGCTGTTCACGCCCATTTTGGTCTGCAAAATGGCCGTAATAAAGCCGGACGCCACGCCGGAGAGCATCGCGGCGGGAATGGAAAGGTAGGGGTGCCCGGATATGGCGACAGCCGCGCCTACCACCGCGCCCAGCGTGAAGCAGCCGTCCGTGGAAAGGTCGCAGACGTTGAGCATGGAGTAGCTGAGGAACAGCGCCAGTACCGTAAGTGAGGATATGAGCCCCAGTTCAAGGGCGGTCTGTACAAGGCCAAGGGCCGAACTCAGTGACATTGCAATAAGCCTTTCTTACTATTCTATATATATTATCAGTTGAGCTCGTCGAAGCTTTCGGCGGTAACTATGCTCTGAACCTTGGTACAGAAGGGAGCGAAGGTCTTTTCAATATCGTCGAACTTGTAGCCAAGCTTTTCGCAGGTCTCTGTATTTACGGTAGCGCAGCCGTTGTCAAAGGTGCGAACGGGAAGCTCGGCCGGCTTTTTGCCCTCCAGAGCTACTTCGGCTACCATATTGGCGGTTTCAACGCCGAGGTTTGCGTAGTCCACGCCGTAGCCGAGGAATGCGCCGTTGAGGGCGAAGGAGTCCGCGCCGGTGTAGTGGGGTATTCCGGCGTCGGAGAGCAGCTCGCAGATGCTGAGCTCGGCCTTCATTATGGTGTTGTCGGTAGGGGTAAATACCGCGTCAACGCCGTCGGCTATCAGGGACTGCACAGCCAGCACGACTTCATCGACAGTGGTGCCGGTGTAATCTGAGTATGCTACTCCGCGGGCGTCCAGATCGGCCTTGGCGGCGGCGATGGGGGTTGCGGAGGAATCCTGACCTATGTCGTACAGCAGACCTACCTTAGCGGTATCCGGCTTTGCGGCGAACATCAGGTTTATTACAGCAGCGGTGTCAAGGTAGTCGGAGGTGCCGGTGACGTTGCTGCCGGGGGCCTCGAGAGATTCCACGATGCCGGTAGATACGGGGTCGGATACGGCGGCGAATACTACGGGTATCCCGTTATCTTCGGTGGCAGCCTGCATGGCCATGGCAACCGGGGTGGCAACGCCTACCATTATATCAACGCCGTCGGCGATGAAGTTGGATATTATCTGGTTCATAAGGTTGGCGTCAGCGTTGCAGTTGTCGTAGGATACGTTGAAGGTGACGCCATTTTCTTCGCCTATCTCCTTGAGGCGGGACTGTATATTGTCCACGATCTGGTTAAGAGAGGCGTCATCAACGTAGTTGCAGATACCGACCTTTATTTCCTTGCCGGCTTCTGTCCCGGAGGGAGCCTTGCCGCAGGCGGTGAGGCAGCTGAGTGCGATAAGTACGGTGAGTGCCAGTGCGATGATCTTCTTCATTTTGTTTTTCTTCCTTTCATAAGCTTGAAGCTTTAAAATTTTTAAAATAAAAACTCCCGTCACAGCAATTAAACACTGCTGGGACAGGAGTGATATTCCTGCGGTGCCACCCGGCTTGACGCGAACTGCGCCCACTTTGCGCGTACTATATAATACGCTGGCCTTTGTTTACGGAGAGCCTTGCTCCGTCTCACATACTCCAGGGCTTATGCCCTGTTTCCGATCGCCCTCAGAAGTCCATTCGATCCTGTCTTATTCTGCCGCGATCGCACCTCCCGCGGCTCTCTGAAGGAACAGCTTCAGAATCTACTTACTCTTCTTCAACGGTTTTTTGCATTGTAGCACCAGGAAAGGCGGCTGTCAAGAATTTTATCAAAATTTGTTTTCAAAACAGCCATAGAATATACGGCGCAATAATGGTATGATATAGCATATGAAATATATGAGAGGGCGGTTACGCATATGCGCTTTGTAGGCAATGCATTATGGTTTATATTTGCAGGGCTCTGGCTTGGTCTGGGCTGGGCGCTGGCAGGGCTGCTCTGGTGCATAACCATAATAGGCATACCCTGGGGCGTACAGTGCTTCAAGTTTGCCAAGCTTCTGTTCTGCCCCTTTGGCAAGGACGTGCGGTTTGGGGGCGGCCTCGGTTCGCTTATACTCAATATAATATGGCTCTGCGTAAGCGGCCTGCCCCTCTGCGTTGAGGCGGTGCTCATAGGCTGCATACTATGCATCACCATAGTTGGCATACCTTTCGGCAAGCAGTGCTTCAAGTACGCCAAGCTGGCCTTAATGCCATTTGGTGCGGATATAGTAAAGACCTGATACGGTATTCAAGGATAATTGTTAATCATGGACAATACAGACAACACGCTTTTGCTGATCCTCAACCCCGAGGCGGGGCTGAGGTACGCAAGAAAGTTCCTTCCCGAGATAATAGCGCTGTTTACCGATTACGGCTATCAGTGCCTTGTATTCGTTACCGAAAAGCGGGGGGACGCGACCGAATTCGTTAAAAAATACGGCGAAAGGGTCAAATGCATAGTGAGCATAGGCGGAGACGGCACCTTCAACGAGACCGTCACCGGCGTCATGCAGGCGGGCCTCAATATACCGGTGGGCTACATACCCGCCGGCAGCACAAATGACTTTGCCAACAGTCTGCACCTTCCTTCGGATATTATGAATGCGGCGAAGAATATAATGGAGGGAGAGCCTGTATCCATAGACGTTGGCAGGTTCCAACAGAGGTATTTTACCTACGTGGCTTCTTTCGGCGCGTTTACACGGGCATCCTACGAGACGCCGCAAAACGTGAAGAACGCCCTGGGGCATCTCGCTTATATACTGGAGGGCATGAAGAGCCTCGCCAGTATCCGCCCGGAGCATGTGAAGCTGATAGCTGACGGCAGGACGTACGAGAGAGAGCTGCTCTTTGGCGCCGTGAGCAACTCCACCTCCCTTGGGGGTGTACTGACGCTGGATCCCGATGTGGTGGATATGAACGACGGCAAGTTTGAGATAATGCTTGTGCATATGCCAAATTCCGCCATAGAGCTCAACGAGATACTTACCGCCATAGCCAGCAAGCAGTATGAGTGCAGCATGATAGATTTCATACGCACAGAAAGGGCGGAGATATTCGCAAGCCCGGATATGGACTGGTCGCTGGACGGCGAGCACCAGAAGGGCAGCGAGCACATAGTCATAGAAAACATACACGACGCATTGAGGATACTGACCAAAGAGACCCTTGGCGGCGAAAAGTAAATACCCACACAGAAAAAACACCCGTCAGGGTGTTTTTTGCATGTTCTTAATTTACTTCAGCAGCTTATCCATCAGGCGGAAACAGGGGGGCAGGTGATAGCGTCCTAATATATCGGATTCGCCGGCAAATTTCTTGTTGCGGATATCCGCCATGGCGCCGGAGTGGCAATTGAACAGCTTCATAAAATGCAGCCTGCCTTTATCATTTAATGTGGTACAGCCACTTTACCCTGCGGTAATAGAAGAAGAAAGCTACGTCCGTCACTATCCAGGATATTGGATACGCGAGGCATACGTTGAGCATGGTGGGGTGCGACCTGTATACTGTCGCTATCCATACCACCCTCAGCAGGCACACGCCTACGCCGATTATTATCACAGGGACTACCGCGTCGCCTATACCACGGAGGACGCCGGAAATTATTTCTATGTAGGTCCAGGTGAAGTAGAGAGGCACCATGTAGAGCATTACCTGCCAGGTCTTGGCAAGCACCTCCGCATCGTCGTTGAATACCGGCAGCACGGACCTGCCGACGCCCAAAAGGAGCGCGCTGAAAAGCAGCGTCACGCCCATGAACAGCTTAAGGCTCAGCTTTTCGCAGTCATGCACGCGGTCCATGTGCCCCGCCCCGTAGTTCTGGGCGGCGAAGTTCATTACGGCTATGCCGGCGGCGTTGCTGCAGGCCCAGTAAAAGCCGTCTATCTTGCCGCTGAGGGACCATGCCGCCACGGTCGCGGTACCGAGAAGGTTCACCGCCACCTGGATTATCATGTTGGAAATTGCATACATGGAGGATTGGAGCCCTGCGGGTATGCCTATATGCAGCATACGGCCAAGCAGCTTGCGGTGCAGGCCTATGCCCTTTAGCGTTATGCGGTATGCTTCCTTGCTCCGCATGAGCTTTGCGGTCGCCAGCACCGCGCTCATTATCTGGGAGGCTATCGTGGCTATTGCCGCGCCGGCTACACCCATCTTGAATACCGCGACCAGCAGCAGGTCGAGGAATATGTTGATCATGCAGCAGATAAAGAGGTATATGAAGGGGCTCTTTGAATCGCCCACCGCCTGAAGCATGCCCGCCTCCATATTGTAAAGAAGCTGTGCGGTGACGCCGAGAAAGACTATGCGAAGGTAGGTAGTGGATTCAGCTATTGTGTCCGGCGGGGACTGCAATACGCGAAGAAAGACCGGAGTGAAGGCGAAGCCGACAATCGTCAGAACTATGCCGGATATTATGCAGAAGGCAATCGCCGTACCCGTGGCCTTTTGTATGGATTCCTCATCCTTCGCGCCGAAAAGCTGGGCTATTACTACCGTGGAGCCGCCGGAGAGCGCCACGAAAAAGCCTATCAGAAGGTTAGTTATATGGGCGGCGCTCCCGCCGACGGCAGCCAGGGCAATCGTACCTACGAATTTGCCTACGACTATGGCGTCGGCAGCGTTATAAAGCTGCTGGAAAAGGGTACCCGCAGCTATGGGCAGAAAAAAACTTATAAGCTTTCTGCCGATACTTCCTTCGGTAAGGTCATTTTTACCATTATTCATTTTGATAAACCTCACAAATAAGCTAAAATGGCAAAATAAAGCATACATCATGAGCAGAATAAAAGCAACTGATTTAATTATCGGTTTTGTTTTGGTGAGGTATCAACGATATATCCTGCCCACCAGCCAGTTTACGGTGGTGGCTGGCAGCAGCTTGTTGATAAGGGTAAAAAGCTTATATTGTGCTCCTACGGTGTACAGCGCCCGGCATTTCTTGGCGTTTGCCGCCTTGAGTATGACTTTTGCCACGGCCTCCGGGGCCATGCCGTTCTGTTCATCGTGCTCCATCACGGCCACAGCGCGGTCGAGGGATTTATATATATGGCTTCCGGCGTGAGATTTTTTCCTTGCGGCGGTGAAGCCTGTACGAATGTCCCCGGGCTGCACAGCGCAGACCTGTATGCCGAAGGGACGGACTTCATTGCGAAGGGCAAGTGTCAGGGAGTTTATAGCTGCCTTAGCCGCGGAATAGAAGGACTGGTAGGGTATGGCTATGGGCGCGGCCACGGAGCTGAGGTTGATGATGCGGCCGCTGGCCTGAGCGCGCATCTGCGGCAGCACCGCCTGTATACAGTTGAATGCGCCGTAGAAGTTCACCTCGAGCTGGGCGTGGGCATCGGCAGAGTCGGTAAATTCCACAGGCCCTGATATGCCGAAGCCGGCGTTGTTTACAAGAAGGTCTATGCGGCCTTCTTTTTCTATCACCTTTGCTGCTGCGGCGGCGATGCTGGCGGGGTTTGTCACGTCCGCCGTTATGTGAATGACACCGCCGTAATCCTCCCCCCTGCGGCTGAGCTCGTATACGGTATAGCCGTTTTCACAGAGCATTAGGGCGGCTGCTTTGCCTATGCCGCTGCTTCCGCCTGTCACTATAGCTGTCTTTTTCATCTGTTATCCTCCAGTACGCTGCCGAGTATGTCCATTGCCTCGTCAAGTATTGAGTCGGTATGTGTGGCCATGTAGCTGGTGCGCAGCAGGCACTCGGTCATGGGGGTTGCCGGTGGCAGCACGGGATTGACGTATACGCCACCGTCGTATGCACGCTTTGCCATTATCAGCGTATTTTCAGGGTCATGGGTATATATGGGTATTATGGGTACGCTGGTGAGCTTGTGGGGTATGGCTCGCTCAGTCAGCCCCTTCTGGACGTAATTCGATATATCCTTCAGCCGTTGTACCCGCCATGGCTCCTTTTTCAGCACCCTTAATGACGCCAAGGCGCAGGCGCAGCTTGCGGGTGGTATGCTGGCTGCAAATATAAAAGGCCGGGAGTTATGGCGAACGTGATCGGCTATGAATTTTGACGATGCCATATACCCACCGAGACTTGCAAGAGACTTGCTGAACGTACCCATGTATACGTCTATCTCGTCCTCAAGACCGTAATAACTTGGGGTACCTCTGCCGCCTTCGCCCAGCACCCCTAAGCCGTGGGCGTCATCTACCATTATGCGCGCCCTGTACTGCCTGGCAAGGCGGACTATCTCCGGCAGGTTGGCAATATCGCCGCCCATGCTGAATACGCCGTCCGTTACTATAAGGCAGCCTGCGGTGTCAGGTATCTCCTTCAGCTTCTTTTCAAGGTCAGCCATGTCCCCATGGCGGTAGCGCAGCATAGTCGCCTGGGATAGGCGGCAGCCGTCGTATATGCTTGCGTGGTTCTCGCGGTCGCATAGTATATAGTCGTGGCGGCCTGCGAGGGCACTTATAATGCCCAGGTTGGACTGAAACCCGGAGGGAAATGTAACCACCGCCTCCTTATGCAGAAAGTCCGCAAGCTCCTCCTCCAATTCGAGGTGCATTTTTAACGTGCCGTTTAGGAACCGGGATCCGGAGCAGCCGGAGCCGTACTGACCAAGCGCCTTTTTGCCGGCTTCAATGACCTCGGGGTTATTGGTAAGGCCGAGATAGTTGTTGGAGCCAAGCATTATGCGCCGCTTGCCTTCCATTACGACCTGGATATCCTGACGCGTTTCAAGCGCGTGAAAATAGGGGTATATGCCCTTTTCCATGGCCTCGGCGGCCAATTCACAGGGTCTGAGCTTTTCGAATAAGTCCATTGCGCCTCCTTATCGGGTATATAAAATGGTTAAAAAAATTGAATGAATGAATTATTAAAATATTTTAATCAAATAGAGCGAATTAGTCAAGGTATTATGTATATACATTGACAAAACTACCATCAGTTGACAAGGACACACAAGGTTTTAGGAGCCAAACAGCACGGCATAACTGTGTCGTCCTCATTTGAAATACAACCAGTATTTCTGCACTCGTCCTCCTTGTTCTGCCATACTCTTTGGCTTCTAAAACTCAAAGACCCTAAAGAGCTTGTTTTGAGGGCGATCCAAGGCCGAGGAGCGCAGTACTACTGGATGTAATACAAGCGACGAGAACGCAGGAGCGTCCCAAAACAAGCCTTTCGGGCTTGTGTGTTCTTGTCAACTGATGGTAAGAAAAAATTAACATTTTTTGGAGATGATTACAGTTCAAATTGAGTGCTTGCACGAAGTAATTAATTTTGCTATGCTTATCGTCAGAAAGGGGAAATAAATATGACTTTGGGAGAATTTTTTAAGGGGCTTGCAGAAAATCGCCCCCTCGTGAGCGCGGTAACGGCATGGGCTGTTGCGCAGGTTCTGAAAACGATAATAAACTATCTTATAAATAAAGAATGGAAGGCGGAGCGCCTTTGGGGCAGCGGCGGAATGCCCAGCTCCCATTCGGCAACGGTGTGCGCGTTTCTGGTGGCTACAGTCTTTAACTATGGCCCGGCCTCCTTTGAATTTGCTATGGCGGTCCTGTTTGCAATAGTGGTGATACACGATGCCCGGGGTGTGCGCCTGGAGACCGGCCGTCAGGCGGAGATACTGAATTCCATAACCCGATTTCTGCGTTCCAGAAACAGCAAGATAGAGCTGCCGGAGGAGGAGCTCAAGGAACTGGTGGGCCATACGCCTTTCCAGGTGGCAGTAGGCTCAGCCATAGGCATAATAGTGGGGCTTCTGATACATTAAAGCGGCGCGAAATGTGCGACATGTACACAGGGAATACCGAAAGAGGTATTCCTTTTTTGATTGAGAATTGCGGCGAGGAGGAGTGTGGTGTTAATATATGTTCAGAACAAACGTTCGAAACAAATACAGCAGGAGGAAAACATGATACACAGGCAATTCGCGCAAAGGCGCAGGCTCATGGCGGGGGAAACAGTTAAGACGGTCACGCTGACGCTTACAGGAAGCTTTGATAATTCCGGCCTGTTTGGTGAAAGGTATGTGGCTGTAGACGGGGAGATCATAACGGAACTGGGCACGTACAAGGTGAGGCAGGGCAGTACCATAATACTGCATACAAAGATAAGCCCCATCATGGGCGGAAGCGAGAAGTACGGCATATTCGTGAACAACAAGTGCGTGAGGACTGCTGCAAACTGCATAAATCACGGCCCGGACTACGAGTATACCGTCACATGCAACTGCACGATAAACGGTCAGGGAAAGGTACACGCAAGGGGCGGCTATGCCAGGATAGACGTCACGACTGAAGAATAAGCACATATTAACAAACTGTGAATAGCGGGCGGCAGGCGTTGACATATATAGAATGCCGATATAAGATGTGTATAGAATTCCGATATATGGAGGGAACGCATATGGACAAGACGCTTGTGACCCGCAGCACGGGTATGCTGCTGCTTAAGCTCATTGAAAACGAGGATATGTACGGCTATCAGATGATAGAGGAGCTGGCGAGGCGGTCTGACGATACCTTTACGCTAAAGGCCGGAACGCTCTATCCCATGCTCCACGACCTTGAGAAGGCGGGGCTGATAACCGCATACGAAAAAACGGCGGATACCGGCAGGGTAAGGAAATATTACAGCATAACAAAGGCGGGCAGGGCGGAGCTTTCCGCCAAAACCAGGGAGTGGCGGGAGTTTTCCCGCGCCCTTGACAAGGTGCTTGGAGGTGTGAGCTATGCCTTCTGACAGGGTAAACGAGTATCTTAAAAGCGTATGCGCCGAGGTACGCTGGAGGCAGGCGCACGACGCGGTGCGGGAGGAGCTTGCCGCACACATAGAGGATCAGACCGAAGCGTATATGCGCTCCGGCATGGAGAGGGAAACGGCGGAGCGGAAGGCAGTGGAAAGCATGGGGAGCCCGGCGGAGACAGGACTTCGCCTTGACGCGAGCTACCGGCCCAAGCCCCAGTGGGGGCCGGTGATCATGCTGACAGCACTGCTTATGATAAGCGCCGCCTGCAGATTTATGGAGTATGGAAACGGCGGCAGCCAATTAGGCAAATTTATTATTGCCGCCTGTATAGGCGGCGGGCTGTTTGTCTGGCTGTATAATGCAAACCTTTACCGGCTGGCGGGGCTGTCGTGGCAGGCTTATATTGCGGTGATAGCACTATGCCTTGCTGCACTTCCGCTGTGCTATTCCAGCGGACCCAGCGAGATGATAGTGCTTCAAACGGCTGCCATAACCATACCGGCGCTGTTTGCAGGCTGGCTGTATGTATGCAGGGGCTTTGGGGGGCTGCTCACAGGCGGGGCGATGCTGGTGATACCGATAGCGGGAATGCTTATGGCTCCATATACGGGAGCAGCCGTTAACGTCGCCGCTGCGTGCCTTGCGGTAATAGCGTTTGCCTCGGTATGGGGGCTTTGCGGAAAGAACAGGTGGCTGCCCATAGCGTTAAGCTGGGGCGGCGTGCTGTGCGGCGGCTATGGGCTGCTCAGGTCAAATGCGCGCTGGTGGCAGCGCGTTGCGGTGATGCTGCGCCCGGAGGCGTTTCCCGAGGATTACAGTTACCAGATAAGGGTGATAAGGGATATGCTGCGCGCCTCGAGGCCCATAGGCCGTGGTTCGGATACGGAAATAATGCGATTTTCTCTGTTTTTTAAAAGAAATGGGGATATAGATCGCGATGCGTATGTGGATTTTCTGCTTACCACCATAGCCCACCAGTACGGCTGGGCTATAGCCCTGATAATAGCCGCGGTGCTGATAGGGCTCATAGCGATGCTGTTCTTTAAGGCGCTGAAGCTTACGAGCCTGTTCGGTAAAATGATGGGCTGCGGAATATGTGCATCGCTTTTGATGCAGGCGGTGCAGTACATGCTTGGCAACTGCGGTATTGTGATAATGGGCTGGCTGCCGCTGCCCTTCCTTTCCTACGGCAACACGTCGCTTGTGGTGAATATGGCGATGATGGGACTGCTTTGCTCCCTGATGCGCTCCGACGGGCTCTATGCGGACAAGGAGCCGAAGCCCCTGAATAAGCTCAGGCTACGGCTGGAGTGGGAAAAATAAATTAAGGGACTGCTGTTGCAGTCTCTTCAGAGTGTCAAAAAAGTGGCTGAATGCCACTTTTTTGAGTTTTACGGGTTTTGCCTCTCGCATTCGCTCCCGGGCGGCAAAATCCGCAAAGTACGAAAACCTCTGGGTTTTCATCCGTTCTGACGCACATGTCGTCAGAGCCGGATTAAACATAAGGGGCTGCGGCCCCTTATCAACCCTGGGGTTTTTTGACAGACTGAAGGGACTGCTGTTGCAGTCCCTTAATTATTGCATATTTATTCAGCAAAGCTTACGACGAGATCCACCAGCACATCGGTTATCTGATCCAGGCTCCTTGCGGGTATCCATTCCCGAACGCCGTGGTAGTTGTAGCCGCCGGTGGGCAGGTTGGGGCAGGGCAGTCCATCCCATGAGAGATGTGCGCCGTCCGTGCCGCCCCGTATGGGCACGGTGCGGGCGGGTATGCCGTTCTTTTCAAAGGCGGCTATGGCCTTATCGATGAGCTGCATATGGGGCTCTATCTTTTCCTTCATGTTGTAGTAGCTGTCCTTGACGGTGGCCACGGCAGTGCCTTCGCCGTAGCGGCGGTTTATCTCGGAGGCGAGGGCGAGGAACAGCACTTTGCGGGCCTCGAAGCTCTTTGCGTCGTGGTCGCGGATGATGTAGCGGAGGGTAGCCTCGGTCACGCTGCCCTGCATGTCGTGCAGATGGAAGAACCCCTGATAGCCGCAGGTGTTCTCCGGCACCTCGGTCTTGGGCAGCATATCGTGAAACTCTATTGCAACGGTGGCGGCGTTGACCATTACGTCCTTTGCCTCGCCGGGGTGTACGCCCACGCCGTGAACAGTGAGCACGGCGGAGGCGGCGTTGAAGTTTTCGTATTCTATCTCGCCTATGGGTCCGCCGTCCACGGTATAGCCGAAGTCGCAGCCCAAAGCCTTTACGTCTATGCCCTCTGCGCCCCGTCCTACCTCCTCATCGGTGGTGAATATGACCTTTATTTCACCGTGGGGCCTGCCGCTCTCCATGAGCCTGTCCATGGCTGACATTATCTCCGCCACGCCCGCCTTGTCGTCGGCGCCGAGCAGCGTTGTGCCGTCGGTGACTATCAGCTCCTCGCCCACATGCTTTGAGAGGCCGGGGCAGAGGGCCTCGTTCATTACCACGCCGGATTCCAAGGTAAACTCGCCCTCCGGGCAGGTGATAACAGCGGGACGGACGTTTTCGCCGGGGGCGTCCGGGGCGGTGTCCACATGGGCTATGAGCGCGATGGAGGGCGCTCCCTTAACGTTGGCGGGCAGCGTGCCGTATACGTTGCTGTTGGAGTCAAAGGATATGTCCTTTAAGCCAAGCTCCTCAATCTCGCGGGCAAGCTCGCGGATAAGCTCCTTCTGACGCTCGGTAGAGGGGGCGGTCTCGGAAAAATCATCGGACGTGGTGTAGTATGTTACATAACGAAGAAAACGTTCTCTTGGGGTCATAATATCCTCCGAAACAGGTTATTTTGCTTAATCAAAGGTTAGCGCATTTGCAGATCAAAGTCAACCTTTTGCCATATCGCCCAACTGATGGTATCATAATAACTGTAATGATTTTAAGGAGGGTATTTCTGTGCGGGTACTGGATATTGATCTGGACTTTTTCCTTGCGGGCTGCTGTCCTCTGGCCGATAAGGGCAGGCGGCCGGAGCTTTTTGGCCATGAGCCGTGGGAAAGCGGGCGAGTGCGGCGCTTTCTTGAGGGCAATTGCGGATTGAGCAAGGACAGGCCCATACCCGGCAGGATATTTGAGACACATGACTCTGCGCTGGAGCTGTGGCGGGATATGCTGGAAGCAAAGCGGCTTACAGCCCCCTTTGATGTGACGCACATCGACGCACACAGCGACCTTGGCATAGGCTATCCCGGACCGGGGTATGTGCTCAACGGCGTGCTGCCTATAAGATACGACAAACGGGCAGACGCGGAAAAGTACAGAAGGCTCAACGGGCTGGACGAGGCGAATTATCTGCTTTTCGCTCTGGCCTTCAGGTGGATATCCTCTTTGGAAAATGTGCGTAATCCAAGCTCCCTACCCGATATACCAAAGGAAATACTCGTGCCGGGCAAGGCAGATTCAATACAGCTGAGCTCTTTTACCGCTGCCCTTTCTCTGGGTATAAATGGCAAAGAGCCGGTGATACCATTTAATGTATATGAGGATTATAATGGGTTTAAGGCAGAGGAGAAGTATGATTTTATGTCCGTAGCCATATCCCCAAGATACTCCCCAAAGGAGGCGGACGTGCTGCTGCCGGTGTTTGAGGAATATATGACGCTGGTATAATTAGAGACGGATATTGTATAAAAATAAATAATATATTATTTTTGAAAAAGGTATTGACAGCTTGAAAAACACGGAGTAGAATGTAGCCAACATTTGAGAAAGGACGCGTAAGAAGATGAAGATGTTCGCTGCTATAAAGAACGCCGGCATTTATTACTATTACTTTTATGCCACAGGTAATGGTTGTTTGTGCTGCGCGTCGAAGGCGAACAGATAAAGCTTACGATGATAAAAAGGCCGCATGAGCAACCGCTCATACGGCCTTTTTGTTATATTTTAGAAAATTTAATTTTCAGGAGGAAAAAACCATGAAAAAGACACTCGCTATACTGATGGCGGCACTTATGCTGCTGGGCCTCACCGCCTGCAGCTCCGCACCCGAAGCGACCACTGAACCTGCGGCCACCGCAGAGCAGACCGAGCAGACTGCCGCTCCCGCGGAGGAGAAGCAGAGCTATACCGTAGGTATTTGCCAGCTGGTTCAGCATCCCGCTCTTGACGCTGCCACACAGGGCTTCAAGGATGTGCTCACCGAGCAGCTGGGCGACAGCGTGACCATCGAAGAGGGCAACGCCTCCAACGATATCCCCACCTGCGCTACCATAGTGAACGGCTTCGTTTCGTCTGAGGTAGACCTTATAATGGCAAACGCCACTCCTGCTCTTCAGGCGGCTGTAGCGGCTACCAATACCATACCCATACTGGGAACCTCCGTTACCGAGTACGGCGTTGCGCTGAATATTTCAGACTTCTCCGGTACCGTGGGCGGCAACGTATCCGGCACCTCCGATCTGGCTCCTCTGGATCAGCAGGCGGCAATGGTAAAGGAGCTGTTCCCCGATGCAAAGACGGTGGGCATACTCTACTGCTCCGGCGAGGCTAACTCCGTATACCAGGCAAACGTTGTGAAGGAATGCCTCGAAGCCGACGGTCTGACCGTAAATATCTTCACCTTCGCGGATTCCAACGACGTATCCACCGTAACCACCAGCGCTGTTGCCGAGAGCGACGTTCTGTACATTCCTACCGATAACACCGCCGCCTCCTGCACCGAGGCCATAGCGGCCGTCACCGTTCCCGCCGACGTACCTGTGATAGCGGGCGAAGAAGGCATCTGCAAGGGCTGCGGCTTGGCTACCCTGTCCATCAATTACTACGACCTTGGCCGCACCACTGGTGAAATGGCAGTTAAAATACTCAAGGGCGAGGCCGATATCTCCGAGATGCCTGTAGAATACTTCCAGGGACCCGTAAAGAAGTTCAACAAGGATATGGCTGAAAAGTTGAACGTAACTATCCCCGACGAATATGTCGCCATAGAGGATTAACAGGAAAAACTAAAAAGAAATTAGACAGAGCAAGAGGAGAAATGAGATGAACGCAGCGGTTTGTTTGGGGCTTCCCAGTATCGCCAACCTGATATCCAGAATGCCGGGCGGTATTGCCCAGGGAATAATTTGGGGCATAATGGCACTTGGCCTGTACATCACCTTCCGGTTGCTGGATATTGCGGACCTTACGGTGGACGGTTCCTTCGCAACCGGCGGCGCAGTAGCCATAATGCTCATAACCTCTGGCTGTCCTGCCTGGGCCGCGCTGATAGCGGCCCTTCTCGCAGGAACTGCTGCAGGGCTATGCACAGGAGTGCTGCACACCCGGCTTGGTATTCCCGCCATACTTTCCGGCATACTCACCCAGTTTGCGCTGTACTCCATCAACCTTCGCATAATGGGCATGTCCGCAAACCGCTCAGCTAATCCGGATACCTTCAAGCTGCTCATCACCATGCGCAGCGTACCCAAAGCCATACTGACAGGCGCTGTGTTAGCTGCGGCCATAGTAGCGGTAATGTACTGGTACTTCGGTACAGAGCAGGGCTCGGCGATCCGCGCCACCGGCTCCAACCCCAACATGAGCAGGGCCCAGGGCATAAACACCGATAACATGAAGCTCATCGGCCTTGCCCTTTCAAACGGAATGGTGGCTCTCTCGGGAGGACTTATGGCCCAGTATCAGGGCTTCGCCGATGTAAACATGGGCAGGGGCTCCATCGTTATAGGCCTTGCCGCCATAATAATCGGAGAGGTTCTGTGCGATGCCGCGTTCCGCAAGGGCTGTGAGTTTTACATGAGGCTGCTGTTTGTGATAGTTGGAGGCATAGTGTACTACATCGTAATGGTGATAATACTGTGGCTCAAGCTTGATCCAAACGACCTGAAGCTTTTTACCGCCATAATAGTAGCCGTATTCCTTGCGGTGCCCCATATACAGGCGGAGCGAAAGAGCTCCTTCAAGATGGCGGGTAAGCGCAGCCTCAACGGAAAGGCCTGATGAAAGGGGAGAGTAGATATGCTGAAGCTGGACAATATATGTAAGACCTTCAATCCGGGTACAATAAACGAAAAAAAAGCGCTGCAAAACCTATCGTTGACCCTTAAGCCGGGCGACTTTGTTACAGTCATAGGTGGCAACGGCGCGGGCAAGTCCACCATGCTCAACGCCATAGCCGGCGTATGGCCTGTGGACAGCGGCTCCATCACCATCGACGGCATAAACGTTACGGGTGAATGCGAGCACAAGCGCGCCGCGTACATAGGCCGCGTATTTCAGGACCCGATGCTCGGTACCGCGCCAAATATGCAGATAGAGGAGAACCTGGCGCTGGCAATGCGCCGCGGCAGGCGCCGCGGGCTGCGCTGGGGCGTCACAAAGGCCGAGCGGGAACAGTACCGGGACAGGCTGAAGGGCCTGGGTCTCGGCCTTGAGGACAGAATGACGGCTAAGGTGGGCCTGCTCTCCGGCGGTCAGCGTCAGGCGCTGACGCTGCTCATGGCGTCGCTGCAAAAGCCAAAGCTTTTGCTCCTCGACGAGCACACCGCCGCTCTAGACCCCGCCACCGCCAAGAAGGTGCTGGACATATCCGACAGCATCATCAGGGAGAACGGCCTTACCGCACTGATGATAACCCATAACATGAAGGACGCCATAAACCACGGCACGAGGCTTATCATGATGAACGAGGGGCATATAATACTCGACGTGGAGGGCGAAGAAAAGAAAAAGCTGACAAAGCAGCAGCTGATGGAAAAGTTCGCCGAGATAGCGGGCAAGCAGGTAGAATCCGACAGGATACTGCTGTCGTAAGCTTCTGCTCAGACAGGTTAGGGGGCGCCGCCTAAAAAGCGGAGCCCCTTCAGTCTGTCGAAAAACCGTGGGGTTGTTAAGGGGCCGCAGCCCCTTAAGTTAATTCCGGCTTTGACGACATGTGCGTCAAAACGGATGAAAACCGGAGGTTTTCGCACTTTACGGGTTTTGCCGCCCGGGAACGAATGTGAGAGGCAAAACCCGCAAAAACTCGAAAAAGTGGTCTTTAGCCACTTTTTCGACACTCTGTAGGGCCCCGCCCGATAAAAGCGGGACCCCTTTAATATCGACATTTTTGCAGGGCAGCGTCACGCGCTGCCGAGCTTAAGGCGAATATTACATATCCGCGCAGGGATTATTGGCCGGGCCCATGTTTAGGGTAAGGCCGGCGGTTATGCTGCTTTGCAGAATGTTCAGGCACTCGCCGAAGCGCTGGAAGTGAACTATTTCGCGTTCCCGCAGAAAGCGCAGGGGGTTAATTATGGCAGGGTCGTCCGTGAGCACCATCAGGTGTTCATATGTTGATCTTGCCTTCTGCTCTGCTGCTGTATCAAAAAGGCAACATTTTTTGCAGCTGTATTAAAAGCTCCAGTGTATTTCCACAGGGACTTCCCAGCTGCCGGTCGAGCGCCTTCCTATATATATGCGCTCTATCAGTGTTTCTGCGGCAGCGTTGTCCAGAGCGTTGAGCAGGACCGGGATATCTTCCCTGGTTGATGAGGGGCTGATTTGCTTTAGCTCTGCCGTACCCCTTGCGGCGGCCTGCATAAGCCGCTGCTTTTCAGATGAAATGCGTTTGAGGGTATCTGAAAAGTCAGCCTCGCTTATGGAGCCTTCCGCCCTGTGGAGGTAAAGCTTTGCCATGGCTTCGGAATACATATCGATGCGTCCCTGCAGCTTTGAAATGCGCTCCGACAGCTGTATCTGCCGGGAACTGCTGCACTGAATGCATCGTTCTTTTAGCATATCCGCATCGAGGTGCTCTGAGGCGAGCCGGTTAAGCTCACACAGCACGGTATGCTCCAGACGCTTTACGGATATAAAACCACCGGGACAGGCCGCCTTTGATATATAGCGGCGGCTGCATCGAAGGTAGCTTTCGCCGTGGCTCCTTGCGGAGCGCATGGGACTGCCGCAGCAGGCGCAGTAAACCCTGCCGGCAAAAGCGCCTGCCTTATTGCCGGCGAAGGGACGCGATTTTTCGGATATGAGCCGCTGTATGGTCTGCCATAGCTTTTCATCTATTATTGCCTCGTGAGTGTTTTCTACCCTGAACCACAGTTCCGGGGGTTTTGGCATGTTGCGCTTGGTCTTGTAGGATACGCTGCCGTACCTGCCCTGAACCATATGGCCGATGTAGACCTCGTTTTGGAGCATGCGGGATATCGTGGCATACTGCCACAGCCCGCCGCCGGGGGAGGGTATGCCCCGGGCGTTGAGCTCCCGGGCTATAGACGTTTTTCCTTGGCCATTGGCGAATAACGAGAATACTTCCCGTACTGTAAAGGCCTTTTCCTCATCGATGATGAGGTGCCCTTTTTGAGCCGGATCCTTGGCGTAGCCGTAGGGCGCGGAAGAACCTATGTGCAGCCCAAGACTCCTTCGGCTGTTCAGTACGCTCTTTATGCTCTCGGACATGTCCTCGAGATACCACTCATTCACGAGGCCGTTTATCTGGCGCGTCTTTTTGTTGCCCGGATCGTCGGTATCGCAGTTGTCCGCTACGCTTACGAAGCGTATGCCCCAAACGGGGAACAGGCCGTGTATGTACTTTTCTACCAGCTCCAGCTCCCGGGTAAAGCGGGACTGGGTCTTACACAGCACTATGCCGAAGCGCTTTGCTTCCGCATCCCGCAAGAGCCTGTTGAATTCCGGCCTGTTCCTGTCCGCACCGGCATAGTCGTCGTCGCTGTATATATCGTATATCTCCCAGCCTTGCGCGTCAGCGTACTGAGTGAGCAGCATCTTCTGGTTTTGTATGCTTCCGCTGTCCGCGCCATCGGCCTTGCCCTTATCCTCCTCGGACAGCCGGCAGTATATGGCGGCCCTCATATACTGCGCCTTTTATTGAGCATTTGCAGCCATTTTTCCGCAAACAGCTTTTTATCCGGGAACCGGCCATTTTTAAATACGCTTTTGCACATGGGTGATTTTGCCAAAAAACAACACCTCCTGTATATAAATATTAGGGTAGGATGCCGGTTATAATATGGATTGCTGTCAGTTTGTGATATTGACATAATAGATAACAAATATCGCATTATCTGGAATTCGAATGAATAACTGATGGGAAAAGAATTTGCGTTGTTGTATACTATATGTGATTAAGGATAAGGTGGGTTTGATATGGACATCAGCCTTCGGCAGCTTGAGGCATTTATAAAGGTAGCGGAGCACAGAAGCTTCTCAAAGGCTGGGGACGAGCTGTTTTTGAGCCAGTCTACCATAAGCAGTCATGTGGCACAGCTGGAACAGTCGCTTCAGGTGACGCTCATAAAGCGCCGCGAAAAGAAGAACATAGAACTTACTGAGGAAGGGCAGCGGGCGTATCGCGCAGCCCAGATAATAATCAATCAGGCGGAAATGCTGCAAAACATGTTCCGCAAGGAGGAGGCCGACCAGCCCCTCATATCCATTGCCGCCTCTACGGTGCCTTCGAGCTACATACTGCCGGGCATAATGACGGGATTTTCCGATATCAGGCCGGAATGCAGGTTCTCCGTTCTTGACGGAGACAGTTCCTTTGCCCTTGAGCGGCTGCAAAACGGCGAGGCCGTGTTTGCGTTTGTAGGAACCAGCAGCCGCAAGACCATATTCAGCTATCATACCGTCTGCCGCGACAGAATGGTGCTGATTACCCCAAATAATAAAGAATTTGCCGAAAAAAAGGAAATGGGCGTGCTGGGCAAGGAGCTGCTGGAATGGCCCATGATAATGCGTGAGAGCGGCAGCGGCACTCGCCGGGAGACGGACAACTATCTCAAGAGCATAGGTATGTCCTCGGCGGATCTTAACGTGGCCGGCTACATGAACAACATTGAGGGGATAAAGAGCATGGTAGCTGCCGGAAAAGGCACCACCATACTTTCAGAGCGGGCGGCGGCGGACGCCATACGTGACGGCCGGGTGCTGTGCTTTGATCTTGAGGAAGACGGGCCGTATCGCGACATATACATCGCCTACCTCAAGAACCGCGGCTTTACCCAGACGGAACAGGCATTTCTGAATTATGTAAGGAACCGCGGCGGCGAAAAGCCGAAGCAGAACAAGAATAACAAGAAACCACTTAAGGAGGAATAACAAAATGGCAAACGTAAAAGTAAACGCGGTAGGCGATCAATGCCCAATACCGGTAGTAAAGGCTACCAAGGCTCTTGGCGAGTTCAAGGAAGCAGGCACCCTTGAGGTACAGGTTGACAATGAGATAGCCATACAGAACCTTACCCGCCTTGCCGACAGCAAGGGCCTCAAGAGCAGGAGCGAAAAGCTGGGAGATAATCTTTTTGCCATTACTATGGAAGTGAACGGCCCGCTGACCATGGGCGGCGAGGATCTTTCCTGCCATACCGACAACAGGGGAGACTTCGTAGTTGCAATAGATACAGATGCAATGGGCCGGGGCTCCGATGATCTGGGCCGCACGCTTATGAAGGGCTTCATCTATGCCGTATCCCAGCTGGAAATCCTGCCCAAGACCATACTGTTCTACAACGGCGGCGCCAAGCTCACTACCGAGGGTTCCGTATCGCTGGAGGACCTCAGGAGCATGGAAGCTCAGGGGGTGCAGATACTCACCTGCGGCACCTGCCTTAACTTCTACGGCCTTGCCGATAAGCTGGCGGTAGGCAGCGTCACCAATATGTACGTAATAGTAGAAACTCTGGCTAAGGCCGGAAAGGTCATCAAACCGTGATATATCTCGACAATGCCGCAACTACCCTACATAAGCCTCAGCAGGTGATAGACGCGGTGGTTCATGCGATGCAGTCTATGGGCAACTGCGCCAGGGGCACCCATGAGGAGGCCCTTGACGCTGCCCGTACCGTATACGACGCCCGCGTAAGGCTGGCGTCGCTTTTCGGTTGCCCGCGGGTGGACCATGTGGCCTTCACTGCGAACTCCACCGAGGCGCTGAACATGGCTATAAACGGGCTTATCGACCCGGGCGACCATGTGATATCGACTGACCTTGAGCACAATTCCGTGCTGAGGCCCCTTTACCGCCTTGAGGCGGAGCATGGCGCAGAGCTGAGCTTTGTGCCGGCGGATAAGCTTGGCAATGTGGATTATGCGGACTTCGAGAGGCTCATGAAGCCAAATACAAGGGCCGTAGTATGCACCCACGCTTCAAATCTTACGGGAACCGTGCTGGATATAGAGCGCATAGCAAAAACAGCCCACAGCCACGGCGCGTTAGTGATAGTGGATGCTTCTCAGACGGCGGGCTGCTGGCCCATCGATATGAAAAAAATGGGCATAGACGTGCTGTGCTTTACCGGGCACAAAGGGCTTATGGGCCCGCAGGGTACCGGCGGTATATGCGTTAAAGAGGGTATAGAGATACGCCCCTTTAAGGTGGGAGGTTCCGGAGTACAGTCCTACAGCAGGACGCACCCGGCCGAGTACCCCACCCGTCTGGAGGCGGGAACGCTGAACGGCCACGGTATAGCAGGACTTGGAGCTGCGGCAAAGTTTATATCCGAGACCGGCGTAGAAAATATACATGCGAAGGAGCGCTCGCTTATGCTGCGCTTTTATGAGGGAGTGAAGAATATCGAGGGCGTCACGGTCTATGGCGACTTTACAAAGGACAAGACCGCTATAGTCGCGCTTAACATACGGGATTATGAGTCCGGAGAGGTGTCTTATGAGCTTTCGCAGGGCTACGGCATAGCCACCCGACCTGGAGCCCACTGCGCGCCTCGAATGCATAAGGCCCTCGGCACGGCTGAAGTAGGTGCGGTGCGGTTCAGCTTTTCCTTTTACAATACAGAGGAAGAGATTGATGAAGCGGTAAGAGCGGTAGCGGAGCTTGCAAAATGAGAGAAAAGAAGCTTTGGCTTATAATAACCTTCCATACAACTACGGCCGCCATGGCCATGGAGAGTCTCTGTACCGAAAAGGGATTGCCGGGGCGGCTTATACCCGTACCCCGGGAGATAACCGCCGGCTGCGGAATGAGCTGGCGCGCGCCGGTGGAAAACAAAAAGGAGCTCATAGAAGCTGCCGAGCAGGCGGGGATAGCTACGGACGGCGCATATGAAATAGTTATATGATGCTGCCTTCGTATGCAAATAGGCAGCGAGGTGAAAAGAAAAGGTATTTACCATCGGGCGTTATCGGCATGGACCATAACGCCCCTTTTAATATCGTTTGTATGAATTTTATCAATATCGGGCGCGATGGTATAATAGTATTATCAAGGCGCGTGTGCGCCGCTTATCAGTCAAAAGATCACCATCAAAAATCAGAAGCAAAAAACAAATCACACGGAGGTATTGTAGATGTCAGATTATGTACAGATGTGGAAAGACCTGGGAATGGATCTCGAAAGCCATGATATGCTCTGTCAGGTGCTGCCTACGGCGGTAGGGGATGTTTTCCTCACCCAGAAGAACAGGCCGAAGGCTATGGATTTCTGGGATCTGGTAATATCCGAGGTACACGGTATCCGCCCCGCCGAGCTCATAGCCGCGCAAAAGGAAGGCCGCAAGGTATTCGGCACCTTCTGCGTGTATGTGCCGGACGAGGTCGTCATAGCCGCAAACGGAATAGTTACCGGACTCTGCGGCGGCAGCCAGTTCTGGGTACCGGGAGGAGAGGCCGTGCTGCCAAAGAGCACCTGTCCTCTCGTAAAGGCCTCGGTAGGCGCCCGACTCGGCCGCACCTGCCCCTTCTTCCGCATAGCGGATATGTACGTCGGTGAGACCACCTGCGACGCCAAAAAGAAGGCGTATGAGATACTGGGCGAGGACGTCCCCATGTATATAATGGACGTCCCCCAGATGAAGCGCGAGAAGGATATAATCAAATGGAAGGACGAGATAGCGGAGTTTGCGAAGAAGGTGGAGGAGTTCACCGGAAACAGCATAACCCCCGAAAAGCTGGGCGAGGCGATCAGGATAATAAACAACAAGCGCAAGGCCATGGCGAGGGTATATAATGCGCGCAAGTCCGAATGCCTGCCCATATCGGGACGCGACGTGCTGCTCATGACGCAGATATCCTTCTTCGACGATCCGGTACGCTGCGCGGAGATGTGCAACAGGCTGGCGGACGAGCTGGAGCAGCGCATAAAGGACGGCGTATCCGTGGTTCCCGAGGGCACCAAGCGCATACTCGTCACCGGCACGCCCATGGCGGTACCCAACTGGAAGCTGCATAATATAATAGAGACCAGCGGCGCGGCAGTCGTATGCGAGGAGATGTGCACCGGCACCCGCTATTTTGAGAACCTGGTGGACGAGACCAAGACCACGCTGGACGACCAGTTCATGGCGCTGTCCGAGCGGTACATGAAGACCAACTGCGCCTGCTTCACCCCGAACAATGGCCGCATAGACGATCTGCTCAGGATGGTGAAGGAATACAAGGTGGACGGCGTTATCGACTGCAGCCTGAAGTTCTGCTGCCTGTATGATACCGAGAAGTACAGCGTGGCCCGCGCCCTCAAGGAAGCCGGAGTACCGGTGCTCGGCCTTGAAACGGACTATACCGATACCGACGCCGAGCAGCTCCGCACCCGCATAGGCGCGTTCATAGAGATGCTCAACAACAGATAATGTCTGACATAAGGTATTATGTGCTCTTTGCAAACTATGAGCAGGGGCTGAAGCTGCACGGCATACTGGATGGCGCCGGTGTGCAGAACAGGATAGCGCCTGCGCCCCGCTGCATACAGGGGGAGCTTTCCTGCGGTATGTCGCTGCTCATCGAAAAGGAGCACATCGACGAAGCCAGAGAAGCCATAAAAGCCTCCGGGGCGGAGTATCACGATATCGTTCCGCTGGAGGGGCAGATGAAGGCGCATAGGGATAAGTATTGTTAGGGATACGGCGTTATCGGCTTTGTCGATAACGCCTGTTTTGTTATCGTTTGTATGAATTTTATCAATATCGGACGCGATGGTATTATCGTGAAACAGATATTCGCCGCTTATGAACGCGCCCATTTGACTGATGCCGCAGGGTGGGGCTGGTGTTCCAGAGTCCGTCGCCATTACCGTTTTCCATTTACAAAAACATGACCTACGGGTTAAAATACTACGGTAAAATCGGCAAGAAGGAACTGGAAAGCGCGGTAATAGAGGATATGCTGTCGGAAATGAAGAAGGATTACTCCATAGTGATAGTGACCCACAACATCGCTCAGGCAAAGCGTATAGCGGACGAAGTTGCGGTGATATTCGATGGCAGGCTAATAGAGAACGGATCAGCAGCTGAAGTCTTTGAGCTGCCCAAACAGCAGCTCACCCGCGAATTCCTTGCGGGAATATACGGATAGGGAGAAAGCATGATAAGGATAGACGTACCCGGACGGGAGATCATAGAGATAGAGCATGTAGTACTGGATTACAACGGCACCATAGCCCTTGACGGGCAGCTCATAGAAGGCGCGGCATGGCGAATAAGGGAGCTTTGTAAGAGTGCCCATGTTTACGTGCTTACAGCCGATACCTATGGCACGGTAAGGTCACAATGCGACGGCTTAGGTGCCGAGGTGAAGACGTTCCCAAAGGCTAACGCCGCAGAATGTAAGGAAGAGATAGTGCGCGCCCTTGGCGGCAAGGTTGCCTGCGTAGGCAATGGATTCAACGATATAAAGATGTTTGATATAGCGGATTTGTCCATTGCCATCATGGACGGCGAGGGAGTGTGTGCCGGCCTGATAGCTCACAGCGATGTATTGGTGCGCAGCGCAGAGGAGGGCCTGGACTTGCTGCTTAAGACGGACAGACTTCGTGCGACTCTTAGGACATGATCTGGCATAGAAAGAAATATAATTGATAAAAACGATAACAGCCAACATAACATCACACCTGTGTATTTGTAATAAGTCAAAATAAGTGCTATTATAGATGCAGATAAAGAACCGGCTGAAACAAAAACCTCTTATTCTTATTTCTTACTTATTAATACAGCGGAGAAAGAAGCACTGCCATGCGGGGCAGTTCTTCTTTTTTTGCGCAAAATGTTGCCTTTTTGACATAGCAGCATCTGCTGCCATGTCCTCAGTAATATCGGCTATTGGGTCGCCTGTGCACTGCAAATAGGCCGCAGTGAAGGGAACACCGTTGGGGTCGGCAGGGTATACGCCCTTGGAGTGCATGGTGTAGTAACCCATTAGTCCCGCGGCTTCAATGTCCTTTAGTGTAGCATCGCGCAGGCACTGATGGATCATGGTTCCTATCATTTCCCAGTGGGCGATTTCTTCAGTACCTATGTCGTTACAGGTGGCCTTTACCCGGTTATCCGGCATGGAGAAGCGTTGGGTAAGGTAACGGCAGCCTGCGGCCAGTTCCGTGTGAGCCGACGAAAAGCATATTTTTGACGGAGCTTCAATTCACCGTTCCACCGAGTAAAATTCAGGTGAAATGGAGCCGACATTTGACCGTTCAGGTTTATTTGGAATGCGCGTAATTATTGAGGAAGCGTCGAGATTTCGGCGCTTTTTCTTTTGCAAATCTACACGAAAAGGAGGAACATATGCAATCACAAATCATCGCCATCGCCAATCAAAAAGGCGGCGTTGGTAAAACTACCACCTGTGCCAATTTAGGAATTGGCTTGGCGCAGGAAGGAAAGAAAGTGCTGTTGGTCGACAGCGACCCACAGGGATCACTCACCATCAGCCTTGGTTACGACCATCCCGACCAACTGCCCATCACCCTTTCCGACATTATGGAAAAGGTAATGGATGAAAGCCCCATCAAGTCCAATGAAGGGATACTCTCCCACCAAGAAGGTGTTGCGCTGATGCCTGCCAACATCAGCTTATCCGGTATGGAAGTATCCCTCGTCAACGCCATGAACAGAGAAAAGATACTCAAGCAGTACCTGGATAGCATGAAGCGCCAGTACGACTATGTGCTCATCGACTGTATGCCCTCTCTCGGGATGCTGACCATCAACGCTCTCGCCGCTGCGGACAGCGTGATTATCCCCGTACAGGCACAGTACCTTTCTGCCAAGGGCTTGGAACAGCTTTTGCAGACGGTAAATAAGGTGCGGCGGCAAATCAATCCCAAGCTGAAAATCAGCGGCATCCTGCTCACCATGGTGGACAACCGTACCAACTATGCAAAGGAGATCAGCAGCTTGCTACGGGATACCTACGGCAGTAAAATCAAGGTCTTTGCAACGGATATTCCCCATTCCGTCCGTGCTGCGGAGATCAGCGCAGAGGGTAAAAGCATCTATGTCCATGACCCAAAGGGCAAAGTTGCGGAAGCATATCGAGAACTGACCAAGGAGGTGTTGAAGATTGAAAAGCAGCGGCAAAAAGCTAAGTCTGACCTCTTACGATGACATCTTCACCACAGAGGACGCAAGGCAGGAAGATCAACGGGAACGTGTCGTGGAAATCCCACTGGACAATCTCCAGCATTTTCACGACCACCCCTTTCAGGTGCGCCACGACCAAGCCTTGCAGGACATGGCGAACAGTATCAAGGAGTACGGCGTGTTGTCTCCCGGTCTTGCCCGACCTCTCCCCGATGGCAGCGGGTATGAAGTCATTTCCGGCAACCGCCGATTGGAAGCTTGCATCCTTGCAGGGATGGAAACCATGCCGATTATCGTGCGTGATATGAGCGATGATGAAGCTATCATTGCCATGGTAGATGCTAATTTACAAAGAGAAAATATCTTGCCAAGCGAACGGGCTTATGCTTACAAAATGAAATTGGAAGCCATAAAAAGGCAAGGCGCGAGGACAGATTTAACTTGTTCCCAAGTTGGGAACAAGTTCGCCGGACGCAAATCCAGCGAGATATTAGCAGATCAAGTTGGTGAAAGTAAGAATCAAATTTTCCGCTACATCCGCTTAACAGAGTTGATTCCACCCATACTGGATATGGTGGATGGCATTGCGGAGCAGAAGATGGCTTTCAACCCTGCGGTAGAGCTTTCGTATCTTACGCTTTCAGAACAAACTATGTTGCTCAATGCTATGGCAGCACAGGAAGCTACGCCGTCACTATCCCAAGCACAGCGGCTTAAAAAGTTTAGCCAACAAGGAAAGCTTTCCGAGGACGTTATGATGGCAATCATGTCCGAGGAAAAGAAAGAGGTTGACCGCATCACACTTACAACAACCACGCTGTCTAAGTATTTCCCCAAGTCCTATACGCCCAAGAAGATGGAAGAAACCATCATAAAACTGTTGGAACAGTGGCAGCGGAAAAGGCAGCGGGAACAGGAACTGTAGGTATAAGAAATATCGTTTGCATGTCTTTCATTTTTCATGTATGATAAACAAGAAAGTGTGCAAGATAATGTGCAAGATGATTCTCAGGAGGATGCCGCATGGAACACTATTCACCCCCATATACGATTACCGACGAAATACTTGTATTGGTTGCCAGTATTTCGGAAAAACTGGGTAGAATCAGTACGGTTCACGCATTGGAGACGAAACCTCATCTGCGCCGGAACAATCGAATCAAGTCCATTCATTCTTCGCTGCGCATTGAGGCGAATTCTCTTTCCCTGGGTCAGGTAAGAGACGTTTTGAATGGTCGCCTTGTCCTCGGAGAGCAAAGGGAAATTCAAGAAGTCAAAAATGCTTATGCGGCATATGAAAAGCTGCAGGAAATCGATCCTTTCAATTTGGAAGAATTAAAAGAACTGCATGGCATTATGACGCAGTTTATCGAGGAAGAGTCCGGCATGTTCCGCACTGGCGAAGAGGGCGTGTTCCGTGGAGACCGATGCATTTTTGTGGCACCACCGGCAATGCGTGTTCCCGACCTGATGGAAGATCTGTTCTCATGGATGACTCGGAGCAGAAAAACGCTGCATCCTTTGATCCTTTCGGCTGTTTTCCATTATGAATTCGTCTTTATCCATCCCTTTGCGGATGGAAACGGCAGGATGGCTCGACTTTGGCATACGGCGATTCTTTCCAAGTGGAAGCCGATTTTTGCCTATATCCCGTTGGAAAGCCAGATTGAGCGGTTTCAGGATGACTACTATGAAGCCATCGCTGCTTGTCATAAAAAAGGTACGTCCAATACCTTTGTGCAATTTATGCTCCATCAGATCGATCAGGTTCTGGATGAGCTGACCGTACAGATTGCAGAGGATGATAGACAACAATCCGTCTGTGTCCAAAAGCTGCTCTCAGTTATGGATTATGATATTCCTTATACTGCAGCGGAATTGATGGAGCGACTGCAGCTCAAATCCAGAAATGCATTGCGGAACAACTATTTATCTCCGGCTATGGATTTGAACTTGGTGGAAATGACCATCCCCGACAAACCCAACAGTCGTAATCAGCGATACATCAGAAAGTAACAAATTACAAATAGGTCACTTTAGGCGTTCCACTCGGAGCGCCTTTTTGTATGCCTGGAAATGGAGGAAATCGAAATGGCAGTCTTTCGCGTTGAAAAGACACGGGATTATACCGTCATGGCAAATCATCATCTCAGAAATACGGAGCTTTCCCTGAAAGCAAAGGGTCTGCTTTCTCTCATGCTTTCCTTGCCTGAAGAATGGGACTACACCACAAAAGGTCTTGCCCGCATCTGTAAAGACGGCGTTGACAGCATTTGTGCCGGAGTGCGTGAACTGGAGGATCATGGATATGTGGTGCGCGAACGCATCCGCAATCCCAACGGACAGTTGGGAGCCATAGAGTACACGATACTGGAGCAGCCCCGCACCTCAGAACCTAAACGGGAAAATCCAGTTCAGGCAAACCCTGCCTTGGATTTGTTTGCCTCCAGGAAGAACTCGCTGCCGCTCGCCACCGCCTCCAATTTGATTTTCGCCCATAAAAAAACAAATTGGAGGTTCATTATGATAGAAATCAATCTTCGGGAATTCTATCCAGAATGTTATAAAAGCGATTACTTTGTGGAAGTGCCGGATGAAGTAGCTGAGCTCCTGATCCTGCTCAGACGGCATGAACAGTCCCAGCGCAGACGCATTTACAAGAACAAGGCTCACTACTCTCTCGATATCTATGAAAATGTGGAGCGGGAAACTATGCTGAAAAGCCCATCTGCGGAGGAAGTATTTGAACAGCTAGCGGAACAGGAACAGCTTTATGATGCAATGATGGCACTCACGCATAAGCAGCGTACTCGCCTGTATGCGTACTTCTTCCTTAACATGAGCTATAGCAAAATTGCAGAACAAGAAGGTGTCGATGTCAGCACAGTAAGAAAATCGGTTCAGCAAGCGCTTCGTAAACTGCAAAGCCAAATGGATCTTTTTTGATTCGGCATACCCCAATTCCGCCCAAAAAGGTCACGAATAGTAGAAGGACATTTTCTTCTCGACCTTTGACAACCGCATACAGGGTATTTCAGGCACATAATCCGTGCGGCTCAGATGAGCAAGCGGCAAATGGAGCGGCGCAATGATGGCAGCAGCTGGAGCGATAAACGCGATCCATTAACCTGCCCCTGGCAAGGCAGGCGCGATGACACGCACGGAGGATAATGATACTTTCTCACGACCCCGCACGGACTTGACGGGGAGCCCCTGCCGTATTTGCCAGCTTAATGCAGCGATACGGCAGGGCTATGACGAAACAGCCGGTTTCGGCCTGAAATACCTTTCTTTTTTGATAGCATAGGACAAAACCCTCGGTTCGTATCTATACCAAGGGGGTGTTTTCTTGAACGAACTGACTATTGATTGGAACAGTATTGTGAAATCGAAAGAACAGCTTCAAGGTATTATGATTGAAGCTTTATATAAGCAGGGGCTGCTCACAGAAGAGCAGCGGCGAAACCTCCGGAAGATCTTACGCTGTGATATCTTGGACAACAGCGAAAGGAGCTGATACTGTTTAGGACAACAACATATATCGGAGGCGCATATGTACAAAAACATAGAAGAAATCAGGACGGCACTGTTCTGTGGAAAGCGCATCTATGATATCCCCTTACGGGTGACATTCTATGGCCGTGTCAGTACGGATGAAGATAAGCAGCTCAACTCGCTGGAACACCAGATCGCTTATTTTGAAAGCAAAATCAAGAGCTGCGAGAAATGGGAATATGTTCCCGGCTATATCGATGAGGGCATTACGGGAACCCGAGCCGACAAGCGCCCGCAGTTTTTGAAAATGGTGCGGGATGCGAAGGCCGGAGCCTTTGACCTGATACTGACAAAAGAAGTTTCCAGATTTGCAAGGGACATCGTGGACTGTGTGCAGACGGTACGGGAATTGCTTCGGTACGATGTAGGTGTACTTATCGAGGACATCAATCTCAACACCATGGACAAGGATGCGGAGTTCCGTCTATCCATCATGGCCATCGTAGCACAGGAGGAAAGCCGCAAGACATCGGAACGGGTAAAGTTTGGTTATCGGCAGACCATGAAAGATGGTAAGCGTCACGGCGCAACGCCACCCATCGGATACCGCTTTAATAATGAAAACAACGGATACTATGTGGATGAGCAAAAGGCAAAGCTTGTCCGCTTTGTATTTGAGGAATACGCAAAAGGTGAACTGGGTACCCGCCGTATTTCGGAACTGCTGGTACAAAAGGGCTTTTTGAATGATGCTGGAAACCCCTATAACCCATCAACTATTGAACGCATGATACGCAATCCTGTTTATCTTGGGTATATCGTCAACGGGAAAACTTATAAGCCGCACTATCGTGAGGATAAACACATTGCCATTCCCAGGGATAAGTGGCAGCTGCACTATGATCCCGTCCGCGTGCCGCCCTTGGTCAGCGAAGAAGTTTGGGAGAAAGCCAACTATGTGTTGAGAGAGCGCAGCAAGCGTTTGGACGGCGTGGATTGTTCCGGAAAAGACGCAACAGGGCTTGGCAAATATGCCTATTCCAATCGTATCGTATGTGGTGACCATGGCTGCGGCTACCATCGTTCCGCATCTCGATGGACGGTGGACGGAGTGCAGAAGCGGGTGGAATACTGGCGCTGCTGCCTGTATAAGAAGTATGGCCGTAAACAGTGCGAAGCGCCGATTTTGTATAAACGGGATTTGGATGAAATCATGCGCAAACTGTTCTCTACCTTGATTCCGTTATTGAAGGATGCCTGCGGTTCGCTCCATGGTGCGCTGGCGCAGGCTTTGGAGGAAAAGCAGACGGAAGATATCCCGGAATTGGAACGACAAATCGTTGTCTTGGAGCAGAAGAAAAAGAAGCTGTTGGATGGCTGGATGAACAGCGTGGTATCCGACAGCGATTATCAGGATATGCGTAAAAGGTTGGAACAGCAGATCGAGGAGCTAAACGAGAGAAAGTCGCAAAGCAAAAATGCATCTGCAGAACCGAATGTATCCGCAGCATCCTTTGCTATTATGCAAAAGGCCATCAGCAATACAAACTTGGATTCGGAAGAAATGCTGGATGAACTGGTGCGCTGCTTTGTCTATAAAATCGTGGTAAAGCGTAAAGAGGACGCTGAAACATCGGGCAAAAAGATTCCCTATATGCTTGAAATATGGTTGCAAAACGCCCAAACACCGGCGAATTTTGATTTAGCCCAATGTGCGCGCACACATCGCTGTCCGGTCCGCCGTACTGGGCCATGAGCGCCTTTGCCATGCGGGGGTTGGGAGTGGTGATGTTTACGGGGTATTCAAGCTTTTTCTGATAGATCCACATTTAGTCTTTTCCTCCTTAATCCCAGGGCCATTCGCTGCAAACGTAGCAGCCCGTAGCAGTCGCCGAGTGGCCGAAGTTCATAAGCGGGCCGTACTGCTCTTCATATGCTGCAATGAGCTCCTTAAGCCGGGTGGAGTAGTACAGGTAGTCGCTGCGGGCAGCGGCGTCTCCGGGGTGGGTGTCGAGATACAGGTTCAGCTCTACGGCAACAAACTGATATTCGCTTATGGTTTTAAGCAGTTCACATCTTGTCATGTCGTCCATTGCGGCCTCCTTACATTACAAGCTCTGGAAAGAGCGCGCCGTTGTTCAGAGCCTCGCAGGGGCAGAACCCCTGAAGGTAGGCCTGATCCGGGAAGTATGCGGTAGCAAGAGGAATGCTGCCTGCGGCCGATGCAAGGTTGACGCCGCTGTCCCAGCCGGAGCAGGGCTGGGTGCTTGCGGTGCCAGCAGCCACAAGTATTCCGCTGTCGGAGCAGGTAAGCTCTGCGCAGCGGCATGTGTTGTTTTTTAGATTCACGGTTTTGCCTCCTTAGCGCCCTGTTACATGGTATTACAGGGCATTTATATATGGCATAATATGCAGGATATGTACGGTAAGGTTACAAAATAAAAAGAGCCGGGTATGACCGGCTCCTTGGCTGCGGTTTTTTGCGTTATGCGGCGGCCTGATCCGTTGTGGCCGCGCCGTCCTGCTCTGCGGGGGTCTCCGCCGTCGCGGCCTCAGTTGCCGGGGTCACGGCGGGCGCGGTGTAGGTAACGGAGGGGATAAAGGAGAGCGCCATATACTCTTCGCCTGCGGCGGAGTCCAGGTCGATGTGAGCTATGGTAAACTGTACATCGGTCTTAGAGCCTTCCTTCAGAGCAGCCTCATGGTAGAACAGGCGGAAGCTGCCGTCCTTGAGCCGAACCAGCAAGCCTATGGGCTTTTCGGGTGAGGCTACCGTCTCGGAAGCTGAGGCTTCCTCTTCGGCTTTCTTTTTCTTATCCTTCTCGGAAGCGTCATCTTCCTTGGCCTTCTCTATCTGTACGGATACGTTGGGGAAGCCGTTGAGGTATACCACGCGGAAATCGCCCTCGGTAATCCACTCTGAGTAGCTTGCCCAGTTATTGCCGGACATGGATTCCATCGTCAGGGCGGGGCTGCCCTCGGTGTAGCTGACGAAGGAGCCGGCAGGCGTGGCGGCAGTCTCGGCGGCGGCAGCTTCGGTTTTCTTTTTATCCTTGCTGTCCTTGCCGTCCTTGGAGGTATCCTCGGCGGGCTTGGGTTCGCCTATGGTGCCCTTTATATACGCGGTATTTACATTGGTGGCAAGTGTCTCCAGCAGCTGCTCACGGTTGGCAGAAAGGCTGTACAGCTCGGAGTTCAGGCTGGTAACGCCCTCCAGAGTGAGGCTGGGCAGGAAACGCTGAATATAGGGGGCGTAATCCTGATTGGACATATAGGCGGAAGCCGCGTCTGCGGTGCCGAGGGCCAGGGCACTGGTGCGGAAGTCCGCATATGCGTTTGCATCGGCAAAAGAGTCAAGTGCCGTGCGGAAGGCTGTGTCGCCGGTACCGGAGGCTGCCTCTGTAACGGCAGCTATTGCAGGACTTTCAATGCCGAATTTTGATAGCTCCTTTACCTGATCCGCGTTTGCAAGAGCCTCCGCGAACAACTTATCGGTGGCATTCATTGTTATTACCACGCAGCCGTCGGCAACGGTCAACTGGGTAAGGTCATTCAGGAATGGGTGTATGCTGCGGCTGATCTTTACATTGAGCGCGGAGGGCTCGATGTCAAAGCGACCGCAAACGAAGCCCATGGGAAGGCCCCAGCCGTTTCCAAGCTTTATGCTGTTTACGGAAATAGTGATGTCGGTATCGTCTACGGACACACCGCAGTTGGCAGATAGAGGAATGCGGACGCTGCCGAAGCAGGTAAGCTCAACATTTGCGGTAAGGGCATTGTTGTCGGTGGATATTCCCATGCCGGAGAGACGTATATTCTTGCCGGCCAATGCGGTATCCATCTTTTCCAGCTTCTCAATGGCGCCCGTCTGGTAGAGCAGCCACCACAGGTCGTTCTTATCAAGCTTTACGGACATTGTTTTATCCGCAGAGGAGAAGGTATAACGCTGTGTGAAATCCATGGGCTGGCTCTGTACGCATTCGGTGATGTTATCGTACTCGGCGCCGCACTTCTGGAGGTAAAGCAGGAAGCCGGCGAAAGCGGCTACGATGACCAGTATTACTGCAAGCACTATGAGCAGCGCTGTCTTTATGCGCTTTTTCCTTTGCTTTTTCTTCCTGCGCGCTTCGCGGGCGGCTTCTTTGCGTGCCGCGCGCTCCGCAGCTTCCTCGTCTGTAAGTATTCTTTCAGTTTCCCGTACGGGGGTATCGGTTTCCATAGTTCAACTATCCTTTCATTGTTCCGGCACAGTACAAAGTGTGAGTTGGCCGGTGCAAATAAATAATGGTAACGACATATATAACTACATATATGTACATTGTGCATTTTATCACGCGGAGCCGAATCTAACAAGAGTATAGTGAAAATTGACATATTTTGCCGGTGAAAAAGGACGAGAAACAGGAATAATGTCGTCGTTAACCGCAGAAAATAATTCCTATTAAAAAGGTGGGAATTATTGACACGGCAAGCTGGCGATGGTATACTTAGCCATAGAAAATCATAGTATACAGGTGGGAATTGAGGTGACGTGCCCATGAAGCTGTCTACAAAGGGCAGATACGGTCTGAAGGCCATGGTAGATCTTACCGTGGCATACGGCAGGGGATATGTGAGCATAGCTACTCTGGCACAGCAGCAGGGCATAAGCGAATCCTATCTGGAGCAGCTGATAGCCTCCTTGAAAAAGGCGGGCCTTGTTGAATCCGTAAGGGGAGCACAGGGCGGATACGCGTTGTCGCGCAAGCCTGAGGATATAGATGTGGGCGAGGTACTGCGCGCGCTTGAGGGCAGCACCTCCGTAATGGACTGCGTGGACGTGAACGGCGCAGGCTGTGGCAATGCTTGCAGCTGCAGTGCCAGGCCCCTGTGGCTCAAGCTGCAAAAGAGAATAGACGAGGTACTGGATACGACTACACTCGCCGATATGGCGGAGGACTATAAAACACAATTGAGACGCTTTGACAGCGCTCAGGAGAGGAAAAACTGACATGAGAAGAGTATATATGGACAACGCAGCCACAACGTCCCTTGCACCGGAAGTTCTGGAGCAGATGATGCCTTACCTTACCAACATATACGGCAACCCCTCCAGCGTGCATTCCTTCGGGCGGGAGGCAAAGGCGGGAGTGGACAAAGCCCGACAGCAGCTTGCCAAGGCCCTCAACGCAGAGCTGGACGAGATAATCTTCACCGGCTGCGGCACAGAGAGCGACAACACCGTGCTGCTGGGCGTTGCCGAGCGCTACAAGAGCAAGGGGAATCACATAATAACCACAAATATCGAGCACCACGCAATACTTCATACCTGCGAATACCTTGAAAAACATGGCTGCGAGGTGACCTATCTTCCCGTGGATGAAAACGGCATGGTAACGGCGGAGCAGGTAAAAAACGCCATCAGGGACAATACCGTACTGGTATCCGTAATGTTTGCAAACAACGAGGTGGGAACCATAATGCCCATTGCCGAGATAGGCAAAGTGTGTAAGGAAAAGGGCGTGTTCTTCCACACGGACGCAGTACAGGCGGTAGGCCATGTGCCCATAGACGTAAAGGCCATGAATATAGACATGCTGTCGCTCTCCGCCCATAAGTTCCACGGGCCAAAGGGCGTGGGTGCGCTGTATGTCCGCCGGGGCATACGACTTCCCTCCCATATAATGGGCGGTGCGCAGGAGCGGGGCCGCAGGGCCGGCACCGAAAATACCGCAGGCATCGTTGGCCTCGGCGCAGCGATAGAGCTTGCATGTAGCAATATGGAAGAAAATGCCAGGCGCATGACTGCACTGAGAAACAGGCTCATGGAGGGCATAGAGCGCGAAATACCCTATGTAAAGCTCAACGGCCACCGCACAGAGCGCCTTCCCAACAACGTGAACTACAGCATAAAGTTCATAGAAGGAGAGTCCATACTGCTGATGCTGGATATGAACGGCATAGCGGCCTCATCAGGCTCTGCCTGCACCTCCGGTTCGCTTGATCCCTCCCACGTGCTGCTGGCCCTGGGACTGCCCCACGAGATAGCACACGGTTCCGTGAGGCTTACTCTGGGTGACGACACTACCGAGGAGGATGTAGATTACGTAATAGAGGTACTGAAGAAGACCGCAGAGCGGCTTCGCGCCATGTCCCCCCTGTACAAGGGATAAAATAACAAAATAAAAGGAGAACAGCCATATGTATACCGAAAAAGTACTCGATCACTTCAGCCATCCCCGCAACATGGGCGAGCTTCAGGACGCAAACGGAGTAGGCATGGTAGGCAATGCCAAGTGCGGAGACATCATGCAGATGTTCCTTAAAATAGACGACGACGGCATAATTGAGGACGTGGGCTTTAAGACCTTTGGCTGCGGCGCTGCCATAGCCACCAGCTCCATGGCCACAGAGATGATAAAGGGTAAGAGCATAAACGAGGCGCTGAAGCTCTCCAACGCCGCGGTAGTTGAGGCGCTGGAGGGGCTGCCCCCCCAGAAGATACATTGCTCCGTGCTGGCTGAGGAAGCAGTAAAAGCCGCCCTCGAGGATTATTATAAGCGCAAGGGCGTCGAGATGCCTGAGGAACTTAAGAAAAAGGCAGAGCACAAGGACGTACACGAGGTTCAGGAATAAAGTCTGGCAGTGCATACATAACTTAACATAGTTGCCTCGCTCCTTTGTGGGAAGAATAAGCCCGAAAGGAGTGAGGCTTTTTTATGAAGACCGTATCGTTTATGGCGGGAATGGCAGCCGGCATGGTAATGGCGGGCGCGGCGCTGTCCGCAGCATACCCCGATGTACCCAAGAGAATGGGAAGGGATGCCAAAAAGATGGTTCGCTGTGGCAGACGCATGATGAACAGCGTGCTCAAATAAGGCCGCAGACCGGCGAAAAGATGACCTGTTTGTGAATAACGGGTCATTTTTTGTGTAATGCCTCTTTGCCGGTTTACAAAAATATGGTAAAAAGGGTATAATTTAGGTGAATGGAGGGTTCAAGATTATGGGCGACCAGACAAACGAAACCGTACACTTCAAGATTCAAAAGGAACGTACCAAAGCTGGCGACGTGCTCATGCGGGTATATGAGGCCATGTCAGAGAGGGGCTACGATCCCGTCAACCAGATAGTTGGCTACCTGATCTCCGGCGACCCTACATACATCACCAGCTATAATAACGCCAGATACCTTATACGCATGCTGGAGCGGGACGAGCTTCTGGAGGAGCTGGTAAAGTATTATGTGGAGTCCCACGGCCCTACCATCAGTTGACAAAGACACACAAGGTTTTAGGAGCCAAACAGCACGGCATAACCGCGTCGTCCTCATTTGAAATACATCCAGTATTTCTGCACTCGTCCTCCTTGTTCTGCCATACTCTTTGACTTCTAAAACTCAAAGACCCTAAAGAGCTTGTTTTGAGGGCGATCCAAGGCCGAGGAGCGCAGTACTACTGGAGGTAATTCAAGCGACGAGAACGCAGGAGCGCCCCAAAACAAACCTTTAGGGCTTGTGGGCTCTTGTCAACTGATGGTATAGAAGGCGAATAAGCGACATAAAATACGCCGCGTATTTTTCGCGGCCTTTTTAAAGAATAATTTAAGGAATAAAACTGATATTATGATGAGAGTGCTTGCCCTTGACATAGGGGATAAACGCATAGGAGTGGCGGTGAGCGATCCGCTGGGCATTACCGCCCAGGGCCTTGAGACCTACACCCGGACGGGCGACCTGGATAAGGACACTGACTACCTTATAGCGCTGGCCAACAAATACAAGCCGGTGCGGCTGCTTTTCGGTATGCCCCGCAATATGGACGGAAGTTACGGCTTTGCAAGCGAAAAGGTTAAGGAATTTGCTGCAGCTATGTGCGAAAAGTGGGACGGAGAGCATGCCTTCTACGACGAGCGGCTCACTACCGTTCAGGCGGAAAGGGTGCTGTACGAGGCCGAGATGGATTGGCGCAAGCGACGTAAGGTGATAGACAAGCTGGCGGCTGTGGTAACTCTGGAAGGCTACCTTGCTACCAACCCAAAGCTTTGACAGGGAGATGAAAAGATGAAAGACAGGAATATAATAGATCAGATAGGCGAAGACGTAGTGCTGCTGGATGAGGACGGAAAGGAGAACACCTTAGAACACATACTTACCTTTATGTATGAGGGTAAGAAATATGTAGCGCTTTCTCCCATTGCGGATGAGGAAAGCGCTATGGACGACGATGAGGCGGAGGTGGTGCTGTTCCAGATAACCAGCGAAAACGGAGAGGATACCTACGTCAGCATAGACAACGAGGTGCTGCTGGACGAAGTATTCGCCGAGTTTCTCGACCTCATGGACGAGATAAACGAGGAAGAGGAAAAGGAATAGGCCGATTTATAAAAAAGCCGCAAAGCCGCGGTTTTTTTATTTTTATTGTTGCATATAAAGCGGACTTCATGGTATACTCATGCTCGTATGGATATGCGAATGGAACGCATATATCACACACCCGGATGGACCGGCGGTTCGTGCCTGTGACATGGGTTGCCCGTACGGGAAGAAGTCCGGGGAGGAATAAATAACGAGGAGGATCATAAAATGTCAGTTATTTCCATGAAACAGCTTCTTGAAGCAGGCGTACACTTTGGTCATCAGACCCGCCGTTGGAACCCCAAGATGAAGGAATACATCTTCACCGAACGCAACGGCATCTACATCATCGACCTTCAGAAGACCGTTAAGAAGGCTGAGGAAGCCTATAATTTCGTCCGCAGCGTTGCTGAGGCGGGCGACAGCATTCTGTTTGTCGGAACCAAGAAGCAGGCTCAGGAATCCATTGAGCAGGAAGCTAAGCGCTGCGAGATGTTCTATGTAAACCAGCGCTGGCTGGGCGGCATGCTCACCAACTTCAAGACTATCCAGACCCGTATAGCAAAGCTCCGCAAGATCGAGAAGATGGAAGCGGACGGCGACTTTGCGTATCTCCCCAAGAAGGAAGTCATCAAGCTCAAGGCCGAGCAGGAAAAGCTGGAAAAGAACCTTTCCGGCATAAAGGATATGAAGAAGCTCCCCGGCGCCATGTTCGTAGTTGACCCGCGCAAGGAGCACATCGCCGTCATGGAAGCCCGCGCTCTGGGTATCCCCGTAGTGGCTATCGTTGATACCAACTGCGACCCCGATGAGGTGGATTACGCTATCCCCGGCAACGACGACGCTATCCGCGCGGTCAAACTCATCGCCTCCAAGATGGCTGACGCCGTACTGGAAGGCCGTCAGGGTGAGCAGATGATAGACGCAGCAGCCGAAGAAGAGGCCGCTGGCGACGATTTTTAATCTTAAACGATACTTTTAACAGGAGGTCAAGCATATATGTTTACCGCTAAAGACGTAATGGCTCTGCGCGAAATGAGCGGCGCCGGCATGATGGATTGCAAGAAGGCCCTCACCGCCTGCGAGGGCGATATGGACAAGGCAATGGATTATCTTCGCGAGAAGAGCCTTGCTGCTTCCGCAAAGAAGGCTGCCCGTATAGCTGCCGAGGGTATTGTAAGCAGCTATGTTACCGATGACCACAAGGTCGGCGCTATCGTAGAGGTCAACTGCGAGACCGACTTCGTCGCCAAGACCGACGACTTCAAGGCTCTGGTAAACAGCGTTGCCAAGCTGGTAGTTGAAAAGAACCCCGCCGATGTAGACGAGCTGATGGCTCTGGACTGCGGCGACGGCACCGTTGCCGAGATGGTCAACCGCGCAGTTGCCAAGATAGGCGAAAAGATAACCATTCGCCGCTTTGCCCGCATGGAGGGTCAGCTGGTGGATACCTATATCCATCTGGGCGGCAAGATCGGCGTTATCGTGGCCGCCAAGACAGCGGATGCCGAGAAGGCCAGGCCCGCCGTACATGATGTAGCGATGCACATCGCCGCCGCGAAGCCCGGCGTGCTCCATCGCGACGAGGTGGATCCTGCCGATCTGGACAAGGAGCGCGAGATACTGCGCGCCCAGGCTCTGAACGACCCCAAGCCCAAGCCCGCAAACATCATCGAGAAGATGGTGGAAGGCCGTATCGCCAAGTACTACAAGGAGGTTTGCCTGCTTGAGCAGCCCTTCGTAAAGAATCCCGATCAGAGCATTGAGCAGATGCTCAAGGAGCACGGTGATGTGGAGCTGGCAGCGTTCGTCCGCTTTGAGATGGGTGAAGGTCTCCAGAAGCGCCAGGATAACTTCGCTGAGGAAGTTATGGGCCAGATGAAGAAGTAAAACCTGCTTTTAAAAGGAACACCCTTTCCGGTGTTCCTTTTTTGTTATATAATGTATCTGGTGAAAATCGGTCCAGACCGTAATAATAGTATTAAGGAGCAGAAAAATGCTGAAATACAAGAGAATATCACTTAAGCTTTCCGGCGAAGCCATGGGCGGCGCACAGGCTGTGGATTTTGACAAGGCGGAGGCTATAGCGAGACAGGTGGCGCGGCTTCACGAGCTTGGAGCAGAGATAGGTATAACCATAGGCGGCGGCAATATATGGCGCGGCCGCAGCTCCGGCGATATGGACCGCAACAGGGCAGATCAGATGGGTATGCTGGCGACTGTCATAAACTCGCTTGCCGTGCAGGATTGCCTGCTGAAGCTGGGGGTTCCAGCCGTGGTGATGTCCTCAATAGATATGCCAAGAATAGCGGATAGCTATTCCTCCCGGGCCGCACACGCCGCACTCGACGCGGGTAAGGTAGTCATATTTGCAGGCGGCAGCGGTCTGCCCTTCTTCTCTACCGATACCGCAGCTGCCCTCAAGGCCGCCGAGATAGGCGCGGACGCAATGCTCCTTGCAAAGAATGTAGACGCGATCTATTCTGACGATCCAAAGAAGAACCCGAATGCCATAAGGTATTCGCACCTCACCTATGACGAGGTCATCGAACGTGAACTAAAGGCTACCGACCTTACTGCCATAACCCTCTGCAAGGAGCAGAACATACCTATACTTGCCTTCGCCATGGCGGACCCGGACAACGTGGTAAAAGCCGTTCAGGGCGAGAGCATAGGTACGCTGATAGACAACGTGAAGTAAGGTATAAAGCGGGCGATACTGTGAACAATCTCTAATTGGGGATTGTGCGAAACAGGCATTTCCTGTAAAATATAGCTGAGCTTTTTATAAGATAAACTTTCAGGAGGTTCAAATATGGATGCTGTCGCAACCGCAAAAGAAAAAATGACCAAAACCGTAGCCGCTTTGGAGCGTGACCTCGGAACCCTCAAGGCCGGGCGTGCGAACCCCCAGGCCCTTGACCGCGTAATGGTTGACTATTACGGCTCTCAGGTGCCGATAAACCAGCTGGGCAATATATCCTCCCCCGAAGCGAGGCTGCTGGTCATCTCCCCCTATGACGCCACTATGATAAAGGAAATAGAGAAGGCTATACAGAAGTCCGACCTGGGCATTAACCCCAGCAACGACGGCCGCCTCATACGTCTCGTATTCCCCGAGCTCACCGAGGAGCGCCGAAAGGAGCTTGTAAAGCTGGTGCGCAAGAAGGGCGAGGAGTCTAAGGTAGCTATACGTTCTATCCGCCGCGACGCCATCGATACCATTAAGAAGGCCAAGAAGGACGGCGATATAACTGAGGACGACCAGAAGCGCCAGGAAGAGCAGGCCCAGAAGGCTACCGATGAGTTCATAAAGAACATTGACAAGGTCATTGCTGATAAGGAAAAGGAGATAATGACGGTTTGATATCCGTACTTGGATACGAGCTTGGAAGGGCGAAAGAGCTGCTGGAAGCCGAAGGATACAGCGTGAGATGCGTAGAGACCCGCAGCCGCAAGGGACTTAACGGCAACGAAAAACGGGTGATAAGGCAGCGTACTGATGGCAATGCGGTTGAGTTCATATGGGCCCTGTTCAAAACAGACTGCGAATATGGGGGATAGCGGTTAGTTCCGCATCCCCTTTTGTATCGGAGGATATTTTTACACAATGGCAAAGATACAGCCTCAAAGCGTAGGCTTGGCGCCGGAACTGCCACGGCATATAGGCATAATAATGGACGGCAACGGCCGTTACGCCACGCGGCGGGGTCTGCCGAGAAAGCTTGGCCACCGGGCAGGAATGGAACGGCTGCGGGGGCTTATACGTTTTTCATCGGATATAGGTATTGAGGTGCTGTCGCTGTACGCCTTTTCCACCGAAAACTGGAAGCGGCCCAAGGAAGAGATAGGGGCGCTGTTCGATCTTTTTCTGGAATACTTTATAAGCGAACTGGACGACCTGGATAAAAACAACGTCTGCATACGCATAATGGGCGACATGTCCGCATTTCCGGAAAAAATGGGCCAGGAGACGGACGAGGCCATGTACAAAACCAGAAACAATACCGGCCTGAAGCTCAATATTGCATTGAACTACGGCAGCAGGGCAGAGGTGGTACGCGCCTGCAATACCCTTATTGAGCGCGGAAAGCCCGTAGACGAAGCTGATCTTATGAACGCCCTGTATACCGCAGGACTGCCGGATCTTGACCTGATAATCCGTACGGCGGGAGAGCAGCGGTTATCCAACTTCATGCTGCTTCAGGCGGCATACGCCGAGCTTGTGTTCACGGACGTGACATTTCCCGAGCTTACGGACGAAAAATATGCGGACTGCATAAGGGAATACCAACGGCGCACCAGAAGGTTCGGCGCGGTGACGGAATAAATCATCAAAAGGAGAAGCGGCGTAATGGATAGCGGCAGGAAAACCAGAGTAATAGTAGGCGCGTTGCTGGGGTTGCTTTTCGTGGGCATAGTGGCTCTCGGCAGCATATTCCGCACCGTGGTATTTACCGTGGCGGCGGTGATAGCGGTATACGAGATGTCCAACATGATCTATAAAAAGACGGAAAAGAACATATTCGCGGCGCCCGCATACATCTTTGCGGCGCTGTGCTTTCCGATAGCCTTGGCGGCGAAGGAAAACGCCGCTACCGCCATAATGCTCCTCGGGGCGCTGTGCCTGATGCTCATCGCGGCGGAGAGGGTATTCAATAAGCTGCGCACCACGGAGGAGAGCATATACTCCGCGTTCATGCTCATATACCCCATGTCGCTGTTCGGGATGCTGGCGCTGATAATGCCCGCCGACGGGCTCGTATCGCCCAAAAACGTGGGTCTGCTGCTGGTATTCATATGTCCGCTCATGGGCGACATGCTGGCCTATTACATAGGCTCCTCCATGGGCAAGCGAAAGCTTTGCCCCGAGATAAGTCCTCATAAGACGGTTGAGGGAAGCTATGGAAGCTTTCTTGGCGGCCTGCTGGGCGGCTTCGCGTGCTTCCTGCTGCAATTCATATGGGGGCTGCGCCTGCCCATACTTCCCATGCTGCTCGTAGGTATTATCTGCGGCGGGGTAGGGCAGATAGGCGACCTGTTTGCGTCCGTCATAAAACGCTGGGCCGGTGAAAAGGATTACGGCAACATATTTCCCGGCCATGGCGGGGTGATAGACAGGTTGGACAGCGTGCTCATGTGCGCACCGGTGGTGCTGTGTTACGTATGGCTCAGTATGCTGGGCTAAAGGAATGTAATAATGAAGAATATAGCTGTTTTGGGCTGCACAGGCTCCATAGGCAGGCAGACCCTTGACGTTATCAGGGCTAATCCGGATAAATTCCGGGCGGCCGTGCTTTGCGCGGGCAGAGATGCAGACGCCATGTTTAAAGCGGCGGAGGAATTCCGCCCGGATTATATTGCCATGGCGGACGAGGCTGCGGCGGATAAGCTCAGGCAAAGCGGAATAAAGGCAAAAATAGCCGGCGGTGAACAGGCGGTGCTGGAAGCGGCGGCCTATGAGGGCGCCGACATAATAGTAAACGGCATAAGCGGCTTTTCAGGAATGAAGCCGCTGCTTGCAGCGCTGGAAGCGGGCAAAACCGTTGCCCTTGCAAACAAAGAAAGCATCGTCTGCGCTCACGACCTGGTAAATGCCGCGCTGAAAAAGGGCGGTGCCATAATACCGGTGGACAGCGAACAGAGCGCCATATTCCAGTGCATGGCGGCGGGAAACCACGGCGAGATACAAAGGCTCATACTTACGGCCTCCGGCGGTCCCTTCAGGGAATATACAAAGGAACAGCTCAAAACCGTCACGCCGGAGCAGGCAGGGCATCACCCAACCTGGAAAATGGGCAGAAAGATCACTATAGACTCCGCCTCCTTTTTCAACAAGGGCCTCGAGATAATGGAGGCGAGCTATCTTTTCGGCATACCCGGGGAAAGGATAAGCGTATTGGTACACCCGGAGTCCATAATGCATTCCATGGTGGAATACACGGACGGATGCAATATGGCACAATTATCCAGGCCCGATATGCGGCTTGCAATACAATATGCGCTGACATACCCGGAGAGGACTCCCGGCGAGTTTGGAAGGCTTCGCCTTGAGGACGTGGGCAAAATAAGCTTTTATGCGCCTGATGCCGATAAATTTCCGGCGATACCCATGGCGTATGAGGCACTGCGCGAAGGAAGAAACCTGCCCATAGTGTATAACGGCGCAAACGAGGCGGCGGTGGATATGTTCATACGGGGCAAGATACGCTTTGACGAGATAGCCGACGTGGTCGGATACGCCATGAGCAGGGCGGACAGGGGGAATATACTCTCCCTTGAGGACATAATAAAAACAGACAGGCAGGCGAGGAAGCTTGCATTTGAGAAAGGAAACGCATAAATGACGCTGTTGTCAATTGTTGGCGCGCTGCTGGTGCTTACGGTGCTGGTATTCGTACACGAACTTGGGCATTTTTACGCGGGCAAAAAGCTTGGCTTCAGAATAGACGAGTTCGCCATAGGAATGGGTCCTGTGGTGTGCAGCAAGGAGAAAAACGGTACCCGCTTCGCGATCCGGGCGCTGCCCATAGGCGGCCTATGTGCCTTTCACGGTGAGGATGAAGGTGTATCCGATCCCGAGTGCTTCAATGCGCAGCCGGTATGGAAGCGCATGATAGTGGTGCTGGCCGGCCCGTTTATGAATATACTTCTGGCAGTGGTGCTGGCCGTGATCATACTTATGACCTACGGCGAGTATATGCCGATGATAAACGACTTTACCGCAGAGAACACCCCGGCGGAGGCCGCGGGCATACAGGAGGGCGACATAATAACCGCCATAGACGGCAAAAGCATAACCTACTATGCGGAATGCACGGATTACATACAGCAGGCTGATCCTGCGAGAATAGAGGTTACCGTACGACGTGACGGCATGGACGTGACTCTTACTGCCTGCGACATATACGACCCCGAAAGCGGCAGCAACAGGCTGGGGATATACATCTCCCCCGAAAGGCTGCGCTACGGCCTGCTTGAGGCTGCGACAAATTCGGTACGTTACACCTGCTATATTGTAAAAGAGATGTTCAAGGTGCTGGGCGGCCTGTTCACAGGAAGCGTTACCTCGGACGACGTCGCCGGGCCGGTGGGAACCATAAGCATAATAGGTCAGGCGGTGAGGGCCGGCTTTGAGGTGGTGCTGCGCCTCGGAGTGCTTATCAGCATCAACCTTGGCATAATGAACATACTGCCAATTCCGGCGCTGGACGGCGGAAGGTTTTTGTTCATGGTGATAGAGGCGGTTCGCGGCAAGCCCATACCTCCCGAGAAGGAGGGAATGATACATATGGCGGGGCTGGTGCTGCTCTTCAGCCTTATGATACTGCTTACGGTAATGGACGTAAGAAAGCTGTTTTAGCCGCATAGCGGCAGACCGATTTGTGGGGGAAGGATGAAAAAAACAAGAAAAGTTATGGCAGGGGCGGTGCAGATAGGCGGCGGCGCCCCCGTCACCATACAGTCTATGACCAATACAGACACGGCGGACGCGATAGCCACCGCCGATCAGATATTGGCCCTTGAGGAGGCGGGCTGCGAGATAGTCCGCTCTTCCGTGTACAATGAGGCATGTGCAAAGGCAATACCCGAGATAAAGAGCAGGATACACATACCACTCGTCGCGGATATACATTTTGATTGGAGGCTCGCCATAGCCGCCATGGAAAACGGCGTGGACAAGCTGCGCTTCAATCCCGGCAACATAGGCGGAGAGGAAAACGTAAAAAGGCTGGTGGATTGCGCCAAGGCCCATCATGTTCCCATGCGCATAGGGGTAAACGGCGGCTCTGCGGAAAAGGAGCTTCTCCGAAAGTACGGAGGCCCAAAGCCGGAAGCGCTGGTTGAGAGCGCGCTGAAGCACGTCCGCATGCTGGAAAAACAGAGCTATTATGACATGGTCATATCTATTAAATCCTCCAACGTGCCGAATACAATTGAGGCTTACAGGCTTATGAGCAGGGAGTGCGATTACCCCCTGCATATAGGTGTTACGGAAGCTGGCGGCGGTGAAATGGCCCTTGTAAAGGCTGCGGCCGCCATGGGCGCCCTTCTTGTGGACGGCATAGGGGATACCATGCGCGTATCCATGACCGGCGACCCTGTACAGGAGGTTTACGCAGCGAAGGAGATACTGAAGGCCATGGGCCTCAGAAAAGAAGGAGTGGAAATAGTCAGCTGCCCAACCTGCGGCAGAACCTGCACCGATCTTCTCAGCGCCGCCAACAGGGTGGAGCATGAGCTTTCCAGCCTGATACCCAAGGGAAAGTACCTTAAAGTAGCCGTGATGGGCTGTATTGTAAACGGCCCCGGAGAAGCGGCTGAAGCCGATATAGGCGTGGCCTTCGGCAAGGGCGGCTGCGCCCTGTTCAAGGGCGGCAAGCTCTTCAGGACAGTTCCTCTGGAGGCCGCCGTAGACGAGCTGATAGCCGAGGCGAAGGCCATGATGGAATAGACTATGGAACAGAAGCTTTTGACTATATTTGAAAAATACGGCCTTGGAGACGGAGAGATAACAGATGCCGGACTGAACAAGCGTGAAAATCTGCTGACTGTTACCGTGCGGTGCGGCCATATAACCAGCGCCGAAAACATAGCCTGTCTTGAGAGGGAGCTTTGCGCCCTCATGCCGGGCTGCCGCACAAAGGTAATAATCAGGTGCGGCGGGCTTTCGGCGCTGCTGTCCGCCTGCGACCAGGATACGCTGAACATACTCAAGAAAACATGGTGCGACATACTTCCGGTATGCCGCCCCGCGATACACAGCTCCGTCTGGGATTATGAGGGTGGCACGCTCAAGGTAAGGATACCTGGGCAGGTGTTCGAGCTGGTCTCGGATCCGAGACATAGAGAAACGGTAAAATCATATTACCTCGATCGGTATGGCATAGAGACTGACATAGAGCTTACAGCGGACGATACCATGGAGCTGACGCTGCCCAAGGAAGAGGAACGGCCCACCTGGCAGCCTAAAAAGGCTGCGGAGGCCAAGAAAAAGGCACTCCCCGACAGGGCGGATGCGATATATGGCAAGCCCATAAAAAAGACCGCCATAATCCAGCAGCGCGACGTGGACGAGACTATGTGCTACGTCACAATAAAGGGTGAGATACTAACCCTGGAGACTACAAAGCAGAAAAACGGCAGGACTATACTGACATTTGCCATAAGCGACCATACAAACACGATTCCCTGCAAGATGTTTCTCGAGGAGGGCGAGAATGGCATCGTCGATACTATAGCCGGCATACAGAAAAAGAAGGATATACTTATCGTCGCCGGAAAGTATATGATGGATCAGTGGCTCAGGCGAATGTGCGTATTCCCGCGGGACGTGAGCTGGGAGCCAAGAGCGGTGCGCACGGACAAGTCCGAGGAGAAGCGCGTAGAGCTGCATCTTCATACCAAGATGTCCAGCATGGACGGCCTGACAGACGTTAAGGAAGCCATAAAGACCGCAGCCCGCTGGGGCCATAAGGCAATAGCAATAACGGATCACGGCGTGGTACACGCCTTCCCGGATGCGGTGGCACAGGCAGACAAGCTGAAAAAGGACGGCAAGGACATAAAAATACTGCTGGGCGTCGAGGGATACCTCATGCCCGACAGCGAGCTTATAAAGCGGCCGGAGCAATACGTGGCGATAGGAGTGGTAGCATATCCCGGCGTAAAGGAGGACGACGTATACGAGATAGCCGCGCTGCGCTTTGACGAGAGCGGCGAAAAGGAAGGCTTATCCATAATAGTCAACAGCGGCGCGGCGCTGACCGATGCCATGGCCGAGGAGACAGGGCTTACACGCGAAATGATAAACGGCGGCGTGAGCCTGAAGGACGGGCTGAAGCAGCTGTATGACTTTATAGGCGATGGAGTGAAGGTGATACACGACCCGCTGGAGCTGAACAACCTCAGGCAGCACGGCCTGCGCTTTGATATGGAGCTGGACGCGCACTGCGTAAGCACCTCCATGCTGTTTCATTACCTGCACAGGGAAAGCAAGCAGACGGATATGAGGACTGCGGCGGAGGCGCTGGGCGTGGAGCATTGCGGCGGCAGAGCTATGGAAAGGGCGAGGACTGCGGCAAAGATAATGAACGCCGTACTGTCCGAGATGACCGCAAGGGACATAGAAAAGCTGCCGCTCATAGACGCGGTTCCCAAGGAAAAGGGAAAGGGCCGCAGGCTCACCTACCATATAATCATAATGGCCAGGAACCACGAGGGCCTTATGAACCTTTACCGCCTCGTGTCATATGCTCACCTCGAGCACCTGCGCAAGGTACCGCAGATACCCAGAAGCCTTCTCAATATGCACCGTGAGGGCATTATAGTAGGCTCCGCCTGCGAGGCAGGAGAGCTGTTCCGGGCGGTGCTCAGGGGGGAGAGCGAGGAAAAGCTCATGTCCATAGCGGACATGTACGACTATCTAGAGATACAGCCCATAGGCAACAACGCCTTCCTTATGCGAAACGGCACAGTGGACACGGAGGAAGGGCTTCGCGATCTCAACCGCAGGATTGTAGCCCTGGGCGACAAGATGGGCAAGCCTGTGGTGGCCACGGGGGACGTACACTTCCTGGAGCCGGACGACGCGCTTTTCCGCAGCATAATAATGCACGCAAGAGGCTTTGACGACGCGGAGCAGCAGGCTCCCCTATACTTCAAGACCACGGATGAGATGCTGGAGGAATTCTCCTATCTGGGCGAGGAAAAGGCGAGGGAGGTAGTAATAACCAACCCCAACATGATAGCCGACAGCTGCGAGAGAATGAAGGCATTCCTGTCAGAAAAGGGCACCTATGCCCCCACGTTCCCCGGCGCAAACGACGAGCTGAGGAATATGGCGCTGAAGAAGGCTCACGAGATATACGGGGACGAATTGCCGGAGGTGGTGCAGAAGCGCCTTGATAAGGAACTGAATTCCATCATAGGCAACGGCTATTCCTCGCTGTACCTTATGGCACAGCGCCTTGTACACAAGTCAAACAGCGACGGGTATCTCGTCGGTTCCCGAGGCTCAGTAGGCTCTTCCTTCGTGGCCAACATGGCGGGCATAACCGAGGTAAACGCATTGCAGCCCCACTATGTCTGCCCCAACTGCCGGCACAGCGACTTCGACATAGACCGCACGAAATATGCCTGCGGCGTGGACATGCCGGATAAGGACTGCCCCGTCTGCGGCGCAAAATACAAAAAGCTCGGCTACGAGATACCCTTCGAGGTGTTTCTGGGCTTCAAGGGCGACAAGACCCCGGATATAGACCTTAACTTCTCAGGGGATTATCAGCCTGTAGCGCATAAGTACGTTGAGGTGATGTTCGGGGAGGGCCACGCCTTCCGCGCCGGAACCATATCCGGCGTAAAGGACAAGATAGCCTACGGCTACGTCCGCTCCTACTGTGATGCAAACGGCATAAACGCCGGAAAGGACGAGATGGACCGCATGGTGCAGGGCTGCACAGGAGTTAAGAAGACTACCGGCCAGCATCCCGGCGGCATAGTCATAGTGCCAAAGGAAAACGATATAATGGAGTTCACCCCGGTGCAGTACCCGGCGGACCGCAGCGAGGGCGATACCATAACCACCCACTTCGACTTTCACGCCATGGACGATAGGCTGGTAAAGCTGGATATACTGGGCCACGATGATCCGACGGTGCTTAGAATGCTGAAGGATATTACCGGCTTGGATCCCCAGACAATACCCCTTGACGACCCTGAAACCATGAAGATATTCCGCACCAGCGAGCCTCTGGGCGTGACGCTGGACGAGCTGGACTGCGACGTGGGCAGCATAGCAATACCCGAGTTCGGCACCACCTTCGTCCGGCAGATGCTCAAGGACACACGCCCTACTACGATGGAAGAATTGCTCAGAATATCCGGCCTTTCCCACGGTACCGACGTATGGCTGGGCAACGCTCAGGAGCTGGTATTGAGCGGCACCGCGACACTGTCGCAGGTAATATGCACTCGAGACGACATAATGAACTACCTTATACTCAGAGGCGGCGACCCATCCATGTCCTTTAAGACTATGGAGAGCGTCCGCAAGGGCAGAGGCCTTACCCCTGAGATGGAGGAGCATATGCGCTCCATAGATACGCCTCAGTGGTTCATAGACTCCTGCAAAAAGATAAAGTACATGTTCCCCCGCGCCCACGCAGCGGCCTACGTCATGATGGCCTTCCGAGTGGCCTACTACAAGGTGCATATGCCCCTCGCCTTCTATTCCGTTTACTATACCGTCCGAGCGGACGCCTTTGACATAGCCCAGGCGGAGGGCGGCGCCCAGAAGGTGCTTGCCAACATAAACGCCATAAAGAAAAAAGGCAACGATGCGGATAAAAAGGAAGAAGACCTGCTGACGATACTGGAGGTGGTCTTTGAAATGAACAAGCGCGGCATAGAGCTGCTGCCTGTGGACCTGTATAAATCCAAGGCCAGCCAGTTCATAATAGAAGACGGCAAGATACGGCCGCCCTTCTCATCGGTGGCGGGCGTGGGAGCCAACGCCGCCATAGGCATAGCCGAAGGCGCAAAGGGCGGCGAGTATACCTCCATAGAAAATTTTCAGGCCCGCACCGGCGCCAACTCCGCAGTGATAAAGGCGCTTGCGGAGATAGGCTGCCTGAACGGGCTGCCCGAGACGGATCAGCTCTGCCTGTTTTAAAGAAGCCGGTATGTGCGGCGCTTTGATGCGAAATAATATGCTTGCATTATAGTGCCGCATATGGTACAATTTTGCTGTTGGTATATGGCAAGTTTGCTGTATTTTAGTTTTTAAGTAAGAGTGGGCGCGTCCTGCTCTTTTGTTTTGAATAGCGGAGGAATATAATGAAAACCACCCAAACAGTGGAAGCTCTTCTCCGGCCGGTAGTTACAGGCATGGGCTACGAGCTGGATGAGGTAGAGTTTCAGAAGGAGCAGGGTAATTGGGTGCTCACCCTGTACATAGAGCATCAGGACGGAAGAAGCGCTACCATAGACGACTGCGAGGCGGTGAGCCGGGCCGTAGACCCCATATTGGACGAAGCAGACCCAATAGAGCAGGCATACTACCTCAGCGTGTCCTCAATAGGCATCGACAGGCCGCTCAGGAAGGAAAGGGACTATCAGCGCAGCCTCGGCAGCCCCATTACGGTAAAGCTTTACGCCCCGCTCAAGGGCAAAAAGGAGTATACGGGCGAGCTTTTGTCATATACGCCCGATTCCTTCACCATAAGCGTAAAGGGCGAGGAGATGACCTTCCAGAAAAAGGACGCTTCAAAGGTGCAGCCCTATATAGACTTCAAGGCTCTGGAAAAGGACCTTGACGAATTAGAAGCAGATTTTGAAAATATAGAGACAGAAGAGGAGAATTGACAATGAACGCCGAATTCATAGAGGCACTGAATGCCATAGAGAAAGAGCGCGGGATAAGCAAGGATATACTGATAGACGCATTCGAATCCGCATTGATAGCGGCATACAAGCGCAACTACGGCGCAGTGGGAAACGTCCGCGCCACAGTGGATAGGGATACGGGAGAGGTGCAGATATTCGCCTCCAAGACCGTCACCGAAACGGTGGAAAACCCCTATGCGGAGATATCTCTTGCCGAGGCGAAGAAGATCAATTCCCTCTATGAAGTGGGCGACGTTCTGGAGGAGGAGGTAGACCCCCGCAAGTTCGGCCGCATAGCGGCCCAGACCGCCAAGCAGGTGGTGGTTCAGCGCATTCGCGAGGCCGAGCGCGGCGTCATATTTGACGAATTCGTAGAGAAGGAAAACGAGGTGCTTACCGCTATAGTTCAGCGGGTAGAGAAGAACGGCATCTATGTAGAGCTGGGCAAGACCGACGGCTTCCTTGCCGCCTCCGAGACCATAGCGGGGGAGACTTATAACACCAGCGACAGGCTGAAGGTTTACGTCCTTGAGGTGCGCAAGACCAACAAGGGCCCGCAGGTAATAGTTTCCCGTACCCACCCCGGCCTTGTTAAGAGGCTTTTCGAGCTGGAGGTTCCCGAGATACAGACCGGCATAGTCCAGATAAAGTCCATAGCGCGGGAGGCGGGCTTCCGCACCAAGGTGGCCGTTTATTCTTCCGACCCTCAGGTGGACGCCGTGGGCGCCTGCGTGGGCCAGAAGGGGATAAGGGTAGAGCGCATAGTAAACGAGCTGCATAACGAAAAGATAGATATAATAGAGTGGGATCCCGATCCGGCAGTATATATTGCCAAGTCCCTTAGCCCTGCCCGTGTTATGATGGTATACATCAACGAGGCGGAAAAGGCCGCAAAGGTGATAGTGCCAGACAATCAGCTTTCCCTTGCTATCGGCAAGGAAGGCCAGAACGTCCGCCTTGCCGCCAAGCTCACAGGCTGGAAGATAGATATAAAGAGCCAGAGCCAGGCCGAGGAGGACATGGATATAGCGGACGCCGACAGCGAGGCGGACGGCGGCTTCGAGGAATAGTTTTGGAGGATCAGCAATGCCTGCTAAGAAGGTGCCTATGAGAATGTGCGTGGGCTGCCGCGAGATGAAGCCAAAGAAGGAGCTGCTGCGCATAGTCCGCTCTCCCGAGGGCGAAATAAGCGTGGACCGCACCGGCAAGGTCTCCGGCCGCGGAGCGTACATATGCGCCAACGCGGAGTGCCTGAACAGGGCCCGCAAAATAAAAGCGCTGGAAAGGGCGCTGGAGCACGGAATAGAGGACGAGGTTTTTTCAAGGCTCGCTTCGGAGATAACCGGCGATGCAGAATGACCGTCTGCGTACAGCTCTGGGCTTTGCGGCCAAGGCCGGGAAGTGCATATCAGGCGACTTTGGCGCGGAAAGAGCCGTGAAGGACAAAAAAGCCCTCATAATAGCCCTTGACAGCGGCGTGTCCGCCGCAACGCGGGAGCGCTACGAGGGAATGTGCCAAAGAGCCGGCATACCCTGCGTGTATCTCGAAGACCTTGGCAGGGCGATAGGAAAGGATAACCGCATGATAGCCGCGGTGACAGAGGCGGGCTTTGCCCGTATGATAGAAGAGACGTATAAGACTTCACAGCAAAAGTAACATACCGGGGGGTAATATCTATGGCAAACAAGACAATGGATTCCGCACGGGAATTTGAAACCCAGGCAAAGGAGCTTCTGGAACGAGTAAAGCGAATGCAGAACGATCTGGGGGCGGCCCTTCAGTCCGTAAAGCGGGCGGAAAGCGAGCTTATAGATAAAGAAAAGCGCGCCGAAAAGGAACGCATGGAAAAAGAAAGGGCAGAGAGACTCCGAGAGGTTCTCACCAGCGAGGGCGACCTTGCCTTCCACGTAGGCGACGACAGGGCGGAGGAGCAGCCAGCCCCGGCAGAGAGCAAGAGCGAAGTAAATGAGAAGCCGAAGCCGGAGCCGGTGAAGGAGCAGAAGGCGGAGGAAAGCGTACAGGCAAAGGCGGAGGAACCTGCAATGGCGGATAGGAAGCCTGAAGAAAAGCCTGAGATAAAGGCGGAATCTGCACCGGCAAATAGGCCTGTACAGCAGCAGCGCCCGGCCTATGAGCGCAGGGAGCCTCAGCGCAGAGAGGACGGCAAGCAGCAGAAGCCGCGCACTGACAGGCCGCAGCGGCCCGCAGACCGCCCGGAGCGCACAGACAGACCTCAGCAGCGCCCCGTACAGGGAGGCTACCAGCCTAAGCCGGCGGCCCGCACCATGGAATCCGCTGCGCCTTCCGTAAGGGATCAGGGCAAGAACCGGAGCCAGAAACCCCAGACAAGAGATGAGGAGCGCAAGGCGCCAAAGAATAAGAAAACCATTATGAAGGAAAACACCAGAGCAGCAGGCAGCTGGGACGACGACGCCCCAATGAGCCGCAAGCAGAAGCGCAAGCAGCAGGCGTTACATAAGCCGGAGCCGGTAAAGATCGACAAGGCCGTGCTGACTACCGAGACCATAACCGTAAAGGATCTTTCCGAAAAAATAGGCAAGCCTGTGGCCGAGATCATCAAAAAGCTGTTTATACTCGGCATAATGGCTACCATCAATCAGGAGATAGACTACGACACCTGCTCGCTCATTGCCGCCGATTACGGCATAGAGCTGGAGCTCAACATAGCCAAGACCGCCGAGGACGTGCTCAACGAGAGCGTTGAAGAGGCGGATTCCGAGGAGAACCTCGTACCACGCCCGCCGGTAGTTACCATAATGGGCCACGTGGACCACGGCAAGACCTCGCTGCTTGACGCCTTCCGTGAAAGCAGCATAACCGCAGGCGAGGCAGGCGGCATAACCCAGCATATAGGCGCGTATACCGTATCCTGCAAGGGGCGCACCATAACCTTCATAGATACCCCGGGCCATGAGGCGTTCACCTCTATGCGCGCCCGCGGAGCCCAGGTTACGGATATAGTAATACTGGTTGTGGCGGCGGACGACGGCATCATGCCGCAGACCATCGAGGCCATAAACCACGCCAAGGCGGCGAACGTTCCTATAATCGTCGCTATCAACAAGATAGATAAGGACACCGCCAACCCGGACCGGGTAATACAGCAGCTCACCGAGTACGGCCTCGTAGCCGAAGAGTGGGGCGGCGATACCATATGTGTGCCCGTTTCCGCGAAGAAGCGCATCAATCTGGATACGCTGCTTGAAATGGTACTGCTTCAGGCGGATGTTCTGGAGCTTAAGGCAAATCCCGACAGGGCGGCCCGTGGCACCATAATAGAGGCAGAGCTGGACAAGGGCCGCGGCCCTGTGGCTACCGTACTGGTACAGAACGGCACCCTCAAGATAGGCGATCCCATAGTTGCAGGCACAGCCTTCGGCCGCGTACGCGCAATGATGGACGACAAGGGCCGCAGGGTGACCTCAGCCGGGCCAAGCCAGCCGGTAGAGGTACTGGGCTTTGGCGAGGTGCCCTCCGCAGGCGATGTAATGAACGTTGCGGAAGTAGATAAGCTGTCCCGGCAGGTAGCAGAGGAGCGCCGCGACAAGCTCAAGGCGGAGCAGATACGCAATATGTCCAAGGTATCCCTGGACGATCTGTTCAGCCAGATAGAGGCGGGCAACGTCAAGGATCTGAACATCATAGTAAAGGCAGACGTGCAGGGCACGGTAGAGGCCATAAAGCAGGCATTGGAGAAGCTCTCCAACGACGAGGTAAGGGTGCGCTGCATACACGGCGGCGTAGGCGCCATAACCGGCTCGGATATAGTGTTCGCCTCCGCCTCCAACGCGCTGGTGATAGGCTTTAACGTGCGCCCGGACGCCACGGCTCGCGAGGCCGCAGAACGCGAAAAGGTGGATGTGCGCACATACAGCGTCATCTACAACGTGATCGAGGATGTCGAGAACGCCATGAAGGGCCTGTTTGCACCCGTATACAAGGAGGTCGCTCTGGGTACTGCGGAGGTACGCAATACCTTCAAGGTGTCAGGCGTCGGCACTATTGCAGGCGCATACGTCAAGGATGGCAAAATCACTCGTTCCGCTCAGGTACGTGTAGTCCGCGGCGGCATAGTGCTCCACGACGGCAAGATCGCCTCCCTCAAGCGGTTTAAGGACGATGTAAAGGAAGTTGCGTCGGGCTATGAATGCGGTATCGGAATAGAAAACTTCAACGATATCCGCGAGGGCGACATGATAGAGGCCTACACCATGGAGCAGATAGAAAGATAATCAGGAGAGGCAGAAAAGATGTCCATTCGTTATGAAAGAATGAATGAAGAGATAAAGAAAACCATCAGCGAGATCATAAAGGACATGAAGGATCCTCGAGTCTCCGATATGACCACCATAATGTCGGTGGACGTGACCAACGACCTGAAGCAGGCCAAGGTGCTGGTAAGCGTTTACGACAAGGACGACGAGGTACGCAGGGGCACGGTGGAAGCCCTCAACCACGGCAGCGGCTTTATAACCCGCGAGCTGGGCAAGCGCATGCAGCTGCGCGCCCTGCCAAAGCTGAACTTCAAGCTGGACAACTCCATTGAGTACAGCGTGCATATTTCAGAGATTATCGACAGCCTGCACAAAAACGAAAAGTAGCTTGCTCTGGGCGGTGATGTGAAGCGTCATCGCCCGATTTTTTAGGAGGGAAGGCTTATGAAGGGCAGCATGGAGGAGATACTCCGCTTTGTAGAACAAAACGACGCTTTCAGCATAATATCCCACGTAGCGCCGGATGGGGATACCATCGGTTCGGGAACGGCACTGTCAAGGATACTGCGCAGGCTGGGCAAGCGTACGGAAAACGTATGCTGCGACCAAGTACCCGACGCGTATAAGTTTATACCGGGTGCTGAAGAGATACTGCTGCCGGAGGATGCCCGGGGCTTCGATGCGGTAATAGCGGTAGACTGCGCAGATAAGGGCAGGCTGGGCAGTGCCGAGGGTATATTCGACAGGGCGGGCGTGACGGCCAATATAGACCATCACGGCACCAACGCCACGTATGCCGATAATAATATGATTGAGGAGACTGCCGCCTGCGCAGAGCTTATATACAGGCTTGGCAGGGCGCTGGGGGCGGAGATAGACGCGGCGACGGCTAATTGCCTCTTTGCCGCCCTCGTGACGGATACCGGCTCCTTTGCCTATTCCAACGTAACGAGGGACACTATGGCTATAGCCGGCGAGCTTATTGCGTCAGGCGCTGATAATTCTCTCATAAACAGGCTGGTATATCACAACGAGCCGGCAGGCAAGGTGAAGATGCGCGCTTACGCGCTGGAGAGGCTGCATTTATATTCCGAAGGGCGCATAGCCACAGCAATGCTTACGGAAAGTGAGATGGATCCCTTCGGCCCCGAGGCCTACACCGAAGGCATAGTTGAAAAACTCCGGGATATAGATACGGTAGAGATAGCGGCGTTTTTGAGGCAGAAGGGAAGGGACGTAAAGGTGAGCCTTAGAGCTAAAAAATACGCCGACGTGGCGCGTATCGCCGCCTCAAAAAATGGGGGCGGCCATCCCAGGGCAGCCGGGTACACCGAATATGACATCACTGTGGCCGAGGCGGAAAAAATCGCGGTGCAGCTTGCCGAAAAGGAGCTTGAAGAATGCTGGAAGGAGTAGTAAACGTATTAAAACCGCCCGGAATGAGCTCCAGTGACGTGGTGACGGACATCCGGCATATATTCAACATGAAGCGGGTAGGCCATACGGGCACACTGGATCCCGGCGCGGCTGGCGTGCTGCCCATATGCATAGGCCGGGCGACGAGGCTTTTTGACTACCTTGTGGACAAGGAAAAGGAGTACATAGGCGAGATAACCTTCGGTATAGCTACGGATACCCAGGACTCCTACGGCGCACCGGAAGGACGCTCCGATGCTGTAGTTACCGGGGAGATGCTCATGGAGGCGCTGCCTAAGTTCACAGGCCCTCAAAAGCAGACCGCGCCTCTGTATTCGGCCCTTTCGGTGGACGGAAAGAAGATGTACAAGCTTGCCCGGCAGGGCGTTGAGGTGGAGCGCAAGGTTAGGGATATAAACGTGCCGGAGCTTTCGTTCATATCACAGACCGGCTGCAACAGATATCTCGTAAAGATCGTCTGCTCCAAGGGCACATATGTGCGCACGCTCTGCCACGACATAGGCGGGAGCATGGGGGTTCCTGCCCACATGTCCTTCCTGCTGCGCACACGCTCCGGGGCGTTTGATCTGGACGGCAGCTTTACAATAGACGGGCTGAAGGAGCTTAAAGAAAAGGGCGAGCTTTATAAGGCGGTCATACCCATGGAGCAGGCGCTTATGCATATAGGCGAAGCCCGAATGACCCTGAACAAAAAAGGCGAACGGTTCCTGACTCATGGCGCGGAGGTGGTCTGTCCCGGCATAGAAGAACTGCCAAAGGATACCCCTCTCAGGGCATACTGCAACGGCAAATTTTTAGGAATAGCCAAATCAAACGGCGAGGCGGTGCATATATGCACCTTCCTCGGTCAGGAAGAAGAATGAATAAAACAGCCATAGCTTTCGGCACCTTTGACGGGGTACACAGGGGGCATCAGGAGATAATAAACGCCATGCTCACGGCGGCGGAAGGGAGAGGGCTGGATCCGCTTATATACACCTTTTCCAACCATCCGGCGGGGCTTTTCGGCAAGTCCTTTTCCATGATAATGACGGACGGGGAGCGGCTGGCCGCCCTAAAAGGCTTCGCCCCCGTTGCGGCGGAAAGGCTGGACAGGCAGTTCGCGGCGACGGAGCCGGAGGACTTCGTTCGGCACATGGCGGAAAAATACCGCATGGGCGCAGCCGTCGCGGGCTTCAACTATACCTTCGGCAGCAGGGGGGCGGGGAACATGGATACGCTCCGCCGCCTTGGGGGGAAATACGGCTTTGAGGTATACGAGATACCCGCGCTGATGTACGGCGGGGAGCCGGTATCCAGCACCCGGATACGGGCCTGCATAGAGCGCGGCGACATAGCCGGCGCAAACGCCATGCTGGGCCATGAGCTTGAGCTTAGCTGCAAGGAAACGTCGCAAAACGGACACGCCGTGCTTAAAGTGGCTGATGGGCTCGTGCTGCCAGCCCCCGGGAGGTACATTACGGAGGCGGAGGGAAGGCGGCTCATATGCGGCGTTTTGCCCGGTGGCAGCATCGAGCCGGATGAACCCCTAAGGGGGATTAAAAAGCTGCGGTTTATCGACAGGATAGGCTGAAAAAGCTATTTACAACGCATTGACGCTGTGGTAGAATAAAAAGACCTTGAACCGGGGGCTGTGTTTTCCGCATCTCCAAGCGCAATACTCGGTTTCCGGCGATTTATAAAAAATATGGAGGAAGTAAAAATGACTAAAGCTGAAATCATCGCCAAGTACGCGATTCACGAGGGCGACACCGGTTCCCCCGAGGTGCAGATCGCTCTGCTGACTGAGCGCATCAACCACCTGAACGAGCACCTCAAGGAGAACAAGAACGACCACCATTCCCGCCGTGGCCTGCTCAAGATGGTCGGCCGCCGCCGTGGCCTTCAGAACTACCTTAAAAAGACCGATATCGAGCGCTACCGCAAGATATGCGCCGAGCTTGGCCTGCGCAAGTAATTGAGTGAGCATAAGAGCAGCCTTTAAGGCTGCTCTTTTCTTATTCGGCACAGCATCTTGCGCCGCCCTGCGGGAAACGGCACGATTCGCCGAATTATTTATATTTTATTCACAGATTAGCTTTGGTATATTCATATGCAAAGGGGTATAATATCCTTAGAAAAGAAGCTGGCAAAGCAAAAAGCGAGGGAGGGCTTTTTATGAAGAAAAGATTATTTGCCATTATGTTGGCTCTGGCCATGCTGCTGGCCGCAGTGCCTGCGCTGGCGGAGGAAGGAGAAGTGCAAGAACAAGATCAGGTTAAGGAAAAGATATTATGCGCTACTGAAGGATGCAACAATGAAGTAGCAAATAAAGGTGATTTCTGCGCAGATTGCGCGGCGAAGACTAAAGGCGGCACGAATGGTGGCAATACTGGTGACAACACCAACGATAATACCGTAAACACTGACAACACCGGCGGCAACACCGGCGAAAGCAGCAATATCGGCAACAATGGAGAAAACACCGGTAATAATGCCGGAAACACCGGCAACAACGGCGGCAATACCGGTAGTACCGGAAATACCGGCACAACTGGAGGACAAAATCCGTCTACGAGTGACGGAGAAGGCGGCAGCGGTCAGCCCGCTAATCCCCCTCAACTAACATGTAACCATACCAATGTTAAATACGAGCAGTACGCCACCGAGGCAGAAGGTAGATATACCCATCACAAAAAGGTGTGCAAGGACTGTGGAAGAGAACTGGTTAAGGAACCCCATCAGTGGGACGAAACCACAAAGAAGCCCAAAACTGAAGGAACTGACAAGATACCGACGTGTACAAACGGTGGACATTGGACTATGCAGTGTGGACTCTGCGGTCATGTGACTGTGTTTGATGGTCCTGCTCTTGGTCATAATTATGAATATCTCTGGGGAACATGGGATTGCAAAACCAAGACGATTACAGCTTATCGCAAGTGTAATCGTGTAGGGTGTAATGTAGTTGAAAATGCCTCAGCCATTTCAGTCAGTGAAAAAGACAGGGATACATGGTATTCCTGCGGCAAGAAATACACTACCGTATACTATAAGGTGGTTGCCAAGTACAGCGATAGTAAGGCCGTAGAGTATACCGGAAAGGCTGAATGTACCTATTCTACCTCGGACTACTGCCGTCCCGACTGGTACTATGACCCCTGCTACTACAACAACCCCTGCGGCCATTGGGGCTGCGGCAACGTATGCACCCGCTACAGCAACTGCGTACCCTGCCGGGATTACAGGACTACCTTCCGCGTAGGCGGGTACAATTGTCTGGCTACACCTAAGACCGGCGATGTGTCCGTAATAGGCATGGCGCTGATATCCCTCGCGGGCGCCGGCGCTGCCATAATGGGTAAGAAGCGCAAATAAAAACAGGCGACTTTAAAGGCCCGTCCTAAAAGGATGGGCCTTTTTCTTGTTGCCATATGCCGGCAAATAATGTATAATAAATTGGTTTATAATAAGAGAGTATGAAAAGGAGCATGAACATGCAAGGCAAGACATTCACAATGGAGCTCGCCGGAAAGACCCTTACCATCGAAACCGGTAAGTACTGCGAGCAGGCAGGCGGGAGCGCATTCGTCCGCATGGGCGACGCCGTGGTTATGGTCAATGCAACGGTGGCCAAGCAGCCCCGGGACGGCGTAGATTTCCTTCCCCTGTCCATCGAATTCGAAGAAAAGATGTACTCCGTGGGCAAGATACCCGGCGGTTACATAAAGCGCGAGGGCCGTCCCTCTGAAAAGGCCATACTGTGCAGCCGCCTTATCGACCGTCCCCTCCGTCCCCTGTTTCCCAAGGGCTTTTACAACGACATTCAGGTAATAGCTACCGTACTGTCAATGGATCCCGACGTCCAGCCCGAGATACTGGGCATGATAGGCTCTTCCGCGGCTCTGGCCATGAGCGAAGCCCCCTTTGCAGGCCCTACCGGCGCTGTGGCGGTCGGCATGGTAGACGGCAAGTATATCATCAATCCCACCCTGGAGGAGAGGCATAAGAGCAAGCTGAACCTTACAGTTGCAGGTACCAAGGACGCTGTCATGATGGTGGAGGCCGGCGCAAATGAGCTTTCCGAAAAGGAAATGCTTGACGCCATACTGACGGCTCACGAGGAAGTAAAGAAGATAGTGGCCTTTATCGAGGGCATAGCGGCCGAGTGCGGCAAGCCCAAGATGGAAGTCAACATATATCATCCCGACGAAGCCTTCACAGAGCTGGTACGCGAGTACGCAAGAGACAAGGTGGAGTGGCAGCTTGACACCTTTGAGCGCAAGGTACGCGAGGAGCGCAGCGAGCAGGTAAAGCAGGAGGTCATCGGGCACTTCGCAGAGGAATATCCCGATTCCGCCGGCGATATAGACATGATACTCTACAACCTTACTAAGGAAATCGTAAGGGATAAGATAATCAACCGCAAGATCCGCCCCGACGGACGCGCACAGGACGAGATCCGCCCCATCTGGAGCGAGGTGGGCATACTGCCCCGCGTACACGGCAGCGGCGTATTTACCCGCGGTCAGACTCAGGTAATGACCATAGCCACCCTTGCGCCCCTTTCCGAGGGACAGGAGCTGGACGGCATTGATGACGTCACCTTCAAGCGTTACATGCATCAGTACAACATGCCTCCCTACAGCGTGGGCGAAGTACGCCGTGTCGGCAGCCCCGGCAGGCGTGAGATAGGCCACGGCGCACTGGCTGAGCGCGCTCTGGTACCCATGCTCCCCTCCGAGGAGGAATTCCCCTATGCCATGCGCCTGGTGTCCGAGGTAATAAGCTCCAACGGTTCCACCTCACAGGCCTCAATCTGCGCCAGCACTCTTGCGCTTATGGACGCTGGCGTCCCCATAAAGAAGCCCGTGGCGGGCGTTGCGATGGGTCTCATCAAGGACGATTCCACCGGCAATATCGCCGTATTGACCGACATACAGGGCCTTGAGGACTTCCTTGGCGATATGGACTTTAAGGTAGCCGGCACCCGCGAGGGTATCACCGCCATTCAGATGGATATAAAGATAAAGGGCATAGATGAGCAGATACTTACCCGCGCCCTTGAGCAGGCACGCAGGGGCCGTCTGTTCATACTGGACAAGATGGCAGAGACCATCAAGGAGCCCAGGGCAGACCTGTCCCCCTATGCTCCTCGCATCATGCAGTTCAGCATACACCCCGATAAGATACGCGAGGTGATCGGATCCGGCGGAAAGACCATAAACGGCATAATCGCAGCGACCGGCGTAAAGATCGACCTTGAGGATGACGGCCGGGTATTTATCGCCTCCCCCGATGCTGAAGCCGCAGCCGCCGCCAAGCGCATGATAGACGATATCTGCCGCGATATAGAGGTCGGCGGCGTGTTCCTGGGCAAGGTAGTGAACATACTGCCCATAGGCGCACAGGTAGAACTCAAGCCTGGTAAGAAGGGCCTGGTGCACATCAGCCGCCTGGCAAATCACAGGGTAGAGAAGGTTGAGGACGAGGTTCAGATAGGAGACGAGATACTGGTACGAGTCATAGCGATCAAGCCCGATGGCAAGATCGACCTTACCCGCAAGGAGCTCCTGCCCGACGCGAAGAAATAATAAAACAGCTTGTGTGTGCGGGCGGATATGATTCCGCCCGCACGTTGATTTTTAAGGCGTATGTTCTTAAACTGCCTGTACCCTCATAGATTGTCTACATGGGGGGGTACGGGGCATATGCGCAGAAAACTCAGCTTTTTAAGCGGATTGTTGACAAATATTTTCCTTGCGGCGTTGATAATAGCGATGTATCATGCTACACAGCCGGGCGGCGTGCTGCCGGTTTCGGCGCCTCAGTATCGTGGCAGCGGCGAAAGGGCTGCATTGCAGTTCGCGGTGAGCTGGAATGCGGCAGCCATACCGGATATATTGGATATACTAAAAGATAAAAGCGTCAAGGCTACGTTTGCCGTAAGCGGAGAATGGGCTGAAAACAATCCCGCGCTGCTTATGCGCATGGCCGCAGAAGGCCACGAGATAGCCTCCATGGGGTATTATCCCGACATGGACGGCAGAATAGGCTGGACCGTAAAAGACGTGAGGAGGGCCAACGAGGCGGTAAAGAAGATATGCGGCGCAGAGCCTGCGATATACTACGAAGGCTCGCGCAATACCGTAACGTCTACGCTGGCAGCAAAAAAACTGAAATTAACAGCGGTATCCTCGACGATAGACCTGCTGACGGCCAAGGGCACTGCCGCGGACATACTTTCCCGCCTGCCTGAAAAGCCTATTGAGGGAAGCATAATATTGCTTCGGCCTACGGCGGCCTGTAAGGAGGCGCTGGGCGGCATAATAAATGCGATAGAAGAGAAAGGAATTGGGCTTACATGCACAGGCGATGTGCTGGGCCTATCGGAATAGGGCAAAAGGTGATAGTAAGAGAAACGCTTCCAAACGGTGTAAAGCTCATAGCTCAGGAGATGACCGGATTCCGCTCGGTATCCATGGCGGTATGGATACAGGCCGGTTCGGTGTATGAAATAGGCGCCGAATCCGGCATATCCCACTTTATAGAGCACATGGTGTTCAAGGGGACAGAAAGCCGCAGCGCATCTGATATAGCGGCGGAGATGGACGCGGTGGGCGGCAGCATAAACGCGTACACCGCCAAGGAATGCACCTGCTTTTATGCTAAGGTGCTGGGTGAAAATATCGACCTTGCGGCGGACATGCTAAGCGACATAGCCTGCCGCCCAAGCCTTGATCCTGCGGATATCGAAAGGGAAAAGGGCGTCGTGTGCGAGGAGATACTCATGCTGGAGGATGATCCGGAGGACCTTGCCCACGAGACGCTGAGCGTCGTCATATACGGGGACAGCCCTCTTGCAAGGCCGATACTGGGCACACAGGACACCGTGCGGGCTTTTACGCGGGAGGACATACTTTCATATATGGACAAGCGGTACATACCACAGAACATGGTGGTGTCCTGTGCGGGCAACTTTAAGATGGAGGAGCTGCGAGCCGCGGTGAATAAGCGCTTTGACAGGCGGGGCCGGGGCGATAGCTACGTACCCCCAAAGAACCAGCTCATAAAGGAAAAACGCTTCAGGGCGGTGGAAAAGGACATAGAGCAGGTGCATATATGCCTGGGCTTCCCTGGGTTCCCAGGGGATACCGAGGAGCAGTTTGCGCTGCTGGTGCTCAATAACGCCCTTGGGGGAAGCATGAGCTCCAGGCTGTTCCAGAAGATACGCGAGGAGCACGGAATGGCGTATTCCGTGTACTCATACCCCACGAGCTACTCCGATACCGGCTACTTCACCCTCTATGCCGGCACCGGGGAAAAGCAGGCCGCCAAGGTGGTGGAGCTTATGCTCAGGGAGATAGATTCCGTCAAGAAGGACGGCATAACCAAAGAAGAATTCGCCCGCAGCAAGCAGCAGCTGAAAGGCAATTATCTCTTAGGCCTTGAGAGCACTGCTTCCCGCAGCAGCTCTTTGGGACGCGGCGAGCTAAGAGGAAGGATATACACCGATGAGGAGCTTATTCGCCGTATTGAGGGCGTTACGATGGAAAGCGTCCAAGACATCATTCCAAGAGTACTGGACACAGAAAGAATGGCGGGAGCATTCGTTGGCAGGGTAAACAAGAGGGAAACCGAAGTAAAGAGGATATTCGAGACGGCGTAAGCCGTATATAAAAGGAGCGCAGATGGCGAGGAGAAGAAAAGTAAGGTTCAGCGGAAGGTTTTACCTTACCATGCTGGTGCTGCTGGGCATAGTGGTGGCTCTGGTGCTGATAATACCCAGCGGCGGGGGCGGTACGCTCAGAAACGCCACTATGGAGGCAAAGCTGATGCCGGAGACCGTAATAATACGCAATGAGAGCACCGTAGCGGTGGACAAGTTCGATATGGTGGATCATCTTGTGGACGAGGGCGCCAGCGTAAATGCCGAGGTGCCTGTGGCGACGGTGTACAAATGGGGATACAGCAGCGAGCTTGCCCAGTCCCTCGTTACAATACAGCAGAAGATATACGAAAAGCAGCTTTCGATATTGGACGGAATAGAGTCCACCGAGCTTACCTCGGTAAACGGCCAGATAGCGGAGCTTAAAAGCAAGATAGCCTTCAACGTCTCAGAGGGCGGCGATGATGATTTGCTTGAGCTTGAGCGCAGCCTGAAGGAGCTGCTGAACCAGCGTACCGTATACCTGAAAAATTCCGTACAGGCGGATGTTGAGCTAAATTCCCTCTATTCCGAGGAAACGGCGAAGCTGGCCCAGATAGCCGAGTACACCAGCACCGTGAACGCCAAGATGACCGGTCTCGTGAGCTTTTATTTCGACGGCTATGAGCTGGTGCTCAACGGGGAAAAGCTGGACGTGGTAAGCGCAGACGTCATAAAGAAGATAATCAACGGCGAAAGCGGCGTCAACGCCGCAACAAGCGAAAGCCTTCTGTTCAGGCTGGTAGATCCAAACAAATGGTACGCCGCATTCATAACCTCACCCTCAGAGGGAGCCAGCCTTATGGGGGGGCAGACATATACCGTGACCTTCGAGGGCATGAATGACGTAACATACACGGCTACCGCACTGGAGCCTGTGGTGTGTGACGGCGGCATAGTCAATATGCTGGAGTTTACCGAAAACATAGGCGAGCTGCTCAGCATTCGCGTGATCAAAGCTACGGTGACGGCCCAACTTGCCGGCCTTGAGATGAATGCCGCTGCGGTAAAATCCAAAAACGGCGAGAGCTACATAACCACAAGCACCGGCGACGTCCCGGTGACGGTGATAGCCGTAAACGGCGACAAGGCGCTGATAACGGGCGATGGCCTCGTAGAAGGCATGAGGTATAAAAAGTAGCGGTATAAGCGGCAAAGACCGAAAGGACGGTGGCGTATTTTGAGCATAAGGGACAATTACCTGACGGTGATGGAAAACATCGCGTCCGCCTGCGCTCAGTGTGGGCGAGGCGAAGGCGAAGTGAAACTCATAACCGTTACCAAATTTGTAGATACGGGGCGCATAGCCGAGGCGGTCGCCGCGGGCGCGCGCCATGTGGGCGAAAACAGGGCGCAGGAGTTCAGGGACAAGCTGGATTTTTTCAAAGAAAACGGCCTTGACGCTCATTTGATTGGACAATTGCAGACCAATAAGGTAAAATATGTAATAGGCAATGCAAGCCTTATACAGTCTGTGGACAGGCTGGAGCTTGCCAAAGAGATAAGCCGCCTTGCGGTAAAGGCGGGCATAACCCAGGATGTGCTTGCCGAGGTGAATATCGGCGGCGAGGCTCAGAAGGGCGGAATAGCTCCGGACGAGCTGAAGGACTTAATTTCGATAATTTCTGAGCTGCCCGGCATAAAGGTGAAGGGACTCATGTGCGTGCCCCCTGCTGTGGGAGAGGAGGAGGCGCGAAGGTACTTTGCCTCTATGAGAAGGCTATTTGAGGATATCGCATCGGCGGGTATTCCCGGCGTGGATATGCGGGAGCTTTCAATGGGCATGAGCGGGGATTATAAATCGGCCATAAAGGAAGGCGCTACCATGGTACGGGTGGGAACGGCCATATTCGGCGCAAGACCGGCGGCTGTGGCAAGGGCGTAGAGACAGAGAGCCCCGAGCCTGACAATTACCACAGTGTTTTTCTCCAAGCGCCAATTAAACAATCTATTTTATTTAATTGAATGGAGGACAACATGGCAGGAATTCTTAACAAACTGATGGACTTTATCGGCATCGAGGATGTGGACGATGAAGGGTACAACGAAGATTACTTCAACGATGAGCAGCAGTCTATGGCTGAGGACAACGTAGTCAGCCTCGGCAACCGCGGCAGGAGAAAGACCGCCGCCGGCAATAACGTGGTAAGCCTTCCCACGGCGGCGCCCATGAAGATGGTGGTGTATCATCCCGTAAGCTATGAGGATACCCAGAACATCATCGACAACCTTAAGAGCCGCAAACCCGTTATCGTCAATATGGAAGAGCTTGAGATCGACTGCGCACAGCGCATACTGGACTTCATGGCGGGCGCTATCTATGCACTCGATGGAACCATCTACAAGATCTCCCGCGGTATATTCGTCGTAGCTCCCACCAACTATGACGTTATCGGCAACGATGACCGTACCGACGTTGACGTGATCTGATAAAGGCTCCCATTTCAGACTGTGCGGGGGTTATCCCCGCACAGGGCTGCAATTGCAAAACTCAGAGGTAGCATGAAGAAGAGCGATATAATAGAAAAGCAATTCAACAGAGCCTTTTGGGGCTACGATATAGTCGAGGTGGACCAGTTCCTCGACGAGATAGTTAAAGAGCTGGAGCACATGGAGCAGGAGAACAAGCTCCTTGAACTGCGCAACCAGATGCTTCTCGACCGCATGGCGCGGGACGGAGTATCCCTTAGCGAGGAAGATAAAAAGTAACAAAAAAAGCACAACTACGAATAAACGGCCGGCGCTGTCCGGCTTTTTGTATGTTAATTTTTAAGCCCCCTGCCAATACTAAAAGGACCATGCAAAACACAGGGAGGCTACAATGCTGCCAAACAGGACATATAACGAATTAAACGAGAGCTGCTTTTCACAGACCGAGCTAAGCGAGGAGGCGAAGCTTCGTGCGGGCCTTTCCGCCAGAAAAAACAGGCGAAGCTCGCTTCAGCTCACCGCCGACAGGAAGGCGCTTATTGCCATATACAAAAAAATGCAGGAAAGGGAGGAGCAATGGGGCGCCCTCGAAGCATTGTTCCGCGATTTTTATATAGTTGAGCGAGTATTGAACGACTGCGATGAAAGGCCCAAGCGCCTGCCGGTGCTGCTGCACGGCAGCCATGCCGGACTGCCGCGGATATACGATATAGCCGCCTGCATGGCCGGCAGACGGGACGGACGTATAGACGAGGCCACGGTATACGCCTTCATGGAGGCGTATCAGAGCGTAACGCCGCTGACGATGGCAGAGGTGGCGGAGCTGCCCAACATGCTCAATGCGGCGCTGGTAAAGCTGCTTACGCTGGAATGCGAAAGAGCCTTAGAGGCGGAGAATTCCATGGAAACAGCAAAAAGCGCGGCTGCCCAGCTGGAGAGGATAAAGGAACGGGCGCGGCGGGAGGCGATTATAGACAGGCTGAGTCTCGGAGAGGATCCGGTGCTGTGCGAATGCCTGTATGGCATGATGAAGGAGCACGACGAAGGGATAGCGGAGCTGATAAACGCAAAGCTGCAGCTGGAGGATAAGAGCATAGACGGGCTTTGCGCCAAGGCGACGGCGATGCGGCGGCGCAGCACTCAGCGGGCGGATAACGTCATAAGGAGCCTCAGATGCATAGGCGGTATGGAATGGAATAAAGCCTTTGAGGACCTGAGCGTTACCGACAGGGAGCTAAGACGGGATCCGGTATACGGCAAGATGGACGGACGCAGCAGAAGCTACTACCGCGCCTCTGTGGAAAGGCTTTCGATGCGGCTGGGGGCTGCGGAGCAAGTTATAGCCCGGCAGGCAGTGCGCCTTGCCCAGAGCGGAGAAGGAAAAGAGGGTCAGGCGGGTTGGTATCTGTTTATGGAGGGCAGGGAACGGCTTTATAACGTACTCAGGCCAGACCTGCGCTTCAAGAAAAGCAGCGAGGACAAAAAGCTCTGGAAATTCGAGATTTTCAATATAACCCTTGCCCTGCTCCTCGTATGGCTTGGAGCAACGGCGGGCATAGCGCCGCTGATACTGGCAATTATTCCCGCGTGGACGGTGGCCTCCGGCATAAGCGTAAGGCTGTGGCTGAGGTTCAGCCCGCGCCGGGTGATACCCAGGATTGCGGAGAAGAACCTTACCGGCGGCAATAAGACCCTTATAGTGATACCTGTGCTTGTGACAGATGAAAAGGGCCTGAGGGCAGTATTTGAGCACATTGAGAACCATTATCTCGCCACCAGACTCAAGGGCTGCTATTACGCCGTACTGGGGGATTTTAAGGACGGCCCAAAGGAGCGCGAACGGGGGGAGGGCGGGCTTTTGCGAATGGAAAGGGAGCTTACGGCACAGCTGAATAAAAAGTACCTTTCAGGGGATGGAGAACCGCTGTTTTACTGCCTGCACAGGCATCGTAGCTTTGCCCCGGCAGATGGCATATATATGGGCCGGGAGCGCAAGCGGGGAGCCATATGCGACCTTGCCAAGCTTATATGTGAAGGGGACAAAGAGCCTTTCTGCCTTATTACAAATGAACTGCCGGAGGGTATAGAATACTGCATAACGCTGGACAGTGATACCATACTTCCCCCCGGAGCGGCAGCAGAGCTGATAGGCTGCATGGAGCACCCCCTGAACGCTCCGGAGATATTCGGCGGAACGGTGCGCCGGGGCTACGGAATGATAGCGCCGCGCATGGCATCTACATCGAAGGGCGCAGCAAAGAGCTTTTTTGCGAGGATAATATCGGGCTCTACCGGTGTGGACGGCTATTTTCCTACAGCGCCTGAATTCTATCAGGACGTGTTCGGCCGCGGTTCCTTCGGCGGCAAGGGAATATTCCACATACGGACATTCATGGATACCGCCATGCGGTGGATACCCGAAAACACCGTGCTGAGCCACGATATGCTGGAGGGCTGTTTCTGCGGCTGCGGTTACGCAGGGGATATCGCGCTATACGACAGCGAGCCGGACGCGTTCATACCCTGGTGGAAGCGGCAGCACAGGTGGCTCAGGGGCGACTGGCAGCTGCTGCCTTTTTTGAAGGACTGGGTAAAGGACGCGGAAGGGGTGAAACGGGATAACCCTTTAAGCTGGCTTTCCAAGCGCAAGATACTTGATAACCTGAGAAGGTGCATGCTGCCCGCCAGCGTGCTGTATGCGGTGCTGCTAATGCCGTATACCGGCGGGGGCTGGCATATAGCGCTGGCTCTTTTCGCCCTCTGCGACGGCTTCTTTACGGAGCTTATAACGCTGCCTTTCAGGGCGGCGTTTACCCGCAATGCCGATCCTTTGGGAATGGCGGCTGATATGCTGCTGCCGGCCGCGCGGGCGGGGCTGGACATAATGGCGCTGCCATACGCCTCAGCGCGATCGGCGGACGCCCAGAGGCGCACGCTTTACAGAATGCTGGTGTCCCACAGGCATATGCTGGAATGGCAGACCGCAGCTCAGACCGGCTCAAGGCCAAAGGGAGTGAACGGCTACTATGGCGCGCTGTACATATGCCCGGTCATGGGCATAGTCATGGCCGCGGGTGCAATACTGGGCAAAACGCCGGCCATCGCGGCGCTTTTTGCCGCGCTGTGGTTAGCTATGCCGGCGGCAATATGGGCGCTGGACAGGAGGCTCCCCAAGGAGAAACCAAGACCTGACGAAAGAGAACTGCTTGAGGATATTGCGGAAAGGACCTGGGCGTTTTTTGAGACATTTGCCGGAGAGGGCAGGGGATATATACCCCCGGATAACTTTCAGCAGGAGCCGGAAAAACGCCCCGCAGTAAATACGTCGCCCACAAATATAGGCATGGCAATGGCGGCGGCGGTGTCCGCGGCGGAGCTGGGGCTTATTACGGCTGATGAACTGGAAAAGAGGCTGTCCGGCACAATGGATACTGTGGATAAAATGCAGAAGTGGCACGGGCACCTCTACAACTGGTACAGAACTGATACGCTGGAGGTGATGCGTCCGCGGTATGTTTCTACCGTGGACAGCGGCAACTTCTGCGCCTGTCTTATTACAGGCTCAATGGCCCTTAAGAAATACGGCCGTGAGGATACGGCGGCGCGCCTTGAACGGGCGGCAAGGGAAACGGACTTTTCGGCGCTTTACGATGCGGAGCGGAAGCTTTTCAGGATAGGATACGATGGCGATGCCTGCGAGCTGTCAAATTCGTGGTATGACCTTCTTGCCTCGGAAGCGCGCCTGACGAGCCTTATAGCGGTGGCTCTCGGCAGCGTAAAGCCGGAGCACTGGTTCAAGCTCGGCCGTCAGATGGCGCCGGTGCTGGGCGGTACTCTGGTATCCTGGAGCGGCACGATGTTCGAGTACCTTATGCCGGTGCTGTTTACTGGGGCGGCGCCGGATACGCTGCTTTACAACAGCTGCCTGAACGCCGTAAAGGCGCAGAAACGGCAGCGCTATGGCGGCGTATGGGGTATATCCGAATCAGGCTACTATGCATTTGACCGCAACATGTACTATCAGTACCGTGCCTTCGGCTTGCAGCGGCTCAGCCTTATGAGCTGCCGGGAGCGCAGCAGGGTAATATCGCCGTATTCAACGATGCTCGCCCTGGCCTTTGATCCCAGGGGCGCATGCGAAAACATAAGGCGGCTTACAGGGGAGGGCGGATTGGGCCCATACGGAATGTACGAGGCGCTGGACTATACCGAGGGCCGGCCGGATCAGAAAAAGGACCATGCCGTAGTGCAAAGCTTTATGGCGCATCATCAGGGCATGAGCATGTGCGCCATAGCAAACGCGCTGTGCGATGGGGCGATAGAGAAGTACTTTATGTCATACCCTGCAATGCGCGCGTTTGAAATACTTACAGAGGAACGCGCTCCGGCCAGGGGCATACGCATAAAACCGCTGCATTCGGCTGAAAGCAGGGTGCAGAGGAACGGCGCGCGAAAGGAGGCGCGGCCGCGTATAATACGCGAAAGGTACAGTATACCCGAATGCCAGCTGCTGACCAATGGCAGCTATACGCTGTTCGTGACCGAAGACGGAGACGGCTTTTCAAAGTGCGGCGATATAATGCTTACGCGCTGGCGGCCTGACCATATACGCGGCCGGAATGGCGTACGGCTGGTGGTGCGGAACGGAAGCGATGCATGGGATGTTGCAAGGGGCGCTGAAGCCGTGTTTTACCCGTACAGGGCGGAATTCAATAACGCCCGCGACGGCATATCCTGCCGGATGGAGATATGCGCGGCAGTCGGGCAGAACGGCGAGGTGCGGCGCATCACCGTAAAAAACACCGGCACAGAGGAAAAACATATAGAACTGGGGGCGTTCTTTGACGTGTGCCTGAGCTCGCAGGCGGCGGATACGGCTCATCCATCCTTCAACAGGCTGAAGGTGGATGCCCACATGAGAGACGGCGCGCTGCTGTTTGAAAAGCGGGGAAAGGCTGCGGGCTGGCTGTACGGCAGGCTGATATCAAAGGGACAGGTGAATTACTGTGCGGACAGGCTAAAGGCGCTGGGGCGGCTGAAAACACCGGAGCAGGGCATGATGCAGCCTATGCTGCAAACGGAAAACGCCGAATGTCCGGTATTGCCGTATTTCGGGGCGCGGAGCGAGGTGACGGTAGCTCCCGGCGAGGGACAGGAGCTGTGGTTTATCATGGGTTATGCCGAGAGCGAGGAGCGGGCGTTGGAGGACTGCCGCGAGCTTCAGGGGCGGCTCAACGATTGCTTCGCCATGAGCGAGGCGCAGACTGACGGGCTGCTGAGGGAGACGGCTACGGAATACGGGAAGGCGGAGCTCTTTGAAAGGATCGCGGCAAGGCTGCTGCTGGAGATACCCATAAAGTACGGCGCCGTTGGGCCCGGGGGGGCGGAAACACTGTGGAAGCACGGTATATCCGGCGACAGACCTGTGCTGCTGGTAGAAATACAGCGCATTACTGAGCTGAGGCTGCTGCGCTCCCTTATGGAGTTTTCGAAATACATGGCAAAAAGACTGCTGTCCGTGGACATTATCGCGGTGGGCTGCTACCCGAACGAATATCGGAACGAGCTGCGGGAGCGTATGGCGGCCATAATGGCAGAGGAGATAAGCTGCGGCAGGGCGCACCTTATCAACGGCTTTGAGCTGAAGGAGGGCGAGAAGGCGGCGCTGCGCTGCGCCGCTATGGTGGAAATAAAGGCGGACGTGAGCCTGAACAGGCAGTTTGCCCCCTCTGCCAGGAGGGAGGCGGCGCTGCGAAGTTATAACGGCTATAAGCATGGCTGCATAGACATAGGGCGGCCGGAGCTGAGCTTCGATAACGGCCTCGGTGGCTTTGATAAAAACGGAGAGTACGTCATCACCCTTGAGGCGGGGCAAAGCCTGCCTATGCCCTGGTGCAACGTGATAGCCAACGATACCTTCGGCTGCATAGTTACGGAACGGGGGGGCGGGCATACATGGCGGGGAAACAGCCGGGAGCATAAGCTTACCCCGTGGTACGATTCCCCAGCCGAGGATACGCAGGGGGAGTTCATGCTGATAACCGATACGGTAAGCGGCGAGACGTTTTCGCCCTTCGCGAGCCTTATGCAGGGGCGGCGCATAATACGGCACGGCTACGGTTATTCGGAGTTTTTGTCAGGAGACTGCGGGCTTAAAACCAAGCTTACGGTGTTCGTCCATGAGCGGTTCAACGTAAAATACTCGGTGCTGAGTATAGCCAATCCCGGCAGCTCAAGGCGGGAGCTGAGTATAATGTACGGAGTGGAGTGGGCGCTGGGGCCGGTTCAGAGGAGGCATGGGATACACGCATACCCGATGGAATACGGCGTATGCGCAAGGAACCTGATGGATAAGGACAACGACGAGACGGCGTACATTGCCATCGTAAATGGTGAAGCCGAAAAGTGCTCTGACAGGGAGATTATATTCGGCCGGGGCTGGGACGCCGATGCACTGACTGGCGATAGCAGCCGGAGCGGAGCATCCGCCCTGCGCAGCGAGGTGAGCCTTGCCCCCGGTGAGGAGATACGGCTGGTGTTTGCGCTGGGCGAAGGCGGCGAGGACGAGATACGGCAATGCTTGAATGAGGACACGGACGCAGCCCTTGATAATGTCAGGACGCTGTGGAAGCGGAGGCTCAATGGCGTTGAGATACACACCCCGGACGCAGCCATGGACGCCATGATGAACGGGAGACTGCTGTATCAGGCCTTTGCCGCAAGGGTGCTGGCTAAATGCGGCTACTATCAGTGCGGCGGCGCGGTGGGCTTCAGGGATCAGCTTCAGGATATGCTTGCCGTGATGCACACTGAACTCGAACGGGCAAGGCGGCATATACTGCTTTGCGCCTCAAAGCAGTTTAGGGAAGGGGACGTGCTGCATTGGTGGCATTGGCCGAGCCGGGGCGTGCGCACCCGCATAACCGATGACAGGCTGTTCCTGCCCTATGTATTGTGGGAGTACGTTCACCTGACGGGCGATCAAAGCATACTCACCGAGCAGGTGAGCTACCTTGAAGGCAAGGCGATACCCGATGGGGTCAGAGACGTATACGATGACTTTGAGGATTCGTCTTATACCGAAAGCCTGTATCAGCACTGCGTAAGGGCGGTGGATAGCATAGGCTTCGGCAGCTATGGATTGCCCCTTATGGGCGGCGGCGACTGGAACGACGGAATGGACGATGTGGGCCGCGATGGCGGCGAAAGCGTATGGCTGGGCTGGTTCCTGCTGGACGTACTGGACAAAATGTGCTGCTTAGCCGAAATTTGCCGCAGGAAAGCGGACGGTAAGCGCTTGGCCGAAAAGGCCAGAAAGCTCCGCCACTGCGTAGAGCAGGCGGGATGGGACGGCGCGTGGTACAGGCGGGCGTATTACGGCAGCGGCGAACCGCTTGGCGCAAAGGGGAACGTTGCCTGCGAGATAGACTGCATATCCCAGGCCTGGGCGGCAATATGCGGCGGTGAACATGCCGACGAGGCGGTGAACTCGATGCTCAGCATGCTTTACGACGATCAGGAGGGCATGATAAAGCTGCTCACGCCGCCATTTACAGGGCAAAGCTGGCAGCGCCCCGGGTATATCGAGGATTACGTTTCCGGAGTGAGAGAAAACGGCGGACAGTACACCCACGGCGCCGTATGGGCAGTGCAGGCCTGCTGCAAGCTGGGCATGGGAGAGAAGGCCCTCGCGCTGTTCGACGCGCTGAATCCCATAAACCACGCGCTCACGCGGGCGCAGGCGGCAAAATACAAGGGGGAGCCATATGCCGTGGCGGGGGACGTGTATTCCGGACTCAATGCCGGACGGGCGGGCTGGACGTGGTATACGGGGGCCGCAGCGTGGCTGTATAAGATATGCCTTGAGGATATGCTGGGCATACGGAGGGAGAAGGATGCGCTGCGCATAGCGCCCACGGTGCCATTTGAGGAGTACACTGTGAAATACAGATACGGCGAAGCAGTATACATACTGCACCTGAGCGGTAAAAGCCGGGGCACGGTAAAGCTGGAAGACGATAAAATGGCGCACGAGATCACACTGTAATGATAAAGAGAAATGCCGCGGTCCAAATGGGCTGCGGCATTTCATATAGGGGGAAAACTTATAATAGGGACTTTTTATTTATTTTAAGTACAGCTCCAGCTCGACCTCGTCCTCATCGCTGCGGCCGGACTCATTGAAACCGAGCCTCTTATACAGGCCATAGGCAGCCTTATTATCGGGTGCGCAGGTGAGTGATACATGGTTTGAGTTTCCGAAGGGCTTAGAGGCTATGTAGCTAAGTACCCGCTGCATGGCGGCCTTGCCGTAGCCCCTGCCCTGATAAGCCTTATCTATCATCATATGCCAGATGTTGTAGGCTTCCTCATCGTAGTCGTATATTACCATGACGTAACCTGCCATGGTATCGCCGGCGTACACTCCGAAGGGCTGGCATTGATCACGGTAAACATAGGCCTGAGCCAGGCTGCGTATGGGGTGGGATACGAATTTATCCTGCCCGTCTCCAAGCTGGAGATTGAAGCAGTCGATAAAGTTGGATTCGTCTATGGGCCTTAAAGTAATGTCCATAATCTGTTCTCCTTAGGGAAGTTTGCAGTATTCGACGGCTATGCGGGAGGCGACCCGGGCGTTGTTGTAGGCCAGCTGCAAATTGGAGGCCAGAGACTCGCCGCCTGTCAGATCCTTTATGTGGGCAAGCAGGAAGGGAGTGGTGTCCTTGCCATGTATGCCCTGCTCCTTGGCCATGGACAGAGCGCGGTTGATAACGGTCTCCATCTCGTCAAAGTCAAGCTCATACTCCTTGGGTATGGGGTTGGCTATGAGCGCGCCGCCCTCCAGGCCCACATCCCATTTTGTTTTGATTATGCGGGCTATCTCATTGGCGTCCTTTGCGTTGTAGTCTACCCTGAACCCGCTCTTGCGGCAATAGAAGGCGGGGAAGTCATCGGTATCCACGCCAACCACCGGTACGCCCATGGTCTCCAGATATTCAAGGGTCAGGCCTATATCCAGTATGGACTTTGCGCCTGCGCAAATGACCGCAACGGGGGTATGGGCCAGCTCCTGCAGATCCGCGCTTATGTCCATAGTCTCGGTAGCGCCCCTGTGTACGCCGCCTATACCGCCGGTGGCGAATATACGTATGCCGGCGAGGGAAGCTATGAGCATGGTGGTAGCAACTGTGGTGGCGCCGGTCTTGCCGGTAGCAAGGTATACAGCCACGTCCCTGCGGCTGACCTTGCCTACGCCATTTGCCTTGCACATTATCTCAAGTTCCTCGGCATTGAGGCCTACCTTCAGCTTGCCGCCGATTATGGCGGTGGTAGCGGGTATAGCGCCTTCCCCACGCACTATTTTTTCTACATTATGGGCGAATTCGAGGTTTTCGGGGTATGGCATGCCGTGGCTGAGAATGGTGCTTTCGAGGGCGACTACAGGCCTGCCCTCGTCTATTGCCTGCTGTATTTCGGGTGCAACGCTAAGGTAATCTTTGATGGTCATGGAATTTATCCTCTCTCAATAATTATTTTTTCTATAAGTTCAGGGCTTATTTCGGGATTGATCGTAGTAGCCGCCGATACGGCTACGGCCCCTGCCGCAAGGGCGTAATCTATGGTGCGGTTTATGCCGAAGCCCTTTAAATAGCTGTATATCACGGCTGCCGTGAAGGCGTCCCCGGCGCCGGAGGCATTTGCGATGTTCTCTATCGGGCTTAGCGCCCGCTGAACCACGTTGCCCTCGCTGTCCATATACAGGCAGCCCTCGTGGCCCATGGATACGAATATGCGCTTTACTCCGCGGCAGAGAAGTATCTCACAGGCGGCCTTTACGCCTTTCGGAGTATCGGTATCATGGCCTGTCAGCACCGTAAGCTCCATTCTGTTGGGCTTCAGGGTATGTACCTTGCCTACGTAGGGCTTGAGCCGCCGGGCGTATGCGGAGGATACGGGGTCGCAGAACAGAGGCAGCGCATCGCCGTACTGTGAGGTTATGCCCTCAACTACGGCTTCTGGCAGCGCCGGGTCGAATACCAGCAGTCTCGCACCCTTTATCATGCTTTCCCTGCGCCTGATAAAATCCATATCCATGCGTTGGAGCACCGACATATCGGATAGCGCCACATACATCTCGCCGCGCTCATCCAGCAGCGACATATAGGTGGAGGAGGGGTGTCCTTCTACCGTCATGCACTGGCTCATGTCAACGCCGGCGGCAGTGGATTCCTCCCGTATCATATGTCCGTAAAGATCGCTGCCCAAAGCCGAAATGAGCTTTACGCTGCCGCCCAGCCGGGCCAGGTTCTCGCATATATTGCGGGTAACGCCGCCCAGGGATATGCTCATGGCGCCGGGGTTGCTGTCCGCCATTATTATGGGGTTTTTGCTGCGGCCGCAGATATCCACATTGGCCGCACCTATGCCCACGGCATATTCAAAATCGTTTACGAGGTATATCCGCCCGCTGATATACCCCTTTTTCTGAAGGTTGGATATGTGTACCGCAACGGACGCACGGGCGATATTGAGCCGGGAGGCTATCTCGCTCTGCTCGATATCCGGCTGCTTTTTTATTATCTCAAGTATTTCACTTTCCCGGTTGGTCATGGCGGCCACCTTTCACAACTTTTGTTTATTAAAATAACTTTTGTTTAATATATTACTGCGAAGCCATATTGTCAAGAACGCCGCAATAAGCGGTTGTGTTGCGACGCAAAAAAAGGTATAGTGTTTTTAATAATCCCTTTAATAAGGAGAAGTGAAGTATGTTCAGTGACGGAAGGTTACTTATAGGCAAGGGTGAAAAGGAAGTATATTTAGAGCCTAAGATGGCCAACAGGCACGGCCTCATAGCGGGCGCTACGGGTACGGGAAAGACCATAACGCTGAAGGTCATGGCGGAATCATTCTCGGATATGGGCGTTCCGGTATTTCTGGCGGATATAAAGGGCGATCTGGGCGGCTGTGTAAAGAAGGGCGTCGAGAATGAGAACATAACAAAGCGCCTGGATTCCATGGGAATAAGCCGCGATGAATTCATATTCACAGGCTACCCCGTAAGGTTCTGGGATGTTTTCGGAGAAGGGGGCCACCCGGTGCGCACTACCGTAAGCGAGATGGGCTCCACGCTGCTTTCGAGGCTGCTGGGCCTGACGGATGTTCAGAGCGGCGTAATGGATATAGTATTCCGCGTGGCTGATGATAAGGGCTGGCTGCTCATAGACTATAAGGATCTTCGGGCAATGGTGAGCTATGTAGCGGAGCACTCCAAGGAACTTCTGAATGACTACGGCAATGTCACCAAGCAGTCCGTAGGCGCTATACAGCGCTCACTCCTGCGCCTGGAGGATGAAGGCGCGGAAGCCTTCTTCGGCGAGCCGAGTATAGATATAAGCGACTGGATACAGACCAACGAGAAAGGGCAGGGGTACATAAATATACTGCATTGCGTTAGGCTGTACCATTCCCCGCTGCTTTACTCGACCTTCATGCTGTGGCTTTTGAGCGAGCTGTTCGAGACGCTGCCGGAGGTTGGCGATCTGGAAAAGCCCAAGCTGGTGTTTTTCTTTGACGAGGCTCATCTGCTGTTCAAGGGCGCGCCTACCGCCCTTGTAGACAAGATAGAGCAGGTGGTAAAGCTCATACGCTCAAAGGGCGTTGGCGTGTACTTCATAACCCAATCCCCTTCAGACGTGCCGGATACGGTCCTTGCACAGCTCAGCAACAGGGTGCAGCATGCGCTCAGGGCATATACTCCGTCGGAGCAGCGTGCGGTAAGAGCTGCGGCGCAGACATTCCGGCCAAATCCTGCATTCAGCACGGAAACGGCCATAACCGAGCTTGCGACAGGGCAGGCGCTGGTAAGCTTCCTGGACGCAAAGGGAGTACCCGGCATAGTTGAAAAGGCAATGATACTTCCTCCTCAGTCTGCTATGGGTCCCATAGACGATGAGCGCAGGAGAGCCGAGATAGAGGCGGACGATCTCTACGGCAAGTATGAGGACGAGGTGGATAACGAATCCGCATACGAGATAATCAACGCCGAGCGGGAGGCCTTGCTGAAGGATGAGATAGCCGCAGCAAAGGAGCAGCAAAAGAAGGCCGCCGACGGGGCAAAGGAAAAGAAGCCGGCCTCGGGCGGGAGGAAGAAAAAGACCGCCGCCGAAAGGATGGCGGATCAGGCTATGAACACCATAGGCCGCGAGATAGGCAAATCCATATCCCGAGGGCTTCTGGGTTCGCTCAAAAAGTTTATGTAAGGGACAGGAAGCGTCATAATCCGAAAAAAAACCGCATAGCCTGATATACCGAATAAAATTGGGGGTAAGGCTATGATACAGGCGCTGCTGGAGCTTTTTGGCGGGATATTCGCCTTTGCGGGGCATATTACCGGAGGAAGCTCATTTCCGGAGCCACTGAGCCCCGAGGAGGAGAAGGACTGCATAGCACGGCTGGAGGCGGGGGACGCGGAGGCGCGGCGGCTGCTGATAGAGCATAATCTGCGTCTGGTGGCTCATATCGCCAAGAAGTATACCACGCCGAAGAGGGACGCGGACGACGTTATATCCATAGGGGTGGTTGGGCTGATAAAGGCGGTCTCCACCTTTAATTCGCAAAAGGGAAACACACTTGCCACATATGCCGCCCGGTGCATAGAAAACGAAATACTTATGTCGCTCCGCTCGGAAAAGAAACAGGCAGGGGAGGTGTCGTTATCCGAGCCGATAGGCATGGATAAAGATGGAAACGAAATATCCCTTTCCGAGGTACTGGGCTCTGACGAGGACGAGATACACAACGCCGTGGAGCTTACCGTGGCGGGAGAGTACCTCAGAAAGGCAATGGATACGGTGCTGACGCCCCGGGAGCGCAAGGTGATAGAGCTGCGCTACGGCCTGACGGGCGGCAGGATAGTGACACAGAGGGAGATAGCCAAGCTACTCGGAATATCGCGCAGTTATATTTCAAGAATAGAGAAAAAAGCGCTGCACAAGCTGAATAAAGAGCTGGGCGGCGATAAAGCTTAGGAGAGATAAAAATGTCAGATATACAGAAGTCAAACGCAAAGTTCGGTCCCGCGGGGAACAGCGACAGCTTTTATCAGGAGGGGCATTCCGCTACGGTGGAGATGCCAAAGTGGATTTCAGAGAGGGGGCTCGATTGCTTTGAGTATTCCTTCGGCCGCGGAGTGCGCATGGGAGCTGAGGGCGCCAAGGCCATACGGGCCGAGGCGGAAAGGTACGGCATACAGCTCAGCGTACACATGCCGTACTTCATAAACCTGGCTGCGGAGGACGAGGAAAAAAAGAAAAAGAACCTTGGTTATTTTGTCGATTCCCTTAAAGCGGCAGAAGCTCTCGGCGCAAAGCGGGCTGTGTTTCACCCCGGCTCCGCGTCAGGCGGCAACAGGGGGGAGATACTGGAGAGGGCCTGCGGCTTCTTTAAGGAGATAATAGCCGCGCTGGACGAGATGGAGCTCATGAATGTCACCCTCTGCCCCGAGACCATGGGCAAGATAAACCAGCTCGGCGACCTAAACGAGGTGATAACGCTTTGCAACGTGGATGAGCGTATATGGCCCACCATAGATTTCGGACATCTCCACTGCCGCGGCCTCGGGGCGATAAAATCCAAGCAGGACTATGCCGATATACTGGACAGGCTGGAAAACGGCATAGGCACGGAACGGGCGAAGACCATGCATGTGCACTTTTCACGGATAGAGTACACAAAAGGCGGGGAAAAGATGCACCATACCTTCGCGGATACACAGTACGGCCCTGAGTTCATGCCGCTGGCGGAGCTGGTGGCCGAGCGGGATTACAGCCCGGTTTTCATCTGCGAGAGCAAGGGAACCATGGCGGAGGACGCAAAAGCCATGAAAGATATGTATTTTTCCGCTGCAAAAGCCTTGTTGAAGTAGTGCGAACTGTGATATAATGCAAAATGGTTATAATCTGCACATAATGCAGTGTAGGTAATATACACGATACTTTTTACTTTGGAGGTAATTCCTTATGATCATGGCTGGCGATTTCAGGAAGGGCGTAACCGTAGAAATAGACGGACAGGTCTGGTCCGTCGTCGATTTTCAGCACGTTAAGCCCGGTAAGGGCGCCGCGTTCGTACGTACCCGCCTTAAGAACGTTATGACCGGCGCGGTGCTCGAGCGCACCTTCAGCCCCACCGACAAGTATCCCACCGCTCACATTGAAACAAAGGAGATGCAGTATCTCTACAACGATGGTGACCTGTATTACTTTATGGACACAGAGACTTACGAGCAGCTGCCCCTGAATCACGAGCAGGTAGAGGATGCTATCAACTACATCATCGAAAACGATACCGTTACAGTTCGCTTTTTCAAGGGTAATCCCTTCTCCGTACAGCCTGCCAACTTCGTAACTCTTACCGTTACCGAGTGTGAACCCGGTGTCCGCGGCGATACCGCCACTGGCGCAAACAAGCCTGCCACCGTTGAGACTGGCCTGAAGATAGTCGTTCCTCTCTTCGTAAACGAGGGCGACAAGGTGCGTATCGATACCCGTACCGGCGAATATATGGAGCGCGTATAACGCATTCTAACAGAAAAACAAGGAGGTCAACTATGGGTTATATGAAAGAAAAGGTCGCATATCTCAAAGGTCTTGCCGAGGGTATGAATATCGGCGGGGAAGGCCAGGGCAAGCTCCTGAACGCCATGATATCTACCATGGACGAAATGGCCGACGCTATCGACGAGAACGAAGCCGCCATGGCCGAGATAGACGAATGCCTGGATGACATCTATGACGAGCTGGATAATATCGATGATTATCTTTCCGACGATGAAGATGAAGACGGGGATGAAGAGGACGACGATTTTGTAGAGCTTCAGTGCCCCGAGTGCGGCGAGACCATCTATTTTGACGAGGACATGCTGGAGAGCGGCGAGGAACTCCTCTGCCCCAACTGCAACGCCTTGCTGGTACCCACCCTTGAAGAGGACGATGACGGGGAAGAATAAGCACCTTCAATCCCAATAGTACACTGTACAAAGCTGAGGCCCGCGCTTTGCGCGGGCCTTTTGTGAAGGCCAACGGCAACCGTTATTTCCAAGAATATAAAAACAAAGGAAAAGTGTCATGCTTGCATATATAGAGTCTGCAGCCTTAGGGTATATAATAGGCAACATCCAGTTTGCAGTAATATTCAGCTATCTGCTGCATCGTGATGACGTGCGCCATCATGGCAGCGGCAATGCCGGCAGCACAAATATGCTGCGGGTATACGGCAAAAAAGACGGTATAATCACCTTCGCGGGAGATTTTTTGAAGGGTGTCGCGGGAGTGCTGATAGGCAGGCTGCTTGGCGGCGAGAACTGCGCCTATATGGGCGCTGTGGGCGTTATACTGGGCCACTGTTATCCGGCGTTCTTCGGATTTCACGGCGGGAAGGGCGTGGCTTCGTCCTTGGGCGCGGTGTTCGCCCTCAACCCGCTTTATGGAGGTATAGTCTCGATAGTAGCCGCCATAGTAGCGATAGCCACAAAAACCATATCCGCAGCTTCCCTTTCAGGCACCGCGGCATACCTAATCATAGCGCTTATATGGGGTACTAAGGGAAATAAACTCTTTGCGGCAGCCCTGTTTATCCTGATATGTATACGCCACAGGGAAAACATAGCCCGTATGATCGCGGGCAGCGAGGGGCGTGTGCTGGAAAAATTTAAAAAGGAAAAATAGCCTGAGGGCTTTGGCTTTACGGAAAATGAAATACGGATACGTTGTATTTGACATGGACGGTACCCTCATAGATACCTGCGAGGCGATACAGCAGTCGCTGAGGGATACCATTGTAATGCTTACCGGCAAAACGCCTGCAAAGGCCGAGATGCGCGCCACCTTCGGCACGCCGAGCGATGTAGGGCTTAAAATGCTGGGAGTGAGGGACGAGGACATCCGGCGGGGCATATTGCTCTGGAGCGAAAATATCAAAAAGTACGAGGATACGCCGAGGGCGTTTCCCGGCGTGCGGGAGCTTATGGACGGGCTTAAGGCGGGAGGCTGCCGGATAGGCATAGCCACCTCCAAGAACGCGGCGGAGCTTGAGCACAGCCGCGAACAGTTCGGGGATATTGTATCCCGTGCGGACTGCGTAATATGCGCGGACGATACGGCAGAGCACAAGCCTGAACCGGGGCCGCTGCTCAAGTATATGGAGCGTACCGGCGCGAAACCGTCAGAGGTGCTTTACGTGGGCGATACGGTGTACGACATGCAGTGCGCCCGGGGAGCGGGCGTAGATTTCGCCCTTGCGCGCTGGGGCAATCCGGACGGCAGGGTGGATGCGGATTACGACGAGCCGACGCCTCTGGCGCTGCTGGAAAAACTCAGATAAAAAGCAAAGGCAGGAATGGGGAAAGCCCGCATCCCTGCTTTTTTTGTTTTAGCCTATCTCGGATATTGCGGCCTCGCCAAAGCTGTTATCGACAAGCTCGGAAAGCTCTATCCTCGCGGCAAGCTCTCCGGCGCCATCGAGTATATCCTGAAGCCGGGTGAAGGCGTCCTCGGTCATTGTGGGAACTCTGGTCCAGGAGTCGGTAGCCCGGTAGCTCTTTGCCACGGCAGACAGCGTGGCGATATCGGTATCCGGGAAGTAAGACTGCATTGCGTAGGCGACCTCCTCGTCGCCTGCCGCCCATACCCATTTCTGCGCCCTGTATATGGCTCTGACGAAAGCCGCTGCGAAGCCGGGCTCATTCTCTATGGTATCCTTGCGCATCATGAATGTGGTATAAGGTACTTCGCCGCTTTCAAGACCCATATTGGTGACAATGTGGCCCTTGCCCTGTGCAGCGAAGGCAGAAGCGGTGGGCTCGAACAGCGTCACGTAGTCGCCTGTGCCGCTTTCAAATGCGCCGCCCATAAGGTTGAACTGTATGTTGCTTATTACCTCAACGTCACTGCCCGGTTCAAGGCCATGCTGCCTTAAGACATAGAGCAGGGTCATATACGGCATTCCGCCGGGACGACCTGCGATAATGGATTTGCCCTTCAGCTTGGAAAAATCAAAGCTGCCGTCCGCTTCTCTGCCAAGCAGGAAGGAACCGTCCCGCTTGGTGAGCTGGGCGATTATCATAGGGTGGTCCGCCTTGCCCTGATTGGTCACGTATATGCCTGTTTCAGGGCCCATGAGAGCTGCATCCGCCTCGCCCGAAAGCAGTGCCGTCATGCTGGCGTCACTGCCGCCGCCTGTGACGATGTCAACCTCAAGGCCTTCCTCCGCAAAGAATCCCTTTGAGCAGGCCACATAAAGGGGAGCGTAGAATACGGAACGGGTGACTTCGTTGAGCGTTACTTTGCGCAGGCCGCTTTCGTCTTTGCTGCAGGCGGTAAGTGCAAACAGCATAATAAGGCACAGCAGCAAAGCTGTCAGTCTTTTCATGATAAGCATATTCCTCCATATCAGTTTACTGCTATACTATGCCGGAAATGCAGATTTAGTGCACGGAAAAGGCCGCCCTCATGAGGCGGCCGGCGTCTTTACGGCAGGAGGCTATGCCTTGCGGCGCATGAACTGAGTGCGCGCATAGTGGCCGAGGGCTATGAAGGAGCATACTATGGACATGCAGAACAGCGCGGTGCTGAGGCCGCATATACGGCGAAGCAGCAGCGGAAGCGGGGATTTTTCCAGAAGCGCCATGGTTATGCTGGCACAGAACAAAACGGTGGAGGCCTTGCCGAAGCGGTCGGAATAAGCCACCACATTGGAGCGGAGCATTATCAGCCCGCCGATTATCATAAGGCTTTCTTTTATTATCACGGCGGCCAGCATGGGCCATATTATCCAGCCCTCGGTATAGAAGCAGACTGATACCACGAGAAGCGTTATCTTGTCTGCAAGGGGATCCAGCACCTTGCCGAGATCGGATACGCAGCCGTATTTTCTGGCGATAGCTCCGTCCAGCACATCGCTGACCATAGATATGATAAAAGTTATCACACAGGCGTTGTACTGATGGCAGACGAAGAAATAGGCAAATACCCCGGCGCAGGCTATGCGCACGAGCGTGAGTATGTTTGGCAGATTTTTCATTGGCGGTATCACCCCCGAATAAAACGCTTTTCACTATAAGGATAACCCATATGGCGGCTAAAAATAAAGCCTTTATTATAATTTTATATAAAACAGCCGGTTTTGACCATTGGAATTTTTAATGGGTGACAATCCGCAGCCGCATGAACGGAAAAATTGCGGCATTTTTTAAAACAGGCCGTTATTCCGTTGACATGGCAGGTGCTAAAGTATAAAATAAATAAGGTTTGTATACTGCCTGTTTATCGGGCTATCAACAAGAGATAAGGAGATTTTCAATGCTTAAGAACAACCGTATCCTCCGAGTGCTTGCGGCGGTGATGACCGTTATAATGGTTGCCTGTGCCTTTGCAGGCTGCAGCGCAGTTGTGCAGGATCCCGTAGTTGCAAAGGTAGGCGACGTTGAGATACTGTATTCCACATTTTACAATGCATTCAGCACCTATGCACAGTATGGCATCATAGATACCAGCAACTCCGAGACCGCAAAGGACGGCCGCCAGATGATAATGGATATGCTGGTGAATTCCGTAGTACCCGTGGCGGAGGCGCATAAGCTGGGCATGGAGCTCACCGAAGAAGAGGTGAACAAAGCCAAGGAAAACGCCCTCTCGGCCGCAAACAGCTATCTCAGCCAGTATGAGGACAGCGAAATAGAGGACGAGACAGAGCGCCGCGAGGCCGCCATAAAGGCCTTTGACGCGGCGTACAAGGCCAACGGCTACTCCTTTGCGGCAATACTCGCCGATATGGAGCAGCAGTATGTTGACGAAGCCCTGGGCCAGAAAATATTGAACGAACATTACTCTGCCATAGCAGAGCCTACCGACGAGGAAATACAGGCCCGCTACGACAAGGAGCTCGCAGCCGATAAGGAGGCTTACGAAAAGGATCCCGCCCAGTACAATACCGATGAGAGCTACTATTCCTACTACGGCAATCTCAAGCCGCTGGTAGCCCCCGCGGGACTGTACTACGTAAAGCATATACTCATCAAGAACGCCGAGAATGCCGATGAGGACAAGAAGGACAGGGACTACAAGGCCCTTGCGCAGGAAGTGCTGGACAAGGTAAACGCCGGCGAGGACTTCGAAGCCCTTATGAAGGAATACAATGAAGATCCCGGCATGGACAGCAAGCCCGATGGTTATATCGTAGGCGAAACCTTTGAAAACGTATATGACGAGGCTTTCCAGAAGGCGGCAGCTGCCCTGAAGAAAGAAGGGGACGTTTCCGGCTTGGTAGAGGGTACCTACGGCATACATATAATCAAGCGCTATAAAGATGTAAGCACCGACGTAGTTCCCCTTGAGGACGTTAAGGACGATATAAAGAATCTTATCATGAGCGAAAAGAAGGACGAGATGTACGATCAGCTCATGGAGCAGTGGAAGTCCGAGCTGGATGTAGTTACCTACGACAAGAGAGTGCAGTATGTGGGCGTGAACCAGTAATAAAAAGCAGCATAAAAGGTAAAGCAAAAGAGCGGCGAATGCCGCTCTTTTGACGTTTTTATCTTACCTTGAAGCCGAAATCGGCGCCGTAGCCCGTGCCGTTGAAGTCCGGGCAGTAATAGAAGATGTAATACTCTCCAGGCCCGTCTACCGTTATCTTGTCTCCCGTTATGGTCTCGCCCTCCTGCCCCTTGGGAACGGAGTATTCCCAATGCTGGGCGGTGTGAACCTTTGCCTTGCATTCCTTTGAGTATACCGGCGCCAAGACCTTTATATCCAGCGTGAGCGGGAATTCCGTAACGCCGCTTACGCTCTTGGGCAAAAACTCCGCGCCGGGATAGTCGAACATCGAATGTCCGTCCAGCCTTGCGTCGTTCGGGCGGGTGATGAGCTCGCAGGTGCAGGGTATCTCCGCGTCAGAAGACGCAGTCTCCACCGCAGTCTCCACCGCAGGCGGCGCTTCGCTGCGCGTCTGCGCTTCCTCCTCCGGGCGCACCCCCCTGCCAGCGGCAAGGCCGGAGCAAAAGCCGAGCAGCAGCGCAAGCATGACGGGCACGGCACGCATAACGGCGGGGTTTTTCTTTTTAACGCCCAGCTCCTCAAGCAGCTCGTCCGCAGAGGAATACCTGTCCCTTGCGCTGAATTCGAGGCATTTTTTTATTATCCGCCCCATTGGGCAGCTTATCTCGGCCCCCGCGGCGTATGGCTTTCCCTCCGCCGCCTCGTAGAGCGTTGCGCCCAGGGAGTATATGTCGCTCTCCGGCCCGGTCTGACCAAAGCCGTATTGCTCCGGCGCAGCGTAGCCGTTGGTGCCGAGGGTAACGGTATCCGAGGTAGCCTCCGGCTTAAAGAAACGGGAAGCGTCGAAATCTATCAGCACATACCCGCCGCCATCGGCGCATATTATGTTTTCAGGCTTTATGTCCCTGTGTATTATGGGCGGGCGGCTGCTGTGCAGCAGAGAAAGGGCGGAGCATATATCTATGGCGAGCCGCCTGAGCTCATCCTCGCCAAGCCTTCCGTTATCCAGCGCCCTTCGCAGCGTAACGCCGTCGATATACCCCTCGGTCACCACCGCCCCCTCATCGTCCTCCCTTACGGATATCACCTTGGGCAGCCTCGGGCTGTTCAGACCCATGAGGGCAGAGTACAGCGGCACGGCGGAGCTGCTTATCCTGCGCTGGGTAGCGCATACCCTTCCGTCGGCTCCGTATACGAACGTGATCGGGCTTTTTGCGGCAAAATCGTCCTTAAGCGTCACAGGGTATCCTCCTTTATATCGAAAAGCAGATCATTGCACCGGCTCAGCCCTATGCCTCTTTCGAGGGCGAAGATAAGCGCGCCATCGCGGTGAAAGCGGGGATCGAGCAGGGCGTGGCGGCTGATGCGCAGCAGCGTCTGGCATTCCGATAACGTAGAGCCAATGGCGAGGCAGAAGGCCACCACGGTATCCCGCCCCGGAGTGCGCTCATCGTTGAGTATGCGGTAAACGTAGTTGCCGGTGCCGGTGCGCGCAGATATATCTCCCGGACGCAGCCCGTACTTATCCAGCAGGGCGTAAAGGCAGCCGCCCGGCGTTTCTTTTATGAGCTCGTCTTCGTATTTTTGAAAAAAAGATAATAAATCTGAAGTCTGGCTGAGAAAGAAAAGCAAATTGGAAGTACTTATGCTCAAGGGCTGTCCCTCCCTTCTTGTATCAGAATAAACCAGATGTGCGCCCCCTGTCAACACAAAAGGCAGCGGGCGGTTTTTTCGCCTCCGTGTCGAAGAAAAGCGCTGTTCTCCGATGGTATGATTTTACAAAACGTATCCATACTATAACCACACACCGTGTCCTATAAGGAGAAATGCAAAAAATGAAAAGAACAGCCGCCGTGATGCTTCTCATAATATTGTTGGCTGCGGGCTGCGCCGATGCGGAGGCAGAGAAGCCCATATTTGAAATGACCCCGGCCGCCGTGACCGCTGCGCCCACGCCGGAGCCTACTCCCGCGCCAACACCGGAACCTACGCCGGAACCGACGCCGGAGCCCATACCATTTTCGAAATACGCGCCTACCGTAAATATGTCCTTTGAGGAGCTGATAGGGGACGATGGGGACAGGAGCCTGCCCAAGGGGTACCCCAAGGCGGGGACTTATAAGATAATAGTCGATATAGCGCATCAGGTGACGATGGTATACAAGGCGGACGAAAGCGGCGAATACAGGCCGGAAAGGTATATGCTGTGCTCGACCGGAATAAATGGACGCACGCCGAAGGGGACCTTCAAGATGGGGGCGTACAGGGTGCGCTTTTCGAAGTTCGCCCGGGACGGAAGGTACGGGCAGTACTGGACGCAGATACGCAAGGCGATTTACTTTCACACCACTCTGTACACCGCAAAGGACGTGAACGCATACGAGGCGGCCTCCTTCAATAAGCTGGGCGTGGCGGATTCCCACGGCTGCGTGCGGCTTACGGTGCCGGATGCAAGGTGGATGTGGTATCATATCGCCCCCGGCACGGAGTGCGTGATACGGGAGGGGGACCCCGATGACGCAGAGACCGCCGCGATAAGGGCGGGGCTTACGATAGCCAAGGCGCCGGAGGAGCGCGTAGAGCTTTCGGCGGGGGCTGCGCCGTATACCGACGATTGGCGGGTGGGGGATATACCCATAGAGGAAAAATTCCGTCAGGGAAGCCAAAACTGAAATACCGCATATTGAGACACTCCGAGGCTGCCCGATAATATTAGGGCAGCCTTTTGAACTGTTGCAATTTTTGCCCGGTTTTTGTATGCTATAAGCATATCTGAAAGGACATTAGTGCTTTATGACTAAAAGGGCTTATTACGAAAACGGCGCGCTGGAGTGCGAGGCTACGGTGCTTAGGTGCAGAGCCGTGGAGAACGGCTTTGAGATACTTACCGATGTTACCTCTATTTTTCCGGAAAGCGGAGGACAGCTGTCGGATACGGGCTTTATTGGGAATTCCCGCGTCACCCACGCCCGTGAGGAGGGCAGCGAGGTATGGCATCTCTGCGATAAGGCCGTAGAAGCGGGTACAAAGGTAAAGATAGCCGCCGATGCCGGGCCCCGCCTGGACCACACACAGCAGCACAGCGGAGAACATATACTTTCCGGCATGGCAAGTAAGCTGTTCGGAGCCAAGAACGTAGGCTTCCACATGGCGGAGGACTATGCTACCATAGACCTCGACACACAGCTCACCCATGAGCAGATAAAGGAACTTCAGCGAGAGGCTAACCGCGCGGTGCAGCGCAACGTTCCCGTTACATACGAGACGGTTCAGGGCGAGGAGCTTGAGCATATCACGCTACGCAAGCAGGCCAAGGGCCTCAAGGGAGATATCCGCATAGTATATTTTGACGGGGGAGAGGTAGATTCCTGCACCTGCTGCGGCACACATGTAGCTTTTTCCGGCGAGGTAGGATACATAAAGATAACCGCCCATATAAAATACAAGGGAGGCACCCGCATATGGTTCGCCTGCGGCATGCGCGCCGTCGAGGATTCGCTGAATAATCAGGATATCGTGGATTCTCTTGCAGTTCGCTTCAGTGCAAAGCAGGAGGACGTGCTCAATGCAGTTCTGCGTCAGGGGGATGAGCTCACCGCCGCAAGACATCAGCTCAAGGAGCGCACCGAGAAGCTAAACGAATTCATCGCGGCGGAATTGCTCGGCAAGGCGGAGGTGATAGGTGCCACAAAGCTTATAATAGATATGCAGAAGGGCAGCTCCATGAACGAGCTGAAGAACCTTGGCGATATGCTCATAAGGGACGAAAACGTCCTCGCGATGCTCTTTGGCGAGAACGGGGACAGCCTCGTATATCAGCTGGCACGCGGCAGGAACGTCAAGACCAGCATGAGGGAGCTTATAAAGGCGGTGAACGCAGCGGCAGGCGGCAAGGGCGGTGGAAGAGACGAGTACGCTCAGGGCAGCGCTAAGATAACCAGCGCAACGGACGCCGAGGGCAGCATAGAAAGCCTCAGAGGTTATTGCAGGAGCATGCTGAAGGCATAAAAGCACAGAAAAACAGCGAATATACTGTTGACAAATATCCCGAATGTGATATAATAACCAACGGCAAAGCAGAAGCAGCCCGCTTCTCACCCGCCGGCAGAATTCAGCCAGGCGCGGTAAATACAGGCAAGGATTTGAGCTAATGTATTCGGCGGGTCTTCATGCCCGCTGAATTTTTTATATGGAGGTGTCCACCATAGCCAAGGAAGAACTTCAGATCAACGAGGAGATCCGCGATAAGGAAGTGCGCCTTATCGACGAGAACGGCAACCAGCAGGGCGTTGTTCATAGCGACGTCGCTCTTCGCATGGCCGAAGAAGCGGGGCTTGACCTCGTCAAGATAGCCCCTCAGGCCACGCCGCCCGTATGCAAGATAATGGACTACGGAAAGTATAAGTTTGAGCAGGGCAAGCGGGAAAAGGAAGCCAAGAAGAACCAGAAGGTCATCGATATAAAGGAGATACGTCTTTCCGCCACTATCGATACCCACGATATGGAAGTTAAAGCCAAGGCAACCGAAAAGTTCCTCAAGAACGGGGACAAGGTAAAGGTGAGCATCCGCTTCCGAGGCCGCCAGATAAAGCACGGCGACCTGGGACTGGACGTAATGGACACTTTCTACGATATGGTCAAGGACAGTGCTGCGATCGACCGCCCTGCTAAGCAGGAGGGACGCAATATGTTCATGATATTAACACCAAAAACCAATTAATACAGGAGGAATACCCCATGCCGAAAATCAAGACCCATAGGGGTGCCGCAAAACGCTTCAGCGTTACCAAGTCCGGCAAGATCAAGAGAGCAAAGGCCTATAAGAGCCACATTCTTACCAAAAAGACCACTAAGCGCGGCCGCAGACTGCGTAAGGGCGGCTTTATTGCCGAGTGCGAAGCCAAAAAGGTTCGCGAGCTGATACCTTATAAGTAGGAGGAAATGAATCATGGCAAGAATAAAGAGAGCAGTTAATGCCGTTAAAAAGCGCCGCAAGGTCTTTAAACTTTCAAAGGGCTACTATGGTGCTAAGAGCAAGCAGTACCGTGCAGCTTCCCAGCAGGTAATGCGTTCCATGGCTTATGCCTACGTTGGCCGTAAGCTCAAAAAGCGCGAGTACCGCAAGCTTTGGATCGCCCGTATCAACGCCGGCGCACGCATCTGCGGCACCACTTACAGCCGCATGATCGACGGCCTGAAGAAGGCTGGTGTGGATGTGAACCGCAAGGTTCTGGCCGATCTCGCCGTAAACGATATGGCGGCCTTCAAGAAGCTGGCCGATATCGCTGTCGAGGCAAGGGCCTAATAAGCTTAAATAAAATAGCGCAGTCAGAAACGGCTGCGCTGTTTGATTAAAGGGAGGATGCGCCAATGCTTATACAGAGCACCCGTAATCCAACGGTAAAGCTTGTACGTTCACTGCTTACCAAAAAGGGCCGAAGGGAGACGGGACTGCACCTGATAGAGGGCGAAAGGCTTGTTGCGGAGGCCGTTTCCTCAGGCGCGGAGATAGATTCGCTGTTCGTCGAGGAGGGCCGTGAGCCTGTGTATTGCCCGAATGGCAGCGTGTATCAGGTGACGCGGCATGTCCTCAAGAGCATGACGGATACTGACAACCCGCAGAGCGTCTGCGCGGCGGTAAAGACCCCGGATATTAAGCTTCCGGACGAGTATCCGGAAGGCCTTATAGTGGCGCTGGACTGCGTGCAGGACCCGGGTAATATGGGGACCATAATACGCACAGCCGATGCTATGGGTGCTGCGGGGCTGCTTTTGAGTTCCGGCTGCGCAGACCCATTTGGCCCAAAGGTGATGCGTTCTACAATGGGCAGCATATATCACCTGCCCATATGGCAGGGTGAGCTTGCTGCTGAGCTTGTAAAGCTGAAGTCTGAGGATTTCAGGCTGATATGCGGCCACCTCGCAGGAAACGGGATATTGCCCGACCCCGGCCGCCGCTGCGTGCTTATAATAGGAAACGAGGGCAACGGAGTGTCAGATGCTGTGGCGGAGCTGTGCGATAAATACAGGCTGCCCATGTTCGGAAGGGCTGAGAGCCTCAACGCCTCAGTGGCCGCCGGCATAATGATGTATGAAATAGCTAAGGAAATGCGCAAATAGACGCTAAAAAGGAGATGTAAACTTATATGTGGTTTGTCTGTGCCATACTGAGCGCGGTGTTCGCCGCCGCGACGTCCATACTTGCCAAGGTAGGCATAGAGGGTGTTGGCTCCAACCTCGCCACGGCCATACGCACTATGGTAGTTGTGGTGATGGCGTGGATTATGGTGCTGATCACCAACCAGCAGGGCGGAATAAGCGGGATAACGCCGAAGAGCTGGCTGTTCCTGTGCCTGTCCGGCCTTGCCACCGGCGCTTCGTGGCTCTTCTATTATAGGGCCATACAGATAGGCGAGGTGAGCAAGGTAGTGCCGATAGACAAGCTGAGCGTAGTCATAACGCTGATACTTGCGTTTGTGTTCCTGCATGAGAAATTCACATGGAAAAGCGCGGTGGGGGCCGCGCTCATAACCGCGGGAACGCTTATAATGGTGCTGTAAAAGGTTTAGAGCACAAACACCGTTTAAAAAGCAGGAGGTAAAGTGGACAACAAAAACAACTGCATTATTTGCGGAGCCGAGCTTGAGTATTTTAATTCGCCAAAAACGATAGAATGCGAGCTGTGCCACAGGATATTTCAGACTAACGCCGCCTGTAAGAACGGCCACTATATATGCGATAAATGCCACAGTACCAACGCTGTGGAGTTGATCCGCAGCGTGTGCGGCAGCACAAAGAGTAAAAACCCAATAGAAATAATGCGGAAGCTGATGGCACAACCTGCGGTGCATATGCACGGCCCGGAACACCACATACTCGTGGGCTCTGCGATTATATCTGCTTTTCATAACTGCGGAGGCGATGTGGATCTGAATGCCGCATTGGATGAAATGAAAAACAGGGGAGAGCAGGCGCCGGGTGGGATATGCGGGTTCTGGGGCTGCTGCGGTGCAGCAGTCAGCTGCGGAATGGCAATAAGCATAATAACCGGAGCAACGCCGCTTAGCGGGCAGGAATGGGGTTTAGCCAACCTTATGACGTCCAAAGCACTGGAAAGAATAGCGGCCATAGGTGGCCCGCGGTGCTGCAAGCGGGACAGCTTTACAGCTGTAAGCGCTGTGGCGGAGTTCATAGAAGAGAAATTCGGTATAAGGCTTGAAATGCCGGAAAAAATAATTTGCGGCTTTTATCCTATGAATGGACAGTGCCTTGGGGATAGATGTCCGTTTCATCCTTAAAAAAGCTAAAGATAAACAGAGAAGAGCCCCATTTAGGTGAGGCTCTTTCATATGCTTTATATTATGTTCTCGCCGCCCTTTGCCAGTCCGGGTATATCCCCACCTTGGCGAGCATATGGTACAGCTTGTGCATGGGCATACCGATTATGGTGAAATAGCAGCCCTCCACCCGCTTTACGAATACCGCGGCAGGGCCCTGTATGCCGTATGCCCCCGCCTTGTCGAGCGGCTCGCCGGAGGCTACATAGGCGCGTATGTCAGCTTCGGGTATATCCTCCATGGTCACCTCGGTGGTGTCATGGCATACGTCGCAGCCCTGATCGGTCAGTACCGCAACGCCGGTGTATACCGTGTGCGTTTTGCCGGAAAGCTTTTTCAGTATGCTAACGGCGTCCTCGGGGTCCCTGGGCTTGCCGATTATTTCTCCATCGAGCCATACTATGGTGTCCGCGCCGACCACACAGGCGCCGGGTTTATCCTTCTTTACGGCGCCCGCCTTGCGAAGGGCAAGCTGCTCTACAAAATCCCCGGGCTCGGTAAAGGGTATGTTCTCGTCGGCGTCGCTGGTTATGGCGGTGTAATCGAGGCCCACAAGGCTGAAAAGCTCCCTGCGGCGGGGAGACTGGGAAGCGAGAATAAGCTCCATACATTTCACCTCAAAAAAATTCTCAAAAAATCACATATTGTAGAATATCACAGCCTGCGGCCAAACGCAAACCCGGAGGGTATATCTGTAACAATATATGGAAATACTTTTTTGTGAAGATCACACGGAGGTATTTCTATGCTTGGAATAAAATTTTTGAGGGATATATTCGGCGAGGCGGTGGCGTTGGATCTTGGAACCGTGAACACCCTTGCAGCCATAAGGGGCAGAGGAATAGTGCTTAGGGAGCCCAGCGCCGTGGCGGTGTCCACAGGCAGCGAAAGGGAGATACTCGAGCTGGGCGACAGAGCCATGCAGATGCTGGGCCGCACTCCGGGGCAGATAACCGTAAGCTACCCGATGAGGGACGGCGTGATAGCGGACATGGCGCTGGCGGAAGCCATGATTCGCTTCACCATAACCGAGGCGCTGGGCAGAAAGGCGGGGCCGGTAGGCATACGCCTTGGGCTTTGCCTGCCCCTCTGCGTAAACGATATAGAGCGCAGGGCGCTGATGGAGGCTGCAAAGAACGCGGGCGCAAGGGATATGATAGTGCTGAACGAGGCCCTTGCCGCCGCCATAGGCGCAGGACTGCCTGTGAGCGATCCTGTGGGCAACATGGTGGTGGATATAGGCGGAGGAACTACGGATTCCGCAGTGGTGGTGCTGGGCGGCATAGCCTGCCATAAGTCAGTCCGCACGGGCGGCACGCACATTGACAAGGCCATAGTGGAGTACATAGCCAGGGAATATAAGCTCAGCATAGGCGAACGCACTGCGGAGCAGATAAAGCTTACACTGGGCAGCGCCCTCATGGGTGGGGACGAGCATATGGAGGTGCGGGGAAGAAGCATGGATACCGGGCTGCCCAAAAGCATAGTCGTAGGACAGGGTGAGATAAGCTATGCCATAATAAAGCCGGTGCGCCGCATAGTGGGCGCAATAAAGGATACGCTGGCGGAGACGCCGCCAGAGCTTGCGGGGGATATATATACCAACGGCATAACGCTGACCGGCGGCGGAGCCATGCTGGACGGACTTGCAGAGTATGTGAGCCGTGAGACTCAGATGGAGGTGCGCGTAGCCGACGAGGCGGAGAACTGTGTAGTGCTGGGTGCGCTGAAGGCGCTGGACATAAAGGACAGAATAGACTGCATACAGGACGGTGAGCTGACCGCATAAGCATTGCAATATGGCAAAATCCGGCCTGGTTTTTAAACAAATGTAACGATTTGCCGTCATGCCTTGCGCATGGCGGTACTTGCATTTATAATAATTATCGGAGTTTTATAATGAGTTTGTATATAGCGGCCGTGGGAAATTTTTCCCGAGGCGTAACGATAAGGAGCAGGTAATGCACGATTTTTTTCGCAGCAAGGGCTTTTTGATAATCCTGATAATAGTAGCTGTGCTGTCTATATTCATAGCGGCCACATACCGGGACAGGGCAAAGGTGTCCTTTATTGAGGATACGGTAAACTCTGTGGTCAAGCCGGTACAGAGCTTTTCCGTTAAGGCGTCCAATTCCATAATACACTTTTTTGAGAGGGTTTTCAGCTCTACGGATCTTGATAAGGAAAACGAGCAGCTTAGGGTAAAGCTGGCTCAGTACGAGATAATCGAAAGCGAGCTGGAGACGCTGCGGGAGGAAAACTCGCGCCTCAAGGATCTTTTGAATTACACGGATATTACCGATAACTACAGCTATATAACCTCTACCGTAATAGGCAAAAGTCAGGGTATATGGTTCAGTGAATTTACGGTAAACGCGGGCCGTAAGGACGGCGTAGAGGAAAATATGGCGGTAGTAAACTCGCAGGGACTTGTTGGCCGCGTAAGCAGCGTCAGTGCAAATACCTGCAAGGTAATCGCTATAATCGACAGCACCTCTGATATAAGCGCCATGGTGGAGCGCACACGCGACTACGGCTTTGCGCGGGGTATACTTAATACCGACGAAAAGGAGACGCTGGAGCTTTACTATCTGCCAAGCGGCTATGACCTGGTTCCCGGCGATACCATAGTTACCTCGGGCATAGGCGGCACCTTTCCAAAGGGCATAGCCATAGGTACGGTGACCGAAGTATCCCGCTCAAACGACGATGCGGAAGAAAGGAACGCCATAATCGAGCCGGCGGTGGATTTTCTCAGGCTCGAGGAGGTAATGATAGTAAAGGTCGATACCAAAGAGGAGGAAACGACAGAGTAATGTACCGGCTGTATGCGGCTATAAGCATAATAATCGGGATGTATCTCGATTCTGTGCTGTTCGCAAAAGTAAATATAGCCGGCGTAGTGCCGGACTGCGTGCTGGTGGTGATAGTATGCATGGGAATACAGCTGGGCGCCACCGAGGCTGCGGCGGCTGGCTGTGCTGCCGGGCTTGTCATAGATATACTTTTCGGCAAGGCGGTGGGCATAAACGCCATAGCCTATATGGTTGCCGGCTCCGTGGGAGGCATATTCTATAAAAAATATTTTGCGGACAATATGATTATCCCGGTGCTGACGGTTGGCGTATGCGCTTTCTTGAAGGAAAACCTCATGGCAATACTTACCAGGATGGTGGGCGGAAGGTTTTCGTATTTCGGTATGCTGATAACCTATATGGTGCCCTCGGCGCTTATGAGCGCGGCGCTGTGCATACCGGCGCACGCGCTGCTCAAGCCCAGGCTGATGCTTTCCGCCAAGAAGCGCTATGATAGAAGCGCCGGAGGAATAAAATAATGAAGAACAGCATATCGAGGTTCATAATAATATCGTTGGTTCTGATGTGCCTTATGGGCGCGCTTATATATAAGCTCCACGAGGTCACTATAGTAGAAGGCGCGCAGTATGCCGAGGCGGCCGCGAATACCAGCACCAGCTCAATAGACATAAAGGGCACCCGCGGCAGGATACTCGACCGCAACGGGGTGGTATTGGCATACAGCAAAAACAGCTATAATGTGGAGTTCCTTCGGGATGCGGACAACCGTACCGATTGCGACTCCGCCACATATACCGATTCTCTCATCAAGGCCATAAAGATAATAGAGGACGGTGGCGGTAAGACCATAGACACATCGTATATACGCCTGGGTGAGGACGGCAAGCTCAAATATGAGTGGGGTGTGAAGAGCAGGGCGGCACAGGTGGCCAGGTACAAAAACTTCTGCCAGTCCATGGGCTTCAATATAACCGAATCCCTGAAGAAGAACGAAAAGATAGAGGACAAGTCCAAGTGGGACACAAGTACATGGCCCACAGCTGAGGAAGCCTATACAAAGCTTCGCGCCCTGTGGTTCATACCGGAAGATCTGTCCTTTGAGGACGCCAACAAGGTCATATCCATACGTCAGGAGGTATTGCTCAACAACTACCGCGCCTATGAGCCTATTACCATAGCCTACGATGTGAGCATGGAGGTAGTGGCGGAGATCAAGCTGCGGGCGGACGAGCTTACCGGCTTACAGACCAGCCAGAGTACTACACGCGTGTATCCGCGCGGCACTACGGCGGCGCACATCCTCGGCTATCTTGGCAGGACGGCGACAGAGGAGATGGTAAAGGAGAAGGGCTATTCATATGACGACTATATAGGAGTATCCGGCATCGAATACACGATGGAGGAGTATCTGACAGGCTCAACCAACCAACGTAAGGGAGAGCGGGTGCTTGAGAAAAACAAAAACGGCAGCGCAATACGGGAGCTTTCCTATACGCCCGCAAAGGACGGCGACGACGTTATGCTCACCATAGATATAAACCTCCAGACCGTCGTTGAAAAGGCCCTTGAGGACCTCATAGCCAAGATAGACGAAAAGGAAGAAAAGCAGCTTCTGGAGAGATATGCGGATTACGAAAAGGCTACTAACGACGACGTGGAGGGCATAAAGACGGCCAAGACCGGTGCCGCTGTGGTCATGAACGTAAACACCGGGCAGGTACTTGCCATGGCATCCTATCCCTCCTTCAACCCAAACTGGTTCATAGCGGGCCTCAGCCCTGAGCAGAATCAGGAGCTTTTCAACAGCGAGTTTTCTGTGGAAACCACACCCACCCGAAACAAGGCAATATCCACAAAGCTGGCGCCCGGATCCATATTTAAAATGGCCACCGGCGTGGCGGCGGCGGCAGAGGGTGTTCTGGATATTAACGAACGCATAAGCTGCGACTATGAGTACATAATCAAGTATACCGATGAAAATGGCAATGAAAAAACCATAGAGCAGAACGCTCCTAAGTGCCACCTGAATAACAGGAGCAAGATAGGCCAGCACGCGAATCAGACACTGGCGGACGCCATAAAAAATTCCTGCAACTACTACTTCTGCGAGGCGGCGTATCGCCTGGGCATAGATAAACTCAATGAATGGGCGGGCAAATTCGGCCTCACCAGCCGCACCGGCATAGAACTCACCGGCGAGACAGAGGGTATCGTGGGTGGCCAGAAGGTACTGTTTGACAATACACTTACGGGAGAGGACGGCACGCTGGACATTGCAAACCAGAAGACAAGCCTTCCCGGCTTGGTTTACCGCAAGCTGAAGGAAACCCTGGTAAAGTTTGTGGAAAGCCGAAACGCCGAGGTAGACGAGGAGGCAATAAACCGCTGTGCCAAGCGCCTCATGGAGCTTCAGGATGGTGACATAACCAACAAGGGCCCTGAGATACGAAGGATAATAAGCGAGGAGATAGACATTCCCGAGGGTATAACTCAGATGCGCAAGGACTGGATAAACAGCATTTCCTCCCTGCTCAACGAGATACAGTGGAAGCCCACTCAGACCATCCGTGCCGGGTTTGGACAGGGTACTACGCTGGTCACGCCCGTCGCCGTAGCCCGCTATGTAAGCGCACTTGCCAACCGCGGCACGGTGTACGACGTCCACATAGTAGATAAGGTGATGGACAGCAGCGGCAGCACCGTAAAGAATGTTGCTCCCAGCGTGTACAACCAGATAGAAATCTCCGACGACATTTGGGACGCGGTGAGCAGCGGAATGAAGGGCGTCGTATCCCCGGAGGATGGCGGCACAGCCTCCAGCGCCTTTAAGGATTATCCGGAATTCCGCAAGAAGTATATCGATACCGAAATGTTCGGCGGCAAGACCGGCTCTGCTCAGATAGGCCGACGGGCAAAGAACATAGATATCGAGAACACCTCGTGGTTCGTTACTTTTGCTCCCCGGGAGCAGCCCGAGATAGCAATAGTGATATGCGTACCATACGGCCTTTCCGGTTCCTCCAGCGTTCCCGCCATAGTGGACATACTGACCTATTACTTCGGCCAGTCAGAGAATGCGGCACCGGAGAACCTTGTAGCCATAAACGGCCTTACGGAATAACAGATAAAATAAAAAATGCCGGCTTAGCCGGCATTTTGTGTTGTTCTGTTTTCAAAATCTATTGCTTCAGCTTCCCCTGGGTCTTTGCCATGAACTTCTGTATATCCACTATGAACCGCTCATGGGTGCCCTCGCCTATGAGGCCGTGCTCATCGTAGGCGGAAACGCTGAAGGTGAGCTTGCGGCCGTCTATGGCGGTAAGTTCGCTCTCGCACCATACCTTGAGGCCGGCGGGTGTGGCGCTGACGTGGGATATGTTGAGACTGATGCCTACTGTAGTCTTGCCGGGCTCCATATACGGCTCCACGCTGAAGCATGCGCAGGTCTCCATGAGATTGACCATCTGCGGCGTAGCGTATACTTCGAGTGTGCCGCTGCCGACGGCTTTAGCGGTGTTTTTGTCAGTTACATTGAGCTCTATTTTGTTCTTTATGCCTGTTGCCAGCATTTGCAATTGCCTCCTGTAGGGTATTTAGCTCTTCCATCATCGGGGAAATAAGCATGCGTCCGCCATGATTTGTGCCCGATGCATATCATATATAATATCCCATTCAGACGATTCAGGCAATGGCGAAAACAACTGAGGAGAACGGAATGAAGGGATATCATACCGCCATTTTTTTGCGATAGATATCAATATTGGTCGGTCAGCAGAGCGCGAAGCTTATCGAACATCGTCTCGCCCTTTTCGGGATAAGCGGCGAGGATAAAGCTGAGCAGCCCATCAAAGGCTTTCGCGGCAATATCTGTGCAGCGCAGTACCGAGGGCGCGGTACACAGCCAGCTTGCCTTGAGACAGTGAGCACACAGAGGCAGCTCCGTTCCTTCGGGGTCGAGGGCTGCGAAATAATCCCTGTTAGCCGCACATTTGCTTATACAGCAGGAAATGTCGGATTCTCTTGCCGAAACGAGGGAGTTGAATCGCTTTACGCATGCATCGAGGTTATCCATGCCGGTGGGCAGGCCGTCCTTTACGAGGGACATGGCCGCTGCCTCCGGCAAGCCTTCGCGGGAGAAAAACTCTGCAAGGCGGCCGGGAACACCGCGCAGTACATCGCCAAAACCATACAGCAGCTCCAGATACTCAGAGCCGTATATGCGGTTTAACTCGCGGCGTTTCAGATCGATGAAGTTATCCAGCGTTTCATCCGAGATACGTATGCGCTTGGCGCCTTCTTCGGCAGAAAAGGCTGGGTCCACTATGGCCTGATCTATGAAGGAACGGATGTCCTCCTGAACCGCGCCGCAGAGCGCTTCGGAATAAATCTCAAATGCGGATGCGGACTGCTCAAATGGGATACCGGCTTCCATACGCCGGCGTATAAGGCCCATTATACTTATGTCATAGGCGGTAAACAGCTGCTTTCTGCCGCTTCTTGTGCCGCTGATTATGCCGCGGCTGAGAAGGGTGCGTATCTGCTCGGTTGTGAGCCGGGTTCGCCGTGCCGCTTCGCTTAGCGGCACGGCGTCGCCGGTGGTGCGGTAATCAACCTTGTGTATGGCGTCCAGCAGTGCGAGCTCCGGTGGGCTTCCGGCTCCGGAAGAGCTCAGCAGATGCTTTATCACAGAAAGGGGGTAAAACCGTTCCCTTTGCAGCATGCGTATTGCCCGTATGGTGGCTACGCAATCGGGAGAATACCAGGACATGTTCCGCCCGGTCTTGAGGGCCGGGCGGATAAGCTCTTCTTTAACATAAAACTTCAGCGTTGATACGTTTACGTTGGCAGCTTTGGCAAGCTCGCCAATCTTCATGAGACCGTCGGTGGACGTCTTCTGCTCGCTCATAGGAAAAAATAGTTACCTTTCAGGGATTATTCGCAGTCAAGAACTATTTTAACAACGTCCGGCGGATTTTCAAGTGCCAGTTTTAAAGCTTCCTTGTAGTCGTCCAGCTTGAAATGATGGGTGACGAAGCCGTCCAGCTTGTATATGCCGTCCCGTATCCACTCCTGAACAAGGTCGAAGGTATAAAGATCCCGGCCCTGCCAGTGCTCCATGCCGTGTGCGTCCACCCCCACCAGGGTCAGTTCCTGCCACCAGATGGGACTTTCGTCAAAGGTTATGGCCCTCATGTGGTGGCCTATCTTGACGAGGGTTCCCCGAGCCTTCAGCAGCCTTACCGCGGTATGGTTTGACCAGTCGCCGCCTATGCAGTCGTATATCCTGTCAAACCCGCCGAAGAAGTACTTGTTGCCCTTCATGCCGGTATATATCTCGCTGCCGCCAGTAGCCTCAGCCGTGGCCTTGTAGGGGTCGCCGTTGAGTATGTGGTCGGCCCCCAGCTTCAGGGCAAATTCCTGCTTGGTCTTGACGCGCTCCATGGCCCAGACCTCGCAGTCAGGCTCCACTATCTTTATGGCCTGTATGACGCCGAGGCCTATTGTGCCGCAGCCCATGACCAGAATCTTTTCGCCCTTTTGGGGCCTGGAACGCAGCACGGAATGTACGGATACGCAGGTGGGCTCGACCATTACGGCCTGTTCATCGGTTATTTCGTCATATACCTTTGCTAAACCCTTCGCAGGGTATATGAAGCTGTCGCTCCAGCCCGCTCCGGTCACTATGTCGCCGTATGGAGAGGCCGTGCCATAGTTGGTGCAGAAGTTATAGTCGCCCCGCTTGCAGTATTCACAGCGATCCTTTAAGCCTTTTGTGTCGCATCCTGCCATGTAGGCGCGGATGGTTACCCTGTCGCCGACCTTGAACTCTGTAACGTCTTTGCCGACCTCGGTTATGACGCCGACGTTTTCGTGGCCCAGATAGGTGCGCTTGGAGCCGGGTATGGGTTCGAAGGCGGAGTTGGTGCCGGTGGTTGCCTTGAAGAAGCTGATATCCGTTCCGCAGAGGCCGCAGGCGATATTCTTCACCCTTACCCAGTCGCCTGCGGGCAGCGGGGTCTCGGGCAGATCCTTTAAGTATTTTACCGCGTTGAGGCTGCCGTATAGCAGGCCCTTGGCGTGCTTGGCGGCGAATTTGGTAGCGAGTATCCGGGGTATGTCCTTATCGAAATATACTGTCTTCATATACTTTCCCCCAAATCATCAGGTGAGCATGCCCTGTAATATTGCCATGTAGTCATTCAGGTAGCAGGCGTATTCCGGGCTGCCTATGGTCTCCACGTAGCCCTTCTCCACGCCCTCAACAAACTCGCACTCCTTGCCCAGCACCTTCAGCGCGCCGTCCAGCGAGAAGAAGTGGAACAGCACGAAGGGGCTGCGGCGGGTGTATACCCCATGGCCGGATTTGGACTGTCCCGCCTTTACCCTGAGGTAGCAGGCTATGTAGTCCGGCTGGCCGTCATGCTCCACCTGAAACTGGTAGATCCTGTCAGGCTGACGGCGGCAGAACTCCTGCATGTCCGGATCGCCCAGCTTGTTGTACTGGCTGAGGGCGCGGGTTATCATGTACAGGCTGCATTTTACCTTCAGCAGCTTTTCCGTGTCGTTTTTCAGCTTATCGTTGGGCTTGGTCATTATCTTCAAACCCATGAGTATGGACAACACGTTGGGAAGGAGACTTAAGTTGCCCTTTATGGAGGGCAGCGAGAGACCGCCCTTCAAAAGGGAGTTCATCTTCTCTACTGAGGAGAAAGTGAGAGAAATGTCGCTTTTTTCTGCCGGGCCCTGAACTACGGTGAGATTTCCGTTCTGGAATATCAGGTGGCAGCAGAGCAGCTCGCCGCCGTTCATTGCGCCGAACTGCACCGTGGCGTTGAAGTTCTGGAATTTCTTATGCAGCTTGGGATCATCGTCAAGCAGCACCTGCATTGTAGGGAACGCTGCGTTGAAGAACAGCTTTGCCGTCATTAAGTCCTGAGGAGATGCTGACATAGTACCGCCTCCTTATTCGTCGTCCCAGTTTTCGTCCGGCTCAAACTCCATACCCATCATTTCGCGGACCTTATCTACTATGCCGTTTGCGTCGAACTGATAGTAGGAGTACAGGTCTTCAGCATAGCCAATGGTGGCGAAGGTGTCCTGCATGCCGTGCTTTTTGAATACGCAGCCCTTGCCGGATTCGGCTATTACGCTGGCCACGGCGTCGCCCAGGCCGCCCAGCACGTTGTGCTCCTCCACGGTGAGTATGCGGCGGGTGTCTGTTACGGCGCTCATTATGGCCTCGCGGTCTATGGGCTTTATGGTGTGCATGTTGATGACGCGGACGCTGAGACCGTCCGTCTCGGCAAGAGTTTTAGCGGCGTTCACAGCCTGAAGCACGCCTATGCCACAGGTGATTATGGTCAGGTCGGTGCCTTCATGCATGGTGATGGCCTTGCCGATCTCATAGGTATAGTTGTCGTCGGCATATGCAGGGGGCTCAAAGCCGCGGCCTATGCGCACATATACGGGGCCGGGGAGGTCTACGCAGGCCTGAACAGCTTTGCTGGTTTCTATGCCGTCCGCGGGGCAGATCACCGTCATGTTGGGTATGGCCCTCATAATGGCGAAGTCCTCGGTGCAGTGGTGGGTGGTGCCGGCGTGGCCGAAGGATATGCCGGCGTGGGTGGCTATTATCTTTACCGGCAGATTCTGGTAAGCTATGTCCGTGCGCACCTGTTCGCCCGCCCTCATGCAGGCGAATATGGCCATGGTTGATGCAAAGGGTATGAAACCCGCCTTGGCCAGGCCCGCCGCTATACCCATCATGTTCTGTTCCGCTATACCCACATTGTAGAACCTCTCGGGGAATTTATCCGCGAAGAACTTTATAGCGGTGGTCTTTTCAAGGTCGGCTGTGACGCCGACTATCCTGTCGTTGTTTTCCGCAAGGGCGGCAAGGGTGCGCCCATATATCTCCTTTGCGGTCATAGTGGAGGCGTCGTATGCGTTCCAGTTGGTTCCTGTAATTACTGCCATTGCTTTTCCCTCCCTTATCCTCTCATTATGGAAGCCTTGGCCTTTTCGCACAGGGCGGAGTCGCCGGAGGCATAGTGATATACAACGTTGTTTTCCATGAAGTCAACGCCCTTGCCCTTCACGGTATTGGCCAGTATCAGGGTGGGCTTGCCTTCGGCCTTCCATGCGGCATCCAGCGCGCAGTCCAGCTCATCCAGGTCGTGGCCGTTTACTTCGATAACGTTCCAGCCGAAGGCACGCCACTTGTCTGCAAAGGGCTCAAGGGCCATAACGTCCTCTGTGCAGCCGTCTATCATAAGCCTGTTGCGGTCAACTATGCCTACAATGTTATCCAGCTTGAAGTGGGCGGCGCTCATCGCGGCCTCCCATACGCTGCCCTCGCAGCATTCGCCGTCGCCCATGAGGCATACCGTCTTCCAGGGCTTTTTCAGCTGCTTTGCGCCGAGTCCCAGCCCTACCGCCATGCTGAGGCCATGGCCAAGACTGCCGGCAGAGGCATCGCAGCCAATGACTTTGTTGCAGTCCGGGTGCATGGCGAAGGGGCTGCCGAAATGGTTGAAGGATTTGAGCAGCTCCTCATCAAAATAGCCGCGCTTGGCAAGGACGGGTATGTAGCCCGCCGCGGTATGGCCCTTGGAAAGTATGAACCTGTCTCGATCCTCCCACTTGGGATTCTTTGGGTCGATGTTGAGATACTTGAAGTAGAGCAGGGTAAGTATCTCTACAATGCTCAGAGAACCGCCCACATGGGCGCCGCCGGACCATGCCATAACATCGATTATGGTAAGGCGCAGCTCCTTGGCGATCTGTTCAAAACGCTTTTTTTCTTCCGCCTGAAGTGCCATTACGGTAATTCCTCCTTTATATTTGGTTTCGTTGTGCTTTATTGAGACGCATATAGCGCCAAAAGATACATATTGAACTTGTAAAGGAATTTATGCCAATGTTTGGGGTGAATTACAGGAAATTAAATGAAAGTGGGTAGTTCTACTATCTAATATGAGTATAGACTGCCCACTTTTGTTTTGCAAGTACTATTTAAACTTTTTTCCATTATTTGGATGTACGGAGGGTATCTATGAGTTTGCGGAAGTCGGCCTCTGTCCAGGTAACGGGGGTGGGGTAGAGGGGATTACCCTCCTTCATCGCCCACTTTATCATCTGAGGAATGTCCTGCTCCTTTATCATATCGAGACCGGCCGGCAGCCCCATCTCCCTGTTCATGTCTTCTATCCATAAAATGAACCTGTTGGCTCTTTCGGCATTGCTGGCACCCTCTATGCCGCAGACGTCGGCGAGTTCGGCAAGGCGAGGATAAGCCGCGGGACCATACTGACGCATCACATGGGGCAGTATCACAGCCATGGCAAGTCCATGGGCGATATTGTACAGGCCGGATATGGTGTGGCCTACGGCGTGAACGTAGCCTACGCAGCCCCGGGTGAAGGCGCGGCCCGCAAAGAAGGCGGCCTTCTGCATGTTCTGACGCGCCTCTATATTCGCGCCGTCCTTATAGGCATTGAGCAGGTTGTCGTAAATTAGCTTTACGGCCTGCTTGGCGAGGTCGTTTTCCAGCTTTGTATTGTAGGTGTGATTGGTGTAAGCTTCGACAGCGTGGCTCAGGGCGTCCATACCGGTGCAGGCGGTGGTGTAAGGAGGCAGGCCTACGGTAAGCTCGGGATCCAGCACTGCGCATCGGGGTATGAGGTGAGTATCCATAATAGCCGCCTTGTGGTGGGTGGCGGTGTCGGTTATGACCGCCGCCACGGTGGTTTCGGAGCCTGAACCTGCGGTGGTAGGCACGGCGTAGAAGACAGGTATTTTTTTGAATACCTTCAGCAGGCCCTGAAGCTGGGCTATAGATTTGTTGGGTCGGGCGATACGGGCGCCTATGCCCTTGGCGCAGTCCATAGGAGAGCCTCCGCCGAAGGCTATAATGGCCTGGCAGCCCTTTTCATGATAAAGCTTCACGCCCTCTTCAACCATATCGCTGGTGGGGTTTGCCCCTATGTGGTTGAATACGGTGTAGCTTATGCCCGCCTCGTCCAGTGCTTCCATAAGACCCCGGTTCAGACCGCGCTTGGTTATGTTGGGCCCGGTGACAAGAAGTATATTGTTGACGTTATCCCTTTTGAGCAGCTCAGGCATGCGCTTTATGCAGCCGGGGCCTTCGATGTAGTCAGGCATGCGGTAGCCCATGAAATAGTTGCCTGCCTTAAGCACCGCCTGAAATATACGACAGTACGCTTTATAAAACCACATATTCTTTTCCTCCCTGTATTCTCTGAAGGAGCTGGGCTCTTCATTTGTTTTCATTGCTATAGCTCCTATGGGGCAGTGCTTTGCGCACAGGCCGCAGCCTATGCAGCTCTCCGGACGCTTTAATTTCGCCACTGTGTGTATATCTCCGTGGAACGCGGGGCCGCCTATTTCAAGACAGCTTTTCGGGCAAGCCTCAACGCAAAGCGAGCAGCCAACGCAGGCGGCCGTGTTCACGGCGGGATGCAGCCAGTCCTTCTTGTCTGTTCGGGCAACCTTATTGCCGCTTTCGTCAAGTATCGCTTCCTTGGGGCAGAGCTTCCCGCATAGTCCGCAGCGTATGCACCTGCCCGGGTCAATCTTATGCTTTGAGCGGACTTCCCCCGATATGGCCTTTACCGGGCAGTGCCTTGCGCACAGCGTACAGCCTACGCAGGCGTCGGTTATGGTATAGCTATTCATTTATGCCTCCTTATCCGCCGCATACGGGAGACATGAGCATCACTTCATCGCCGGGGGCGAGCTTGCTGCTCTTTTTGCCCTGTACGCCGTTTATCATTACTATGCAGCCATCCATATCCTTCAGGGTGACTGCAGTGCCGGGCCTGGCAGAGCGGGCCGCCTCGAGTATCAGCGGGTAAAGCTCTTTTACGCTGTTTGCCTCCAGCTCCAGCTCCTTGAGACCGGTATCCAGCCGCAGCAGTCCGAATAATTTCACTTTTACCATATCTTATCACCTCACCGGGCTATTTTTAGCTTTTTCAGTGTTCTGCAGGTGGGTATGCCGCTTTTGTCCCAGCCCCGGGCTTGATAGTATATCTTCTTCATTTGCTCCAGAGGAACCCTTGTGCGGGGATCGTTGGGATCCTGCGGCACGTCGGTCAGCCGCTTGGGCAGGCTGTCCTTTGCGGCGCTTACCCCGAAGCGGACGTTTACAGCCCTCTCCAGGTTGAAACCGCGCTCTCCCGTTTGCAGATATTTCCCGAAAGTCATGGGCATACCCACCGCTTTCTGCATCATCTTTGTATGGTGGAACACCGGCAGGTGAAACGCGAGGACCCGCGGGAACTTGTTCATTAGGCGTATAGCCCAGCCGAGATGTGGCAGCAGCTTGTTTGCCGCCGTGGCGATCGCTCCGTTGGGCCGGGTTATAAGGAAGCCGGGGAAGAAGGCGTAGGAGGTAAAGAGACACTGGCCGGTGGCTGAAATCATCTCCATCAGATCCTGGAACATCATGGTGAAGTCCGCCTTGGCATGTGGCGTTTGCGCGTCGATATTCAGGCCTAGCCCTTCGAGAATAACAAGATATCCGCCGTTGAGATGGCAGCCGCCGCGGTTGGATACGGCGTAGCCCAGGCCCTGACCTACAGCCCTGCGAGGCTCATAAGCAGCAAGCTCAAGGCCCTTTGACTGCATGGCAAACTCCTTGCCGCCGTACTTTTCGCTTAAACGCTTACTGCCCTCGGCAAGCTCGTTGCCTATGCCGCGGCGGTAGGCTATGTCGTCCCAGATTTTTGATATGCCTTCGATATCGCCGAACTTCAGGCCGTTGTTCCATAGCCCCCGCTCATTTGCCTCCATTGCGTAGGCGAGGGTGTTTGATGCGGATATGGTATCCAGGCCCAGATCATCCAGTTCCTTGTTCCATTTGAGTATATGATACAGATCTTTATTGAGTATGCCGCCGCCCAGAAGCCCCAGCGTTTCAAGCTCGGGCCCTTTTACATCCTCGCCCTCCACGGTTACCGTGCGGGCGCACTTTATGGGGCAGCTGAGGCAGCCCTTATTGACGATGTTGTATTCTTCAGCCAGCGTTTCGCCGTTTACCTTGTGGAAGTACTCAAACCTGCCTTCGGTGTAGTTCTTTGTGGCCAGAAGCCCGCGCATCTGCATGGAGCTTACCAGGCCTGCAGTACCCATGCGCGGCAGCTGATTACCGGTGAGGGGGTGGTTCCTGAGATATCTGAACCATTTTTGACACCACTTTTTTGTGGCGGAAGGGTCGTGTACAGGTATGTCGTGATTGCCGCAGACTGCTATGGCCTTTACGTTTTTCCAGCCCAGCACGGCTCCCATGCCGGTCCTGCCGGCTGCCCGTTCATCGCTTATTACGGCGGAGTACCTGACCAGGTTTTCGCCGGCGGGGCCTATGCAAAGCTTGCCGAACTTTATGTCGCAGCCACGCTTGGAAGACATCTTTTCAGCGAGCAGCCTTTGACACTCGGTGACCCGCGTGCCCCACAGGTCATCGGCGTTGTGGAAAGTCACCGAGCCGTTATCTATCTCTATCCAGGTGCGTTCTTCCCGCCGGCCCGTGATTATCAGCGCGTCTATACCGGCACGTTTAAGATGGTAGCCGAAGGTGCCGCCGCAGTTTGACGAGCTTATAAACCCCGTCTGCGGAGAAAGGGATGAGATATTGAAGCGGCTGGAGCTGGGCGCACCTGTACCGGTGAGCGGCCCTGTGGAGATTATCAAAGGGTTTTCCTCACTGTATGCATTCTCACGCCCGGTAAGGGTATCGTAAAGTATCTTTGCGGCCATGGTCTTGCCGCCTATATACAGCTCCCGGTCTTTATCCGTCCACGGATAGTCCGTAACATCGCCGGTGCTTAGGTTTATCTGCAGCACCCGTCCCATATAGCCGCCATATTTGCTTTGCATGGTATGCTTCCTCCACGAATTCGAATGAAACTGGGATAAAGATAATGTTATATTGATGAATATGTGTCGTTTACTGTTTCTACATTGTAAGAACCTCTGTGCCTGCCGTGTTCATGGCCACTCCAGCGACCTTGTTGCGGGTGAACCGGTATGCCGGCCAATGCGGCGCAGGTAAAACTGATAGAATACACTAAACAGTTTAAATTTTTGAATAACAGAAAAGGATGATCTTCTTTTTAAACATAACCCTTTTTTATATATATTGCAATAGGCAAATTATATTGACAGAGTTTTTTTAGCTAAAATAGGCAAATTAGACAAATATATAACGGAAAGTGAAGAGGGATGCTACCCACTATGCGCCTGCGATGTACAATTGAATTTTGAAGTGATGATATACTTGCGATGCAAAAAAAGAGAGATAAGCAAACGGATGTGTATTGATTGGGCCAAGCCGCAGTCGTATAATTAAAAATATGGTACCCGCAGCGCATAAGCAATTCTCTCAATTAAGGTGCATCGCCCATGAATTTGTTCCGATTAAAATGTTTTCCATGATTGCATGGCCTGGCAGCGTTTCGGGGACAGGGGCACTTTAAAAATTCCTACGAGCAAAGTCGGGGCTGAACGAATCGGATAAGACTAAAGGTTAATGACCTCAAAATCCATTGAGCAAAGGTCGTATATATAAAGCTTATTGGCGGATACCTGCCTTCCTGTAAGCAGCTTTGCCGCCTCGGTGCATTGCAGCGCTGCGCAGAATGGCGGAATAAACGGCAGAACGCCGTTATCATTTGGAACGGCGCCTGAGTATATCCTGTGCAGCAGGCCGCTGCCGGGCATGGAAACGCCATACTGACAGCACCAGCCGCATACTGCGCCGTGGATCAGCGGTATATCCGCTTGAGCACATGCATCCTCCAGGAGAAGCCGTGCCGATACGCTGTCCAAAGCGTCTATCACGATATTGTGGCCCGCGATGGTATCCGCGGCGTTTTCTGGGGTTATGTATTTCCCTATAGCCATGAATTCTACGGAGGGATTTACGAGCGCGGCCCGCTCTTTCGCGGCTTCTGCCTTGCTTTTGCCGATAGTAGCCTCCGTGGCAAGAAGCTGCCGGTTCAGGTTGCTTACATCAAAGCTGTCGCCGTCAACGGCGGTGATGTGTCCGATGCCGAGCCTCAGAAGGTTTTCGGTTATATACCCGCCGAGGCCGCCGCAGCCCGCCACAAGTACCCGCTTTTTATGCAGCAGCTCTTGCTCCTGGCGGGATAAAGCGGGAAGGTTTCTTGAATACCTCTGATACATATCCATATATGGCACCGCCTTTGCATTGTGATATCGTACCATCAGTTGACAAAGGCACACAAGGTTTTAGGAGCCAAACAGTACGGCATAACTGTGTCGTCCTCATTTGAAATACAACCAGTATTTCTGCACTCGTCCTCCTTGTTCTGCCATACTCTTTGGCTTCTAAAACTCGAAGACCCTAAAGAGCTTGTTTTGAGGGCGATCCAAGGCCGAGGAGCGCAGTACTACTGGATGTAATACAAGCGACGAGAACGCAGGAGCGTCCCAAAACAAGCCTTTAGGGCTTGTGTGCTCTTGTCAACTGATGGTATAGCATAATGGTATAACTATTTTAAAATAAATACAATCGGGAGACACAAATCAAATGCTGACCGTAAAAACCCCGGATGAAGCGCTTGAAGTGATAAGAGGCAGCTTCTGCTGTATAGCCGGAGAGGAAAACGTACCGTTGGATCAGGCGGCGGGGCGGGTTCTCTGTAAGGACATATACGCGTCTGAGTATGTGCCGGGCTTTGACCGTTCTACTGTTGACGGATATGCAGTGAGAGCGGCGGACACATTTGGCTGTACGGATGCCATACCGGCCATACTGGAAAAGCAGGCCGGCATAGAAATGGGCAACGGCGCTGAGCCGCTTCGTCCGGGCTGCTGTGCGCCTATACCAACCGGAGGTGAGCTGCCTGAAGGCGCAGATGCGGCGGTGATGCAGGAATTGGCGGAGGACTACGGCGACGGTACCGTAGGAATAACCAAGCCTGCCGCGCCGGGTATGAACATCATATACCGGGGCGACGACGTATACCCGGGAAAGCCGGTGCTGAAAAGGGGAAAGGTGATTTCGGCGCGCCATATAGGAGCGCTGGCTGCAATGGGCATGTGCGAGGTGCCTGTGTATGAGAGGATACGCGTCGGTATAATTTCCACGGGCGACGAATTGGTGGAAGTGGAAAAAACGCCTGCGGCCGGCCAGATACGGGACGTGAATACGGCGATGCTGGCTGCGCTTTGCCGCGAAATGGGCTGTGATACGGTAGAATACGGCATAGTCAGGGACGAGGAGAAACTGATAGGCAGTATGCTGGGCAGGGCCTTGAATGAGTGCCATATGGTCCTGATGTCCGGAGGCAGTTCTGTTGGGGAAAAGGATGCGGCCTGCCGCATAATGGCGGCAAGGGGCGAGATACTTTTCCACGGGATTGCTATGAAACCGGGTAAGCCCACCATACTCTGCAAGTCCGGCAAAAAGCCGGTGATAGGGTTGCCGGGACATCCCGGCGCGGCGTTCTTGGTTTCACAGCTGCTGCTGCCGCAGCTGCTTTGCAGCATAGGAGGAAGAAAAGTCAGACGGTATCCAGTACAAGCCAGGCTTGCTGAGCCGGTTTCGGCGAATCATGGCAGGGCTCAGTATACTGCGGTAAAGCTTATGGATAACGGTGAAAACGTCGTAGCGGTTCCGGCACGGGGGCAGTCCGGCCTCATAACGAACCTTGCGTATTCAGACGGTTTCTTCTGCATACCGAGGGATACGGAGGGGGCGGCGGCAGGAGAAACGGTTCAGGTATATCTTTACGATAATTGACGGGAGGAAGGCGGAGTGGCTTTTCAGTATCTTACAAACATACCTCTTGAGCGGGCAAAGAGGGATTATGAGGACATACTTATAAGCGAAGGGTTTAGGGGAGAGGCGGAGGAGATACCGGCAGTCTCATCCCTTGGACGAACGACTGCGTCGCCGGTTTACGCAAAAATCTGCTCTCCCCATTATCCGGCGAGCGCCATGGACGGCATTGCAATCAGGGCAGAAGATACCTTTGGCGCGACCGAAACAGCGCCGGTGCTGCTGAAAAGCGATGGGTTTACCATGGTGGATACCGGCGACCCGGTACCTGAGGACTGCGACGCCGTGATAATGATCGAGGATGTGATATACGGCGAGGACGGTTCGGCGAGGATAACGGCGCCGGCGGCGCCGTGGCAGCATATAAGGCAGATAGGGGAGGATATATGCGCCGGTGAAATGATACTGCCGTCATATACCGAGATAACCCCTGCTGCAATCGGCGCGATGCTGGCGGGCGGCGTAATGAAGGTCAGCGTGATACGGCGGCCAACGGTAGGCATAATACCTACGGGCGACGAGATAATACCCCCCACCGACCATCCGGAGCCGGGCAAAATAATGGAGTTCAACTCCGCGATATTCTCCGCCATGCTGGTAAAATGTGGTGCTGTGCCAAAAACATATCCCATAGTGCCGGACCAGCCTGAGTTGGTAGAGGCGGCAGTGCGCAGGGCGGCGGAGGAGTGCGATATGGTGCTGCTCAACGCCGGTTCATCGGCCGGACGGGAGGATTATTCCGCAGCGGCTATTGCCAGCGTGGGCAAGGTACTGCATCACGGCATAGCCATGAGGCCGGGCAAGCCCGCCATACTGGGTTATGCCGGGAAGAAGCCCATACTGGGCGTGCCGGGCTACCCGGTATCCGGCATACTGGTGCTGGAGGAACTGCTAAAGCCCCTGATACTCAAATGGTATAATCATGGAGGATATCGGGAGGAGAATGCCAGCGCAGTGCTTTCGCGCCCCGTGGTATCCGGGCTGAAATACAGGGAATTCGTGCGGGTAAGGCTGGGAAAGGTGGGGGATAAGCTGGTTGCCTCCCCTCTTAACCGGGGGAGCGGCGTTGTGACGTCGTTCGTGAAAGCGGACGGTATATTGGATATACCTCAGGGCAAGGAAGGCTGCGAGGCAGGAGAAACGGTGACTGTACGCCTGCTGAGGAGAAAAAGCGATATTGAGCATACTCTGGTAGTAACGGGCAGCCACGATCCGCTGCTTGATGAGCTGGGCGACATGCTGCACGCCTCAGATTCCAGCCTGTACATGAGCTCATCGCACGTGGGCTCTATGGGGGGCATAATGGCAGTGCGGCGTAGAGAGGCGCATATGGCCGGCATACATCTTCTCAACGAGAGCGACGGCACATATAACCGGTCGGCTGTGAACAAGTATTTCCCGCAGGGCGGAGTGCGCCTTGTGGAATGCGTGGGGAGGACTCAGGGCTTGATGGTACAAAAGGGCAGCCCGAAGGGAATACGGAGCATAGGCGACCTTACTGCTCCCGGCGTACGCTATGTGAACCGCCAGAAAGGCTCAGGCACGCGCATCCTGACAGACCATCTTTGCAGAAAAGAGGGCATAGATACGGAAAAGATATACGGCCACGGCAGGGAGGAGCTTACCCATACATCTGTGGCGGCGCAAATAGCCATGGGCACTGCGGACGCAGGTATGGGCATATATTCCGCCGCAAAGCTGTATAGGCTCGACTTTATACCCGTATGCACGGAGCAATACGATCTGTTGATACCGGACTGCGCATGGGATACCACCATGGTGCAAAAGCTCATAGAGATACTTTCGGGACCGGAGTTTACCCGAAGGATAGAAAAAATGGGCGGCTATACCATAGACAGGCCGGGCAGAGTCAGAAGCATAAAATGACGCCTGATATGGATCACATTGGTGCGGAGAGAAAAGCAACGAGACAACTAAAATAGTGGCGCTCAGCCACTATTTCCACAGTCTGTCATACTTCAAGAGGTTTAAAACCGGAGAGGTATACGGCCCGGCATTCCCGGGTCTTTATGGCCTCCACAAGTTCGGGTACGGTGGTGAAATATCCTTGTATTTCAGTGGCGTAAATGCCGACCTGCACCGTGCTGTGGGCATCGCTGGCGCCGAACTGCTTGAGGCCTGTCTTTATGCAGGTATCCAGAGCCTTACGGTTCTCAAGGGGCGTGGTGCTGCCGTTGAGCACTTCTACGCCTGTCATGCCTTTTAGCGTGAACAGCATATCCCCAAGGCCGCGGCTGTTGGCCCGGTAAGGGTGGGCGGATATACATATGCCGCCGCGTGCGGTGACGTAATCTATGAATTCCTGCGCCATAAGGTGGGGCTCTGGAAGCCGGTCAATGCCGAAGGCCACGATATCCCCTTCGCAGGCAAGGTACTCCACGCCAACAAATATAGGGTAATTTTCCTGTTCAGCTATTTTTGCGGCATATTGTGTAAGTCCCATCTGGTCATGATCGGTAATACATATGCCGTCGAGACCCTTGCGCCTTGCTTCCGAAACAAGCTCAAGCAGGTTCATTCGGCTGTCGCCGGAAAATGTGCGTTCGTGAAGGTGGGTGTCTATTATCAAGGTGTTTTTCTCCCATACATAAAGGTGCCCTCATGGCGGGCACATTAATATTAGCAGACTGGCGAATATACAGTACAACACAAAAAAACGATAATATCAACGATGATATCTAAATACGAGATAACGGCTCAGCCGTAGACAATTCCAAATCAGAAAGCATTTCTTAATGGACTCTGTTTTAATTAGCATTTACCGGTTTTGCCAATGCGAAGGCATCTGAGCGGGCCGGTTTTTATATGAGCATATCCTGCGGCGCCTGACATGATAAAAAGGGGGAAGGATATAACAGCCGTACTGGGCTTTTAGCGTACGGAGCGGTATTATGCTTCGCTGACATATACTTTGAGGTACTTTATAAACCTCTTTGCTGCAGGGGAAAGTATGCGGGATGCGGGATAGGCCACGCCCAGCTCCGCGTATTCCGGCGGGTCAAGGGGTAAGAGAACGGTATTGGCGGTGCGCCCAGAGGTGGCAAGCTCGTTGAAAAGGCCTATACCGAGCCCTGCTGCTATCATGGCTATCGCAGCGTGGTCCTCGCCGGTGGAATAGCTTATGCTTGGATTTATACCGTGGCGATTAAGTACCTTCATGCTGTCGTAATCATACCCGTCGGCAGGCATTATGAAAGGCTCGTCCCTGAAGGAAGCTATGGGGAAGCTGCTAAGCTTTGCCATCGGATGCCCGGAGGCAAGCACCGCCACCATGCGGTCACGCTTCAATGGTATCCATTGGCATTCACCGTCCGGCGGGTAGCTGAACAGGCAAAAATCCGCCAGCTGCTCACACAGCAGCTGGTCTAGCTTCTGGTGTACGCCTTCTATTATTTTAATGCCCACATTGGGGTAATCCTTCTGAAAGCGGCATATTACGCCGGGCAGCCAGCTTGCGGCTATGCTGAAATAGCTCCCTATGGTAATATCCCCCACGATGACGCCCCTGATCTCGGAGGATACCTGATATAGCTGCTCCTCACAGCGCATCATATCCCTGAGCACCGGCACTATCCTTTCGCCGTCCGGAGTAAGGGTCACGCCCTTGTTGCTGCGCTGGAAAAGGGGAAAACCGAATTCCTTTTCCAGCGAATTCATCATATGCACTACGCCTGAGGGAGTATAACCCAGCTTTTCAGCTGCGCCGGAAAAACTGCCTACGTCAATCGCCTCTAAGAATACCTTATATTTATCCGTGGCCATATAAATCTTAACTGTGAGAGTTTCTCACACTGCCCTTTCAAAAAATGAGGTTTACTAATATTTATTCATAGTATATACTGCAAATAACAGGGTTTTCAAGCTGCTTAAATAGCCGATAGAATATAACTTATTTATTAAGTCCTAATACATTTGGACAAATATTTAATAAATCTATGGGACACAATAAACATATAAGCTGGACTTATCGAAAGCTCTATTGAATAATAATCCAAAAAGGAGGAAGCTTTATGGAATTGTATATTGTACTGTGCGTTATTGTCCTTGCGATGGTATATGTGGCCTATAACTATTTCAAGATCAAGAAAATGGATGAGGGAACTGCTGAAATGGCGGAGATGGCGGGAATAATCCGCAGCGGTGCAGCCGAATTCCTCAAGACCGAATTCAAGACGATCACAATAGTGGTATTGCTGGTGGCTGCCGTGTTTACGCTCTTTATCGAAAAGACCAGCGGGATAACCTTCGTAATGGGCAGCCTTATGAGCAGCGCGGTATGCATACTGGGCATGAGCAGCGCCACCTATGCCAACGTCCGCACCGCCAATAAGTCGCGGGAGTCCCTCTCAATAGGCGAAACGGTAAAGGTAGCTCTCTGCGGCGGCAGCATATCCGGCCTCAGCGTACAGGCTTTCGGCATGCTGGGCATGGTGCTGGTGCTGATAATATGGGGTATCGACTTTGACGCAGTAGGCCACGGCCTCATTGCAAACCTCAAGTGCAATCCTTCCATAATGCGCATGTCCACTTATTCTCTGGGCTGCTCCATAGTTGCAATGTTCAACCGCGTGGCGGGAGGCAACTATACCAAGGCTGCGGACATCTCGGCAGACATTTTGGCAAAGATACGCCACGATATGCCTGAGGATGACAGCCGCGTTCCCAATACCATAGCGGATTTCATAGGCGATAACGTAAACGACATAGCAGGCAACTGTTCAGATCTTCTGGAGAGCTTTGTAGCTACTATGGCGGCTTCCATAATGATTGCCGTTACCATATTCAACAACAATCGGGCTATAGGAGAGGCTACCTTCAATGCTACCTGCGCGTTCCCGATACTGTTGGCTGGCTGTGGCCTGCTGGGCTGCGTGCTGGGACTGAGCTATGCCTCCCTGCGTAAGATGGGCGACAATCCCTCCCATGAGCTTAACCTCGCTACCTATATTTCTTCCGGACTTACCATAGCGCTGGGCTTTGTAGCCTGCAAGGTGGTGTTCGGCAATGTTCCCCTTTACGATTCCTTTAGAATAGGATGGATATCTCCTTGGGTATCGGCGGTCCTGGGCACAATAAGCGGCGTAGCCATAGGCATGATAACCGAGTACTACACCTCTACAGACTATAAGCCCACAAAGATGCTTGCGGACATGGCTACAGAAGGCGAGGCTTTCGTAATAACAAAGGGCGACGCCATAGGCTCCCGCTCCTGCCTGCTGCCCATACTGCTCATAGGCATATCGCTGTTCATCTCTGGAAAGATCTGCGGCACATACGGCATAGCCATATCCTCTCTGGGCATGCTGGCATTTGTAGGCACTACCGTATCTATAGACGCGTTTGGCCCCATAGCGGACAATGCTGGCGGCCTTGCGGAATCCTGCCATCTTGACGCGGACGTGCGCAAGATAACCGACAAGCTGGATGCCGTGGGCAACACCACCGCAGCTATAGGCAAGGGCTTTGCCATAGGCTCCGCCGCGTTCGCCACAGTTTCACTTATCGTTGCATACGTTGGCAACTACACCGCAAACGGCGCTGAGCCGGTGCTGAACTTCGCTTCCTTTGTGGTAGTGGCGGGAGGCATAATCGGCGGTGCGCTGGTTGAGTACTTCTCTGCCCTTCTTACTGACAACACCATCGAGTCCGCCCGACTCATGGCTGACGAGGGCGACCGCATGCTCTCTGTTCCCGGCGTGCTGGAAGGCACCGTAAAGCCGGATTACAACAAGATGATAAGGATGGCCGCACAGCAGGCTCTCAGAAAGATGCTGCTGCCCTCAGTGTTGTCCATGCTCATTCCCGCAGTTGGAGGATTCCTCTTCGGTGTTGAGTTCGTAGGCGGCATATTGGTAGGCGCTACCATAGTGGCCATACCCAGGGCAATATTTATGGGCAACTCCGGCGGTGCCTTTGACAACGCCAAAAAGTACATCGAGTCCGGAGCAATCGAGGGCCACGGCAAGGGCTCCGACGCCCACAAGGCCTCTGTCACCGGCGATACCGTAGGCGATACCCGCAAAGACGTAGTAGGCGTTGCGCTGGATATATTCATAAAGTCTATGTCCACCGTAGCCAATACCCTCGCAAGCGTATTCTCTACATTAACTCTGTTCAGATAAATAAGCTAGACAAAATTCTCAATTAGGCGGCCTAAAGGGTCTGAGATCTGTGCTGAGCAGGTGTCAGGCCCTTTAGTTTTGCCTTGATCCGGTGGTTGCTGTAGTAAACGAGGTAGTCGATGAGTTCAGCTTTGAAATGTTCAAGAGAATCGAGGTCCTGAATGTAAAGCGGTTCGGCTTTGAGTATCCCGAAGAAGTTTTCCATTACAGCATTGTCCAAACAGATGATTGCATGCAATTTCTGCTTTCTGTTCCGGTGCCCATATCCGCTTCTTCTGTTCCTTTTTCACGCTCATCATCTCCAAGTTGATTTTAACATAAAAAATAAGGTAGACATCATGGTGGTTTATCATGTGTCTACCTTTATATTATAGCTTTACAAAGCGGGGGGATTTTTATTTGCCAAAGAAGAAGGGCATTATCTCGTTTATTATGCGGCCGTTCCAGTAGCTGAAATCGTGCACGCCGTCGCCCTCGGTATAGGTGAAGTCTAAGCCGAGCGACTGGGCCGTTTTGCGCCATTCCTGGCTGAATGCATAAATGAAATCCTGTTTGCCGATAGTGTGATACATGGGAGGCACGTATTTGCCTGCGGCCTTGCGCGCTGCTGCCTTATCCAGAAGAGCCAGCATGTCGTTGTCGCCGTCCTTCATATCCGGCCAGTCGGACAGGGAAGTATGTATGGTGAATATGCTGCCGTTTTCAAAGGCATTTATGAATCCAGCCATATCCATACAGCCTGACAGGGAGGCTATTTTGCAGTATCTGTCGGGGTTCATGAGGCCGATCTTGACCGCACCGAAACCGCCCATGGAGTAGCCCATTATGTAGCGGTCCCTGGCATCGGTGGAGGCGTGAAATGTAGCCTCTATCATGGCGGGCAGTTCTTCGGATATATAGGTGTAGTATTTTGCTCCATAGGGTGTGTCATTGTAACAGCTCAGTGCTGCATCGGGCATTACTGCAATAAAGCCGTACTGGCAGCAGAGCTGTTCCATGTCGGCGCGCTGTATCCATTCAAAGCCGTCGCCGCCTGCGCCGTGCAGCATATATACTACCGGCCAGCGCTTTTCAGGGTCGTATTTGTCTTTGCGCTGCATCATTTCGCCAAGGGTAGGGGTAGGATAAGCAACCCAGATGCTGGTCTTCATTGCGAGACAACGGGAAGTGAAGTTGATGTTCATTATGGCCATAACGGCAAGCCCTCCTTTTTACTTTGATAGAATTATAACTCCCCCAAAACATATAGTAAAGGCAAATATACTAAAAACAAAACATTCTAAAAATAGAATTTACCTAAATTGCCAGATCTTCGGCATACCGGAAACACTGTTGCAAGCAAAAAAATAAAAAATGAAGTAGAATTATAAAAGTTGCTATTGAAAAATTCGATGTAAGGTATTATATTATAAATAGAACATAGGTCAAAATAATAACGAGATTCCAAAGGTATTTTATAATTTGAATAGGAGGAAAAAAAGTGAATCCACTGGAGTATGTAAGAAAGACGCCTTACGAGCTGTATATTGGCGGCAAGTATGTACCCGCTGAAAAGGGCAAAGTGGTGGATGTTATCAACCCCGCTAACAATGAACCGTTTGCTCAGGTATATCGGGGCACTGTGGAGGACGCGGAGAAGGCGGTGCAGGCTGCCCGAAAGGCGTTTGACGAAGGCCCCTGGGGCCGCACTGCTGCCCGTGACCGCGCCAAGATACTTGCCAAGGCCGCACAGATAATGGAACGCCGGGGAGAGGAATTTGCAGTACTCGAGTCGCTCGAATGCGGCTATCATTACGGGTCCGCACGCTACTATTGCGTGCCAATGGCAGTGGATTCCTTTAATCTGTTCGCCGGAAAGGCAAGGGATATTGAAGGCAAAGTCGTTCCTTCCGATTACGGCACGCTGAACTACGTTACATGGAACCCGGTTGGCGTAGTAGCCGAGATACTGCCCTGGAACGGGCCTTATCTCATGGGCTGCCAGAAAATAAACGCTATACTGGCCGCAGGCAATACCTGCATTATCAAGCCCCCATCCTGGGGAGTGCTGGCTCTGCTGCAGCTGGCTGGCGTATATGAAGAAGCCGGTCTGCCCGCAGGCGTATTCAATGTAGTTACCGGCTCCGGCTCAGAAGTCGGCGCGTATCTCACCAAGCATCCCATGGTAGACATGGTCGCCATGACAGGAGGAATTGAGACCGGCCGCGAGGTGATACACAACTCTGCCGAGCGCGTAAAGGATATTGCCCTTGAACTGGGCGGCAAGAGCCCTGCAATCTTCTTTGACGACGTAAACGTAAAGGACGCCGCCAAGTGGGCCGTCTGGGGCTTCACCAACCATTCCGGTCAGGTCTGCGTTTCAGGTACCCGTGTGCTTGTACAGCGCAGCATCTACGATGAGTTTGTAGAGGAAATGAAAAAGTTTATCGCTGAGAAGTATGTTGCGGGCGATACTTTCGATTTTAACTCCAACCTGGATCCCCTCATTTCCAAGTCCCATGCCGCAAAGGTATGGAGCTATATAGAGAAGGGCAAGGAAGAGGGCGCGAGGCTGGTCTGCGGCGGCGAGCACTACACCGACCCTGTGCTTGCAAAGGGCAATTACGTTCCGGTGACTCTGTTTGCCGATGTAACTCCCGATATGACCATATATCAGGAAGAGATATTCGGGCCTGTGGGCTGTGTTACTCCCTTTGACACCGAGGAAGAAGCCGTCGCTCTTGCAAACGGTACCTCCTACGGCCTTGCGGGCGCCGTATATACCAACGATCTCAAGCGCGGCATCCGCGTTGCCAACAGCATAAAGGGCGGGCAGATCTATGTTAACCACTACTTCAGCAAGGGTATGATAGAGTCTCCCGGCACTGGATGGAAGGAAAGCGGTCTGGGCGTTGCGGGTATGCAGAAGTACATGATTTCCAAAACTGTATTCGTGGAAACCATTGACGGAACCCTTCCTCCTGTGTGATACTGTTAATAAAAAGTATCACTCAAGGGGTAAATATAATGCCTAAAAAAGAACAAGATTTTTCCAGGGAAAACGATAGTACGGTAGGCGCTAAGATACGTGCCCTGAGAAAAATCCGCGGCCTGTCGCTGCAGCAGATGTCACAGGAAACGGGAATGAGCTATTCATACCTTTCGGGTCTGGAGAATGGCAAGCATTCAGTGTCCATAACCAATCTGCAGCGCATCGCAAAGTATTTTGATGTCGACATGGTGTACTTCCTTATGCCCAGCGGCGCAGTGCCGAAGGTATTCCGTAAGGAAGAGCTCTTCAGAGGGAATAATGCCTTTGCCGACATAGCCTACCGGGTAATAACCCCCGAAAAGACCAGTAATCTTCAGGTAAGCTATGTCTACCTGCCCCCCGATGAACCCAGCGAGCGGCATATCCACAAGCACGGCAAGGGGCAGGAGATGCTGATTACTTTGGACGGCTGCGTCTGTGTCATGGTTGAGGAAGAGCGGTACAGGGTTGAGCAAGGCGACTGTATAGTGTTCGATGCAAATGTTGAGCATGTTATGTATACGGAAGAACAGCCGGCAACATTTGTGATAATATCCAGTCCGCCATACGGGCAAAACATTCTTCCTACACATGAATAAGCTGAAAAGCGGGGGGCTGAAAGCTCTCCGCTTTATATTTTTAGCATGGCTGCGATTTTTGAATAAATCTTACAAAATTTTTAACCAAGATAAGAAAGGACTCCTGACACAAAATGAGTTTGAAGGCGGTACACTATATCAACCAGTTCTATGCCGGAATAGGTGGCGAAACCATGGCGGACACCGGCTTTGGCATACTGGAAGAGAAAAAAGGGCCTGCTCTGGGCCTTGAGCAGCTTTGGAATGGAGAGATGACCATATCCAAGGTAGTATATTGCGGCGATAATTACGTAAACACCGATGAGAACTATGGTGAGGTCAAGGAAAAGCTGGCAAAGGTAATTCGAGAGGAAAAACCGGACGTATTTATCGCGGGTCCCGCATTTAATGCCGGCCGCTACGGCGTTGCCTGCGCCAAGGTGTGCGATTACGTTCGCAGCGAGCTTGGAGTACCCAGCGTTACCTGTATGTGGCATGAGAACCCTGCCATAGACATGTACGTGGAAAACAACTATATCGTACCCAGCACAGAGACTGCTGTAGGTATGCGCAAGACTCTGCCTGCGCTTGCAAAGCTTGCCCTTAAGCTTGCCAGGAAGGAAAAGATAGGTACCGCCCACGCCGAGGGATACCTGCCTACCGGCCACCGCTATAATGAATATTCCGATAAGTCCGGCGCAGAACGCGTCGTGGATATGCTCGTGGCGAGGCTGTATAACAAGAAGTTTGAGACAGAGGTGCCCCTCAGGAGCTTTGAGGTAATACCCCCTGCCGCAAAGATAAAGGACATAAGCAAGGCTACCATAGCCCTGTTTACCACTGGCGGTCTGGTCCCTGTGGGCAACCCGGACAAGATAAAGCAGGCGTTTGCCGTAAGCTTTGGTACTTATGACATGACCGGCCTCGACGCCCTTAAGAAGGGCGTGTATGAATCAATACACGGCGGATACGATACTACCGCCGCCAGTGCCGATCCTCATCGTCTGGTACCTCTTGATGCTCTTCTCGATTGCAAGAAGGAAGGCAAAATTGGAGATATATACAAGTTCTTCGGTGCTACCTGCGGTGTCGGCACAAACATCGGCAGCAGCCAGGAGATGGGCAAGAAGTGGGCAAATATGCTTAAGGATGCCAAGGTGGATGCTTGTCTGCTGACCTCTACCTGAGGAACCTGCACTCGTTGCTGCGCAACGATATCAAAAGAGCTTGACAGAGCAGGCATACCTAATGTACACATAACTGCGTTTACCACCATAGCCAAGAGCGTTGGTGCGAACCGCATAGTATTTGGCGGCGAATTTACCGCCCCAGTCGGCAATCCCGATCTGCCCATAGACAGAGAAAAGGTTTACCGCCGCAAGATCATCGACAAGGCGTTGGAAGTCCTGCAGATGGACATCACCGCACCCACGGTATTTACTGTGGACGAGAGCAAGGAGGACTAAGCAATGATAGATATGAAGCTTACCCGTCAGTATTTTGACGTTAAGGATGTTCGCTTTGGCGATAAGTGCGCATTGGAAAACGGTGTGCTTACCGTAAACGAAGCCGAGCTTCAGGCGCTGACCGCCGACCTCTGCAAGGCTGTGAAGGGCTATCATCTCGAGATAACCAAGCCGGGTGAAAATGCACGCATCATACACGTTCTGGACACGATAGCCCCCATGGTAAAAATAGAGGGTGAGGGCGTACAGTACTCAGGATTTTTCAGCACCCCTTATACCGTAGGCCGCGGCGTCACCAACATGCTGTCCGGCTTTGCCGTAATAGAGAGTGCAGCCCTTCCATGGGATGAGTCCAACGCCTCCAGCGGCCTGCTGTATCCCCGCGACGCCATAATTGAACTCAGCGGTTTCTATGCGGGCTATACGCCTTTTTCCAAGACAAACAATCTGGTCATAATATACGACCTGAACGAGGGCAAATCCTCTATCGAGTACGATAACGATATTCGCCTTATTGCCATCAGAATATCCAATTATCTGGCGGAGCTCACACGCAGCATGACTCCCGACAGGACGGAGGAGTTCTCTACTGAGGAAGAGCATCCGGAGTTGCCCGGGGTAGTGATGGTATGGCAGTGCCAGAACCAGGGACCGTATGCGGATACAATGCTCTATGGAATGCCCATAGACGATATGGTTCCCACTGTGCTGCATCCCAATGAGATGCTGGACGGCTGTGTGGTAAGCGGCAACTATGTGTGGCCCGCCTTTAAGGTACCCACCTATCTGCATGTTAACCATCCGGTGCTGTTGGAACTGTACAGGCGCCACGGCAAGGACATAAACTTCAAGGGCGTAATATTCTGCCGCAGCCACAATCCCAGCACATGGCATAAGCAGCGCTGTGCAAGCCACGTGGTAAAGCTCGCTCAGATGCTGGATGCAAAAGGCCTGGTAATGGTATGGGAAGGCGGCGGCAACGCCTGCACCGACGGCATGCTTACAATACAGACCGCTGAGCGCCACGGTATCCGCACCGCCGGCATCACCTTCGAATTCGGCGGCAAGGACGGCACAGAGGGCATACTGCTGGTTGACGATGTACCCGAAGCTACAGCTATGTGCAGCGGAGGTTCAATTGAGAAGACCGTACACCTTTCTGCTGTGGACAGGGCAGTAGGCGGAGATACCTTCAGGCTCAATAAGGAATCCGGCGGCTTCTTCCCTCCCGCCAAAGGCGAACTCACACTTGAGCAGACTACCCACCTTTATCTTGGCGGCAACCAGTGTGCATACAGCAAGATATACGGGGCGGCCTATTAAAAAAGATTTTAAAAATACTAAATACTAATACGAAAGGAAAAGAATTATGAAGCGCAGAATGAATAATTTCTTTAAAAAGGACGGCAAGTCCTTCGTGTTGGCTATGGATCACGCGGCAATGATGCCTTCTCCCGATTTGAAGGATCCGGGACATGTTATCCGCGAGGCTGTGGCCGGTGGTGCTGACGGATTTCTGACTACCTATGGTATTATTAAGGCATTCCAGAATGATTTCGGCAATGCCGGTATTATAATGCGTGCGGACGGAGGAATTTCTGCACTCCGCAAACCTATGAATCCCCTTAGCCTGCTGTATACCCCCGAGGATGCGGTGCGCGTAGGCGCCGATGCCATGCTGTGCATGGGTTATCCGGGCTCTACCGACAATGAGCACACCCTGGAGTACCTTGCTAACCTCTGCGCCGAGGCTGAAAAGCTCAACATTCCGGTAGGCGCCGAGATGCTGCCTTACGGCTTTGAAAAGCACGAGGGCATTGATGCCCGTTCTGTTGAGAATATGAGCTTTGCCTGCAGGCAGGGCGCAGAGCTGGGCGCTGATTTTATCAAGGCCGAGTTCGTTGGGGGCGAGCGTTTCCGCGAGGTCGTTGACGGCTGCTACGCGCCCATACTGGTTCTGGGCGGCGGCAAGGCCAAGAGCGAGGAGGAGATATTCGCCAACATTCGCGGCGCTCTGGACGCTGGCGCAAAGGGTATTATAATGGGCCGAAATATCTACCGTCACGAGAATATAGCCGCCGTTTGCGCGGCCATTGCCGCGATAGTGCATGACGATGCCACCGTTGGCGAGGCCATGAAGATGCTTAAATAACCGGAGGTAAAGGATATGTCTATTCAAATTAAGACTATTGCCGTAACCGGCGAAAAACAGACCGAGATAATGAACCTGACCACCCCGGATCTTCGCAACGGCGAAGCATTGATAAAGGTACATGCCGTAGCGCTCTGCACCCTTGAGCAGCGCATATTCAGGGGTGAAGTAAAGATGCCTCTGCCATGCACCGGCGGCCACGAGGTATCAGGCGAGATAGTTGCTCTGGGCGATGGCGTGAACAAGAAAATGTGGGCGCCAGGAGACCGCGTTGCCGTACGTCTGCTTTACAACTGCGGCGAGTGCTATTACTGCCGTACCGGACATGCTAATCTCTGCGAAAGGGCGCAGAAAAAGCCCGTACGCGAGGGACTGCTTATAGGACCCGGCGGCCTTTGCGATTACGTTATAGTAAATACCGGTTATCTCTTTAAGATACCCGACACTCTGAGCTATGAAGAAGCCAGCCTGACCGAGCCTCTTGCATGTGTGGTGCATAGCGTCACCAAGGCTAACATTCAGCTGGGTGAAGACGTGGTAGTAATAGGCGGCGGCATAATGGGTCAGTATCACGTAATGCTGGCGAAGCGCAGGGGTGCAAGGGTCATAATGAGCGAGGTAGACGAGAGCCGCTGCGCTCTGGCCCGGAAGCTGGGAGCCGACATTACTTTCAACCCCATGGAGAAGGATCCTGTTGAGTACGTAAAGAGCCTTACCGAGGGCCGTGGTGCAGACGTGGTGTTCAACACTACCGCCATACCTTCCGTGGTACCTCAGGCTATCGCCATGACAGGCAAGGCCGGCCGCATGATACAGTACAGTTCCATGCATCCCGATGCCCCGGCGCCGGTAAGCCCCCAGATGCTGCATGGCAATGAGCCCATACTCACCGGCTCCATCAGCCCCGACGTGCACGACTTTTTTACCGCTAACCGTCTGCTTTCCGGCGGCATAATAGACTGCAAGCCGCTTATTGCAAAGAAGTTCCCCTTCGAGCAGGCACAGCAGGCCTTTGAGGCGGCGATTGTGCCCGGCACATTCAGGGTAATAATAACAGACTGATATGGTCCGAACTTCTCCGTGCAGGGCTGGTAGCCCTGTACGGAGATACTGTAAATAGAATTTACTTTAAATTTGCTGGCGCAAAGCATCAACTGGGATAACCGAGGAAATAATGCTGATGTACCTGCATTGGTTATTATATAAGATTGATATTGACAAAAACGATGTTGAATATTAAACTATATCATAAATAAAATGTTCGATTAAGTGAATTACCAGTAAAAACGAATTAGGTTTTGGGATGCCCAGCCCCGAAAAATCAATAAAAACACATTATTTAGGAGGACTCTATGGAAAACAAAGATAGTGGTAAGCTTGGCCTTGTAGCTTGCATTGCTATACTTACCGGCGGCTGCATCGGCAGCGCGATTTTCTCACTCTCCGGCATGACTATGTATTATGCCGGTCCCGCGGCTATAATTACATGGATAGTTGCAGCTATAATACTTGGCTGCTATGGCGTTCAGGTGGCAGAACTGTCCGTAAGATACCCCCATTCCGGCGGCGTTTATGTATTCCCCGCAAAGTCCCTCGGCAAGTTCTGGGGCTATCTTGCGGCATGGGGATACATAATCTCCAACTTCATCGCGGTAGCGTTCTCCGCGATCTATGTAGCCACCTATCTGGGTGTTGGCTTCGAGGCTCTTTCAGGCCTTCAGATCCCCCTCGCGCTGGCCTCCATACTGTTCTGCGTCATACTCAACCTCAGAAAGATCACTGACGCCGGCAAGTTCAATAACATCCTGGTTGGCCTGCTCATTATCACCATGCTGGCGTTCGGCATCATTGCGCTGACCCACGACAACTTCAACTGGGGCAACTATGCTAACTTCTTTGAGGGCGGCATGGGCAAGACCGGCTGGATACAGGCTATCCCCAACGCCATGGTTGCTTACGGCTCCGTCGTTGCCATAGCGTTCATGGTAGGCCAGGTAAAGGATCCTAACCGCACCGTTCCCAAGTCCATGGCTATAGCTTTGATAATCGTTGTAGCCCTGTACCTCCTGATGATCATCGGTACCATGGGTCATATAACCACCCAGTTCCTGGTAGAGAACCCCGGTATGCGCTTTATCCCCATGTTCGCGGCTGCCTGGACATCTATGACCAACGTGCCCTGGCTTTCCAAGCTGATTTCCGTCTCCGCATTCCTGGCCCTCATCACCACCATGCTGGTGGTTCAGAACCTGAACGCGCTGACGATACAGGCCATGGCCGAGGACGGCGCCCTGCCCAAGGCATTTGCAAAGACCAACAAGAACGGCGCTCCCTCCGTGGGCATCATAGTGTCCGCCGTCATAGCGGCCGCCTTGAGCTGCCAGCCCTCCTGGACTGAGCTTCTGGTCAACCTCGGCTCCATAGCCGCGGCGTTTACCATCGTTATAGTGTGCTACTCCCTGATCAAGTCCAGGCAGCAGCTCCCCTATATTGAGGGTAACTATAAGGCTCCCGGCGGAAACGCTCTGAGCTGGATCACCATAATCGTGATCGTAGCGAGCTACATACCCGCCATATTCAACGGCGGCGCGCAGATGTGGATATTCACTGCCATCATCTACATCGTAGGTATACTGATTTACTTCCTTTACTCCAAGAAGCATCTCGCTGAATAAGCCGATATAGTTGTTTGAATTGAGACGTAAAGTCCTGCGGCAGTGCATCGCTGCCGCAGGTATGTCTCGAGACCGGAGGAAACTTACAATGAAGCATATATTGGATTTTTGCGGTGGTACGAAGGACGGTACCTGTGTGGCTTTTGGACATTTTGACGGTATCCACCTTGGCCACAGGGCAGTTATAGAAAAGGTCTGTGCCCATGAGGGGCTTGTACCTGTGATAGTAAGCGCAGACGAGACATTTAAGCCCGTTATATATACCGAGCGCGAAAAGGAAGAACTCCTTAAAGAAACCGGCGTGGAAATAATGGTTTCGGTAAACGCCCGGGATTATGATTCCATGACCGCAGACGAGCTTTGCAGTGCCGTTGCCGGAAAGCTCAACGCAAAGGTGGTAGTAGCCGGAGAGAATATCTGCTTTGGCTCCGATAATAAGGGTATCGCAGAGCTTAAGGCCCTCGGTGAAAAGTACGGCTTTGCGGTTGAGTCTGTCCCCGTCGTTTATCACAATGGCGAAGAAGTATCCACAGCAGCTGTAATGAAGGCAATTGAGGATAAGGATTTTAATAAGATGTCCGAACTCCTTGGCCATGTATATATTATGATGGGAAGGGTCGTCCACGGTAAGGCGGCCGGGCGCAAGCACGGAATGCCTACGGCTAACCTGGGCGTAGCGGCTAATAAGCTGTTTCCTCCTCACGGCGTATATGGCACGCTTTCCATAATAGATGGCAGGTATTACAGGGGCATGACTAACATAGGTCTGCGTCCCTCAGATGACGATATACCCATTGCCACTATAGAGACATTTATACTGAACTTTGACCAAGATATATATGAAAAGGATGTACTGCTTCAGGTTTATGCCTATATCCGCGGAGTGAAGAAATTCTCCGGTGGTCTGGATGAAGTCCGCAAGCAGATCGACAAGGATATTCAGGACGTTAAGTCTTATATGGACGAAGTGGTACGTAAGCTTGGCATTTGATTCGAGAACCTGCTTTTCATAACTATTCTTAACGAGAGAGACAGACGGGCTAAGGCCCGTCTGTCTCTCTCTGTGCAAAGAAGACAGTGCCGCTGCTCTGAAGGACAGCGGATGCATACTTGACAAACAGGGGGCATTTTAGGAAAATATGCTTAAGATTCGACATTGAGAGGATTCGTATGGATATATATGTCAGGGACGGTTCTATCATAGTGTCCGGGGTCAGTTGCTTTGACCTTGCCCGTTCCTGCGACTGCGGGCAGGCGTTTCGCTGGAAGAATACGGGAAACGGCTGGTTCGGCGTGGCAGGCGGCAGGGGAGCTACGGTAAGGCAGACGGGAGAAACTCTGATTATAACCCCCGGCAAGGATAAAGATGTCGGCTTCTGGCTCAATTACTTTGACTTATACAGAAACTATCAGGCCATAGAGGACGAGGTGAGATGTGACGCTACCCTTGGCAAATGCCTGGACTACGCCAGCGGCATACACATATTCAATCAGGACCCATTTGAAACGCTGATAAGCTTTATCATATCGGCAAACAACAACATAAAGCGCATAACCGGTATAGTGGACAGGCTTTGTATCCTGGCGGGAGAAAAGCACGAAGGAACTACTGAATACTATTCTTTCCCGGCGCCTGAGGCCATAGCGGAGCTGACTGTCGAACAACTCACCGCCATAGGCTCCGGCTACCGGGCGCCATATATCAAAGACAGCGCCAAAATGATAGCCGACGGGTACGAACTGGAAACGCTGAGGAACATGCCGACGGCGGCGGCCAGAAAAGAACTGCTGAGATTCCCGGGAGTGGGGCCAAAGGTTGCGGACTGCGTACTGCTGTTCTCGCTGGGCCATGCGGACGCATTTCCGTTGGACGTATGGATGAAGCGCGCCATGCGGCTCATGTACTTCCAAGGCGCGGAACCGGGGAAAAAGGCCATGGAGGACCAGATAGCCGCCCTCGGCCCAAACAGCGGCATATTGCAGCAATACATATTCCAATACGCAAGAGAGAATATGTAGCTATTTGGAATAGGCGTGACGGAACAGCTCCTCTACCTTTTTTTGAGTGTCATCCGGGATAATTTGGGCAACTTCGCCGCACTGTGCTACCCTCGCCGTAAGGCGGGGGAGCTTTTTTAAAAAAGCGTTTTTATCCCGTTCCAGCTCGCAGAGCTTCAACGGCAGCCCCAGCATGTCCGCATATTCCTCAATGAGCGCAGCAAGAGCCTCGGGAGTATCCTTCAGACCCAGCTCCGACGCTATGGCGGCGTAGCCCTCGGAGTATTGGCCGGTTGAACGCCGTATTATGGCAGGAAGGTACACGGCGCAAAGCGTCCCGAAGGATACACAGCCAAACAGCCCCATAGACCCGTGAGCCATTGCAGAGCAAAGGCCGGGGGAGGCGTTGTAGTGGGCTATGCCGCTGAGTATCTGGGCGTTGAGCAGCGGCTCTGACGGAAATGGCAGGCAGGAAAACGCGATGGTGCTGCTTATTATGGTATGCATGGCCTGCATTGCGAAGGGGCGGCTGAAAAAGCTGCCTTCGGGAGAGACGGCCGCCTCCACGGAAAGCGCCAGTGCGGACAATACTGCTTCGCCGGTATTGGTGTGAGGTAAGGCGTTGAGCAGCAGCGGGTCGATTATGGCGGCGTGGGGCATGAGGCCGGGGCAGTATATGACCTGCTCAAGGCATTCCCGGGGATTCCATAGCGCCGCGTAGCCGGTGGCCTCGCCGCCGTTTGAGCCGAGGGTAGGAACGGCGATAAGACGTGTGCGCCCCAGCTTCATTCTTGGTATATCGGACCTGACAAGATCGTCCGGAGTAAGGTCGGGACGCTCGTAGAATATCCGCATGAGCTTTGCGCAGTCCATGGCGGCATGGCCTCCTATGGCGATTATCCAGCCCGGCTTGAACTCCATAAGCGCCTTTGCCCCTTCCAATACCGTCGGGCCGTCGACCGGGCCTTCGGGCACGCTGAATACCCGTATGTGCATGCCGGTGCGCCTTGCCTGCTTCTGTGCTATCCTGCACGCGGCCTCGCAGTCATGTACCAGCAGCATTCGGTCGCCCCGGAGGCCGGATATATGCTCCAATGTGCCGTCGCCGTAAAGTATCCTTATGGGTATTCTAAACTCCGCCATAAGCGCCCCCTAAAAACGTAATGCGTTTATAGGATGCTGCATTTTGGGAAAATGATGCATATTATCCGGATACGCGATGTTTGGGAAGATTAAATTCAAATTATATGGTATAATAATAACGCATTTAAGAATTATGCCGAAAGGAATATGAATAATGATGAAACTCAATAAGTACATCGACCATACCCTTCTCAAGCCCGATGCCACTACCGAACAGATAAAGAAAATATGTGACGAGGCGAAGAAGTACGACTTCGCCAGCGTATGCGTAAATTCCTGCCATGCTGAGCTGGTAGCAAGGGAACTTAAGGACAGCGGCGTTTCCACCTGCTGCGTAGTAGGCTTTCCTCTCGGCGCAATGCTCACCGAGGCAAAGGCATATGAAGCCAGGCTGGCGATAGAAAAGGGCGCAAGCGAGATAGACATGGTGATCAACATAGGCGCCGCTAAGGAAGGCAACTGGAAACTCGTAGAGGACGATATAAAGGCCGTAGTTGACGCATGCCATCCCAAGGCGCTGCTGAAGGTCATAATCGAGACCTGCCTGCTCACCGATGAAGAAAAGCGCGAGGCCTGCCGCTGCGCCGTAAGGGCGGGAGCCGATTATGTCAAGACCAGCACCGGCTTTTCCACCGGGGGCGCAAACGTACACGACGTTGCGCTCATGCGCGAGACTGTAGGCCCGGATGTAGGCGTAAAGGCCTCTGGCGGCGTGCGCACCCACGAGGACGCTGATAAAATGATAAAGGCGGGGGCGACAAGGCTCGGCACCAGCTCCGGCGTAAAGCTTATGGAATAATACAAAAACGCTTCAGAGCGAAGGAAAAATCCTTCGCTCTTTTTGTTTTTGGCGGTTTTTACAAAGGAAGTGCATATTCGCCAAAGTTCGTGGGAATAATTTGAAGGAGGCGAAATTTGCGTAAAGAATAACCACAGTTAAGCCCTGAATGGACAGGCATAATCAGGGCAAAAGCGGTAAATCGGAGGTAATTATGCAGCTTGAAAAGAACAGAAGAGGAAGGGAGCTTCGCGTTGTGCTGTCAGGAGAACTGGATCACCACAACGCGGCCATTATTCGCGAGGAGGTAGATCGTGAGCTGGACGGCAGCGTAAAGCTGCTGACGCTGGATATGAGCGGTATAACCTTCATGGACAGCTCGGGCATAGGCGTGGTGCTGGGCAGATACCGGCGCATGAGCGAAAGCGGGGGGAAGCTCAGAATGGGCGGCATGAGCATATATGCGGAAAAGATACTCAGAATGGCCGGCGTACTGGCGCTGCTGGAAAGAAAATAGATCAGGGGGGTAAGTTACGATGACGAAAAACAGCATGGAGCTCAGCTTTGACAGCATATCTCAAAACGAATCATTGGCCAGGTCGGTGGCAGCGGCATTTTCGACCCAGCTCAATCCCACCATAGGGGAGCTGACGGACATACGCACCGCCATAAGCGAGGCGGTAACTAACGCCATAATACACGGCTACGGCAATGACCCAACCCAAAAGGTATACATGCGCTGTACCGCGGAGGACAGGCTGCTCACATTTGAAATTGAGGATAAAGGCAAGGGAATAGAAAACGTAGCGCTTGCAATGCAGCCATTTTACACTACCGAGCCAAACCTCGAGCGTTCCGGTATGGGCTTTTCGGTGATGGAAGCCTTTATGGATGACGTAAAGGTGGAGTCCGAGCCGGGGAATGGCACGAGGGTTACCATGAAAAAGAGCATTTCAGCGGTGAGGGAAGATGAATGATGAGAAGCTTATGCCCAACCCGCAGTTCCCATACGAAGAAACGCTGAAATACATAAAGCTGGCTCAATCCGGCGACAGGGAGGCCATGAACGAGCTGGTGGAACGCAACATGGCTCTGGTGCGATCCATAGTGAAGAAATACCTCAACCGGGGCACAGAGTACGACGATCTGTATCAGATAGGCAGCATGGGCCTTGTGAAGGCTATAAAAAACTTTGACAGCTCATATGGGGTGCGCTTCTCCACATACGCTGTGCCAATGATAGCAGGTGAAATAAAGCGGTTCCTCCGTGACGACGGCATGATAAAGGTGAGCCGCACCTTAAAGGAGCTTGCGGCAAAGGTGTGCGCCGCCCAGCGGGAGCTTGGTACGGCATTGGGACGGGACCCCGGCGTGCAGGAAATAGCAGAGTACATAGGCGAGACGCCGGAGGATATCGCCCTGGCGCTGGACGCTTCCCGGCCGCACGTATCCATATACGAGCCGGTATACGGCGATGAGGGGGAGGCGCTGGTAATGGACAGGATAACCGCCGAGGAGGACGGCACGGACACGGCTCTCGACAGGGTGCTTTTGCAGCAGCTGATGGAGATACTGGACAGCCGGGAAAAGAAGATAGTGGTGATGCGATACTTCCGCGACAAGACGCAGAGCGAGATCGCGGAGTATCTGGGCATATCCCAGGTGCAGGTATCGAGGCTTGAGAACCGCATAATGGAAAAATTAAGAGAAAGGGCTCTGGAAAAGGCGCAATAAAAGGCCGGTTTCCCGGCCTTTTTGTATGCTTTGTTATTTGCGGGTCTTTATGAAGGCCTCAACATCGCCGGTGCGTATGTCTATACAGTCATCGGAGAATGCAGTACCGTAGCTGAGCCGCATATACATGGGCTTTTCATCAGGAACGCCACCTATGGCCAGAGAATAGCCGTCGCCAATGTCATATAACAGTATATACAGCCCGAAGCCAACGTCCTTGCTTTTATACTGTGCGAAATCCTCCCAGCCCAGCTTATCGCCCTTTTTGGAGAGCCGTACTACATCGTCGAGGGTGAGATCGTCCGCCACAAACAGCGTCCATTCGTTATTGAACAGCACCACGAGCCCGTCCGAGGTAAATGCATACGTGTCGCCCGTGCTGCCGAAATTCGCCTGACCGTGCTCCTTGGGGAGCTGGGTCAGCGGTACGGTAGAGGTTATTTCCCCTTGTATGGCAGAGGGATCGACGTCGCCAGACATTTCGCCTTTGTCGGAAAGATGGTAGAGTACGCCGTCGAGCATTATGGTGGGAAGGTAACTGTCCGGTGTTTCGGAAACAGCCCTTTCGCAGCCGATGAGCAGCAGAGAAAGCAGCAATGCAGGCAGTAAAAACATAATGCGTTTCATAAATACCTCCTTATGGGCTTAAGAGTACAGGTGCTTCAGCGCCTTTTTTACGTCGTGGTATATGCGCTCCTTGTCCATAGTAAGGAATTCGCCGTTTTCATAAAGTATCCTGCCGTCCACCATGGTCATGCATACGTCGCTGCCCTGCGCGCTGTAACAAAGCATGGCAAGAGGGTCGAAGGCGGGGAGAAGATGGGGCTTATCGAAATTCAGCGCGATGATGTCCGCCCTGTTGCCTACCTTGATTCCGCCGCAGTCGGTTCTGCCCTGAATTTTAGCACCGTTGAGGGTGGCCATCCTGACCGTATCATTGGGCTTCATTATGGTTGGATCCTGATTGTAGCCGTTGTGTACTACGGAGCAAAGGTGCAGCTCCTCCAGCATGTTCAGGTTGTTGTTGCTGGCTGCGCCGTCGGTGCCGAGGCCGACGTTGAGCCCCTCCTTCAGCATATGCTGCACTCGGGCAAAGCCGCTTCCGAGCTTAAGGTTGCTGGTAGGGCAGTGTACGGGAGACACGCCGCATTCCTTCATCAGCGCTATATCCTCATCCGTTACCCATACGCAGTGGGCGGCAAGGGTGGGGCTGTCAAACGCACCGAGATCGTAGAACCATTGGGCGGGGGTCCTGCCGTATTTTTCAATGCAGGCGTCGTGCTCGGCCTTTGTTTCGGACAGGTGTATGTGCATTATGGCGCCCAGCTCGCGGCACATTTCGCTGTGGCGGCGGGCGATGCTCTCAAGGCAGGTGTATTCCGCGTGTACGGAAAGGTCTATCTTAAGCCTGCCGTCCGCCGCGCCGTTGTAGCTGTCGTATAGGGCGAGGGCCTCTTTTACCCGGTAGCTGTCCTTATAGGCCTCGTTGGGGTCGAAGGCGGAGAGGGCGCGGCTTATGTTGGCCTTTATGCCGGACTCTATGACGCAGTCCGCCGTGGCGTCGCAGAAGTAATACATGTCCGAAAAGCTGATGGTGCCGGTTGAGAGCATTTCAAGTATGGCAAGCTCTGTGCCCGCCTTTACGTCCTCCGTCCTTAGCTTGTCCTCGGTGGGAAACATATTGTCGTAAAGCCATTCCTTTAGAGGCAGGTCGCTGCCAATGCCGCGAAGCAGCGTCATGGCGGCATGGTTGTGGGCGTTTATCAGGCCGGGGTAGAGTACCCTGCCGGTCATGTCCTTGATGATATTGTACTTTTCCGCAGGCATATCCGTACCGAGATAGCAGATATAAGCGCCGTCAACGCCGCAAAAGCCGTTTCGTATCACCTCAAAGCCGGAATCGGTAGTGGTTACTATATCGCAGTTTTTAAAAAGCGTCTTCATTATTTATGATCGCACTCCTTAAAAGGTGATATATATATTATAGCAGATGACCGCCGCATTGGCGACCATAGGATATACTGTCAAAAAAAGCGGCGTTTTTCGCCGCTTTTTCTGTCAGTCCGATATATTGGAGGGAATCATTTCTCCAGACCCGCTACGTAATCGAGTACGGTATTGACGCCGTTTACGATAGCGCCGGAGCTTACGGAAGCGCCGCTGACGGAGTCCACGTTGCCCTTGAGGGTAAGAGGAGCGGATAGGCCCTTGAACTGCTCGGTGAATGCGGGCTCCTTGGTCTTTGCGCCAAGGCCTGCGGTCTCGGAGAAGTTTGCGCCGCCAACGTTGATACCGGTAATAACGCCGTCGTTGTCAACGCCGACGACTATTTCTATCTCTCCGCCGTAACCCTTTACGGTGACCTGGGCGGTATAGCCTTTAGTTTCCCCGTTTGCAAGTCCCTTATAGCAATAGTCGATGCTGTCGTTATTTACCGCCAGCTCTTCAAAATCCGTAGCATCGGGGAGGACGGCGCGGCGCGCTTCATCGGCGGCGGCGAGAGCCTGCTCCTTGATTACGGGCGCGGTGACTTCATTGGTAAGGCCAAGCGCACAGCCGGCAATGAGGGCGATAAGTCCGAGAACTATCCAGGCGGGCCACTTTTTATCCATGATCAGAAAACCTCCTCAAATGAAAAACAGAATTATGTATGTTTTGCAAAAATCAGCGTTTTTATTATAGCACAGCTAATACCGAGATTCCAGCAAAAATGATAGATATTTATTTCACGCAGTTTGACGTCATGTAAACAAAATAATTGAACCGGCAGGGCAAAAATCGCCATATCAAAGCCATATCAAATAAGGATGAATGATGTTATAATCAAGGAATGAAGAAATTTGCGAAAAAAATGTGTGGCTTCCTGGCGATCGCCTGTGTTCTCGGTATTTGCGGCTGCGATACTGCTCCGGTAAGCAACTCTGCGCTGGGATTTTATCTGGATACAGTTATAACGATAAGCGGATATGCGGACAAGACGACCCTTGAGAATGCGGTGGCCCTGTGCGGCGAATACGAGAAGGTATTCAGCAGGACTGTCGAGGGCAGCGACGTGTGGCGCATAAATCACGGGGAGGGCTGTCCCGTCCAGGTATGCGGCGACACGGCGGAGCTGCTGACCATAGCCCTTGAGGTATGCGAAAAAAGCGGCGGTGCGCTGGATATAACCATAGCCCCTGCAAGCGATCTGTGGGACTTTAAGTCAGAGCAGCCGAAAATACCGGACAGGGACAAGCTGGAGCGTGCGGCGAAGCTTGTGGACTATACCAAGCTAAAGCTCGAAGGAGATATGGTCATGCTCCCTGCCGGCATGGCCATAGACCTTGGGGCGGTAGCCAAGGGCTACATAGCGGACAAGGCGGCGGAGTATTTAAAGGAACAGGGCGTTACGAGAGCCATACTTAACCTTGGGGGCAATGTCGTAGCTTTAGGCAGCAAGCCTGACGGAAGGGAATGGTCAATAGGCATACAGGATCCGGAAAAGGAAAACGGCAAGTCCGGGTATAGCGTGATGGTTGCAGACAAAAGCGTGGTCACCAGCGGCATATATCAGCGGGGCTTTGACAAAGATGGCGTAAGGTATCATCATATACTCGACCGCGCCACAGGCTGGCCGGTGCAGAATGGCCTTGCATCTGTCACCATAATAGCCGATAGCTCTGCGATGGCAGATGCCATGTCCACCGCCTGCTTCGTGCTGGGCAGGGACATGGGAATGAGCTTTGCAGAGGAGATGGGCGTTCAGGCGGTATTCATAGGTACGGACGGAAAAGTAAGCTGCACACCTGCGCTTGAAGGAAAGCTGGAAAAGACGGAATAAGGGATAAAGCTTATGTTTGATAGAAATACAGAAATGGATATGACAGAAGGCCCTCTTTTCAAAAAGCTGGTAGCCTATGCGATACCCATAATGCTTACGGGCATATTGCAGCTTCTGTTCAACGCAGCGGATCTTATAGTGGTGGGCCGATTTGCCGGGCGTACAGCTCTTGCGGCGGTTGGCTCTACCACCTCGCTCACCAATCTGCTGGTAAATGTATTCATGATGATCTCCATAGGCGTAAGCGTGGCGGTGGCGCAGCATTACGGAGCGCATGAGCCTGATGAGGTGGAGCGGACGGTATCCACCGCCATGCTCATGAGCCTGCTGCTGGGCGCGGCCGTGTGCCTGATAGGCATGGCGGCCTGTAAGCCCATGCTGAAAGCCATGGGCTCGCCGGATGACGTAATAGATCAGTCGGTGCTGTATATGCGAATATATTTTACCGGAATGCCGGCGTTTATGGTATACAACTTCGGCGCTTCTGCGCTGCGCGCCGTGGGGGATACCAGGCGGCCCATGCAGTTTTTGACCATAGCGGGCATAATAAACGTGATACTCAATGTCATAACGGTGCTGTATTTCAATCTGGGCGTGGCGGGAGTTGCCATAGCCACGTCCGTTTCGCAGTATGTATCCGCCATATTCGTTGTGATTAGCCTCGTCAAAACAGAGAGCTGCCTGCATCTCGACGTCAGGCATATGCGTATACACAGGGATAAAATGCTGGCGATACTTAAAGTCGGCCTGCCGGCGGGGCTGCAAAGCTTAGTATTTTCCATCTCCAACGTGGTGATACAGTCCTCAGTGAACTCCTTCGGCTCCGCCGTAATGGCGGGCAGCGCGGCCTCCAATAACGTCGAGGGCTTTATCTATACCTCCATGAACGCTGTGGTGCAGTCCGCAATGGCCTTTACGGGGCAGAACATAGGAGCCCGCAAATTCCAGCGCATAGGCGATATAGTCAGAAAGAGCATACTGCTGCAAATGATCATAGCCGGGTCTATGGCTGTCATAGGCTGCGCCTTCAGCGAGCAGCTCATAAGCATATACGCCAAGGGGGACGCGGAGTCCATAGCTTGGGGCGTATCCCGGCTGAGGATAATCAGCGGCACATATTTTATAATGGGCATATCAGATGTGGCGGTGGGCGCTATGAGGGGCATGGGCAATTCCACTGTGCCTATGGCCATAAGCATATTCGGCATATGTGTGCTGAGGATAGTTTGGATATATACGGTATTTGCCGCATACAGGACATTTGAGATGCTGGTGGTCAGCTACCCAATATCATGGATAGTAACGCTGATAGCCCAGTATATATGCTACGGCATAGTAAAGCGAAGAACCATCGCGGCAATGCAATCCGGAGAAAAAAGCATATAGCTATGAAAAATTTAAAGTAAGAACTGGATGATGACATTGATAAAAAAGCAATACTATTGTGATAACCACATATATTTAACCGTTTCTCCGGGGTTATGGCCCCGGTCATGAAACAAGCCGCCAACATGAGGTGGCAACATCCACACACCGGGACAAAATGTCCCAAAGTTTTATACAAAAGTGCCCGGATCGTCGAGATTGTCATAGTTGAGGATGTCCTCGTCCTTGTCTGTGAGCGCCTCAGTAACTCCGAGCTAAGAATGAATGTTTGTGATAGGAGGTGCCCGCTGCATTCGGTTATTCTATTTCTTGTTATGTTGAATTTTTTGGTATATAATAAACAATAGATACTAAAAAGGCGGAAATTAGGCATGGTTGATACCGTATATACAATTGGCTATTCCGGATTTTCAATAAATGACTTTATAGCCACTTTAAAAGCAAATCACATATCCTTGGTTGTTGATGTTCGGAGTCAGCCGTATTCCCAATGGTTCTCTGACTATAACAAGGAAACCCTTGAAAGGACATTAGAACAAGCAGGAATATATTATCGAAACTATGCTACTGAATTTGGGGCAAGACAAGAAAATCGTATCTACTATTCAAATGAGGGTTATTTAGATTTTGAAAAGTTTGCAAAATCGCCCCAATTTCTTCAAGGCTATGAAAAACTGGTAAATAGCATGAAGCAGGACTATCGTTTTGCGTTGATGTGTGCAGAAAAAGATCCTTTTAATTGTCACCGAACCATGTTAGTATCCCGGGCTTTTCACGAAACTGGATATAATGTAGTACATTTACTGCCCAATGATTTAAAGATTACCCAAAAAGAGATTGAAACACGATTGCTTGAAACATATTTTCCGAATAGAAACCAAGTAACTTTTTTTGCAGAATCGCTTAATGAAGATGAGTGCTTGATACAAGCATACAGGAAACGAAATTCCGAAATTGGGTATTCGATTGAGGAGGAAAATAAATGACTATATTCACAATCGGGTTTACCAAGAAAAATGCAGAGCAGTTTTTTGAATTGCTAAAAGCAAATGAAATTGATATGGTTCTTGACATACGTTTAAATAACAAGTCACAACTGGCCGGTTTTACAAAAGAAGATGACCTTCGATACTTTTTGTCAGAAATATGCCACTGCGAATATAGGCATTGCCTCGAGTTTGCCCCAACAAAAGAAGTATTGGATTCTTATAAAAAGAGTTTAATTACATGGGATCAATATGTAGAGCAATATACTGAACTTATGGATAAACGAGCGAAGCATTTTGATTTTGTTGACTGTTATTCAAAATACAAAAATATATGTTTATTGTGTAGTGAACCCACTCCCGAACACTGTCATCGGAGATTGCTTGCCGACATAATTGTAAAAACATCCTCTCAACCAATAAGTGTTAAGCATATTTGAGTAGGTTTATTTATGGCTAACAGCGTCGAAATGGTAGTTTTAACAAAGTCTGCAAAAAATGGTGGACACTGTGTTGCTGGAATTGATGTAGATACTGGCAATTGGGTTAGGTTAGTTTCGAATGATTTAAATACTCATGGAGCCCTGTCTGATCAAGATATGCAATATCAGGATCGAAGTTATTGTACTCCTCTTGATATCGTTAGTGTACCAATAATAAAAGCCTGCCCAAGTCAATACCAACCAGAAAACATTCTGATTGATCAAGAATCATTATGGAAAAGACTTGGTAGAATGTCGATTCAAGACCTGTTGGAGTTGCATCCGCCGGAAATACATGATAGCTTATTAGGAAATGTCTACCCCTACATAACAAGCGAAAGAATTGGGGCGGTAGGCCATTCCTTGATATTAGTTGAAGCTGAGGGTTTGCTTCTCACCCATCCGAGGGAACACAGTACAAAAGCATCATTCCGATATCAATTTACGCAATATGAGAATATCTCCGTTACTGACCGAGATTTTTACTTGGTTTCCAATAATACGCTATTTACTCGGTCCATTTTAGTCATGAGTTTACCAGATGTCCCATACGGAGAGCGCCGATACTATAAGTTTATAGCTAAAATTTTTCCGCTATCATTTGAATAGTATCTAAAGGCTTCGCAACAATTTGTGCCGAAGCTTAGTCTGTCGAAAAAAAAGCCAATGCTGGACTTTTTTCGACAGACTAAGGGGCGGCATTTATGCCGCCCCTTTTGCCAGATGGTTGGGGGTATGTCACAGACGGTGTGTGGGGGAGCCCGCCTTATGACCTTTCGCCGAGTACGACTGTGAGATCCTTTGTCTCATTGCCCCTCAGCACTGTTATTGTTACCGTATCACCGACTTTATATTCATAAAGCATTGCGGCGAATTGGGAGGAACCGGTAATTTCTTTGCCGTTGAGGGACATCAGTATATCGTTTACCAGCAAGCCGCCCTTTTCGGCTGCGCTGCCGGACTCGACGCTCATTACCTGTACGCGGGTCACGTAATTGTCCATGTAGAAGGAGAAGGGGTTATTGCGGTTGTTGCTGTTGCCGTAGCGCAGTGACACGTCCTGCATAGTGATGCCGATATAGGGACGGCCGGTAACGTAGCCGAGATCTACAAGGTCGGTAATCACGGGCCGCGCGGAGTCTACGGGGATAGCGAAGCCGAGGCCCTCCACCTCAACGCTGGCGCTCTTGGCGTTGACTATGCCTATGAGCTCGCCGGAGTCGTTGAACAGGCCGCCGCCGGAATTGCCGGGGTTGATGGAGGCGTCGGTCTGCATAAGCGTCATGCTGATGCCGTCTATGGTAATGGTCCTGTCAAGGCCGCTGATGATGCCCTTTGAGACTGAACTTGTGAGCACGCCCAGAGGATTGCCTATGGCGTATACCGTGTCCCCCACGGTGGCGTTGCCGGAACTTCCGATAGTTGCGGCGGGCAGATTGGCCACATCGATCTTTACGATTGCCAGGTCGGAGAAGGTATCCGTTCCGATCAGCTTCGCATCATATTTAGTGCCGTCCTGCAGATAAACATGAATGGTGTCTGCGCCCTGCACGACGTGGTTGTTGGTCACGATATAGCCGTCATCAGTGATTATGACGCCGGAACCGGATCCGGTATCCTGCTCCTGGGTTTCGCCTGTGGCATAGGATACTGTGGTGTTGCCAACGTAGATGCCGACTACGCTTGCCATGCAGTTCTGGACTACGCCGGTTGCGTTTGTGCTGTCCTGGCCGTCATTTGCTATGTTGAGCTTATCGGAGGGGTGTTCGCTGTTTTCAGGCTTGCTCACGCTGTCATCAGAAGCTTCGGGGTCGGTCTTATTGACGTCGTCCTTATTGGGTTCTTCAACTATCATGTTGGAGGAATCAGGCGTGGGAGCTTGCTCCTTATTGATTCGTCCGCCGAGATATGCGCCTGCGGTGCCAAATATGAGCGCTACCGCCAGCAGGCATACTACAAACTGCGCGGGAGTTACGCCCTTCTTTTTCTTTTCATTGGGGGTGTAGTAGCCGTCAGAGGAATAATTTCCCTGACCGTTCTCGTTGCCGTTGTTGCTGTACCAGTTGTTTTCCATATATCTAAAAGAACTCCTTTCGTATTTTCTAAGATGAATTGTAATATTTGAATTTGAAGGCACAGCATCAGCATTATGCCAAACCTGTGGTAAATCGTGAACAAATTATGGCACACACTTTATTACTGGCGATTTCCACCAAACCACATGGCAACTATGGTATAATTGCCTTATGCAGATAAAGGGTACCGTCAAAAACATAATATTCAGAAGTGACGACACGGGCTTTACCGTGCTGGAGCTGGTTGACGACCAGGGCGACGAGATAACGGCAGTGGGTCCTATGCTTGCTGCTGCCGTTGGAGAGCGAATAGAGGTGACGGGGGACTGGAACGAGCACCGATCTTACGGCATGCAGTTTAAGGCCACCGGCTGCGTAACCCTTGCACCGGCCACCATAGGCGCATTGACGGCGTACCTCAGCTGCGGCCTTATAAAGGGAATTGGTCCGGAGACTGCGAAGAATATCGTAGCTACTTTCGGCATGGATACTATTTCGGTGATGGAGAATCAGCCGGAAAGGCTCACCGAGGTATACGGAATAGGCAGAGTCAGGGCAGCGGCTATCGCTGCGTCCTACATGGCCCAGAAGGATATGCGGGACGTCATGATAGGCCTTCAGGAGTACGGCATAACCGTAAACCAGGCTATGAAGCTGTATAAGATATACGGCCCACATTGCCTTGAGCGGCTGAAGGAGAACCCGTACCGGCTCATAGACGACGTGGAGGGCATAGGCTTTAAGACGGCGGACAAGATAGCCCTGAGCGGCGGCTTCGAGCCGGATTCGCCATTCAGGCTGAGGGCTGGGCTGCGCTATACCCTGCAATGGGCCTGCCGCGAGGGGCATACCTATCTGCCGAGAGAAAAGCTTATTCAGGTGGCGGCGGATATATTAGGTTCGGATTTAGGCCCTGTCGAGAGGGAGCTGGATGAGCTGATAATAGGCGAAAGCGTAGTATATAAGGCGGTAAACAATACCGACGCCTGCTTCCTCCCGTATTTATACAGAATGGAGTCGGAATGCGCGGCAAGGCTTAACCTGCTGGCTGCGCCGAGGGAGAGGACGTTGCCGTATTTCAATATAGACAGCCAGACGGAAAAGCTGGAAACAAAGTATAAGCTATCCCTTGCCGATGAGCAGAAGCGGGCGGTACGCCTTGCGCTCACCAGCGGCGCGCTGGTAATAACCGGAGGCCCCGGCACAGGCAAGACCACAATATTACAGTTCGTAATAACCATGCTGGAAAAGCTGGGGGAGAGCTTTGAGCTGTGCGCCCCGACGGGAAGGGCGGCAAAGCGCATGACCGAGGCCGCCGGCTGCGAGGCGCGGACCATACACCGGCTGCTTGAGTACGGCTATGGCGAGAACGGCTTTACGCGAAATCAGGATAATCCCATAGATGCAGACGTAATAATCGTTGACGAGATGAGCATGGTGGACGTGCAGCTGCTATGGTCCCTGCTCAGGGCTACACGGGCGGGCACGCGGCTCATTATGGTAGGCGACGCGGATCAGCTGCCATCGGTAGGCGCCGGCAACGTGCTGAGGGACATCATAGCTTCGGAGACGGTGCCCGTGGTTCGTCTGACGGAAATCTACCGGCAGGGTGGCCGCAGCGCCATAGTCACCAACGCCCACAGGATAAACAACGGCCAGCCTCCCATACTTCACGGCGAAGAGGAGTTCGGGTTCGAGCAGATAGACTCGGCGGAGGACATACTGCGGCGGCTTACGGCGCTGTGCTCCGGCAAGGTAAGCAGGCTGGGCGCAGCGGATCCGTTGAAGGATATACAGGTGCTGTCACCTATGAAAAAAGGCGCGCTTGGAGTGCGCAATATAAATCTCCGCCTACAGGAGGCTCTAAATCCGCCAGCACATAAGAAGCACGAGCGAAAATACGGCGAGACGGTATTCCGTGAGGGCGACAAGGTTATGCAGGTGAAGAACGACTACCGCATGAGCTGGAAGAGGGCGCGGCGGGGCAGGCCGGACGAGCTGGGCGAGGGGGTATATAACGGCGACCTCGGCACCATAATGAGCATAGACTTATATGAGCAAACGGTGGACGTGCTCTTTGATGACGAGCGTGAGGCGCTGTACGAGTTCAGCCAGCTTGAGGAATTGGAGCTTGCATACTGCATATCCATACACAAGAGCCAGGGCAGCGAGTTTCCGGTGGTGATATTGCCCCTCGCGGGAGGCCCGCCGATGCTTATGACCAGAAACCTTCTTTATACGGCGGTCACGCGGGCGCGAAAGGCGGTATATATAATAGGCCATGAGGAGTGTCCCGCGCAGATGGTGGCCAACAATCAGGTTAAGCAGCGCTACAGCGCCCTTGCGGCATTCATGCGGGCGGACAGGGGGCTGCAATGAAGCTGCTGAACGTGTTCCTGAATGCGTTGTACCCTGAGGGTGTAGCCTGCCTGCTCTGCAACAGAAACGCAAGGCTGGACAGGCGCGGCTTATGCGAGAAGTGCAGGGAGAGCATAGACCCGGCGGCGGAGATACATATTGACGGCGTGATATCCGGGGCTGTGGCGGCCATGGCATATAACGACGCCGCGGCACAGCTCATACACGGATTCAAGTATGGCAACAGGAGGTACATGGGCCGAGGCCTGGCGGGAGGGATCGATCTGCCGGGAAATTGGAATATAGACGCTGCAGTGCCTGTGCCGCTGCACCCTAAAAGGGAAAAGGAACGAGGCTATAACCAGAGCATGATACTCGCCGAGGAGCTGGGCGGACGATATGATATACCGGTGCGGCCAAGGCTATTGAAACGCATAAGATATACGGAAATGCAGTCCATGACTGCCGGGAGGGACAGGCGCGAAAACGTCCGGGGCGCCTTCCGGGCGAGGGAATGCAAGGGCAGAAATATATTGCTGGTGGACGACGTCATAACCACCGGCAGCACGATGGAGGAATGCGCAATTGCGCTGAAAAACGCCGGCGCGGGTAAGATATACTGCGCGGCCGCGGCGTATGCGGGCCATGGCGAAGGAGAATAGGATGAGCAACAGATTTTGCAGAACAGAGATAATGCTGGGGGCTGACGCCATGGAAAGGCTGAAAAACGCCTCCGTGGCGGTATTCGGCGTGGGCGGCGTAGGCGGCTTTGCAGCTGAGGGCATAATAAGAAGCGGCATAGGCAGCATAACGCTGGTGGACGACGACGTGGTAGCAGAAAGCAATCTCAACCGGCAGATAATCGCGCTTACTTCCACAATTGGCCGGCCAAAGGTGAACCTTATGGCAGCGCGGGCGCGGGATATAAACCCGGACGTAATGATCGACGAGCGGATTATGCGGTATGACGAATCCACTGCGGAAAGCTTTGACTTTACAAAATACGACTATATAGTCGACGCTATTGATTCCGTCACATCAAAGCTCATACTCATTGAGCGGGCCAAGGCTGCGGGAGTGCCGATAATATCCTGCATGGGCGCGGGGAATAAGCTGGACCCTACGGCGTTTCAGGTGGCAGATATAAGCGAGACCTCAGTCTGCCCCCTCGCCCGGGTGGTGCGGAGGGAGCTGAAAAAGCGGGGCATAGTGCGCGGAGTGAAGGTTGTATATTCCAAGGAGCCTGCCATATTCCCTGAGGACGGCAGCGAGAAGATACTGCCGGGAAAGCACCGCACCACCGGCAGCATAGCCTTTGTGCCATCAGTTGCGGGCATGATAATTGCAGGCACAGTGGTAAAGGATATCGCAGGGGTATAACAGGGCTGAAAAACGCCCATACTTGACATAGAGGTGGAATAAGTATGAAGCTGACCGTATTGGGGCGGCACGGCCCATTTCCCGCGCCGGGAGGCGCCTGCTCGGGGTATCTCATAGAGGCGGGAGATACAAAGCTCTGCGTAGATCTTGGCAGCGGCACCCTTGGCAACCTGAGGAATATACTGCCGGGGCTGAAGCTGGACGGCATATTGCTTTCACACCTCCACAGCGACCATATGTCCGATATGCTGGTATTGCGCTATGCGCTTACGCAGCTCAGCGCCAAGGGGACGGAGATAGGATTGCCAATGACGGTAGTAGCGCCTGAAACGCCGGAGGTAGAGTTCAGGCAGCTCGCTTCCTCCGGGGTTTTCGAAATGGTACACGCCAAGGCGGGGCTGAAGCTGCGCTTCGGGGAGGTGACTGTGACGCTTTACAGCTCGGCGCACCCGGTGGAAACCTACGCCTTCGATATAGAACACAAGGGCAAGCGCATATTCTATACCGGTGACACGGGCATGTACACAGAACTGGTTCGCCAGTGCATGGGGGCGGATATACTGCTTGCGGATGCCTGCTTCCTGGATGGAGAAAAGCCGGGCGAGAACGCCCCGCACCTTACCGCCGGGGAGGCGGGGAAGGTAGCCAAAGAGGCGGGTGTGGGGCAGCTCATCTGCACCCATATATGGGGCGGCCGAGACATGGCCGGTGAGATACTTACGGAAGCCCGAAGGCAGTTCCCGAATACCCTTGTAGCAGAAGAGATGCACGAATATTTTGTATAAGGATACCATCAGTTGACAAGAGCACACAAGCCCTAAAGGCTTGTTTTGGGACGCTCC
>ERZ773147.24-NODE-24-length-159124-cov-9.555444_pt1 | contig 159124 bp, 151 predicted proteins | sample MGYA00580851_ERZ773147 | MGnify/ENA primary metagenome ERZ773147 (study PRJEB29015, sample SAMEA2737818) | human gut metagenome | biome: human gut; feature: human-associated habitat; material: faeces | place: China | collected 2012 ... | reverse complement strand
CCGCTGAAAAGCAGAGCGGCGGGACGGTAAAGCCCGTCCCGCCGCTCATATTTTTTCGCTGGTTTAGTTTGACAAACTTGAATTTGCTTACTGCATCGCAATCTTATATAAAGATAGCCAGCAAGATATCAGCTATTAAATGAGCAGCTCCATGAGCAATCATTGCATAGAATATGCCAAATTTCCTATATAAGTATCCAAAAGCTAACCCTATTCCTCCGTTAAACAAGAAGCATCGCAGTACGATTAATGGTGTTAGTGTTGTCATTGCCATCGTGCTTGGAAGATGCCCCGCAGCAAATAACAAAGCAACAATAACATTCACAACAATATGTACTTTTTCCGGAATATCTTTATTCTCCATGAGCATTACTTTTGAGGCTATTAAAACAAGTAATGACATCAGAAACAATCTCATTATTATTTCTTCAGTTACGCCACCAGTCAATAAGCCTGCCAGTATTTTCGAAATGGCAGGAGCAGCTTCATATTGTTCGTATACCCAGCTGTTTAAGGATCCGAATATTAGTTTATCTCCGGGAAACAATATTAGCGCCGATGCAACTGTAATAACAGCTGTCATTACAATCGCCTGTTTGTCATATTTAAATTCTTTCCACAGATTAACTTTCTTGGAGATAATCAATCCTATAAATGCAAGTATTCCTCCAAACACAACGCCATACTGTAGCAATGTAGAAATTACCAGCAAGTTTTTAGATACATTTTGCTCTTGTAGTCTATTCAGCATATCAGGTGATAGTGTGTCGTATACATATAACCCTGTACAATATCCCCCAATTAAACTGGCAACTAAGACAAACAATAGAAATATCCAGTTTTCCTTTAAAATCTTTTTTATCATTGTGTGTTACCTCTCATTTATAGTATCAAAGCCAGTGTATCAAATAAATACGAACAATCCTACCGCTCAACAAAAGAAAACTGTTAATAAAAAAGCACTTGACAAAACGCTTTATGACCAACTGTTTCAATTTTAGCACAATTCTGTGAATACTTCTATCATTTTCGCCCTTTATAGAGCAATATATATTTCACCCGTTCCGACTATCCGGACCGTCAAGGGACGAGTCGTATTTTTCCGCGCACAGCGCGAAAAAATCTCCACTCTTAAACCCTTGACCGTCCGGATTTTTGCCGCTGCCTTTTCGCCGCCGAAAACGGGGAACAGGATTAGTAAACCCTGCACCCCGCTTTCGTCCGCTTCATTTTAGCGGCAAAACCGTCTGCACTTTCGCGGCGTTCACTGTCGGCTTTTGCGGGGCTTCGCGCCCCGCCCCCCGACCTCAAACAAGGAACAGAATGCAGCCCTTACAGCGCGGGAAAGCGTGTGAATATGGAGTATTTACCCCTGCCGCGGCCTCTTTTACGAGGTGGGCAGGGGTTTTATACTCCCTGCCACCAAAACGCATTTCAGCCGTCCACAGAGCGCATTTTCAGCCTTTTTCTCTGCCTGCTTCCCCTTAATCATATAGCTTTTCCCTGCCCCTAAAAAGTTCCTCTTGACAAAAAACCCAAAGGAGCGGTATCAGGCGTATTTTACGCCGAACGGCATACGGCTGATGTACTTTGATTCGGATGCGATGGCGTACAGCTTTCTGTACAGCGGCTCAGACGGGCGGGCCATGCTTGCGGATTCCGGCATATTCATTGATGCGGGCGGCGATATTTACTCCGTTGCGGATTCGCCGTACGTTATCGGCATAATCGGCGGCAAAACAACGCTTTATTCAATGGATAATGAAATAAAGGCCTGTTCGCTTGCGGGAAGCGGAATAGCCGGGGAAATGTATAATTCGTGCTATCTTTATGATGCGGGTGTGCTTGTGGGCGCGGCGTATCACGGCGGGGAGTTCCGCTTTTACGCGGCGGATGTGAACGCGCTTGAGTTTGAATACGTTGCGGATACGGCAGAGACGGCGTCGCCCTTTACTGTTGATGAATCGCTTGCGCAGGCATACTGGACGGCGGACGCGGGCGCAGGTGTTGCCGAAAGCCTGCAGCAGGCGCGGCAGTATGCGGACGAGCTTGAAGCGGAGTACGGCGTGCGGATACTGCTTTCCGCGCAGTGCCGCGAAGCCGCTGCCCTTTGCGATCACGCGATAACATTGACTGATACAATGGGGCAAAGCGAGGAACTAAGCGCCGTAAACGCCGCGCTTGGCGCGCTGAAAAGGAGCCTTTCGCTCTATCCGGAAGGATTCTTTGCCCAGTTTAAGAACGGCATGGGCGAAGGCGGCGTGCGCATACTGCTCATTGAGCAAATCGAAAGCAATTACGGCGCAATAGGCTGCACATATGAAAACGACATATGGCAGAACATTGCGCTGGACGTGCGCACGGGCGAAGGCATGGACAGCATCATTTGCCACGAAATATGGCACGCGACCGAGAATCATATACTTACCAAGGATTATTCCGCCATATTGCCGGACGAATGGAACGCGCTCAACCCCGAAGGCTTTGAATATTACTGGGACGCAACGCTTGTAAACAACGCGCATGAATGGACGCTGTACAGCGGAAACATAGCTAATGTATACTTTGTGGACAGCTATGCGTGCGTGGACGAAAAAGAGGACCGCGCCCGCATAATGGAATACTTCATGACGCATGACGACGAAGCGGAGCTGCTTATACAATCGCCGGCGATACGCAAAAAGCTGGAGCTTATGTGCCGCGCCATACGCAGCACGTTCGATACATCGTCGTGGGAAAACGTGCGCTGGGAAAGGCTTTTGTGAGCCATAAAGGGGAACGGAGGACGTATGAGGACTATTCTTATAATAGATGATGACATTGCCATAGGCAACATGGAGCAGGAGGTGCTTGAGCGGGTGGGATACACCACGCGGCGTGCTTATTCAGGCACGGAGGCGCTGCTTATACATTTGCTGCTGCTGCGCCATTCAATAACGGAAGTGGCAAGAGGGCTTGAGGATAAGCTGAAAACGGATACTAATACGCTCATCTCCATTTCCTCGGGCGACAGGGCGGTGCGTGCGCTTGCCGCGGGCATAAACGATCAGCTAAAGCTCCTTAGGCGGGAGCGGCTTCGGCTGCAAAGCGGGAACGGTGAACTGAAGGCCGCCATAACCAACGTTTCGCACGATTTGCGCACGCCGCTTACGGCTATGTGCGGCTATATTGAACTGATGGAGCGCGAACCGCAGACGGAAAACGGGAAACGCTATCTTGCCGTTATGCGCACGGCTGACCAGGGCGCGCTGAGACGAATATTCGATAACATAATAAGCAACGCCGTCAAGTATTCAGACGGCGATTTTGCCGTTGCGCTGGACGAAAACGGCACGGCAACATTCACGAACGGCGCGGCGGGGCTGAGCTGCGTGCAGGCGGAAAGGCTTTTCGATCGGTTTTTTACCGTTGAAACGGCGCGCTCCTCGACCGGCCTTGGCCTATCGATAGCCAAGCAGCTTACGGAAAAGCTGGGCGGCAGCATACGCGCGGAATACGGCGGAGGGAAGCTGCAAATAAAGCTGAGCCTGCCGCAATATTGATTTTTTAGCAATAAAAGTCGAGAACGAAAGCCGCACGGGGCGATACAATACGGCGCGTAAGGAGATGAAAGCGAATGAAGGAACAGGTATTGGCTGTGCAGCGGATGCAGGACTACATAGAGCAGAACAATGCCAAAGAGATAAGCTTATCCGATCTTTCCAAAGCGTCGCTGTTTTCGCCGTGGTATTCATACCGGCTTTTCAGGGAGTACACAGGCATTACGCCCGCGGAGTACATACGCAGATACAGGCTGACCCAGGCGGCGAAAAGGCTGCGCGAGGGCGGGGAAAGGGTGATAGATATTGCCTTTGACGCCGGCTTTGCAAACGTGGACACGTTCACACGCGCTTTTTGCCGCGAATTCGGCATGAACCCGAGTGAATACATGAAAGAACCCGTGCCGATAGCGCTGTTCATACCTTACGGAGCAAAATACAGAGAGCTGAAGAAGGAGAGGACAGACATGACAAACATTCAAACGGTCTTTGTTCGGGCAGTAAAAAAGCCGGAGCGCATATGCATAATCAAGCGCGGCAAAAGCGCGGAGGATTACTTTCCGTATTGCGCGGAGGTAGGCTGCGGCGTATGGGGAACGCTCATGAGCATGCGTTCGCTTTGCGGGGAGCCGGTCGCAATGTGGCTGCCGCAAAGGTACAGGAAGCCGAACACGTCAACATATGTGCAGGGCGTGGAGGTTGAAACGGATTACATGGGCGCGGTGCCGGAAGGATTCGACACGATAATGCTGCCGGGAACGGAATATCTCGTGTTCCGAGGCCAGCCGTTTAACGAGGAGAACTATTGCGGGCCATACACGCCGTGCAGCACGCCATGGATGGCTATGACCCGACAACGATAGGCTACGAATGGGACGACGATAACCCACGCATACAGCTTGAACCCCGCGGCGAGAGGGGATACATTGAAATGAGAGCTGTGAAGAGGGCCGCAAGATGAGCGAAGCAATATACGTTAAAGGGCTGAGCAAGGCCTATAACGGCAAAACGGTGCTGGATAAGCTTGACCTGAGAGCGAAAAGCGGCACGGTTTTCGGCCTGCTCGGCGCAAACGGCGCTGTGCAGCCTGCTCGCGGTCAAATTCTTCCAGTGGGAATAAAATCTCACTGAATGAAATTTACGAATTACACTGAATGAAAATAATAAATCATACTGAATGAAAGTTCTGAATATCACTGAATGAGGTTGTATAATCCCTGAAATTGGGGTATACTGATAGCGAGGTGATATGGATGAAGCGGGAAAACTATAAGCCGCGGCTGATCGATAGGAAAGTTTCGGAATACTTATCCGCGTTTGGAGCGGTATGCATAGAAGGCCCAAAGTGGTGCGGCAAGACATGGACGTCCGCAGCGCATTGCGGCAGCGAAATATTCATAGGCGACCCCGCGGGGAACTTTCAGAACAGAAGATTGGCAAGCATGGATCCCAAATTGGTGCTTGACGGAAGTAAGCCGCGGCTGATAGACGAATGGCAGGAGGTGCCTCAGCTTTGGGATGCGGTGCGCTATGCAGTGGATATGGATACGGCAAAGGGACAGTTCATATTGACCGGATCCGCTACGCCTAACCATAAGGGAATTATGCACAGCGGCGCCGGACGCATAGCGCGGCTGCATATGCGGCCCATGTCGCTTTATGAATCCGGTGCGTCAAGCGGGAAAGTATCGCTTGGCGCGTTATGCGCGGGCAAGTTTACGCCGGCAATGACGGGCGACGTTGACCTGAGAAATATAATAGAGCATATTATACGCGGCGGATGGCCCGCGAATATGGATACGCCGATAGAGCAGGCGGCGCTGCTAAGCAAAGAATATATTGAAGCCATAATTATGGACGATGCTTTCCGCATAGACGGGATAAAGAGAGACGTGTGCAAAATGCGCATGCTTCTTAAATCCATTGCAAGGAATGAAAGCACCACCGCAACAAAGAAAAAGCTGCAGAATGACGTTATGGAAACGGATTCGCAGGATATTGATGCAAATACGGTTACAGCATATCTTGATGTGTTTGAAAGGCTGTTCCTGCTGGATAATCAGCCGCCGTTTGCAACTAAAATACGTTCATCGGTACGTGTGAAACAGGCGGAGAAGCGCCACTTTGCAGATCCATCCCTGGCGTGTGCACTGCTTAATGTAACGCCGCAAATGCTGCTGAACGACCTTGAAACATTAGGGTTCCTGTTCGAGGCGCTGTGTGAACGCGATTTGAAAATATATGCCGAATCGTTCGGGGGGCAGCTTTACCATTATCAGGATTACAATAACCGTGAAATAGACGCGGTTGTGGAGATGGCGGACGGTAGCTGGGCAGCAATAGAGATTAAGCTTGGCGCAAATCAGATAGATAAGGCGGCGCGGGAACTTATACACCTGCGCGATGAAATAGCGGCAGAGAAAGACGGTATACCGCCGAAAACGCTCATTGTGCTGTGTGCGCTTACAAACGCGGCATACCAACGACCGGACGGCGTATATGTTGTGCCGATAACGGCATTGAAGGATTAGCATTTATAATTAATCAGCCCCGCTTGTCTTTTGCGGACGGGCGGGGCTGAATTTTTGGATTGAATCCGGATTTAGATTTTCATCACAGCACAAAGTGCAGGAAGCGCATTGCATCGAGCCAATCGGTGCATTCGAATTCAATGGTGCGTGCGCCGGTTTGCTTTGCGCCGGGGTAGAAGCCGCCTTCGTAGGCCTTGAAATGCTCCTTGAAGTTTATTTCAAGGTGATATTTGTCGCTCATGGGGAACATGCAGTCCTCTTTCTTCTTGGTGGCAATGGCGGCGGACACGGTTTCGCGGATGCGGCGGACGGCTACGTCAGGATGCAGCGTAAGCGCGCCCGCGCCGGTGCCTTCGTTTATGGGAACGGTGGCAATGTTCGGGTTCATTTCGTTCATCCATTCGCAAAGGCCGCGGTCGCCGCATACGCAGTATACGGGTACGCCGAGGGAGCTTGCGATGAGGGAATTGAGCATAAGCTCAGGCGCAAGCATGCCGTTCACCTTAACGAAGTTGTTCTGGGTATTCATGGTGTGGGAAAGCGGATTGCCCGGCATCTGCGCGGCGCTGTGATAGCCGGTGAAAACCACGCCGTCAAACGTTTCGTCAAGGCCGAACATCATGGAATACGGATGGCGTGCCCAGCCGCGATATACGCGGGTGTATTCAGGCAGCTTCGCGGGGTTCAGATTGCGTGCGCTGTCATGCGCATCCTTAACCACTATTTCTTCCACGCCCGCGTCATGCGCACCTTCGCAGGCGGCGGCAACCTCGCGCGTCATTTGGTTGGCAAAATAGTCATAATCATGCGGAACGGAGCGCTCTGTCTCGTTCCAGTTAACTATGCCCGCGGTACCTTCTATATCCGCGCTGATAAACAGTTTTTTCATCGGTGTTTCTCCTTAACGTTTTATTATAAAATGCGTGGTTTTGCGCCGCAGGGGCTTAAAAACCATATTTATCAAGAAATTCGTTGACCACGGCGTAATACTTTTCGCGGTCCGTGCTTATGCTACGCACATGGCCCGCGCCGGGGCAGATGTAAAGCGCCTTTTTGCCGCGCTTAGCGTCATAAAGCCTTAGCGTATTGTCATACGGTATCAGCCTATCCGCCGTGCCGTGGATGAACAGCACCGGAAGCTTAGGCGCACCCGAAGCGCGCTTCAGCTCATCAAGCGGGGATACGTCCGCATACCCAAAGCCCGCCCGTGCGCGCAGTATCCACTCCGCAGGGCCTTCAAACGGCCAAGAGGGCAAATGCTTCATGGAGCCGACGTTATACATAAGCTGATCGTGCAGAGTGGCAAACGGGCAGTCCGCAACCACAAAGCCCGGCGGGTTTTCCCCAAGGCCACACAAAAGCACCGTTGCGCCGCCCATGGAATCCCCATGCACGCCAACGGTACACGGCTTTTCGGGGTAGCCTTTATCGCGGCGGGCAAGGGCGACCAGCGCGGCAAGATCGTGCCGTTCAAGGTAGCCCATTGTGCAGTATTTGCCTTCGGACGTGCCGCTGTTGCGCTGATGATAAAGCAGAACGTCATAGCCGCGCTGCATATATATTCGGGCGTATTTCAATTCCGATTCGCGCCGTACCCAAAAACCGTGCGCCAGTATGCACACCTTATCGGTAGGCTCAGCCGCCCTGTACCAGCAGTAGTCCAGCCGCACGCCGTCGCGCGCGATAATGCTGCCCTCCTCATCGGGAACCATTGCGGCCATTTCGCCCGGGGCAAAGTTGCCGCGCTCTATTTCAAGCTGCTCCACTTCCTCAAGCGAGGAACGCTCCGGCGTGATGACAAGCTTCACAAGCATCCACGATGCCGTGAATATGAAGGCGGCTGCAATAAGGGCTATTATAAGCAATATCCATAACCACATCTGTGCCGCCTCCTTTCAGGTGAAATTGCTTTGTTAGTCCTCGTTCACGTACACTCTGGGTACGCGGTTGGTAACGAGGCAGGTGAGTTCATAGTTTATCGTGCCTACCTTCTGCGCGGCATCTTCCCATGAAATGGAGTTGCCGCCGATGAGGGTCACTTCATCGCCGCGCTTGACCTTATCCTTATCCGCAAGCACCATGCACATATCCATGCATATGCGCCCCGCCTGCGGATAACGCACGCCGTTTATGGTAACGGTGGTGTTGTTGGAAAGGCGGCGGGGGTAACCATCCGCATAGCCTGCCAGCACAACGGCTGTGGTGAAGGGCTTGTCCCCCTTGAAGGTGCGGCCGTAGCTTACGGTTGCACCGGCGGGGAAATCGCGCACCTGAGAAACGCGGCTCTTGAGCGTCATAACGGGCTTCAACGGGCCGTACTGGGGCATGCTGTCGGGATACATGCCGTAAAGTATAACGCCCTCGCGCACCATGTCTATCTGCGTTTCTGGATGATAGAGTATGCCGGCAGAGTTGCTGGTGTGGCAGGTTTCGGGCCGGAGACCCTTTTCGGTAAGGTAGTTCATAACGGTTTTGTAGTTTTCAAGCTGCCATGCCGTGAACTCGTCCTGATCGGGAGTATCGGCAACGCAGAAATGCGTGTACATGCCCGTTACCTTAACGTTTGAAAGCTTGCTCATGCGCTCGGCAGCTTCGGCAGCCTTCATGGCGGCGTCGTGTCCCTGCGCAAAAAGGCCGGCGCGGCTCATGCCGGTATCCAGCTTTATGTGGCCCTTAACGGTAACGTTTGCGGCCTTTGCGGCCTCATTCAGCTCAAGGGCATGGCTTTCGTCCACAAGGGTTTGGGTGATGTCGTTATCGGCAAGCACCTTTGCGTATTCGTGGGAAGTATAGCCAAGTATAAGTATGGTCTTTGTTATGCCGCCCTGGCGGAGCTCCAGCGCTTCGCTCAGGCAGGCCACCGCGAATGCATCCGCGCCGCACTTTTCAAGATAGCGCCCGCAGCGCACAGCGCCGTGACCGTAAGCATCGGCCTTTATAACACACATTACCTTTTTGCCCGTGGCGCGCGCGATTTCATAATTGTGCTTCAGCGCGGCCATGTCTATTTCCGCCCATGTGCGGGCGGTGGGGGAAAGCAGTTCGTTCATTTTACGCCTCCGATAAATTGGGCATACGCCCTTGACCTGTACAGTTTATTCCATTGCCCTGCCCGTGTCAACCGATGGATTAGGCATTGTTCACGATTTGTTAATGCATAAAATGGATTTATTGTGTTACTATTGCCATATATGGCTATGGAATCGCCTGTGCTTTTGCGGTATACTTTAATTAAGGGATAACTGAAGCAAAAATATTAAAAAAACCATTGACCGGAGCCTTGGGGGATAGCTTATTCTATGCATGGAGGTGAGCGCAATGCTTATAAATGAAGTATGCAGGGAATGCAACCTGACCAAAAAGGCGGTTGAGTATTACACCGAACAAGGCTTAATCCGTCCTGATATAGCGGAGAACGGATATAGACGGTTCTCGGATGCGGATGTTTTGAAGCTCAGAAGAATTGCCGTTTTGCGCGGGCTCGGTTTTTCCGTGCCGGAAATACGCACAAGTCTTGATGATAGTCGTGCGGCAATTTACGATATTCTAAACAGGAAAGAGCTTGAAATCGTTGAACTGCAGACCAAGCTTGCATTGATAAAGCAGCTTGCAAACGGCGGCGATTGGGAGCATATTGAAAGGCAGACAGAAGCACTTCAGGGCAGGAAATCCATATTAAGCCGCATACTTGATAAGTTTCCGGGCTTCTATGGTAAATTCGCCTGTCTGCATTTTGCTCCGTTTTTGGGCGAAGCAATTGCAACGGAAGAACAGCGGGATGCGTTTGAAACGATTATACGTTATTTAGATGGCATTACGATGACCATTCCCGATGATGTGCGGGAATATATTGATGAGGCTGCAAGAAATACCGACGCCGCCGTGCCGCAAAATGCGTCCGCAGCGCTTGCGGCAGCTATGGCAGACCCGGAGCGGTATATCCGCGACAACAGGGAGATGCTCGATCGATATAGAGCGGTTGCGGAATCGGAGGAATACAAGGCATCTCCCGCTTATCGCCTGCAGGAATGCTTGAAGCGGCTTCAAAGGGAAAGCGGCTACAACGATGTTTTTATTCCCGCAATGCAAAGGCTTAGCCCCGCTTACGGCGAATACTACAAAGCCCTGCAGGCGGCAAACGGGGTTTTCCAGCGGCATTTTCAACAGGAGTGATATTAAATGAAAAGAACGGAAGATGAGAACCCAAAGCAACGACGATACGAGCAAGGAGGAAGCCATGCGCAAAAAGTAAAAAGGGCGCTATGCCTTATACCGATATTGCTCATAGCCGCGCTTGCTATAACCTATGCGGCAATTAGACATAACGCGCGGAGCCCGCAGGAGCTAATAAAGTCCAAATGGGGGATAGAGCTTCCCCAAAGCTGCGTGCAGGTATATAGCGCAATAGGCGAAATCGGCATTGACGGGCGCGGCCCCAAATACAGGGTGTTTGAATGCGGCGATAGCGAGGATATGAAGAAGCTGCTGCAATGGCGGAGCATAAGCGTTAAAACATACGATAATGCCAACGTTTATCCGGTTCTGCACGGCCTTGAAACGGATGAAAGGGAAATTGACGGCGAATATCTTATACCCTTGGGCGAGTACATGTGCTTTAGGCAAATAAAAGGCGAATCGGGCATAGTGCTGCTGTACAGCGAAGAACAAGGCCGGCTGTATGTATTTGAAACGGTTATATAAAAATAAGCGGCGAAAAAGCCGCTTTGCTGATATGCTAACGGGGAGCCCTACTCCCCGTCATGCTTGCGCCCGTCGCGCCGGCACAGCAGCGCAATGCCCCATATGCCCGCAAGACCGACCAGCGTGTATATGATGCGCGCCACTACCGAAGCGCTGCTGCCGCATATGGCCGCAACCAAATCGAACTGGAATATGCCGACCAGGCCCCAGTTTATCGCGCCGATTATCATGAGTATCAATGATAACGTATCCATAAAAACACTCCTTCTTCTTTATTTTCTGCCGTTAGCTTTTGCATAAAGCGGCGGGTATATTTAAGTAAAAGCGTTCCATGGAAAATTTCGGGCAAAAATTACTTTTTCTTCTTTTCAGGGAAAAGCTGAAGCGTGAACTTGGAAAAATCCACGCCCTCCATAAAGTCGCTTGGTAAAAACGCCGTGTGACGGAATGTGTTCAGTTCGTTCAGGTGCTTTTTCAGCAGCACCGGCCGCGAAAGGTCAAGCTCGTGGCAAATATCGCCAAGCACCGCGTTCCATTCGCCCTCGCTGTGCGCGGCGGGGAAGTCCATAACCACTTCTTTTATTATTTTGTCCATGTCCCGCGTTGCGGCCCATATTCTCATAGCCTTAATCTCCTAACGTGTTTTCAAGCATTTTTACGTGCGAAAGAAAGTCCCCGTCCAGAAAGCGCCTTGCCCGTGCGGGGCAGGCTTTTATGCAGGCCTGGCACTTTATGCATATGCCCGCCGTGCTGTCAGGTTCGTCCGCAGCGATGCTGCCCATGGGGCAAACGGAGGCGCATTTTCCGCAGCGCGTGCAGCGGGAGGCGTCCGTTACGGGCTTAGCCTTCAAAAAATGCGCGCCCGTGCCGTCCTCCTTCAAGGGGGTGTAATACGGCGCAAGCGGCGTATCCGCGTCAAACGGCAGGGGAGATACCGTATCAGACGCTATGCGCCGCGCTATATCCGCGCCGAATGAAGCAAGCTGCGCCAAGTCCGCCGCGTTCGGCCTGCCATGCGCAATTTTAGCGGAAAACGCATGCTCGCACACTATGCTTTTAGCGGCAATGGGCATAAAGCCGTTTTGCGACGCAATGAGCAGCAGCTCCCGCTCCGCGTCCCCCGCGCTGCGCTTGCCGTAAGTACATAGGGCAATCAGCTTCGTGCTGCCGCCGCCGTGAAGGCAGCACGCTATGTCCGGCGCAATTTTGTTCGGCAGCCTGCCCGCGTATACGGGCATGGCTATGACCACCGTATCGGCATCGGTAAAACGGTATTGAACGCCGCGTGCGGCGGGCGGGGTAAGGTCTATGTCCTCTGCGTCCGCATCAAGCTCGCTTCTTAGCGCATATGCAACAGAGCGCGCGGCAAGCCTGCTGCTTCCCGTGGGGCTGAAGTATACGGAATATACTTTGCGTCGTGTATGGCTCACTTGGCCTCGGCAAGTACCTGCTTCAGGTTGCGGGCAAGCTGATCGGAACAGGAGGTGCTCCTTTCGCCGCAATGTATGCCGTCAAGCCGCTGTATAACTTCCTCAACCGTCATGCCCTCAGCCAACGCGCCGAGCGCCTTGAGATTGCCGTTGCAGCCGCCAAGATAATGAATGTTGTGCACGCGGCCGTTTTCAATATCCAGATCTATCTTTCTGGAGCATACTCCCTGGGGATAAAAAGTGTAATGCATTATTCTCTCTCCTTGGTTTATTATAAAATTATTTTGTCCATCTTCCGCTTGCGCCGCAGGGCAGCACAAGCCCCTGACCGCCGCGCGTGATGGGCAGGCCGACCTCGCCCGCCTCAATATTCCCGCGGCCCATGGCGACCTTGAGCGCGTTTGAAAGCACCGTTGGCGCAAGGCCGGTGGTATACGAATTGATAAGGAAGAACAGCGCCTCGTCATCCATAAGCTTTACGCATTCGGCAAGCAGGGGGTAAAGCCCTTCCTCTATTTTCCACATTTCGCCGTTAGGCCCGCGGCCGTAGCTGGGCGGGTCCATGAGTATGCCGTGGTATGTTCTGCCGCGGCGCTGTTCGCGCAGCACGAACTTCATGACGTCGTCCACTATGAAGCGCACGGGCTTATCGCCAAGGCCGCTTTGGTTAAGGTTATCCTTTGCCCAGGCAACCATGCCCTTCGCCGCGTCCACATGAACCACCTCCGCGCCCGCGCTTGCCAGCGCGCACGTTGCGCCGCCGGTATATGCAAAAAGGTTCAGCACGCGGGGCTTTTCGCCGCTTTTAAGCTTTGCGTTTCTTATTATGTCCTGCATCCATGCCCAGTTGACCGCCTGTTCGGGGAAAAGGCCGGTGTGCTTGAACCCCGTGGGCCGCACAAGGAAGGTAAGCTCACGCCAGCGTATCGTCCAGGATTCGGCAAGGGAAGCATTGTATTCCCAATGCCCGCCGCCGGAGGAGGAGCGGATATAGTGCGCGTCCGGCTTGGCATTGCCGCGGCCCATGGGCCAAACGGCCTGCGGATCGGGCCTAAGCAGCGTAACATCGCCCCAGCGTTCCAGCTTTTCGCCGCCGCCCGCGTCAATTATTTCATAATCAAGCCAACTGTCGGCAAGATACATATTGTTACCTCCTCAGCAGCCGGGCATCATGCCCAGCAGAAAATTGGATTTATAGAAGAATTTGGCGGTTATGGAGCTGTTCACTATGTCCGTAATGAACTTGAACTTGCCCTGAAGCACGATGAGCACAAGCGGCAGCAGCATGAAAAGCAGAAATACCGCCAGTATGCCGCGCACAAGCCCGAGCCCGCCGGCTATGGCCCTGTCCGCCATCCTCAGCTGCGGCAGCGTCCATGCGTAATCGATGCCGTTTATTATAAACGCAAGCACTATGCGCATCAATGCAAAAAGCAAAAGAAATACCAGTATGTTTATGAACAGCGATACTATGGTTTGGTTGAAATAATCGCCCAAGGTAACTATTCCGCTGTCCGCAAACTGCTCCTTGGCAATGTTGTCCGCAATGTTCTTGGCAACGGGATAGGGAAGATCCGCATTGGAAAAAACATCGTTGAGCGTATCGGTACTTATTTCGTTGATATTAGTTTTCGAAAGTTCAACGTTGCCAACATATTCGCTGCCTTCGGTATAATAAAGCATTGTGTTGAACAGCTTTTCGTTGGAACGGATGGCGTTGGAGCCGACGGGCAGCAGCACTATTGCCACCAGCCACGCCAGTATATATGCGCCTATGGACAAAAGCGTGGGCAAAAAGCCACGGTATATGCCATGCAGCACGAACAGCACCAGCACCGCCAGCACCGCAATATCCAATAGATTCACTTCGTCTCCCTCCTTTTTGCCATTGATATGGCGTAAGTTTATGTTATTTAAGCTTTATAAGCCTAAGCGAGCCATCCGCGCTTTCGCACAGCGCTTCCGTTTCGCTGAGCTTAGTCGCTCCCACGCAGGCAAAATCAAGCGCGTATGTTCTGCTCAGTTTGCCTGCGGCGGTATAGATATACATATCGGTATTCGAGAACGCCACCATTTTGCCATTGCACGCCATTACGGTATGCACGCCTTCGCTCAGCTGCACCGTGCGCGCTGCTGCGCTGCTCTGCGCGGCCTCGTCAACGCTATATAGCTTCACTTCGTTCATTGCGCCTTCCCCGCGGGGAACGAACAGGAACAGCGGCCGCGTAAGCGCGGTTGAATAATCGCAAAGCTTATAGCCGTATGTCAGCAGCCGCCAGCTTTCGCCGCTTATGCCCGCATCGCAGCGAATAAGCTGCTCCGTGCCGGAAATGAATATGCTGCTTTTTGTGAAAACCACCCTGTCCACAAGCTGAGAGCTTATGCTTATAACGCCGGACATTGTGGCAACGCTGTCGCCGCCCTGCACGGCGTAGCTGTATGTGGTCAGCGTTGTTACGGGCGTATCGGCGGAGGTTGAAAGCGTGAGCAGCCACATAAGGTCGCCCTCGGAAGAATCATAAAAGCCGCAGTCGATTATAATGTCATCCTTCTGCTCAATGATGTCGACCAATTCTCCGCTTTTGTTATACACGAGCACAGCGCCCGTGCCAGCGGAATCTATCCTGAGCACGGCAATGTGATTTGCCGCGCAGCGCAGGGACATTATCTGCCCGCCTACGTCTATAAAATCATCCGCGCCTATTATCTGCACCGCGTTTACGGAATAAAGCGCCGCCGTGCCGCCGCCCGCGGCTATTGCAACATCGCTCGTGCCAAGGCTCATGCTCGTTGCGCCTTCGGGATTTTTTGTATCGTAACGGATAAGCTTATCCCCATCGGCATAATAGAATATGCCGTTTGAATAAGCATATGGCGCTTCCGAATAAAACGGCAGCGCGCTTTCCGTGCCGAAGGATGCGCGGGAGCTTAAAAACGCCCTAACGCCGAAGAATCCGCCGACTATCAGCGCAATGCCCAGCAGAATTATAAGCAGTCTTTTTATTGTGAACGCCTTATCGGCGCTTTTCAGCCGTCGTCTTGCCATTATTCACCAATCATAAAATCTATCGCCCCGCTGAGCACCCTGAACTCGGCGGGCGTTTCGCCCTTTATTTCGCCGTCGCATTCCATCAGGGAATGGGTAAGGGTTTTTACCTTCACGCTTTTTGCTTTGAAATACAGAAATTCGTTCTTATACTTCAAATGCTTGCCCTTCATATATTTGGGCAGAAGATATAAAAAGCGCAGCCGCGATATTTTCTTCAGTATGCATATGTCCATCAATCCGTCGCTGTAATCGGCAAGCGGGGCAAGGTTTATGCCACCTGCGAAGCGGGTGCCGTTGCAGGCGGAAAGCAGCGTTATCGTTACGTTAAATGTTTCGCCGCTGTCGGTAACTATTTCGGCCTCCGTGCGGGAAAGATAGATAAGCGATTGCAGTATGCCCAGCATATACGGCAGCATTCCGTTCAGTCTGCGCTTATATTTTTCGGTATAGCGCACCACGTCAACGTCAAAGCCAAAACCGGCCACGTTTATGAAAAAGCCGTCCCCGGCCATTCCGGCGTCTATCAGGCGGCTTTTGCCGCCCGTGAGCACGTTCACAAGCCCTTCGTCATCCTCCGGCAGGCCTATGCCGCGCGCAAAGTCGTTGCCCGTGCCGAACGGCAGCACGCCAAGCTTTATGCCGGTATAGTCCTTAACAACGCTTGCCACTTCGTTAAGCGTTCCGTCCCCGCCAACGGCCACAAGGCGCGTTTCGCCCGCATCTATGGCGGCCTTGGCAAGCTTTACGGCGTGGCCCGGATATTCGCTGAAGCAGAAGCCGTACTCTACGCCCCGCTTTTCAAGTATCCCGCGCACAAGAGAGAAACGGCGCATGCCCTCGCCTGAACCCGAAACCGGATTAACAATGAAATAAAGCCTATCCATGTAAGACTCCTTATTTTGCGTCAGCAGGCAGCAGCACCTTCAGCGCCCCCGGCAGCGCGCGGAAAACGGCGGGCGTGGTCATGTCCACCTCTCCGTCCAGCTGCAATGCGCATGCTTCGGGGCAGCTCACCTTTATTTCCGCCGTGCGGATATGGTGCACGATGTCCTTATGCTCTATGTGCTTGCCCTTTATGAACTTCGGCAGCAGGCATATGAATTTGAGTATGCTCACCCGCTCAACATAGCAAACGTCAAGCATGCCGTCGAACGGATCCGCCATGGGTACGGCGCGCATGCCGCCGCCGATGTATTGCCCGTTGCCCACGCTCATTATTATGGAATCGCACTTTTCGGTAACGCCGTCGTGTTCTATTGTGAGCGGCATTGTTTTAAGGTGCGAAAGCGTATCGATTATGCCCAGCATATATGGGAGCATGCCGTTGTATTTATTCTTGAACTTTTCTGTTGCTTTCAGCACGGCCACATCGAACCCAAGCCCCGCCACGTTTATGAACGGCCGGCCGTTCACCTCTGCCGCGTCGGCATTTTTTACAGTGCCGTTAAGTATTGTGTCCGCCGCGCCTTCAACGTCCTTTGCAAAGCCCATCACCTTTGTAAAATCGTTGCCCGTGCCGAACGGTAATACGGCAAGCACGGCGTCCGTGCCTATGGTTGCGGCGGCTACCTCGTTAACGGTGCCGTCTCCGCCGACGGCAGCGATGAGCCTTTTGCCGCGCTCTATTGCGGCTTTGGCAAGCGCGGTAGCGTGGCGCGGGGCCGCGGTATAGTCGAAGGAGAAATCCACGCCCTTGGCTTCAAGCAGCTTTGAGACCTCCTTAAACTTTTGCGCCGCAAGGCCGGAACCGGAAACGGGGTTCACAATAAAATACGGTTTATCCATACATCCTCCGTGGGTACAACATATCTATTTTATTCTAATTCAAAACCGCCGATATGTACAGCCGCAATGCTGTAAAATTTCCGTGTACTTTTAAGAAAAGCAAAAAAGGCTTCATGGGGAAGCCTTTTTGCCGAACATATTATGTGTTTTGCTTAATAGTAAATAGGATCACCGTCGGAATCAAGCAATACGCCATCATCGTCTAAGTCAAATACTTCGTCATCGTCGTAATCGAGCAGGTCGTCATCAAAAGGAAAATCATCGCTGATGCTGCTGCCGCTTTCTTTTACTGCCTGCATATAGTGGGCGTAGCCTTCATACCCTCTGCCGTAAATGCCAAAGTCCTGATTGTCAAAACTGCTGCCAGAATTTTTCTTGTCGGGTCCTGAGTAATTCATCATAGAAACCTCCTGTGAAAAGTTACTTCCGCTGTTCCAAACAGATAGTGTTGCCGTTGCGATGCTTAATACATTATATTTATTTTAGCATATTCTGCATATAGTGTCAAAATATTCTCAATGCACATGCTCCGTATGCAGGAACGCCTCGCTTATAACTTCGGAAAGGAGATACGCCGCGGCAAGCAGTATTATTATGCCGAGCACTATGCGCACTATTTTTTCCGCCTTTATGTAGCGCGGGGAATCCATGAGCCGGTTTACGAAGCCCGCGCTCGTGCCTGCGACAACGGAAAGCACGCCGTGGCCCACGGAGAAGATTATGAGCAGCAGCACGCCGTAAAGCATACTGGCGCGGTTGGCAACGATTGCAAGCATGGCAATAAGCACGGGCGTTGTGCAGTGCGACGAAAAAGCGCCCGCAAGCAGCCCCGCCATGAACGTTGCACGATAGCCCTTGTTCGGCTTTGCCTTTATGGTGGCTTCGGGTACCAGTTCAAACACGCCGAACATTTGCAGCGCCATGGCAATGAGCAGCAGCGCAAGCGCAAGATGCAGCCACGGCCCAAGCCCGTTGAGAAGATTGCCGAGCAGCGACGCCGCGAACCCCAGCGCCGTGAAAGTTATCATGGAGCCGAGCGCAAACACCAAAGAAAGGCGGAACGCCTTCTTCGGCTCGTGCTCGTTAAGCCCGCCGACGCAGCCGAGTATCAGCGGAATTGTTGAAAGGGAGCAGGGAGTAAGGCTGGTCAGCAGTCCCGCAAGCAGCGCAATGAGCGGCGCAAGCCAAAGATTGCCCCCCACAAGCTGAGAAAGCTTCATTATAAAATCATCCATCTATTGAATACCTGATTTCTTTGCTGTATTATAGACGCATAAGCGTCCATAGCTGAATGGTAACGCATAGTGCGCGGCGGCGCAAGGGCTAATTTGGCCGAAAGGGAACTTTTTTTGATGCGCTGCGGCAGAAAATCATTGTATTTTGGTCAAAAACGGGGTTGTATCTTTATTTCTTGCATGTTATAATATGTTGCTAACGTGCTTCTTGCGCCGCGTAAGTGCGGCGCCATAAGACCATAAGGAGGTGAAAAGCGTGAATAAGTACGAAGCCATGTATGTCATCACGCCGGAGCTTGAGGATGAGGCCGTAAAGGGCATAATCGAAAAGTATACCGGCATAATCACTGCCAACGGCGGTGAAATCGAGAAGGTAGACGAATGGGGACGCCGCCGTCTGGCTTATCCCATCAACTACAAGACCGAAGGCTATTACGTGCTGACTACGTTTGCGGCTGCGAGCGAACTCCCCAGGGAGCTTGAGCGTAACCTGAACAACGATGAAGGCATTCTCCGTTTTCTCGTCGTTCGTCAGAACGGCTGAAAACCGGTTGTAAAAGAAAGGTCGTAACGCAATGAACAAAGTCATACTTATAGGCAATTTGACCAAGGATCCCGAAATGCGGCAGACCACCAACGGCACCAACGTTTGCACGCTGAGCCTGGCCGTGAATCGCCGCTTTAAGGACAAGACTACGGGCGAAACCGTGGCAGACTTTTTTAACGTTATAGTGTGGCGTCAGCTTGCGGAGATATGCGGCAGGTATCTTGCCAAGGGCCGCAAGGTCTGCGTGGTGGGCGAGCTTCAGAATCGCTCTTACGACGCTAAGGACGGTACCAAGCGTTATGTGACCGAGATAGTCGCCGAGGATGTGGAATTCCTCACCCCGCGCGGCGAAAGGGACGCTTCCGGCGCAGGCGATTACGCACCGCGTAACGACAGGCCTGCACCCCAAGCTCCCGACGGATTTGTTGACATTGACGACGACGCGCTGCCCTTCTAAGCCGCAGCCGCCGTTAAGGATTTGAAAGGAGATACTTCATCATGGAAGAGCGTAGGACCATGAAGCCCCGTCCCCGCAAGGGCCGCCGTAAGGTTTGTGCCTTCTGCGCCGACAAGGTGGAACATATAGATTACAAGGACGTGAACCGCCTTCGTAAGTTCACCACCGAGCGCGGCAAGATAATGCCCCGCAGGATGAGCGGCGTGTGCGCAAAGCATCAGCGCGAGCTGGCCGTTGCCATCAAGCGTTCCCGCCAGGTCGCCCTTATGCCGTACGTTGCGGACTAAGGCAAGCCACAAGGGAAACAAACATAACAAACATCAACCAAGCGAAGAGCGTTAGTAACGGCCGTCCATGTGGGCGGCCGCTTTTGCTAAGTATACAAGGGCGAACATAAGGCAGGGCCACAATGATAAAAATAGAGATTCCGGGCAGAGAAACGATAGAAATAGAGCATGTTGTGCTGGACTACAACGGCACAATAGCGGTAGACGGGCAGCTTATCGCCGGCGCGGCGGAACGGATACGCGAGCTTAGCAAGCTGGCGCGGGTATATGTGCTTACTGCGGACACATACGGCACCGTGCGGGCGCAGTGCGCAGGGCTGGGCGCGGAGATAATGACATTTCCGCGGGCGAACGCGGCCGACTGCAAGGAGGAGATAGTGCGCTCCTTGGGCGGCAAAGCGGCCTGCATAGGCAATGGATTCAACGACATAAAGATGTTCGATATTGCGGAGCTTGCCATAGCCGTAATGGACGGCGAGGGCGTGTGCGCCGCGCTTATAAGCCACGCGGACGTGCTTGTGCGCAGCGCGGAGGAAGGGCTTGACCTGCTGCTCAAGCCGGACAGGCTCAGGGCAACGCTGAGAACATGAGCATAGAGGACGTCGAAAGCCGTTTTTTTTTTAAATAAAACCGTCTCATTGCATTGACCATAAAAAGCATATATCCTAAACGCATGGAGGTGACACGAATGGCAAACGAAGACAAGAAGGATTTTAACGCCATGCTGCGCGACAATAAGGACATGCCCAAGGTGCAGCTAATTACGGATGAAAAGAGCATAGCCAAGTACGGCGGAAACAGAATGTATTTCGCGCCGCCTATGGATTACGACGCCGTGATGCGCCGCGTGCCGCGCGGAAAGCTGACTACCGTGGGCGCGATAAGGGAATATTTTGCCAAGAAGAACGGCGCAGACTTTACCGAGCCGATAACCGCAGGCATATTCGTATCCATAGCCGCATGGGCAAGCCACCAGCGGCAGAATGATGAAACGCCCTACTGGCGCACGCTGAAGGCCAACGGCGAGCTGAACGAAAAGTATCCCGGCGGCACGGAGGCACAGAAAGCGCGCCTTGAGCAGGAGGGCCATACAATAATCAAGCGCGGCCGAACGAACATTAAATATTATGTGAAGGACTATGAGGAGAAGATGTTTGGGCTGGATTGAGCCGAAAAACACTGCTAAAACAGAAAGTTTTTACGGGTGAACTGGAAAAACTGCGCATAAACCAAAAGTTTTTACGGATATAACCGAAAAATAATCAATTACATTATGCGTTAAGCAGTTTACTCATATCTTTTGGCATTGGCGCATGCACACAAATGTATTCTCCCGTAAGCGGATGCGTGAAGGCTACGCGCTCGGCATAGAGCGCGGGGCGGGCGATGAGCGGAGAGCTTTCGCCGTACAGCCAGTCTCCTATGAGAGGGCAGCCGATGTGCGCCATGTGTACGCGCAGCTGGTGCGTGCGGCCCGTGCGCGGGTGCAGCTCGCATAATGCCATGCCGTTAAACGTGCTTAGAACGCGGTATTCGCTCACGGCGGGCGAACCATCCGGGCGCACGGCGCGCTTGTAATGCGAATTTTCGGCCATGCCTATGGGCGCGTCTATTATGCCCTCCGCTTTTTCCGGAACGCGGGAAAGTATGGCTAAATATCGCTTTTCAAATTGACCCTGCTCCATAATGCGTTTCATCAGCGCGTGCATATAGCCGCATTTTGCAACGGTCATCGCGCCGGTCGTGCCGCGGTCAAGCCGGCTTACCGGATGCGGACGCTCGTCGCGCGGAAGATAGGCGTAGAGCGCATCCTCAACCGTGTCCATGTTCGGTTCATTGGTGGAAGAATGCACGGCAATGCCCGCAGACTTGTTTATAATGATTAGCCATTCATCCTCGTATAGAATATCAAGCTTTGCCGCTTTGCCCTTCGGGCGGCCTTCTTCGGGGTCGCTGAGCTGAATGCTGAGCACATCGCCCAAGGCGAGCCTGTATGTGCTGCGCGCGTGCGCACCGTTTACGCTTATGCCGAGCGGCAGCGTCTTTAACCGCCTAAGATATGTGTCCGACGCCATAAGCTCGTGCGTTATCACGCTTTCTGCCGTTCTGCCGCAAAGGGAAGCGTCTGCCGTTATGGAAAGTCTGTTCATAAATATATAGTATCATTTTATTTCCCCCAAGTCGATAGTCTCTATCTCTGCGCCGGTATAATAATGCAGCAATATTTCTTTATAATCCGCGCCGTGCTGCGCCATTGCCTCCGCGCCGTATTGGCTCATGCCAACGCCGTGGCCGTAGCCGCGGGTGGATACCACAACGCGCTCGGGCGATATCTCTATTGTGAACGCGGTGCTGTTCAGCCCCAATGCCTGCCTGAGCTCGCGCCCGGTAACGGTTTTGCCGCCAAGCTGAAGCCTTGTCACGCGGCCGCTTTCGCTTTTTGAAAGTATCTTCACCTGCTCCTCAAGCTTATTCTTTGATATATCCGCGCCCTTTATCGCCGCGTTCACGGCGTTTGCAAACTGCTTGCGGGTGAAGGATACCGTTGCGCTGTAACGCGAAAAGCCTTCCTCGCCCGGGCTTGATACGCTTTTAAGATACGGCGCATCCCCGCCGAAAACGTTTGCTGCGTCCTCCGTCATGCCGCCGGAGGAGGAATGGAACAGCGCCTCTATGGGCTTACCGTTGTATGTTAATATAACGCCACGCGTAGCGGACACGGCATCGCTCAATTTATCGAAGTACATGTCCGCTGAATTGCCCCACTTTTCGGAAAGCTCATCCCGCGTGCGGTATGCTTGGCAGCAGGTGCTGTCCGTGCATACGTCCGCGCCGCCCTTGCCGCATGGTTTGCCGCCGAGAGAGGCCATCTTTCTTGCGGTATATGTGCGCGCGGCAACGGACTGAGCCTTCAGCGCCTCCTCCGCAAAGCTTGCGGGCATTTCCGCCGCCGTAACGCGCAGAACGTATTCCTCAAGCGGCAGCGAATACACCTTGTCCGTGTCGGCATCGTATATGCTCACGGTAGCATCATCGCCGTCAGCCGCGGGCGCATCGCTGTCGCTGTCGGCTCTGCCGCGCGCTATGGCGCAGCCGCGCAGCATCAGCACAAAAAGCGATATTGCGAGCGCGATAAGCCCAAGCTTTGTTATCTTTTCGGTGTTAAGCCTTATTCTACCCATACCTGATATATATGAAGCATGGTATACTATATTCATCTATTGCCGCATAAGGAGAAGGCCCATGCTTTATTTGAAAAATTTCTCGTTCCTGCCCAAGGAACGGGAGGAGGACTTTTTTATCGCGCTAAAGCGCACCTGCTATTCAACGGCGTATCCGTTCGGCTTGTTTCCGCAAAAGGGGCTTACGCGCCTTGAGTTTGAACCGGTGACTATACTTTCCGGCGGCAACGGATCGGGCAAGACTACGGCGCTAAACATAATGGCGCAGGCGCTTGAGGCTAAGCGCACGTCGCCATATAATTCCAGCGCGTTCTTTGAAGAATATGTCAATATGTGCAGCTTTGAACTTGACCCGCGCGCGGGGGAGGAACTCAACGCGGAAATAATCACCAGCGACGATGTGTTTGACTTCATATTTAATATACGCAGCCTTAACGACGGCATAGACGAACGGCGGGAGGAGCTTTTTACGGAATGGCTGAAGGAGCGTTCGCCCGACGCAAAGCCCCTGCGCGTGCGCAGCATGGATGATTATGCCGAGCTTGTGCAGCAGAACAAGCGCCGCCGCATGACGCAGAGCGCATATGTGCGCGCAAGCCTTATGAACAACGTGCGCGCGCACTCAAACGGCGAAAGCGCGCTGCTGTTCTTTACCGATAAGATAGACGAAAACAGCCTGTATCTGGTGGACGAGCCTGAAAACAGCCTGAGCACCGAATCGCAGAAAAAGCTGGCGGAATATATTGAAAATGCGGCGCGGTTCTATAACTGCCAATTCATAATATCCTCTCATTCGCCGTTCATGCTGTCGCTTAAAGGTGCGAAGGTTTATGATATGGATGCATTCCCCGTGCGCCCCGTGCACTGGACGGACATGGCGAATATTCGCGCGCTGTACGAATTTTTCATGCAGCACAGGGATGAGTTCGCGAATTATGAACGATAAACTATCATCTAAAAAACAGATGTTAAAGGCTTACTATTCATTTTGACCGGGATTGCTGTTTTATGCGGCAAAGGTTTGCTATAATATCGGCATATGGGTAAAAATTGCGGCGAAAGGGAGAAGCCATGTATTTTACGGGTATAGACATGGGCTCCACCTGCACAAAGCTTATCGTGCTTGACGAGGGCGGGGCCATTGCATATAAAAAAGTTGTGCCAACGGGCTGGAACTGCGTGGAAACAGCGAAGGGGCTTATAGACGAGCTTGCCAAGGAAGGCTTTGCGCGGGAGAATATGCTTATCGTGTCCACGGGCTACGGCAGGCAGGCCATTCCGTTTGCGGACAAAAAAGTGACAGAGATTTCCTGCCACGGCAAGGGCGCGTATTATCTTTTTAACGACGATGCGTTCACGCTGATAGACATAGGCGGGCAGGATACCAAGATAATAGAAACCGAGCGCGGTACCGTGCGCAACTTTATAATGAACGACAAATGCTCCGCCGGAACAGGCCGCTTCCTTGAAATAATGGCGGGCGTGCTTGGCGTTGGGCTCAACGAAATGTGTGAGCTGGGGCGGGAGAGTAAAAACCATGTAAGCATATCCAGCATGTGTACCGTGTTTGCCGAATCGGAAGTGGTCAGCCTTATCGGCCGCGGGACGGACAAGGCGGACATTGCATACGGCATAGTTGAATCCATTGCCACGAAGGTGAAGGGACAGATGGGCCAGCTTGGCGCCGGCGGCAGGGTATACCTTACGGGCGGGCTGTGCGAAACGCCATTTGTTATAGACATGCTGAGCCAAAAGCTTGGGACGGAGGTTATCAGCGCGCCGCTTGCGCGCTACGCGGGCGCGATAGGCGCGGCAATGTTCGCGCGGGATATTTTTGTAAAAAAACTTGACTCGGTCAAGCAATAAATAGGAGGAAATAAAAATGGCAAACGTAAAGATCAATGCTGTGGGCGACCAGTGCCCCGTACCCGTGGTGAAGGCCACAAAGGCGCTGAAGGAATTCAAGGAAGCCGGCACACTTGAGGTGCAGGTGGATAACGAAATAGCTATCCAGAATCTTACCCGCCTTGCGAACAGCAAAAAGCTGAAGCACAGCAGCGAAAAGCTGGGCGAGGAGCTTTATAAGATAACCGTGCAGGTGGAAGGCCCCGTTGAAATGAGCGAGGCGGACATAAACTGCGCCGTTGATAACCGCAGCGACTTTGTGGTTGCCATAGATACGGACATTATGGGCCGCGGCTCCGATGAGCTTGGCAAAACGCTTATGAAGGGCTTCATATTCGCCGTGTCTCAGCTTGAGACTCTCCCCAAGACCATCCTTTTCTATAACGGCGGCGCGAAGCTGACCACCGAAGGCTCCGTTTCCGTTGAGGATCTGAAGAACATGGAAGCGCAGGGCGTTGAAATACTCACCTGCGGCACCTGCCTCAATTTCTATGGTCTTACCGATAAGCTGGCCGTTGGCGGCGTTACCAATATGTATACCATAGTTGAAAAGCTTGCCTCCGCCGGCAAGGTCATCAAGCCGTGATATATCTTGATAATGCGGCCACAACGCTCGTTAAGCCGCCGCAGGTAATGGAAGCCGTGGTGAAAGCCATGGGCACGATGGGCAACTGCTCGCGCGGGACGCATGAAGAGGCGCTTTCAGCCGCGCGGGTGGTTTATTCGGCGCGGGAAAGAATAGCAAAGCTTTTCAACTGCCCCCGCGCGGACCACGTTGTGTTCACCGCAAACTCTACCGAGGCGCTCAATATTGCCATATCAGGCATCATAGGCGAAGGGGACGAGGCCGTAAGCACGGATCTTGAGCATAATTCCGTGCTCAGGCCGCTTTATCGGCTTGAGGCCGAGCGAAACGTTAAGCTTAGCTTTGCCGCGGCGGACAGGCAGGGCAACATAGACTATGCTCAGCTTGCCTCGCTGATAACGCCCAAAACCCGCGCGGTGGTATGCACCCACGCTTCAAACCTTACCGGAAACATGCTGGACATTGCGCGCATTGCCAAGCTTGCGCATCAGAACGGCGCGCTTATGATAGTCGATGCGTCGCAATCGGCGGGCTGCATTCCCATAGATATGCAGGCCATGGGCATAGACGTGCTGTGCTTCACGGGGCATAAGGGCCTTATGGGGCCGCAGGGCACCGGCGGGCTGTGCATAATGAACGGCGTTGATATAAGGCCGTTCAAGGTGGGCGGCAGCGGCGTGCAGTCATACAGCAAAACACAGCCGGAGGAATACCCAACCCGCCTTGAAGCGGGTACGCTCAACGGCCACGGCATCGCGGGGCTTAACGCGGCGGTGCGGTTCATATTGGATACGGGCGTTGAGGCCATACACGCGCACGAGCAGAAGCTTATGCGCCGCTTTTACGAGGGCGTGAAGGATATACCTGCCGTTACCGTATACGGCGATTTTTCGCGCGACCGCGCGGCGATAGTTGCGCTGAATATTGCGGATTATGATTCGGGAGAGATTTCGGACGCATTGAGCGAGGAATACGGCATTGCCACGCGCCCGGGCGCGCATTGCGCGCCGCGTATGCATATCGCACTCGGCACGCGGGAGCAGGGCGCGGTTCGCTTCAGCTTCGCCTACTATAATACCGAAGCGGACGTGGATGCGGCTATACGCGCGGTGAAGGAGCTTGCACAATGAGAGAGAAAAAGCTTTGGCTCATAATAACATTCCATACAACGACCGCCGCAATGGCGATGGAGGCCATGTGCGCCGCTAAAAACCTGCCCGGCAGGCTCATACCCGTGCCGCGGGAGATAACCGCGGGCTGCGGCATGAGCTGGCGCGCACCGGTCGAAAGCCGAGAGAAGCTTGTTTCTGCGGCGGCGGAGGCGAGCATAGCCGTGGACGGAACGTATGAATTGATGCTGTAATGCAAAACAACATAACATATGCTTATATAAAGCACTGCTCATAAAGGCGGTGCTTTTTGCATAAAAATTTAGACAAACTAAATATTTTTTATGGGCTGTACAACGGGTTTGGAGTATGTTAAAATATTTGTAATTGGTAATATAAATCAATGTTATAATGTCGCAGAAGCGGCGCGAACGAACAACTTTTTCAACCTAAAACTGAAAATCGAAAGGGGAAAATCTATGAAAAAGTACACTAAGCTTATGGGCATACTGCTTGCGCTGGTAATGCTTATTGCGCTTGTGCCCATGACGGCTATGGCCGACAACCAGACCTACCCGCCCGATACCGATGCGCCGGGAACTATGACGCTGGTCATAATAAAGCGGGTATATGGCCTTGACGAAACCAAAGAGTATAAGTTCAACTTCAAATACTATCAGATAAAAGACCGGGACGATCTCGAACCCGTAGAGAATGGGGTGAATGGCGAATTCTCCATCACCGCTAAATGGGACGGTATAGAAGGTATACACTTGGGAAGCTATACCATTGAAAATCTGCCACAATATACATGGATCGCCATAGAAGAGATAGACCCCGTTATACCGGAAGGGTACAGACTGTCCGCGCCGGACATTGAAACGATATATACAGAACCATATGCAAGTGAAAAACGGTTTATAGATAATAATTACAAAAAGCGCACGGAATGCGACATAGTTATATCCAAGGCCGTTGAGGGCAACAACGCTAACGCGAACGACGAATTCGAGTTTGAGATAACGTTCTATCTGCCTAAAGAAGAACAAGAGCCCCCTGATATGTCCTCAATAAATAATGCAGCGCCGCTGAACGTGCCGCCCGCCATAGGCAAAGCTTATCCGAGAATATACAAAACGCTTGCGGACGGCAGCATATATGATTTTGAAGATGAAGATTACGATGCATTTCCTGTTGACGGAAGGGACAAGGTAACAGGTCGATTCAAGCTGAAGCACGGCGAAAGCCTGACCATACTCAACGCCGCAGCCAAGTATAGGCCCATAACGGTTAATGAGCTGGACAGCAAGGGCTACCTCACCACCGTGAACGGCATAATAGGCACGCAATGGAAAGATGAGGAGCCGGTTGCCGATACCATAAGGGTGAATTTCATCAATACCAAGGAAAGTCTGCCGCTCTCCGAAAGCCTGAGCGTTGAAAAGAGATGGAGCGACGGCAACGAAAAGCATATGCGCGAGAGCGTGACCGTTCAGCTTTACCGCAACGGGGAGCCGTACAGCTTTACGATGTTCGGCAGGGTAGTTGACGACGGCAGGGTTGAGCTGAGCGCCGCTAACCGCTGGCAGCACACCTGGAGCGGCCTTGACACGGGCTACAACTGGACGGTAGCGGAGCTGAACGTGCCTAAGGGCTATGTCAGCACCGTGAACTACTACGGCGGCAGCGCCATTATAACCAACACCGCCGCTTCCGCCGGCCTGCCGCAGACGGGTGACGCACAAACGCCATACATCGGCGCGGGGCTCGTGCTTGCGGCGATGGCGATAGTCGTTATTATAGCGGGCAAGAAAAGGAACTAAGTTAATAAGCGATAAAAAGGAGCGGGAGACCGCTCCTTTTGGTTTGTGCAACCACCGCCTAAAAGCTGTCCCCGTTTACGGGGAAAGTGTCGCGGCGCAAGCCGTGACGAAAGGGGAATGGCTCGAAGCAGGAGTGCCATGAGATATTCCCCCTCAGTCTCACTTCGTTCGACAGCTCCCCCGCGAGCGGTGGCGCCTTTTGGTTGCATCATTCCAAACTCCCGCTTCACTTTTCCGCATTGCTTTGATATAATACCATGTTACGGGATTTATCCTGCTTAGGAGGAGTATGAAAAATAATAATAAAAGCTATGAAATGGACATGACCACCGGGCCGCTTTTTAAGATGCTGCTCACATACTCGCTGCCGGTTATAGCCATGGGCGTGCTGCAATGCCTTTATAACGCGGCGGATATGGTGGTTGCGGGCAAGTTCGCCGGCAGTCAGGCGCTGGCTGCGGTCGGCTCGACAGGTTCGCTTGTCAACTTGGTGGTTGCGCTGTTCATAGGCATAAGCCTTGGCGTAAACGTTACCGTTGCGCGGTACTTCGGCGCGCGGGATTTCGACGCCGTGGCCGATACGGTGCATACCGCAATGCTGTTCAGCGTAATATCCGGCGTTGCGATAGGCATATTCGGCTTCTGCATGGCGCGCACCTTCCTTGAATGGATGGGCAGTCCGGAGGACGTTATCGACCTTGCGGCGCAGTATTTAAGAATATACTTCGCCGGACTTCCCGCGCTGATGATATATAACTACGGCGCGGGCATACTGCGCGCGGTGGGGGACACTAAGCGCCCGCTTTATTATCTTATAATATCCGGCGCGCTGAACGTTGCGCTGAACCTTATTACGGTTATATGCTTTGATATGGGCGTGGCGGGCGTTGCGTACGCAACCGTGGCCAGCGAGGTGCTTTCCGCGGTGCTTGTTGTCAACTGCCTTATGCATACGCCGGGCAGCGTGCATTTTTACCCCGCTAAAATGAAAATACACGGTCATAAGCTTGGCGAAATGGTAAAGATTGGCCTGCCCGCGGGCATACAGAGCGCGCTGTTCTCCGTTTCAAACGTGCTGATACAGTCCTCCGTCAATTCCTTCGGCTCTCAGGTAATGGCGGGCTGCTCCGCGGCAAGCAATCTGGAAGGCTTCGTATACATTGCCATAAACAGCTTTTCGCAGGCGACGGTAACGTTCACCAGCCAAAACGTTGGCGCGAAGAAATACGACCGCATCGGCCCGATATGCCTTTACTGCAACATATTGGTAACCATTGCGTGGCTTGTAACGGGCATAATAGCCGTGCTGTTCCGCAATCAGCTCCTTGGGCTATATAATGACGATCCGGAGGTTATAGCATACGGCTGCGAAAGGCTTATAACAGTCGTTGCGCTGTATTTCATCTGCGGCAATATGGAGGTTTTCACCGGCTCCCTGAGGGGCATGGGCAAATCCTTCTCGCCAATGATAGTTTGCCTGTTCGGCGCATGCATACTTAGAATAATCTGGATATCCACCGTTTTCCGGAAATATCATACAATTTTCAGCATATTCGTATCCTACCCCATAAGCTGGGCGGTAACCACGGCGGTGCTGATAGGCATGTATATCGTTACCAAGCGAAAACTGATAAAGAATGCGGGGGAGGAAGCCGTTTCGGCGGAATGACCGCCTACTCCTTCGGCACCTCCATGCCGTGCAGCTCCTGATAAGCCTCGTACTCGTCCTCGTCCTGCGGCGGGGTGGGCATAAGGCCGGTGCACTCCGTGCCGGATACGGTGCTTGTCATGTCCTCGTATACGCAGCCCTTGCGCGGGCCGTGCTTCTTTTTATCCATAAATAAAACGCTCCTTTGCACTTTGGTTTTGTGTTAGCCTTTGTGCAAAGGGGCATTGTTATTCATATCAAATTGTGGATTTTTCAGCCTATGTATGCTCCGCTCACTTTGCCTTCGATTCCCTCGGGAAGTGTCAGCAGGTAGCCCGATGCGCTCTCCCATGCGGGATCGGCGTCGCCTGAATCGTTCACCGGGAACGCTTCATATACGCGCACCGCGCCGTCCGTGCAGGCAACCTCAATATATATGCGCTCGGCGGCGGGGTATGCTGCTATGCTGCCGTAAAGCTGCGTAAAGCCGGAACGCTTCTGCGCATTCGCCGTGCAGCTTACGCTTACCGCATCCGTGGGGAGCTGCTTTTCGCTTGCCTGCATAAGCGGCGCGCCCGTGAGCAGATTGGGAATGTTCCGCTCAACAAGCTCTATCATTATCATGCCGTAGCTTTCATCGTTAAGCTCAAGGTTATACGGAAACTCCTGTGAATACACCGCGCGGCCAAGATTGGTGGAAAGCAGCGGTATGAGCGCCTCGCCAAACGAATCGCGGTAAAGAAGCAGCGATTTTTCCGCGTTTTCTTCGCCCCTTGTGCCGAAGTTTATGTCCCGCTCCATGCGCGCGCCTTCATCGGGCGTGTAATTCGCCGCTATGCCGTATTCGGGATACGGCAGCGTGGATTCTTCCGCCGGCAAAACAAAGTTGTGCAGGTCGCCATAGTAGCCCGTTTCGTCGTGCGGCACGGCGGCAGAATAGGTTTCGTAGCCTTCGCCGTTCATTATCAGCTTCATTATTGCGTTGTATGCAATAAGCGCGCCGCGCTGATTCCAGTGCGTGTCCTGCTGATAATAAAGCAGGCCGTCGCCCTTATGCTCAGTCAAAAGCGCGGCAAAATCCAGCGTGTCAACACCCGCATCGCTCAACGCGGCATAAAGCCGCGTGTGGTTTGAGACGGCTGATGTGCGCTTTATGCGGCTCGGCATATATTCGGGATAAACCGTGTTCTTGTTCGGGGCTACGGAGAATACGAACTTTGCGCCATTAGCTTCGGCGTATTCGCTTATTTGGCGGATAACGTTCGCTGCGCGCAGAATGTCTGCATCGCTCATGGTCTCAAGGCCGGTATAATCGTTCAGCGTCTCGCTGTAAAACAAAAATCCGTCCTTGCCCGCAACCACCTTTTCGTTCATCGTATCGTTGAATAAGGCAAGCGTGGCCGCGTGGAACGCCGTTACAAGCTCCTCCCTCAAGCCGAAATGATCCTGCCAGTAATCGTCAAAGTCGCTTGGGAATTCAAGGTTCAGCCCGTCACGGTCAACTATCTGTGGCTCCCGAGCAAGGGGACGGTTTTCGCGGTTTACGGCGGTGTAGCCAAATATATTCGCGCCTATGGGCAGCAGGCATGCTGTCAGTATGGCGGCGATGAACGCTATCATAAATCCTTTTTTCATGCTTGCCGCCTCCTTAAAATCTGAAATAAATGAACGGATTGTAGCTTGCCGTGGAAAGGCAGGCTATGCATACCACAAACAGCGCGAATGCCGCCAAATATACGGCATATCCGAAACGCGGACGGTTTACCGTATACCGGCTTGCTATACTGCTTGCGTAAGGCATGCAGGCAAAAACAGACGCTATAAGCGCTGCGGAGCAAAGCGGGCTTAAAAGCAGCGATAATTGCGCGCAGAGCGCGGCGTCAAACGTCCATCCGGTGAACATTTTTGAAATTATCAGCCATGCTTGACCCAATGTTTCCGCGCGGAATATAACAAAGCCGACCGTTACGGCGATAACCGTATATATGTGCCTGAGCGCCTTGGGCCAGCGATTGGGCTTCAGCACGCCGTAGCTTTCCGCCATAAGGAACGCCCCGTGGTAAAGCCCCCACACGGCGAAGTTCCAGCTTGCCCCGTGCCAAAGGCCGGTCAGCAGGAAAACTATAAGCTTATTAAGCCCCGTGCGCAGCTTGCCGCGCCGGTTGCCGCCAAGGGGAATATAAACATATTCTTTGAACCAGGTGGAAAGGGATATGTGCCATCTGCGCCAAAAATCCTGCATGGATGCGGCGCAATAGGGATACATGAAGTTTTCGCGGAATGTGAAGCCGAATGCGCGGCCAAGGCCAATGGCCATGTCGCTGTAACCGGAAAAGTCAAAGTATATCTGCATCAAATAGCATACCGCGCCAAGCCATGCTATGGGCGCGTTTATCGCCGCGCTGTCCAGGGCAAAAACCTTATCCGCCGTGTAGGCAAGCGTGTTCGCAATAAGCACCTTTTTGCCCATACCGAAGCAGAAACGCCTGAGTCCCGCGGCGATGTCCTCCGTGGTAACGGTGCGCTGCTTTATTTCTGCCGCAACGTCGCTGTAACGCACTATCGGCCCCGCTATAAGCTGCGGGAAAAGCGAAATGTACAAAAGCACGTCCGCATAGCTTGCCGCGGCCTCCGCATCGCCGCGCTTAACGTCCAGCACATAGCTTATTGCCTGAAACGTGAAGAACGATATGCCCACGGGCAGCGCAATTTGCGGCACCGGAACGGCAAGATGGGTAAGCGAATTGAAGCTCTGCACCAAGAAGGCGGTATATTTGAACACAACAAGCGTGCCTATGCCCCAAATTACGGCAACAGCCGTGCTCAGCCGCACGTTTTTGCCCTTTGCTATCATGCGGGCGCATATGTAGCACACAAGCGTTGTGAACGCCATCAGCAGCACATATACCGGCTCTCCCCATGCATAGAACAGCAATGAGAATATAAGCAGCACCGCGTTGCTCCATTTTACGCTGCGCCTTGTTAAAAGGCAGGTAAGGAACACCGCGGGGAAGAACAGGAATATAAATGTAGGGGAACTGAATACCATGCTCTGCTGCTATATGCTATCAATAGCTGGGGGAATAGATGAATATGCGCGTCACCGTGTCGCCGCTGTATTCAAACTGTATGCGTTCGGAATGTATGTCCGTCTCATCGCCGGATATGGAATAGGTAAGGTAGCCGTCGTCGAACCATTTTTCGCCGTATGCCGCCTTAACTTCGCCCAGCGTATTACCTATCTTTATGCCGCGCAGCGTGGCGTAATCGCCGCCGGTAATGGTTATCATCTCGGTAACGTCCTTGCCGTCAACGGGAACGGTGCTTACGGTTATGCCGTCGTAGGCAAATGATTTATCCTTGCCGTCGTAAACGCAGCTTACCATTTCGCTGTATTCGTATCCGTCGCCAAGTGCGGCTATAAGCGCGGCGGAATCCTCCCTCAGGTAATAGGTTTTGCCGTCTATGGCAATGCCAAGGTCCTTGTCGGTAAACGCGCCGGTAAGCGTGCTGCCCCCGGGCGAGCAGGCCGCCATTATGAGGCACAGCGCTATTGCGGCTATCAGTATATAGCTGCGGTCAAATTTAAGCTTCATTTGTTGGTTTCCTCCTGCTTGGGCAGCATTGTAAGGCTGCCGAGATCTATATCGGTGGTCATGAACTTCTTTGAATCCGTGTCCGAAAAATGCCACCATTCGCTCTTTATGTGGTTAAAGCCGCATTCGGCCATAACTTCGGTAATGTAGTCCACGTTGGCGCGGGCCGTATCGCTCCATGTTTTGCAGGTGCGGGCGGATTCGTCCGTGAACGTGTGCATGGGGGTGGGCGTTTCTATCTCCTCTCCCGTTTCGTCTATTATAAGGGACAGGTCTATTGCGCAGCCGCGGTTATGGTTGCTGGCGGTGGTACTCGGGTCGGCTATCCAATGCTTGTTTTTTACAATGTTGAACAGTATCCGCTGCACTCTTATGGGCCGGTATGCATCGTACACCTTAAGCGTGTATCCGTCCGCCTTAAAGCGGTCGTATGCTTTCATCAGCTTTGTGATGGTGTCCTTCTGCATAAGCGGTATTGCGCGCGGGTAAAGCGGCGCGCCCGTAACGTTTCGCTCGGTGGCGAAAAGCTGTTCATATACCGCATCCGGAAGATACAGCCGCATGTCCACAAGCTCGTTCTTTACCATAACGGGCGTAACTCCGTCCGCTTCAAACACGGGCTGCCCCGTGGGAATATCTATCTTCTGCGCCGTTTCGGACGCAAGGTAGGCGTAAAGCTGCACGCTTTGTTCAACAAGGTAATCGCTGTAGCAGTATACCTCCCGCCCGTCCTCAAGCCTTAGGCGGGTAAATTCGCCCTCCGTGCCTAAAAATTCGCCTTTGTCCTCGTACCCTATTTGGCAAACTATGTTCGCGTCGCTCGATTTGTCCGCGCTGCTGCGGCAGTTGAGCGTGTTCACGCGGCATTTGTAATATACCGGCTCGGGCGTCGCCGTGGGTATGGCGGTTGGCTCGACCGTCTGCTCCGGCAGCGGGGTAGCCGTTGGCGTGGGCTGCGCGGTGGGTTCCGCCGTGGGAACAACGCTTACGGGCGGCGCCGTGTTGGCATCGGGCGCGGCAAAGCACCCGCCCATGCACAGCGCGGCGAAAAGGAGCGATAGCATTGCTGCGGCCGATTTCATTGTTCGCTTCATGGTGCGCCCTCCTTTTGAAATAAAATTAGTCCGTGATGTAGCCCTTTTCCCTGAGTGTGTCGTAATCCGTGGGGTCTATCCTGAGGCCGTTGCGGCTGGGAATATCCTCGCTTGTGGTGCCAAGGGGCGATCCGTTGACTATTTTAAGCGTGGTGCCTTCGGGGCAGTTTTCGTATATGAACTTGCTCGCTTCCGTAACCATTCTAAGGCAGCCGCCGGTTGATTCAAGGCCTATGCCGTGGTCCCCGTTATAATACTTGGGCCACATCTGCGTGGGGTCGCTTGTTGCGTAAAGCGGGGAGTGGATATACAGTCTGCCTTCGTAGCGGGTGGCGTACTGCACGGTGCCGCCGTCCGGAAAATCGTGCCAGCGTTCGCGCGCTTCCTCCCCGCCAAGGGTATAGGTTCCCGCGGGCGTCTTGTTGCCGCCGTGGGCTATGCGGTATGCTTTGTATACCTTGGTATATTCGCCGTTTTCGTCCTTTTCATATATGGTCAGGGTGAAGGAGCCCTTCTCAACGTAAAGATAATACGGCAGCCCGTCGTCCGGCGTGGGGCTGGGCGTGGGCTCCTCGGTGGGTTCAGGTTCGGGCGTAGGCGCAGGCGTAAGCACTGCCTCGGGCGTATGCGTGCGCTCAGGCACGGCCACAAGCACGTCATCCGTATGCGCGGGGCTTGTGACGGCCGCATTGCAGCCAACGAGTGTGATGAGCATTGCCGCGGCAAGCGCAAGGGAAAGCCGCTTGATATATCTCAAATCAGTTCGCCTCCAAACTCTTTCGTATGCCCGCTAAAAAGGGCTTACACGCTATTATACAGCATATAAGCCCGACTTGTCATCAATATTACAGTTTGTTTACTTTGATAATCCGCTCATCGAATGGGAGAACAGCAGTTCGTTGGTTTGGGGCAGGGTGAAGCCGTTCGATATGGCGAAAAGTATAATGCTGTCCCGCCTGTCCCGCGGGTAAAGCGCGCCAAGCTTTGCCATGCGCAGCAGCCTCTGCGTGTCGTCAACGTCAAGGGCAAGGCCCAATGCAAGCTGAATGGCGGTATCCCGCGCGGGGGAGCGCAGGCCGGAAAGAAGCTGATAACCATAGGATGGGTTTATTGAGCTTCGCGCGAAAAGCTCCGCGCGGGTAAGCCCGCTTTCCTTCAGCTTTTCTTCCAAAAATTCGCTCAGGTCAACGCCTATGTCTATACGGTCGGCGTTGTTGTCAAAGTAAGAATCTATGTCGTCCGCGTTGAGCAGCGCGTCGCAAAGCCGTTTTGTTGTAGAACCCATTTGCAAATCACCACTATATACATTATAATAATAGCTGTAATAACCATACATAATGATAACTGATTTGGCGGTGAAAATCAATGTTTTTATCTTACGATACCATTGGCTATCTGAAAGGCCCTGATATTGCGCTGGTAAAAGACGTGGAAACGGGAACGGTCGCCGTGCGGAAAAAGCTGCGCGCAGAGCTGCTGGGGGTATATGAGCGGCTGAAAAGCGTGGAGCAGGCGAACCTGCCCAGGGTTTATGAAACCGAAGAATATGAGGGGGAATGCTTTGCCTATTATGAATATATCGAAGGCGAAACGCTGGAGGATATAGTTCACGAGGGCACATATACCATTGCGCAGGCGGAGGAATGGATGGAGCAGCTTTGCGCCGCAATGGGCGCGCTGCACGCAATGCAGCCATGCGTGGTGCATAGGGACATCAAGCCCGAAAACATTATAATTTCAAACGGGGGCGTATTGAAGCTTATCGATCTTGGCGCGGCAAGGCTGTTTAAGGACGGCAAACCATGCGACACGGAGCAGATTGGCACGCGCGGCTATGCGGCGCCCGAGCAATACGGCTTTAACCAAAGCGACGCGCGCACGGATATATACGCCGCGGGCACGGTGCTGCACGTTTTGATGGCGCGCTTTGGCGAGGGGGCTAAGGCATATAACGCCGTTGCCGCCCGCTGCACGCAGCTTGAGCCGCAGAACAGATACCAGAGCGCAAAGGCCATGAAAACGGCGCTGCGCATGGCAAAATATAAAAAGCATATACAAATAGGCGCATGGGCGCTGGGCATTGCCGCGGCGGCGGGCTGCGTTACACTTGCCTGCACGCTTTTTGCAAGCGCCGATGCAAGCGCGAACGCGGATGTACCCGCTTCCGCCGAACCCACCCCCGTGCAGGAGGCGAACGCCGAAGCATCGCCGGAGGCAACGATAGACGTGACAGACCTTACGGCTGTTCCGTATCCTACTGTTACGCCCAAGGTGGTCGCCAAGGCCGTATCGGACGGATTGCTCAACATGCACTTTGACCCCGATGCTCAGAAGGCGGACGTTATAACCACCCGCTCAGAGGCGGAGTTTTACGAAGCATATAGCCGCGCAAGCAACGATCCGCATACCGTATATACAATAGAGCTTACCGAGGATATGACGCTTGAGCGCGACCTTATAGTCTGGCCGAATATCGAAATAAAGATATCTCTCTTAACAACGCTTACCGTGCCAAATGGCATAAGTCTTAATAATTACGGCCAGATAAACATAGGAACAGGCTCCACAGTGCGCATAGATGACGGCGCAACGCTGAACCTTGGCAGGAGTACCATAAGCGATGGCGGAAAAACAAGGTTCGAGAAGATATATTTAAGCGGAACGCTTAGTATTGGTAAGAATACTGAAATACGCCTTGAACGCGGCGAAGAATTCGGCAACGGGCCTGTGCTGGAAATATTGTGCGACGGCATAAGCCGCCGCGGCAGGGTGGAGTTTGATGATCTTGCAAGTGTTGAATTTGACGATATAGATGTGCGCTATATTTACCTTATAATATACGATAATGTAATCAATGAAAATATTACCGACTACATAGAAAACAATGTTTTTCCGATAAAACAGATGGATAAAATAAAAGCAAGGCGGATAACCATGGCGGATTTCAGAAGTGTGAATCAAATCGAGGACGTCCAATATATATGCGACTATCTTGACTACGCACAGAATGGCATAGTTGATTTGACAAACCTGACAATAGGCGATGGTGATGCTGTAAAGTTTGACACCAAAGGTTATGTGAACGTGGAGATATTTGAAAACGTGAATATAGAAGCCGGCGGTTCGCTGGAAATGGGGGCGAACACAACGCTATGCCTTGTTCAGGACAGCACGCTTACCGTCAAAAAAGGCGGCAAGCTATGGATAAACGGCATGGGAGTATATCCAAGCGAGAACACAAGCATAGTTGTGGAGGAAGGCGCGGAGTTTTTCATGAACGATTCTTACCAGAGCGATACGGTAAACATAATATATAAATAAAGCAAATAATAAAGCATTAAAAAACATACCTGACGGGCATCCCCCCGTCAGCTTTTTATTTTCGGACGGCGGGAATATCGCCCTTAGGATATGCATAATGTAATAATATCCGCATATTGCCTCCATTCTGCACACTTCGCCAAAAAACACGGCGGAGATTCTACAAAAATAAGGCCGCCGTTACGCTAATATAAATGCAGTAATTGTTTTATGCAGGGAGGGACAAGCCATGGAAGCGAACGGAATAAGGGCGATGGCCGTGCGTATGCTGTCCGCGCGGGACGAAGGCGACTGGGCAAGGAGGGGGATAGAAGCAAGCTGCGCCTTTATAATGGCGGCTGCGGGCAGGTACGGCTGCTCCCCGTTCGCTGCGGCGGCATGCGCGGCAATGTGGCTTGGGTCGGATACGCCGGGGTACGCCATGGCTGCGGCAATACTGGGCGCGGCGTATGCAAAAAGCACAATGAGCGTTTTTGCCTGCATAATGCTTGCGGGCGCGGCGATGGTGTTCGGCGTGCTTAAAGAGGCGCGCGGGGAGGAAACGCCCGTTTGCGTGCGGATAATAGCGCCGCTTATCGCGCAGGCGGTGCCGCTTTGCGTTGTGTATGCAAATAACCGCTATGCATTCATATTGGGCATTGGCGCGCTGCTTTTGACGGTGCCGCTCTCGGCGGTGCTGTGCCGCGCGTGGGGCGCGCTGTGGGCATATATTCGGGGCAAGCGGCTCAGGCGGGCGGAAACGGCGGCGGTAATAATGCTTGGCGCGGTGGTTGGCATATGCGCGGCGCTCGGCGGGGCGGTTGCGGCGGTAATACCGCTGCTCACGGCGCTTATGTGCGCGTTCGGCCTTTGCCGCGCGGGCAGGTTCGCAACAAGGGAACTGAGCATGACGCGGCTGAAGCTGCGCGATGCGGCGGCGGTTGCGCGGGAGCTGGCGGCATATTCGCCGCATAGCGCATATATGGGCGGCATAGGCAATGCCATGGAGCGCATCAGTATGCCGAGCGGCGGGCGCAGAGCGTATCTAAGCGCGCAGGCGGGCTGCGCCGCGGCGGCAATGGCAAAAAGCCCCTCAAACGGCGATGCAATGGCCATACGCCGCGTTGGGCACGAGCTGCTGCTTATATTGAGCGACGGCATGGGCTCCGGCGTTGCCGCGCACAGGGAAAGTCAATGCGCCGTGGCGATGTACGGCGAGCTTATATCAATAGGCTTTGGCGAGGAGGACGCTGTGCGTAGCATAAATGAACTGCTGTATTCAAAAAACACGGACGAGCTTTATGCAACGCTGGACGCGATAAGAATAGACCTTTCAACGGGGGAAGCGACAATATTGAAGCAGAGCGCTCCGCCCGCGTTCCTTATCCGTAACGGGCGCATACGCCCGCTTTATGCGGAAGCGCCGCCGCTGGGCATACTTAAGGAAGCAAGCGTTGGCATAAGGAAAACGCGGCTCAGCGCGGGGGATACGCTGGTGCTTATGACGGACGGGCTGAGCGATGCGCTCGGCAGCGGGCTTTATGCCGCCATGCAGGACGCCGTGCTGCACGCGGACACGCCGGAGAGCGCGGCGCGCACCCTTATTGCGCGGGCGGGCGGGGTGAGCGCGCGGGATGACATGAGCGCAATAGTGGCGCGGTTTTCCTCCTGTCACAAAAATGCCCAGTTTTGATACTTTAACACTTGGCCGTTAGATGGTATACTTAGTTATGAAATAATGATGACATGGGGGATATACACCAATGGCCGGCATATGCATATTTGCGGCGTCCTCGCCCAATATTGACGATAAATATATAGCTGCGGCGGAAAGCTTCGGCCGCTGCCTTGCGGAGCATGGGTTCGATCTTATATTCGGCGGCGGGCGCACGGGGCTTATGGGCGCATGCGCGCGCGGGGTGTATTCAAAGGGCGGCAGGACGGTTGGCGTTATACCCGAAAAGCTGAACCAGCCGGGCATACCGTTTGAACATTGCAGCGAATTGATAGTCACAAAGGATATGCATGAGCGCAAGGCCACCATGGAGCGGCTGAGCAGCGGCTTTGTAACGCTGCCGGGCGGCGTAGGCACGCTTGAGGAACTGATGGAGGTGCTTACGCTCAATCAGCTTGGCTATATTGACGCGCCGGTCGTAATATTCAATCAGGGCGGGTTTTACGATAATCTGCTGGCCCAGTTTGATGCGCTTGCCAAGGCGGGCTTTATGCACACGGAGTGCCTGAAGCTGTTCAGCGTGGCTGCCACGCCGGAAGAGGCAATAGAAAAACTGATAGGGTTCAGGAAGGCAAAACTGCCGGATAAGATAAAGGAAGCGGTGAAGGGACATGAAGCACACAGCGCAGGATAATGCCGCGAACAAGGTAATAATGGTATGCGTAACGGGGCAAAGGAGCTGCGATCAGCTAATCGCCCGCGGGCTTGAGCGCGCGGGGCAGGGCAGCAGCGTGCACGTTGTGCATTGCGTGGAGACGGGCAGGAATTTTTTGAACACGCCGTTTGAATCGGACGCGATAGAGTATCTTTTTACCGCGGCGCAATTGGCGGGCGCGGAGCTTTCGCTAATCCGCAGCGAGGATGTTGAGGACGCGCTGGTGGACTTTGCAAAGGATAAGGATGCGAACATAATCGTGCTGGGCGCGGCGGGCCGCCCGAGCGGTAAGGAGCCGCTTGTGATGCGGCTGCAAAGGCGGCTGCCCGAGGTTGAATTCGATGTTGTTGCGGCGCGAGGATAATGAATGAAAAAACAGCCCAATAAGACCAAGAGCGATGCTAAGCCCAAGGCGGAGCCGCGGGAGAACACGCGGGAAAACCGGGAAACGGAAAAGCAAAGCACGGATAAGCTTGCAATAATCTGGCGCAGCGCACGGCGGCCCATATCGGTCGTCGCGTTCGGCATACTGCTTTATGAGCTGCTGGAGCATTTTCCGGCGGTAATGAAGTCCGTAAAGGGCTTCTTTGCGCTGCTTACGCCCGTATTCATCGCCATTGCGATAGCGTTTTTGGCAAACATGCCCATGCGCTTCCTTGAAAACAGGGTGTTCAAAAAATGGGATAAAAAGAAACTCGGCTTAAAGCGCGGCCTTTGCCTTACGCTTGCAATGCTGTTTGTTTTTGCGGTGATAGCGGCGGTGCTGCTGCTGATTATCCCCAAGGCGGCGGAGAGCATAACGACGCTTGCCGCCGGGTTCGATGGCTATATTGCGGGGCTCACGTCCTGGGCCGCCTCCGTATGGGACAGGATAGACCTTGCGGCCGAGGCGGAGGAGATAATACGCGACTTTGGGCAGGATATATTGACGCATATGAAAAACTACGTCAGCACAGCGGCGGAGGGAATACTGCGCTTCACGTTCAGCGTTGTGTCCTTCGCGGTGGATCTGCTGCTGGCGGTGGTTATAAGCGTATACGCGCTGTATAACAAGGAAAAGCTGATGTTCCAGTTCAAAAAGCTTATCGTGGCCGTTTTTAGCGACAAGACAGCCACGAATATGCTCGATATATGCTCCCGCGCGAACAAAACGCTGAACCAATATTTTTACGGCATGATAATAGAGTGTACCATTCTCGGCGTTATGACGTTCATAGCCATGCGGCTGTTCTCCATGCCCTATGCGCTGCTGATAAGCGTTATTGTGGGCATAACGCAGATGGTGCCGATAATCGGGCCGTGGTGCTCCGGCGCGGTGGGTGCGCTGATAATACTTGTGACCGATCCGCCGATGACGGTATGGTTCATAATAGCGCTGCTTGTTGTGCAGCAGCTGGAGGCCAATTTGGTGTACCCGCGCGTGGTCGGCGGGGCTGTGGGCCTTTCGGGAATATGGGTGATGATAGCGGTAATACTCGGCGGCGGGCTTTTCGGCATAGCGGGGGTAATACTGTGCGTGCCGGTGATGGCGGTGCTGTATACGCTCATATCCGAATGGGTGAACCGCCGCGTGGAGCAGAAGCGCTATGCGCTCGGCATGCGGGATAAACCGCCCACGGAAGAAGAAATACGCTCCATGACGGACTGATTCAACAAAAATATTAAGTTTGCCAAAAATATTTTGAGCAAAACGCGCATAAGGGTTTACAATCCGGCGCAAAAGCAATAAAATTGGGATAGGAAATTCCCTAAAATACTATAAAAGCGGAGAGTGACCATGATAGACCTTACCATGCACGAAGAACGGCTGCAACACGCCATAGACCGCGCCAAGGAACGCAACATACTTATACCCACCTTTGCGCAGATGCAGAACCCGGCCCTCATACCGGAAAACGTTAAAAAGGCGCTTAAAAGCGTCGGCCTGTGGGACGTTAACCCGCTGAACCTTTTCAGGATAAGCTGGCATAATGAACCCACCATGCAGGGCGGCGGTTTCGGCGGGGTGAACTTTATCGAGCTTCCCTCCGCGCTTACCGGCGTAGACGCGCGCATAATAGTAATGTGCGGCAAGTGGTTCCCCACCGGCTGCCATAAGGTCGGCGCAAGCTTCGGCTGCCTTGCACCGCGCCTTGTTACCGGCCAGTTCGATCCAACGTATAACAAGGCCGTTTGGCCCTCCACGGGCAACTATTGCCGCGGCGGCGCATATAATTCAAAGCTGCTCGGCTGCGATTCAATAGCCATACTCCCCGCGGAAATGAGCCGCGAACGCTTTGAATGGCTGTCTCGGATCGCCGGCGAAGTTATTGCCACGCCCGGCTGCGAATCCAACGTTAAGGAAATATTCGACAAGACCTGGGAGCTCAGGCGCACAAGGGAGGACGTTATAATATTCAACCAGTTCGAGGAAATGGGCAACGTGCTGTGGCACTATCAGGTGACCGGCCATGCCATAGCCGAGGCTTACGAAAGCATAAAGACCCCCACCAGCCGCTTCGCGGGCGCGTGCTTCACGTCCGGCTCCGCGGGCACAATGAGCGCGGGCGATTATCTTAAGGAGCAGTATCCGTACTCCAAGCTTGCCGTGGGAGAGGCGCTGCAGTGCCCCACGCTGCTTGAAAACGGCTTCGGCGGGCACCGCATAGAGGGCATTGGCGATAAGCATGTGCCCTGGGTGCATAACGTGCGCAATACCGACATGGTAATAGATATAGACGACGAGGACAGCCAGAACCTGCTCAGGCTCTTCAACAGCGAAGAAGGACATAAGTACCTCAGGGAAGTAGCAGGCGTGCCCGAAGCGACCATAGAGCAGCTTTCCCTGCTGGGCATAAGCGGCATAGCCAACGTGCTCTGCTGCATAAAGTTCGCCAAGTACTATGAGCTTACCGGCGACGATGTTGTGGCCACCGTTGCGACGGACAGCGCCGTTATGTACGAAAGCCGCGTGAAGGAGCTGAACGAGCAGCAGGGCAACTATTCTCTGCTCACCGCCGCGCGCGATTTCAGCGAGCATCTGCATGGTATCCGCACGGATAACATGGCGGAGCTGACATATGCCGACCGCAAGCGCGTACACAACCTGAAGTACTATACTTGGGTAGAGCAGCAGGGCAAGACCGTTGAGGAGCTCAACGCGCAGTGGTATGACCATGATTACTGGACCGGCATACACGAACAGGCCAAGGATCTGGATAAGCTTATAATCGAATTCAACGCCCGCACCGGCGTGGCGGAGAAGATATAAGCCCGCAAACACAATAAGCAAAAGCAACGGGGACGCAGCAGCGTCCCCTTTTGCGTACAAAAAGAGCGGCTTTGGAGCCGCCCTTATGTATTCAGGTTTTATTCGGCGTCGCGCTGAGCCATGTAGGCGATAAGATCGAGCACCTTGCAGCTGTAGCCCCATTCGTTGTCGTACCAGGCGATCAGCTTAACGAAAGTATCGTCCAGCATTATGCCGGCGTTTTCATCGAATATGCAGGTGTGGCTTTCGCCGCGCATGTCGCTGGAAACAACCTCGTCGCGGGTGAAGGTGACTATGCCCTTCATGGTGGTGCGGCTGGCTTCCTCAACGGCGTCGCATATTTCCTTATAAGTTGTGGGGCGGCTGAGGCGCGCGGTAAGGTCAACAACGCTCACGTCGTTGGTAGGCACGCGGAAGCTCATGCCGGTAAGCTTGCCCTTAAGGCTGGGCATGACCAGCGCGCAGGCCTTTGCGGCGCCGGTGGTGGAGGGGATGATGTTATTGAAAACGCTCCTGCCGGTGCGCCAGTCGCGGCCGGCGCGGGCGTCTACGGGCTTCTGCTTGGATGTGGCGGAGTGTATGGTGGACATAAGGCCCTGCTCTATGCCGAAGTTATCGTGAACAATCTTGGTAAGGGGGGCTATGCAGTTGGTGGTGCAGCTGGCGTTGGAAACAACGTTGAACCTGGGGTCGTATTCCCAATGATTAACGCCCATAACATAGGTTGGGGTCTCCTTATCCTTTGCGGGGGCGCTGAGCACAACCTTCTTTGCGCCGTGGGCAAGGTGGCCGGAGGCAAGCTCGGTGGTGTTGAACGCGCCGGTGGATTCAACTATGTATTCCGCGCCGCAGCTGTCCCAGGGTATTTCCTTAACATCGTTGCTGCTGAAAACGGCTATCTCGCGGCCGTTTATGCTTATACCGTTTTCGGTTTGCTCCACGGTGCCGGGGAAACGGCCGAATACGGAATCGTATTTCATAAGATAAACCATATATTCGGGTTCAGCCTTGCGAAGGTTGATGCCGCAAATTTCGAATTCCTCCGGCCTTTCTGCCGCGATGCGCAGTACGGTCCTGCCGATCCTGCCGAAACCATTGATGCCAAGCTTGATAGCCATTACCGCGATATCCTCCGATATAAATAATTATTTTCCGGGGCTAAATTATTTCCCCAGAGCGATTATAACATAAATGCAGATTATGTCAATATAATCGAGACTTATAAAAAACGACATGCTTTTGCTCGTTTTTGCAATTACATAAAAGGCTGGCTTATGATACCATCAGTTGATAAGAGCACACAAGCCCTAAAGGTTTGCTTCGGGACACTCCTGCGTTCTCGTCGCTTGAATTACCTCCAGTAGTACTGCGCTCCTCGGCCTTGGATTGCCCTCAAAGCAATTCCTTTAGGGTCTTTGAGTTTTAGGAGCCAAAGAGTATGGCAGAGCAAGGAGGACGAATGCAGGAATACTGGAGGTCTTTCAAATGAGGACGACACAGCTATGCCGTGCTATTTGGCCCCTAAAACCTTGTGTGTCCTTGTCAACTGATGGTAAAATATAAACCTAAAAATAAATGAATATTGGCCTTGAAAAAACGTGGCGGATCAGTGCCTGCACTCGCTGTCCCATACTATCGCATTGCGGCTGCATGTGAAGGTGTGCGCTCCGCTCTGCGCGAAGCCGAAGCGCCGCACCAATGCAAAGCGTTTTTCTTCGCAGTTTATGCGTATTTCCCGCTGCGGCAGTTCCTGCGCCCTAAAAAGCAGCATCCTCAGTACAAGCTCCGCATAGGGCATTGCATCGTACTGCGGCATTACCGCAATGCGGTCTATAATAAGCGCGTCGCCGTCGGGATACATACGCCCCGCGGCAATGGGCTCGCCCGTTTCCTCGCAAACGTAAACATGGCCGGCATAGGCATCTTTGCCGTCGCTTATGCATTGCGGGCATGCGCCCGCCGCGCGCCTAAGGGCCTCTATTCTGTCAAATCCGTCCCTGCCTATGCTCCAAACCGCCTTGAACATTGTGTACCTCCGCATGAATTATGTACTAATCGTAACCCAAAAGATGAATAATGTAAACAGTATTGCTCAGAATAGATTTATGTTGTACAATTAACCTAAACAATGAAAGGCGGTAGCTAACGATGGAAGAAATGGAAAGGGATTTTGTAACCTTTACCGATGACGACGGTAACGACTTTGAACTGGACGTTATCGATTATTTTGAATACGAAGGCCAGGAGTACGCGGTGCTCATGGATCTGAGCGAGGAATGCGAGCACGGCGAGGATGAGGAGTGCGACTGCGGCCACGACGTATATATCATGAAGATAGTCGTAAACGGCGATATGGAGGAATTCGTTCCCGCCGACGAGGACAAGTTCGATGCGCTTACCGCAATAGTTGAAGAGCGCATGAGCGGCGAATGCTGCTGCGACGATGATTGCGACTGCGAAGGTGAGCACGAGCATGACTGCGGCTGCGGCTGCTGCCATCACGAGTAAGGCATAATTTAGCTGCAAACAAAAAGAGCATCCGTTTCGGGTGCTCTTTTGCCATCGGTGGAGTTTAGCGGCTTTCGGCTTCCTTCATTATGGCTATGCCCGCGCTTGCGCCAAGGCGGTTCGCACCCGCGGCTATCATCTTCATGGCGTCGGCATAGGTGCGTATGCCGCCCGCGGCCTTAACGCCCATGTCCGCGCCAACGGTGCCGCGCATCAGCGCAACGTCAGCTTCCGTCGCCCCTTGGGTGGAAAAGCCCGTGCTGGTCTTTACAAAATCCGCGCCCGCTTCCTTTGCCATAAGGCAGGCCGTCACCTTTTCATCGTCCGTAAGCAGGCAGCATTCTATTATAACCTTCACTATCGCCTTTGGATGCGCCGCGGCTGCCACGGCGGCAATATCCTTGCGCACATAGTCCCAATCCCCGGCCTTTGCCATGCCGATGTTTATCACCATGTCCACCTCCTCCGCGCCCGCTTCAACGGCAAGGCGGGTCTCCGCGACCTTGGCTTCGCTTAAGCATGCGCCCAGCGGGAAGCCCACCACGCAGCATACCTTCGTATCCGTGCCGCTGAGCAGCTTTGCCGCATGGGGAACATAGCAGGAGTTTACGCACACGGACGCGAAACAGTATTCCTTCGCCTCCGCGCAAAGCTTGGCTATCTGTTCGGGCGTGGCGTCCGCCTTTAACAGGGTGTGGTCAATGTATCGGTTCAGTTCCATTTTTTGTTATCTCCCGTAAAAATTTATTTCTTTGAATACGGCGTACCGCAAAGGGGCAGCGCATATCGGTCTATATTATCGCGCGCGTAGTACGCTTCCGCAATGGCGGCGGCGGTGGGTATGGAGGTTATTTCGCCTATGCCTATTGCCCCGCGCGCCTTGTCTATGCCCGGCTTTTCTATTATAAGCGACGTTACACGCGGGCAGTTATCCGCACGGAAAAGCCCAAGCGTGCCGTATTTCACCGTCGGGCGGCAGTTATCCAGCGGGTAATCCTCCGTAAGCGCAAAGCCGCAGCTCATTATCACGCCGCCCTCTATCTGCCCTTCAACGGAAAGGGGATTTACGGCCCTGCCAACGTCGTGCGCGGCGACTATCTCGCTCACGCGGCCGGTTTCCTCATCAAGTATTGCAACCTGCGTTGCGTAGCCATAGGCAACGTGGCTTACGGGGTTGAGCTTATCGCTGCCCAAGGGGTCGGTCTTTGCAAGGTATTCGCCGTAATATTCCCTGCCCTCAAGCTCGCTCAGGCTATGCTCCGCAAGGTCGGCCTTCAGCCCTTGGCAGGCCCTTAACGCCGCTTCCCCCGTTATGAGCGTTTGGCGGGAGCCCGATGTTGTGCCGGAATCGGGCGAGTCGCTGTTTGATCCGCCGTATACCACGGCCTCGCGCGGCAGCTTCAGCTCATCCGTAACGTATTGCATAAGCACGGTGCCCAAGCCCTGGCCTATGCAGCTTGCTCCGGTTTCAATATGCACCCTGCCACGGCGTATTTTAAGCCTTACCCTGCCCGTATCCGGCAGCCCCACGCCCACGCCCGCGTTCTTCATAGCGCAGGCAATGCCCGCGAACCTTGCGCCCTCGTAAGCAGCCTTCACGGCCTCAAGCGTTTCAACAAGGCCGGTGGAGGCATCCGCAATTTGGCCGTTCGGCAGCACCTGCCCCGGGCGGATGGCGTTTATGTAGCGTATCCGCCACGGGCTTATGCCTATTTTGTGCGCCATGCGGTTGAGCATGGATTCCATTGCAAAGCAGGTCTGCGTAACGCCGAAGCCGCGGAACGCCCCCGCGGGGGGATTGTTTGTATAATACGCATAGCCGTCTATTTCAAAATTCTGATAGTTGTACGGCCCCGCCGCATGGGTGCAGGCGCGCTCCAGCACCGGCCCGCCAAGGCTGGCATACGCGCCCGTGTCCGCTATAACGGTTGCCTTAACGCCCTGAATAATGCCGTTTTCGTCGCAGCCCAGCGTGAACTCCATATCCATCGGGTGGCGCTTTGGGTGAACGAGTATGCTTTCCGCGCGGGTAAGCTTAACCTTTACGGGGCGGCCTGTAAGGTACGCGGCAAGCGCGGCATGGTGCTGAACGCTAACGTCCTCCTTGCCGCCGAAGCCGCCGCCGACAAGCTTGTTTTCAACATATACCTTATCCGTGGGCAGGCCCAGCATGGGCGCGGTTTCGTGCTGAGTATCATATACGCTTTGGTCGGAAGAATATATCTTCACGCCCCCGTTCCACGGCAATGCCACGGCGCACTCCGGTTCAAGGAAGGCGTGCTCCGTAAAGGGCGTTGTGTATTTGCCGTGCAGTATGTGCTTGCTCTTGGCTATCGCGCCCGCCGCGTCACCGCGGGAAACATGCTTATGCGCAAGCAGATTGCCGCCCTCGTGCAGCATTGGCGCATCCTCGGCCATTGCCTCGTATGCATTGCGTATGGGCGTAAGCTCCTCGTAATCGACGCTTATAAGCGCCTTTGCGGCCTCCACAGCCTCCGCCGTTTCGCCTACCACCAATGCAACCGCATCGCCCAAATACCGCGTGCAGTCGCCCTCGGCTATCATTGTGTCCCAGTCCTTTTTTAGGTGGCCCACCTTGTTCTGCCCGGGTATGTCCTTTGCGGTGAAAACGGCGATTATGCCATCGGCCGCTTTCGCCTTTTCGGTATCTATTTTCAGTATGCGCGCGCGGGGGTATTTGGCGCGCAGTGCGCTTGCGTATGCCATGCCGTCAATATACATATCGTCCGTATATTCGCCGTACCCAAGCACCTTTTCGCGCACGTCAAGGCGGGGTACGCGGCTGCCCACGGTCCACGCCTCATCCTCCGTGGGTATTGCGCCCTCCCGCATAAGCCTTGCCGCAAGCTTAACCGCGTCCACTATTTTAACATAGCCCGTGCAGCGGCAAATGTTGCCCTTCAGCGCCCGGCGTATTTCGTCCTCGCTCGGGTCGCTCTCCTTATCAAGCAGCGCCTTCGCCGCCATTACCATGCCCGGCGTGCAGAAGCCGCATTGCACCGCGCCCGCATGGCCGAAGGCGTATACATACGCTTCCTTTTCAAATGCGCTCAGCCCTTCGGTGGTTATTATATGCTTGCCGTCCAGCCTGTCCGTGCGCTGCACGCAGGCCTTCATTGCGCGGCCGTCTATTATAACGGTGCATGTGCCGCACGCGCCCTCGCTGCACCCATCCTTTACGGAGGTCAGCCGCAGTTCATCCCTGAGATAGCGAAGCAGGGACATACTGCCTTCGCACTTTACAATATTTCCGTTTACATAGAAGCTGCTCATGCTCCGCTCCTTCCGCTTTTGTATTGCTTGATCACAGCATGTAGCCGTAATCGCTTATAACGGTGAGTATTATTGCCTCAATGTCCCGATCAAGCTGATTGGGCTTTGTCAGGCAAACCTCGCTCACCCCGCCGTTCAGCCTAAGCTTTACGGTTTTGCTGTCCCTGTCAATTAGCAGGAAGCCGTTATTTTCGCTGTCCGTAAAGCTTGCTTCGTCCGCGAATACGGTAAGCTTATCCTTATACGGGCGGCCGGAATACGGGCAGAACACCGCGCAGTTGCCGCATTCGTTGCAAAGCGCGTCTATATGCACTATTTGCCGCTGCGCCTTTCCCTTTACCTTTATGGCGGCGTTTGCGCGGTTGGGGCAGGAGGATACGCAGTTTTCGCATACCGTGGAGCAGCCAAGGCAGCGCTTCGCTTCCGCCTCGCCGCACTGGCGTTCCGTAAGCCTGTGCTTGCGGGCAAGGGTCTCCCTGTAATCCCGCGCGGCGGCGGGGTTGATCATGTAGCCCTTGTTGAAGCCTATCACCGCATCCGCAAAGCGCCTTGCATCCGCAATGGCTTCAACCACCGTTGCCGGCCCGCGAAGCGCGTCGCCTGCGGCATATACTCCCGCGCCACAGTCAAACGGAACGCGCCCGTTTTCGTTAGGTTCGGCGCCGTATGCACGCAGCGCTTCCGCGTCCGGCTTTTCGCCCACGGCGGCTATTACGGTATCCGCGGGGATGGTCACGGTCTCATCCGTTTCCGTTACGCTGCGCCTGCCGCTTTCGTCAAGTTCACCAAGTTTCATCTTTTTGCAGACGAGCATGCCGTCCTTCTGTTCAACGGGGGCAAGGAGCTCGGCAAATTCAACCCCGTCCTCCATGGCGAGTGCAAGCTCCTCCTCATCTGCGGGCATATATTTCTTTGTACGGCGGTAAACTATGCTCACCTTTTCAACGCCTATGCGCTTTGCCGCGCGGGCTGCGTCCATTGCCGTGTTGCCGCCGCCTATAACCGCGACCGCGCTGCCCAAGGCAAGCGTTTCGGGCGCGTTCTTAGCACTGTATAGGAAGTCTATAACGTTCATAACGTTGCCCTGTATGCTGAGCGCGCCGTGCTTTTGTGCGCCCATTGCAAGCAGAATATACTCGTAGCCCTCCGCCTTCAGTTCATAAAGGCTCGGCGCTTCCCTGCCGCATATGAACTCCGCGCCCATGCGCTTGGCAAGGGCTACGTCCTTTGCTATTGCGTCGCTTGATATCCTGAATTCGGGTATAACGTTTTTAACTATGCCGCCCGGCTCGTTTTCCTTTTCAAACACGGTAACGGGATAACCTTCGCGGGCAATGAAGTACGCCGCGGCTATGCCCGCGGGGCCTGCGCCTATTATGGCGGTTTTCTTGGCCTCCTGCGCGGGGGCGGGGGCAAGGCGGGCCATTATGGCGTCGTAGCCTTCTTGTGCGGCTATCAGCTTAAGATTGCGGATATACACGCTGTCCTCATAAAAATTGCGCGTGCATTTATCCATGCACCTGTGGGCGCATATTGTGCCGGTTATGAACGGCAGTGGGTTCTTTTCAAGTATCAGCTCAAGCGCTTCGGGGTACATTTGCTTTTCGACCAGCTCTATATACTCGCTCACGTCCTGGTGTATCGGGCAGCCGCCCATGCAGGGCGCTGTGAAGCAATCCGCAATGGGCAGGGGAAGGCCGTTCTTTCTGTCCGGCAGGGGCTTTACGGGCTTTTTGTAATGCGCGTCGGTTTCCGCATCCGCGCTAAGCTTAGCGACCTTTGCCGCGTTTACGCCCGCATAGGGGCGCTTTGATACGCCGTCGAACAGCTCGCCAAGCTGCTTGAAGCGGGAATATCCGCCCGGCTTCAATATTGTGGTTGCAACGGTTATGGGCCATATGCCGGCCTCGTACAGCGGCACAATATTGAAATAATCCGCCCCGCCGGAGAAGGAGAGCCTTAGCCTGCCTTCAAATTCGCGGCTGAAGCGCGCCGCCATCTCTATCGTAAGCGGATAGAGCGCACGGCCGGACATATACATTTCCTCGCTTGGCAGCTCGTTCGCCTTTACGTCCACGGGGAACGTGTTTGAAAGCTTAAGGCCGAATTCAACGCCGTTATCCCCGGCAAGCTGCATTAGCCTGCGGAACATAGGCACGGCGTCCGCATACTGAAGATCCTCGTTAAAATGATGCTCGTCAAAGGCAATGTAATCATAGCCAAGCTTATTGAGCCTTTCCCGCGCAAAATCGTAGCCCAGTATTGTTGGGTTGCACTTTACGAAGGTGTTCAACCCCTTTTCGCGGATAAGATAGCTTGCTATGGCCTCTATCTCATCCGGCGGGCAGCCGTGCAGCGTGGATACGGTAACGCCGGTTGCTATGCGCGGCGATATGGCGGCGAAGTATTCGCCCATCTCGGGGAAGCGGCGGTTCAGCTCCGCCATGCATTCGGCCCATATGGGGGTGGGGGAAGCGTCCTTCATGCCCTCTATAAAGGCGTCTATCTTTTCGGTCTTAATGCCCGCAAGGTCGTAGCCCACGCTCATGTTGAACTGAAAGCCTTCCGGGTCGCCAAGGTCGTAAAGCTTTGCAATAAGCTTTATTGCAAGGTATGCCTTAACGTATTCCTCAAACGCCTGCGGCACGGTAAGCTCCGTGCTCCACTCGCAGTTGTAGCCTTCGTCGTTAGCCAGTATGCAGGGGCGGCTGATGCAGGCGGCAAGCTCCTCCCCATCCATCTTCTGCACGGTTTTCAGTTCAAAGAACCGCGCGCCGGCGTAGTAGCCCGCAATTATATTTTCCGCAAGCTGCGTATTGGGGCCTGCGGCGGGGCCGAAGGGGGCCTCCAGCTTTTCGCCGAAGAGCATAAGCGCGCCCGCGTCCTTCTTAACATAGGGCGAGCTTACGCCGAAAACCGCCCCGCTTGCTTCCTTTTCGCAAAGCATCCATTCTATAAGCGCCTTAAAGGGCAATGGGTTCATTCTTTCGCTCATTTTATGTTCCTCCCGTTGTTGTGTCAGCCGTTGAGCCGCTGCCAAAGCTTAGTTGAAACTTCAAGCGTTTTGGCGTTTTCGGCTTCCTCGTCGGCAATAAGCAGCTTCCTGTCTTTCATAAGCAGTCTGCCTGCGCACATTGTGGTTTCGCACTGCCTGCCGGCCATGCCGAAAAGCATATGCCCATCTATATTCTCTGCCGAGAAGGGGGTGAAGGGCTTGTAATCCATCACTATAACGTCCGCGCTTGCGCCCGCCTTTATTACGCCCAGCTCATGGGGGAAATACTTGGCGGCAATCTTAGCGTTGTTTGCGAAAAGCATTGTTGTAACTTCGTTCCAGCCAACGTTTGGCATGGCGGCGTTGTGCCGCTGTATGGTCAGGGCGGCTTTAAGGCTTTCCAGCATATCGAACGTGTATGCATCGGTGCCGAGTCCTACCAATATGCCCTTTTCAAACAGCTTCAGCACAGGCGAGCAGCCCACGGCATTGCCCATGTTCGATTCGGGGTTGTTCACAACCATTGTGCCGGTTTCGCGAATTATGTCCATTTCCGCGGGGCTTATGTGTATGCAGTGCCCAAGCAGCGTCTTTTCGCCCAAAATGCCGTTGTACATTAGGCGGTTCACGCTGCGGCAGCCGTAGTTCTTCATTGAATCGTAAACGTCGTTCATGCCCTCGCAAACGTGGATATGGAAGCCTGTGCGCCCGCCGTTTGCCTTAACGCATTTTTCAAACGTTTTATCGCCTATCGTGAAAAGCGCATGGCCGCCGAACATGGCCTTCAGCATGGGGTCGTTTTCGCGCTCGCAGTGATCTATAAAGCTCTTGTTCTCCTCAATGGATTCATCGCACTTCTTTTCGCCGTCGCGCTCGCTCACCTCATAGCACAGGCACGCGCGTATGCCAAGCGCCTTTGCCGCGTCGGCTATTGCAAAAAGGCTGCCCTCTATTTGGCAAAAGCTTGCATGATGATCGAATATCGTGGTGCAGCCGGTCTTTATGCAGTCTATTATGGTTGTGTATGCGCTGCGGCGCGTATCCTCAAGGGTAAGGCTGCGGTCTATTTTCCACCACATGCCGTCCAGCACCTCGTAAAAATTGGTGGGGTTATAGCCCGCTATGCTGAGACCCCGCGCAAGGGCGGAATATATGTGCGTATGCGCGTTTATGAACGCGGGCATTATAACGCCGCCCTTCGCGTCCACAAATTCCGCATCCGGGTATTTCAGGCGCATCTCTGCCGTTGTACCTGTTTCCTTTATAAGCTCGTTTTCGGTAACTACCGCGCCGTTTTCATAGTATGGCTCGGCCGCGTTTCGGGTTATCAATCTGCCGTTTCCTATGATTATCATGCCAAAAAGCCTCCTTAAAAAGATGGTATATGGTTTTAATATTAAAAAAACGCTCGGCTGACAAGGCGTAAGCCCTGTTTTCTGCCCGCGCGCAAAGCACTCCCTTACAGCATTCCGTATGATGATTTTTCTTACGTTATTATAATATCATCCATGCGGCGCGATGACAAGAACAAAAGAAACAAAATTCTTTTAGATAAACTAAATTTTATTTTGATATCGCCTTTGCAACGGAGTTATTGTATGATAAACTAATATATGCATACGCAGATATACTTGAACGGAGGCGATATGTAACAATGGACGATAAAACGCTTGATTTTGTAAAACGGCTGGCGAAGGCCATGGCGGCCCAGTTCGGCGGAAACTGTGAAGTGGTGGTGCACGATCTTAACACGGGCGATCCGGAGCGCACCATTGCCGCGATAGAAAACGGCCATGTGTCCCGCCGCCGCGTTGGCGACGGAAGCTCCCCGGTGGTGCTGGAAGCGCTCAAGCACAAGGGCGAGCATATGGAGGACGAGCTTGGCTACCATACCAAGACGGGCGACGGCAGAACGCTAAGATCGAGCACGGTATATATAAACGACGAAAACGGCGTGCCGGAGGGCATATTCTCGATAAATTATGATATGACGCCGTTCATGATGGCGCGCAGCGCCGTGGATTCCTTCATTGCGGACGATAAGGACGAGCGGGAGGCTCCGCAGATACCCACAAGCGTGAACGAGCTGCTGGACGAGCTTATTGAAAAATCCGTGCGGCTGGTGGGCAAGCCGGTTGCAATGATGAACAAGGAAGACAAGGTCCGCGCGATACGCTACCTTAACGACGCCGGCGCAATGCTCATCACCAAGAGCGGGGATAGGATAAGCAGCTACTTTGGTATAAGCAAATATACGCTGTATTCATATTTGGACAGCGGCAGCAAGGAATAATACCCTCTCACAGAGGGGCGCGAGAATATAAAAACGGAAAGGATGGACGAAGGAATGGATGCTTGCGCTGTAAAGAAGGCCGCGCAGGGCTACGAAAAAGAGATGACCCGCTTTTTGAGGGACCTTATAAGGATACCCGGCGAAAGCTCGGGCGAGGAAGGCGTTATCCACAGGATAGCCGAGGAGATGAAGGCGGTTGGCTTTGACAAGGTTGAAATAGACAGCCTTGGCAACGTGCTGGGCTACATGGGCGAAGGCGAAAGGCTCATAGCCTACGATGCGCATATAGACACGGTTGGCCTGGGCGAAATGAGCAACTGGAAATTCGACCCGTATGAAGGCTATGAAACCGAAACCGAAATAGGCGGACGCGGCGCGAGCGACCAGCTTGGCGGCATAGTAAGCTCCGTTTACGGCGCAAAGATAATGAAGGAGCTTGGCCTTATACCCCAAGGCACAAGAATACTTGTTACCGGCACCGTGCAGGAGGAGGACTGCGACGGCATGTGCTGGCAGTATATACACAATATTGACGGCATAACCCCCGAATTTGTTGTTATAACCGAGCCTACGGACGGCGGCGTTTACCGCGGCCACAGGGGCAGGATGGAGATACGCGTGGACGTGCTGGGCGTAAGCTGCCACGGCAGCGCGCCGGAGCGCGGGGACAACGCCATTTATAAGATGGCGGATATATTGAAGGAGGTTGAGCAGCTTAACGAAAACGGCTGCACCGACGAATATGAAATAAAGGGCCTTGTAAAGATGCTGGAGCCGGAGTTCAACCCCGAGCATTACATGGACGCGCGCTTCCTTGGACGCGGCACCATAACCACCAGCCAGATATTCTTCACCTCACCTTCCCGCTGCGCGGTGGCGGACAGCTGCTCCGTATCGCTTGACCGCCGCATGACCGCGGGCGAAACATGGGATAGCTGCATACGCGAAATAGAGGCCCTGCCCGCGTGCAAAAAGCACAATGCAAAGGTGAGTATGTATATGTACAACCGCCCCAGCTGGACGGGAGAGATATACGAAACCGAATGCTATTTCCCCACATGGATAAATAAAGAGACCGCGCCGCACGTGCAGGCCGTGGCCGATGCGCATAAGGCGCTCTACGGCGAAAAGCGCTGCGGCGATGCAACGGCAATGGCAAAGCGGGAAAGGCCGCTGATAGACAAATGGACGTTCTCCACCAACGGCGTGAGCATACAGGGCCGCTACGGCATACCCTGCGTGGGCTTCGGCCCGGGCGCGGAGAGCCAGGCGCACGCCCCCAACGAGATGACATGGAAAGAGGATTTGGTACACTGCGCGGCAATATACGCGCTGGTTCCCGGCCTTTATAAGGGCAAGGGGGACGAGGACGCGACCGAGTTCCGCGCAACCCTTACGGATAACGACATAAAGTAACATTTCATTATAAAGGAGACGAAAATGAGCAACGTAAAGCAGTTTACGGACGTTATAAGCCAGCTTAAGCTTGACAAAATGTACGAGGGCGACTTTTTCCTTACATGGGAAAAGAGCTTTGACGAGATAAAGGGCGTTTTCGCCGTTGCGGACGCGCTTAGGCACCTGAGGGAGAACAACATATCCGCCAGGATATTCGACAGCGGCCTGGGCATAAGCCTTTTCAGGGATAATTCCACCCGCACCCGCTTCTCCTTCGCATCGGCCTGCAACCTGCTTGGCCTTGAGGTACAGGATTTGGACGAGGGCAAGAGCCAGATCGCCCACGGCGAAACCGTGCGCGAAACCGCCAGCATGATATCCTTCATGGCGGACGTTATAGGCATACGCGACGATATGTACATTGGCAAGGGCAACACATACATGCACAACGTTGTGAACGCCGTGACCGAAGGCCACCGCGACGGCGTGCTTGAGCAGAAGCCCACGCTTGTCAATTTGCAGTGCGACATTGACCACCCCACGCAGGTGATGGCGGACACGCTGCACCTTATTCACGAATTCGGCGGGATAGAGAACCTGAAGGGCAAAAAGGTTGCCATGACATGGGCATACAGCCCCAGCTACGGCAAGCCCCTTTCCGTTCCGCAGGGCGTAATAGGCCTTATGAGCCGCTTCGGCATGGAGGTTTCCCTTGCGTATCCGGAAGGATACGAGGTCATGGACGACGTTGTGGAGCTTGCAAGGAGGCAGAGCGCCGAATCCGGCGGCAGCCTGACCGTTTCGCACGACATGAAGGAGGCCTTCCGCGATGCGGACATAGTATATCCCAAAAGCTGGGCGCCGTTTAAGGCCATGGAGGAGCGCACGGAGCTTTACGGCAACGGCGACCTTGAGGGCATAAAGGCCCTTGAAAGGCGGCTGCTTGCCCAGAACGCCAACCATAAGGACTGGGAATGCACCGAGGAGATGATGAAGCTGACCAAGGGCGGCAAGGCGCTGTATCTGCACTGCCTGCCCGCGGACATAACCGGCGTATCCTGCGAGGCGGGCGAGGTTGCCGCCAGCGTGTTCGATCGCTACCGCGACCCGCTTTACAAGCAGGCCAGCTTCAAGCCGTACATTATAGCGGCCATGATATTCCTTGCCAAGGTGAAGGATCCCGCCGCAAAGCTGCTTGAGCTTGAGGCCCGCGGTACGCTAAGGCACAACGGATAAGGCAAAATATTGAAGGATATGGGGGGACGCTGCGGCGTTCCCCTGGTTTTTGTATATCGTCAACCCCTCAGTCAATCCGCCTCACGGCGTATTGCCAACCAAAGAACCCGTTAGCTATTTCCAAACGCTTTTTATCCGCATTCATACCCAAAACTGATGAAAAAAGTGCTATAATGCTTGAGCAGAGCGAAAATATGAATTTGGCGGAGAGATCTTTATGAAACCATTTGAAAACATTATCCCAAGGGATTTCCAAGGCGGAGTGCTTGTCCTTAAAAACGGTCAGATTGTTTTTGAACATTGCCAAGGTAATGCTGACTGCGGCACAAACACTCCCTTCACATCACATACCACCATTACATTAGCTTCGCTGTCCAAGCAATTTGTCGCAGCAGCAATTTTACTTCAGATAGAGCAGGGGAAGCTTTCTTTGGATGATACAATCGACCTATACTTCCCACAATATCCCCAAGGGAAGAATATTACGATTCGCAATCTGCTGCATCATTCTAGCGGTATTCCCGATTATATCGGTGATAGGATTATTCCTGACGCGATTCGTAAATATGAATCGGAGCACGGAACAGCGCCGGCTGATGTTATCGAGTTCAATAGGTGCATTGTTGCGGAATGCCGTCCCGTTAGTCTTTCGGAATGTTTTGAGCTGATTGGTGAATTGCCCTTGCACTTTGAACCCGGAACAGAGGGAGGATACAGCAATACGAATTATTTTTTGCTTGGTCACATTTTGGAGATGCTAACCGGCAAACCTTTGTCAGCAGCCATGAGCGATGTATTTATGCGCTTCGGCTTAAACCACACCCACATGAACGGACATATAGCGGACGCTTGCGGATATGTAAAGCATAACGATGAGATTTTTTCCTGCGGCAGGCCTGCCATGGAGAGCGGCGATAGCAGCGTTGTTTCTTCGCTGACGGATTTAGGGCTTTGGTGCAGCGCTATACTGAATGCCGATATATTGTCCGCTGACAGTTGGAGGGAATGTCTGAATTTTGACCCGAAGCCCTACGGATGCGGGCTATGGCAGTTTGATAACGGTTGGTTTGGACATGATGGAGGATTGCCGGGCTTGAGGCATTGGCAAAGGTTGAATTTTGAGTATAAAGCGGCAATCATCATCCTCTCTAATACCATTATGGAGGAACCTCCCTTCCTTGCCCAAATGATGGAATATTTCATTAAAACCAAACAAACGGCGGAACGGCTTTAAGTGAGCATACAAAAAAAGCACCTGCCTGCGCAGATGCTCTTTTTTTATCTTCCGTATGCCTTACTTCATCAGCGGTACGAATACCAGCGAAACTATGGTCATCAGCTTTATCAGAATGTTTATGCTGGGGCCGGAGGTATCCTTGAACGGGTCGCCCACGGTGTCGCCCACAACGGCCGCCTTGTGCGCTTCGCTGCCCTTGCCGCCGAAGTTGCCGCCTTCAATATACTTCTTGGCGTTGTCCCATGCGCCGCCGGAGTTGCTCATGAATATTGCCATAAGCACGCCCGTTACCACGCTGCCCGCAAGCAGTCCGCCAAGGGCGGCGGGCCCGAGCAGGAAGCCTACCAGCAGGGGAGCAACGATGGCTATTGCGCCGGGGAGAATCATTTCCTTTAGCGCGGAGGTAGCCGCGATGGATACGCAGGTGCGGTAATCCGGCCTTTCGGTGCCCTTCAGTATGCCGGCGTGCTCCTTAAACTGACGCCTTACCTCGCGAATCATGCTCTCCGCAGCCTTGGATACGCTGCTCATGGTGAGCGCGCTGAACAGGAACGGCAGCATACCGCCCAGCAGCAGGCCGATTATTACGAACGGGTCAAGTATGTCTATCATCTGAAGCTCGGCAGCCTGCGCATAGGATACGAACAGGGCCATTGCCGTAAGCGCCGCGGAGCCGATGGCGAAGCCCTTGCCCATGGCGGCGGTGGTGTTGCCAACGCTGTCAAGGCGGTCGGTAATGTCGCGCACGCTTTCCTCAAGGCCGGCCATTTCGGCTATGCCGCCCGCGTTATCGGCTATCGGGCCGTATGCATCGACCGCAACGGTCATGCCCGCGGTGGAGAGCATGCCTACCGCCGCAAGCGCTATGCCGTAAAGCCCGGCGAACTTATATGCGCCCAGTATGCCAAGGCACACAAGTATTATGGAAACGCAGGTGGAAAGCATGCCGGTGCTGAGGCCGCAAATTATGTTGGTCGCGCTGCCGGTGGTGGACTGCTTGGCAATGCTCTTTACGAAGCGGTATTTATCGGAGGTGTAAACCTCGGTGAAGAAGCCTATCGCAAGGCCCACTATAAGGCCGCAGATTATTGCAAGGCTGGTGTTTACGCTGCCGAAGCATACAAAGCTTAGCGCAACGCTGCCCGCCGCTACCAGTATGGCGGAGGTGTAGCTGCCCATCTTGAGCGCCTTCATCGGGTCCGCATTCTTGCCGCCGCGCACGAAGAACGTGCCCAGGACGGAAGCGATTATGCCAAGTCCGCTCAGCGCAAGGGGATATACCGCGCCGGTGGCGCCGAAGCTGAATACGCCCAACACTATTGCGCTTACTATACTGCCAACATAGCTTTCAAAAAGGTCCGCGCCCATGCCGGCCACGTCGCCCACGTTATCGCCCACGTTGTCGGCAATAACGGCGGGGTTGCGGGGGTCGTCCTCCGGAATGCCCGCTTCAACCTTACCCACAAGGTCCGCGCCTACGTCGGCAGCCTTGGTGTATATGCCGCCGCCCACGCGGGCAAACAGCGCAACGCTCGATGCGCCAAGGGAGAAGCCCGTCAGCACGTCGCTGTTCTTGGTTATAATATAAAGCACGCTTGCGCCGATAAGGCCAAGGCCCACAACGCACATGCCCATTACCGTGCCGCCGGAGAAGGCAACGCGCAGCGCCTCGTTTATGCCGCCGGTACGCGCCGCGTTAGCGGTACGCACGTTCGCGCGGGTGGCGACCTTCATGCCGAAATAACCGGCCAGCACGCTGAACAGCGCGCCCACAAGGAATGCGCCGGCGGTGGTTATGCTGCCAAGGCCAAGCCATATTCCGGCGAAAACTATCGCAATGAATATGAGCAGCAGCTTGTATTCGCTCTTAAGGAATGCGTCCGCGCCTTCGCTTATGGCGCGGGCAATTTCGGCCATGCCGGGCTCGCCCTCGTCATGGCGGGCTATGCCGCGCGCCTTTATAAAAGCGAACAGCAATGCAACCGCCGCCGCCGCAGGCACGGCGTACAGAAGAATGTTCATAGGATCAGGTCCTCCCAAAGAAAATTTATTTCACGCAGGGAATTCTGCATAAAACACGACATAATTAAAACACAAAACGACGGAACGACATTGCGAGCGGACAAAACCAATCATATGGTCGTTCCAACGGCTCGGTTTACACATAATACATAAGGGGCGCTTTTAAGTCAAGGGGTTTTTGGCAAAAATAATTATGTTTGAGGGAAAATTTGTGATTGAATTGACAAGGCAAATTGGGTATAATACTATCAGGCGAGGATGTTGGTTTATTTACAACCCTTTTCGGCGGCTTATTTTTGTTCTGTCGCGGCGGGGGAGGAATGCAATATTCTGCGCCGCTTTTTTGTATATGAAGCATTGAAAGGAGCATCCTGCATGGGCGTGCAAAACGGGCGCGGACTTATAAGCCGTATAGACAAGCGCGCGGCGCTGCTTGCAGCGGCCACGATAGCCATACAATGCGCAACGTATTGGCTGGCGCAGTTTATAATAGAAACGGCGGGCCTTACACTGCATTCGCCCGAAACTTGGCTGGATGCGCATATACCGTTTCTGCCGGTGTTCCTTGTGCCGTATGTGGGCTGCTTTGCGCATTGGGTGATAACGTTTTACATTGTGTACAAAACGAAGGATGGCTTCGCCCGATTATTCACCGCGGCCGTGACGGGCTACGTCATTGCCACTGCAATTTTCCTCATCTGGCCAACCACAATCACCCGCCCCGCGGAGCAGGCGGCGGGCATATGGGGATTCATATACGGAATAATCTGCGCAACGGATGCTCCGCTCAATCTGTTCCCCAGCGTGCATTGCTTCGTTTCGTTTCTGTGCATGATATCTACCGTGAAAAACTCTGGCATACCCCGTTGGTACGCTTGGCTCAGCGCGGTAATGTTCGCGCTTGTGTGCATGGCAACGGTGTTCGTGAAGCAGCATTTTATAATCGATGTTGCGGGCGGAACGGCGCTCGGCGCGCTTTGCTGGGCAGCGGCGGCGAAGGGAAAACCGCGCGAATGTGCCGCGCGTGTGTACGAAGCGTTAAATTTGCATAAGTAAAGGCTTAATCATGCAAAAAAAGAGGGTTTTTGTCCCAAAGAAGTATTGACACGGAGGGGCGAAAACGAATATAATATATTCGTTAATTGAATATCGAAACGATAGAGGCGCGGAAGCTAAGGTAACCATGCGAATGATAAGGGCGGGAGGCTCGATAACGCAGGCGAATGTGACTTCCGCCGAAAGCACGGCTGCTCATCCCGGCGCCATGCTTGGGCGCAGCGGCCAGCGCGCTGCGACTGTCATCTTGTTTATTGGATGAAGAGCTATCGATGCGGCATTTGCCGTGTCGATAGTTTTTGCTTTTCTATGATATCTGAAGATGGCGCGCTATCCGCCCGTATGTGCGGCAGGGTGCGCCCCGAAAACACATAAACGGAACGATATAAAACAGAATAACGATTTTAAGGCTTTACCATAGAAAATTACTATAACAACAGGAGGAACTAACTATGGCTATCAAATCGACTATCAGGCTCAGGATGGGTGCTGAGGATGCACATTACGGCGGAAATCTCGTAGACGGAGCGCACATGCTGCATCTGTTCGGCGACGTTGCGACCGAACTGCTTATCCGTTACGACGGCGACGAGGGCCTGTTCTGCGCGTATGACAAGGTGGAGTTCCTTGCCCCCGTATACGCCGGCGACTATATTGAGGCCGTTGGCGAAATAGAGCGCGTAGGCAACACCAGCCGCACCATGACCTTCGAAGCCCGCAAGGTCATCCGCTCCCGTACAGACATCAGCGCTTCCGCTGCCGAGTTTCTTGAGGAGCCCATCGTTGTATGCCGCGCGCACGGCACCTGCGTCACCCCCAAGGATTGCCAGCGCATAGAGCATAAATAAGCTATAGGCTCGTTTTACAAGGCAAATAATTAAGCGATAATCAGGAAAGGAGATACTGATGGAGAAGCTTATAATCACCGCCGCCATCTGCGGCGCAGAAGTTACCAAGAAGCAGAATCCCAACGTACCTTACACCGTAGAGGAAATGGTGCGCGAGGCTAAGAGCGCCTATAATGCCGGCGCTGCCATAATCCACGTGCACGTGCGCGAGGACGACGGCACCCCCACACAGGACAGGGAGCGCTTCCGCGTGGTTATGGACGCCATCCGCGCCGAGCTGCCCGACGTTATAATGATCCCCTCCACCGGCGGCGCCACCGGCATGAAGCCCGAGGAGCGTTTGCAGCCCACCGAGCTGTTCCCCGAAATGGCAACGCTTGACTGCGGCACCTGCAACTTCGGCGACGAAATATTCGATAACACCATGCCCACCATGCGTGCCTTCGGCAAGCGCATGATCGAAAACGGCATAAAGCCCGAATACGAGTGCTTCGAAATGGGACATCTGGACACCATTCTGACCATGGCCAAGAAGGGCGAAGTCCCCGGCGCACCCATGCAGTTCAACTTCGTGCTGGGCGTACCCGGCTGCACCCCCGCCACCGTGCAGAACCTTGCATGGCTGGTAAACGGCATACCCGCGGGCTCCACCTGGACCGCCACCGGCGTAGGCCGCAACGCTTTCACCCTTGCCGCGCCCGCAATAGTCATGGGCGGCAACGTGCGCGTAGGCTTTGAGGACAATCTGTACCTGAGCCGCGGCGTGCTTGCGAAGAGCAACGGCGAACTGGTGGAGAAGGTAGTCCGCCTGGCCAACGAACTGGGCCGCGGCATCGCTTCCCCCGCAGAGGCCAGGGAGATCCTTTCCCTCAAGCCCCTTAAGTAATTAAACAAGACCCCGTTTGGGGTCAACAATACAAACATTATATATCAGGAGGAAAAACTACAATGGCAATGAAAGGCAACAAGTACGGTATCCATCGCGTAATCGAGCCCCAGGGCGTTCTGACCCAGGCGGCTTACAAAATTGACAACGACATGACTAAGCTCTATTCCAACGAGATTATGTGCGACGTCATCTCCCTGAACATCGACTCCGCTTCCTTCACCCAGATTTCCGAAGCCTGCGGCGGCGACGAGAAGAAGATCGGCGAAATGATCCTTGGCATAGTTGCCGAGCGCGGCAAGCAGCAGAACCCCGTAACCGGTTCCGGCGGCATGTTCATAGGTAAGGTTTGCTACATCGGCGAAGATCTCAAGGACCGCGACCTGAAGGTCGGCGACAAGATCGCTTCCCTGGTCTCCCTGTCCATGACTCCGCTGCGCATAGACAAGATAAAGGCCATACATAAGGACATCGACCGCGTTGATATCGAAGGTAAGGCCATATTGTTCGAGAGCGGCATCTATGCCAAGCTTCCCGATGACATGAGCGAACCCCTCGCCCTGGCAGCCCTCGACGTGGCCGGCGCTCCCGCCCAGGCCCGCAAGCTCCCCAAGGAAGGCGACAGCGTTCTGATTCTTGGCGCCAACGGCAAGTCCGGCGTTCTTTGCGGCTACGAAGCCATGAAGAAGGTCGGCCCGAACGGCAACGTAGTCGGCGTAGTCCGCAACCCCAAGCAGGTCGATGCCCTGATGGAGCTTGGCGTATACCACAAGGTCATCGTCGCCTCCGCTACCGAGCCCGTCGCCGTGCTTGACAACGCGCTGGCCGCCAACGACGGCAAGGAATACGACCTGTCCATCTGCTGCGTAAACATCGAAAACTGCGAGATGAGCGCCATACTGCCCGTCCGTGACGACGGTCTGGTATACTTCTTCTCCATGGCCACCAGCTTCACCAAGGCTGCTCTGGGCGCTGAGGGCGTAGGCAAGGACGTCACCATGATCGTCGGCAACGGCTACACCAAGAACCATGCCGAAATCACGCTGAACGTGCTGCGCGAGAACCCCAAGCTCCGTAAGCTGTTCGACGAGAAGTATTGCTGATAACAGCATAGTTTAATGCGAAAAAGGGCCTGCGGATGTCCGTAGGCCCCTCGTAGCATCAACGAGTTAATACCTTATATTACCAAAATAAAAAGTAAAGGAGAACCCAAATGAGGAAAAGCAGGGAAAACGGCCTGTTCCTGAACGTGCCCGATGAACAGTGGAACGATTGGAAATGGCAGGTAGAGAACCGCATAGAAACTCTTGAGGACCTTAAGAAATACATCACCCTTACCGAAGAAGAAGAAGAAGGCATAAAGGCTACGCTGGGCAGGCTGCGCATGGCCATCACCCCGTATTACCTTTCCCTTATCGATCTTAACGATCCCTACGACCCCATCCGTAAGCAGGCCATACCTACCGAGCATGAACTTGAGTTCGCTCCCTATGAAGACGCCGATCCTCTGCACGAGGATATCGACTCCCCCTGCCCGGGTCTGACCCATAGGTACCCCGACCGCGTGCTGCTGCTCATCACCGACCAGTGCAGCATGTATTGCCGTCATTGCACGCGCCGCCGTTTCGCCGGCCAGCATGACTGCGAAGTGGCCAAGAACCAGATCGATACCTGCATCGACTATGTGCGCCATCATCCCGAAGTGCGCGACGTTCTGCTCAGCGGCGGCGACTGCCTGATGGTAAGCGACGATATGCTCGATTACATCATCGGCGAACTGCGCAAGATACCTCATGTTGAGATAGTGCGCCTCGGCTCCCGTACCCCCGTTGTTATGCCGCAGAGGATTACCCCGCATCTTTGCGAGGTACTCAGCAAGTATCATCCTGTGTGGCTCAACACTCACTTCAACCATCCCAACGAGATTACCGAAGAATCCGCCAAGGCCTGCGCCATGCTGGCTAACGCCGGTATCCCCCTCGGCAACCAGAGCGTGCTGCTCGCCGGCGTGAACGACTGCGTACATGTAATGAAGAAGCTGGTCAACGAGCTTGTTCGCATCCGCGTCCGTCCTTACTACATTTACGCCTGCGACCCGTCCCTGGGCCTGAGCCACTTCCGTACCCCCGTTTCCAAGGGTATCGAAATAATGGAAGCCCTGCGCGGCCATACCAGCGGCTACTGCATCCCCACCTTCGTGGTAGACGCACCCGGCGGCGGCGGCAAGACCCCCGTTATGCCCAACTATGTGATAAGCCAGACCCCGCGCAAGGTCATACTGCGCAACTTTGAAGGCGTTATCACCACCTATACCGAGCCCGAGGTTTACAAGAACGAGTGCCATTGCGACGTTTGCGAAGGCAAGCGCAAGGTTGCCCCGCTGACCGGTGTTGCAGGCCTTGCACAGGGCGTTGAGCAGAAGTATCTTGAACCCACCAAGCTGCTCCGTAAGGATCGTTACGCCGACAGGCAGAAGAACGAGAACAAATAATCAAACTTGACCCATTGCTTTGCGGAAGGGTTAAGCCCCTTCCGCAGGGTTTTGACTTATCGGGAGGTAAATCAATGCAAAGCAAACTCAATTTGAATGGCGAATTGGTCGATAGGGCCCGCCAATCCGCGGCGAACATAGCCAAGGATACGCAGGATTTTATCGACCAGCACACCACGGTCACCGTGGAGCGCGCGGTTTGCCGCCTGCTGGGTATAGACGGCGTGAACGAGATGGACGTTCCCATGCCCAACGTGGTGGTGGACCATCTTATGGCCAATTCCATACTGCCCGTAGGCGCGGCATGGTACATTGGCAACGCAATGGTGGAAACCGGGCTTGACCCGCAGGGCGTTGCGGAGGCAATAGACCGCGGCGAGCTTGACATGAGCAAGCTGCCCGCCCATAGCGACGCCGATATACGCGCAGCCATAAATCCCGTTGTGGAAAAGACCATTACGCGCATAAACGAAAACGTAAGGAACCGCAACGAATACCTTAGCTGCTTCGGCGACAAGGAAGGCCCCTACCTTTATATCATAGTCGCTACCGGCAATATATATGAAGATATAACCCAGGCTAAGGCCGCCGCCAAGCAGGGCGCGGACATAATAGCCGTTATCCGTACCACCGGACAAAGCCTGCTGGACTACGTGCCCTACGGCGCGACCACCGAAGGCTTCGGCGGCACCTACGCCACTCAGGAGAATTTCCGCCTGATGCGCGCCGCGCTTGACGAAGTGGGCGAAGAACAGCACCGCTACATTCGCCTGTGCAACTATTGCTCCGGTCTGTGTATGCCTGAAATAGCCGCCATGGGCGCGCTTGAAAGGCTGGACGTTATGCTTAACGACGCGCTCTACGGCATACTGTTCCGCGATATAAACATGCAGCGCACCATAGTTGACCAGTACTTCTCCCGCGTTATAAACGGCTATGCCGGCGTTATAATCAACACGGGCGAGGATAACTACCTGACCACAGACGACGCCATCGTTGCCGCGCACACCGTGCTCGCGTCCCAGTTCATAAACGAAGCCTTCGCAAGGGAAGCCGGCATGAGGGAAGAGCAGATGGGCCTTGGCCATGCGTTTGAAATGGATCCCTCCGTGGAAGATACCTTCCTGCTTGAGCTTGCCCAGGCGCAGATGGCGCGCGAAATATTCCCCAATGCGCCCCTTAAGTACATGCCGCCTACAAAGTTCATGACCGGCAACATTTTCCGCGGCCATATACAGGATGCGCTCTTCAACATGGTCACCATACTGACCGGCCAGAAGCTGCACCTTCTCGGTATGCTTACCGAGGCCATACATACCCCCTTCATGAGCGACCGCGCCCTTTCCATTGAAAATGCGCAGTATATTTTCCGCACCATGAAGGATCTGGGCGATGAGCTGACCTATAAAGAGGGCGGCATAATCCAGACCCGCGCCAACGAAGTGCTGACCAAGGCTGCCGATCTTCTTGTTGAGATAGAAAAGCTTGGCCTGTTCACCACCATCGAAAAGGGCATATTTGCCGACGTAAAGCGTCCTAAGGACGGCGGTAAGGGCCTTGCGGGCGTTGTGGTAAAGGACGACAGGTACTTCAATCCCTTTATTGAGGCCATGAAAGGTAGGGTTGCAGAATGAGCAGCGGACTGTACAATACCCATAAAATAGACTTCGATACCACGCTGGACCTTACCAAGCTGAAGCCCTATGGCGACACGATGAACGACGGTAAGGTGCAGACCAGCTTCACCCTGCCCGTTAAGGACGACGAGCGCGGCGAGGAGGCGGCCCGCCAGATAGCCAAGAAGATGGGCCTTGAAGAACCCAACGTGGCATGGCATATGCCGCTGGACAAGGAGTTCACGTTCTATGTTGTCTACGGCAGCTGCGTACACACCGTAAACTATGAAGATATCCACGTTATAACCGTTGAATCCGACGTGATGAGCATGGAAGATACCAACGAATATATCCGCGAACATATCGGCCGCAAGGTTGTGATGGTCGGCGCCTCCACCGGTACCGACGCGCACACCGTCGGCATAGACGCTATAATGAACCGCAAGGGCTTCGCGGGCCATTACGGACTTGAGCGCTATGAAATGATAGAGGCTTATAACCTGGGCTCCCAGGTTCCCAATGAGGACTTCATAAAGAAGGCATTGGAGCTGAAGGCCGACGTGCTGCTGGTCTCGCAGACCGTTACCCAGAAGGATGTTCATATCCAGAACCTGACCAACCTGATAGAGCTGCTTGAGGCGGAAGGCCTGCGCGACAAGTTTGTTGTCTGCTGCGGCGGTCCGCGTATAACTCATGAGCTTGCCAAGGAGCTGGGCTACGATGCGGGCTTCGGCGCGGGTAAGTATGCCGACGATGTTGCCAGCTTCGCCGTTACCGAAATGGTCAAGCGCGGGATGGGCAAATAAAAATGGAATTTGTAGGGCTTGAAAAGCGCGGACACATCGCGCTGCTTAAACTGAACCGCCCCAAGGCGCTGAACGCGCTCAATACCGCCATGCTGAATGAAATAGAGATGGCGGCGGCAAAGGTTGAACGGGACCCTGAAGTGCGGGTGCTGATAATCAGCGGCGAAGGCAAGGCCTTCGGCGCGGGCGCGGACATAGGGGAAATGGTTGGCTTGAGCCGGGCGGAGGCCAAGGCCTTTGCCGACGCGGGGCACCGCGCCTTCAAGCGCATAGATGATCTGTATATACCTGTTATAGCTGCTATCCATGGCTACGCCCTGGGCGGCGGGCTGGAGCTTGCACTGTGCTGCGACATAAGGCTTTGCTCCGAAACTGCCAAGTTCGGTCAGCCTGAAGTTGGACTTGGCATCACCCCTGGTTTCGGAGGGACACAAAGGCTTCCGCGCGTGGTGGGAACATCCAACGCCATGACGCTTACGCTTACGGGGAAACCCGTCGGCGCTGAGGACGCGCTCAGGATGCGGCTGGTGAACAGGGTATATCCGGACGCGGAGCTTATGGACGGCGCAATGGAAATGGCCGAGACCATTGCCAACAACGCGCCGCTTGCCGTGCATTACTGCAAGGTTGCCATGAGCCGCAGGGTGGATAGATTCCTGGAAAACGACCTGGATTACGAAGCGCAGGTATTTGGCGAGTGCTTCGAGACCGAGGATCAGCTCAACGCCATGACCGCCTTCCTTGCGAAGCGGCCCAAGGCGGAGTTCAAAGGAGAATGACGAACGATGATGGATGAAAGGATTGCCGTAATAGGCGCAGGTACGATGGGGCTGGACATAGCGACGGCGTTCGCAACCGCGGGCGCGGCTGTTATAGTGCGGGACATCAACAACAATATCATTTCCGCCGCGAAGGCAAGGCTTGAAGCTTCCCTTGAAAAAAGAGTGGCCAAGGGCAAAATGAGCGGCGGGGAGCGCAGCGCGATACTTTCGCGCATGAGCTTCACCACCGAGTTGGGGGACTGTAAGGATGCCGATTTGGTGGTTGAGGCGGCTGTTGAGCGCGCGGACATAAAGAAGCAGATATTCGCCCAGCTGGACGATATTTGCCGCACGGACGCAATACTTGCCAGCAACACAAGCTCCATATCCATAACCGATATCGCTTCCGCTACCAAGCACCCCGAGCGGGTGGTGGGTATGCATTTCTTCAACCCTGCAACCGTTATGAAGCTTACGGAGCTGATAAGGGGCGTGTTCACAAGCGATGAAGTGTACGCGAAAGCGCGCGCTTTGGCGGAGGCGGCGGGCAAAACCCCCGTTGAGGTGAACGAATGCCCCGGCTTCGTAGTGAACAGGCTGCTGATACCCATGATAAACGAAGCTATCGGCCTTTGGGCCGAAGGCATAGCGAGCAGGGAGGATATAGACACGGCCATGAAGCTTGGCTGCAACCATCCCATGGGCCCGCTTGCGCTTGCGGATATGATTGGGCTTGACGTGTGCCTGTTCATAATGGATACGCTTTATACCGAAACGTGCGACAGTAAGTACAGGGCGCATATAAAGCTGAGGCAGCTTGTGCGCGCGGGGCTTATGGGCCGCAAAACGGGGCGCGGGATATACGATTATACAAAATAGTTTTTTTTATTACACACTTAAAAGAAGGAGAGAAAGATGGATTTCAACCTGTCACAGGAGCATCTGATGCTTCGGGATTTGTACCGCAAGTTCGCTGAAAACGAAGTGAAGCCCCTTGCGGAAGAGGTAGACGAGGAAGAACGCTTCCCGATGGAAACCGTTAAGAAGCTTGCTCGTTACGGTTTCATGGGCATTCCGTTCCCCACCAAGTATGGCGGAGCCGGCGGAGACATTCTGGCTTACGCAATGGCTGTTGAGGAACTGAGCAAATGCTGCGCCACCACCGGCGTTATAGTTTCCGCCCACACCTCGCTGTGCTGCGCCCCCATATTCGAGAACGGCACCGAGGAGCAGAAGATGAAGTATCTGCCCGCCCTGCTCAGCGGCGAGAAGATAGGCGCGTTCGGCCTTACCGAACCCGGCGCCGGTACCGACGCCGCCGGTCAGCAGACCACCGCCGTGCTTGAGGGCGACCACTACGTGCTCAACGGCACCAAGATATTCATAACCAATGCCGGTTATGCAAGCGTTTATATCATATTCGCCATGACCGACAAGGCCGCCGGTACCAAGGGCATTTCCGCCTTTATAGTTGAAAAGGACTTCCCCGGCTTCTCCGTTGGTAAGAAGGAGAAGAAGATGGGTATCCGCGGCAGCGCCACCTGCGAACTGATAATGGAAAACTGCATCGTTCCCAAGGAAAACCTGCTGGGTAAAGAAGGCAAGGGCTTTGCCATAGCCATGAAGACGCTCGATGGCGGCCGTATAGGTATCGCCAGCCAGGCGCTTGGCATAGGCGAAGGCGCCGTGGAAGAAACCGTAAAGTATGTGCAGGAACGCAAGCAGTTCGGTAAGCGTCTTTCCCAGATGCAGAACACTCAGTTCCAGCTTGCCGATATGCATACCCGCATGAAGGCCGCGCAGTTTTTGGTATATTCAGCCGCGTGCAAGAAGCAGGCCTATGTTGAGGCCGAAATGGCGGGCAAGAAGGGCGAAAGCTACTCTGCCGACGCCGCAATGGCCAAGCTGTTCGCAGCCGAAGCCGCCAGCGACGTTACCCGCAGAGCCGTTCAGCTTTACGGCGGATACGGCTACACCCGCGAATATCCCGTGGAGCGCATGATGCGCGATGCGAAGATAACCGAGATATACGAAGGCACCAGCGAAGTCCAGCGCATGGTCATCGCGGCTAACCTGGGCGTGAAGTAAGGAGGCAGACATGAAAGTTATAGTATGTGTAAAACAGGTTCCCGATACTTCCGGTAAGGTTGCCGTCAATCCGGACGGCACGCTGAACCGTGCCTCCATGCAGACCATAACCAACCCGGACGACATGAACGCCGTTGAAGCCGCCCTCAAGCTTAAGGACGAGACCGGCTGCAAGGTTGTTGTTGTTTCCATGGGTCCCCCGCCGGCGATGGGCATGCTGCGTGAGCTGCTGGCCATGGGCGCGGACGAAGGTGTGCTGATAAGCGGCCGTGAATTCGGCGGCAGCGATACCTACGCCACCAGCCAGATAATTGCCGCGGGCATTAACCACCTGGGCATTGAGAAGGACGACATAGTAATGTGCGGCCGTCAGGCTATCGACGGCGACACCGCGCAGGTTGGCCCCCAGATCGCCGAAAAGCTGCATCTGCCCCAGGTCACCTATGCCGCCAAGATAGAGAAGGAAGGCGACACCGTTACCGTTCAGCGCATGCTGGAGGATGGTTACATGACCGTTAAGGTGCAGACTCCCTGCCTCATCACCTGCATAAAGGAACTGAACGAACCCCGCTACATGAGCGTTGGCGGCGTGTACGAAAGCTTTAAGAAGCCCATCGCCGTGTTCGATTTCAATACCCTGAAGGATGATCCCCTGATCGACCTGACCACCATAGGCCTCAAGGGTTCCCCCACCAACATATTCAAGTCCTTCACTCCTCCTCCGAAGGGTGTTGGCCAGATGCTTGAAGGCGCCGACAAGGCTACCTGCGAGAGCCTTGCCGAAACGCTTGCCGCCAAGCACATTATCTAAGGAGAAAGGAGAACACAAATGGCTTACAACAGCATGGATTTAGCCGCCTTTAAGGACGTTTGGGTATTCTGCGAGCAGCGCGAAGGCAAACTGATGCCCACCGATTTCGAGCTTATCTCGGAAGGCCGTAAGCTTGCGGACGAGCTGGGCGTTAAGCTCTGCGGTCTGCTGCTTGGCGACAATGTAGAGGGCCTTTGCAAGGAGCTTGCCGGCTACGGCGCGGACAAGATAGTCCTTTGCGAATCCCCGCTTCTTAAATATTACACCACCGATGCTTACGCCAAGGTGATATGCGACGCGATAGAGGAGCTCAAGCCCGAGGTATTCCTTATCGGCGCAAGCACCATCGGCCGCGACCTTGGCCCCCGCTGCGCGGCAAGGCTGCACACCGGTCTTTGCGCGGACTGCACGCATCTGGACGTTGACGTACCCAAGTACCTTGACTTCCTGCGCACCAGCTCAACCCTTGATATCGACAACATGAAGTTCGATATGGAGGACCGCAACCTGAAGATGACCCGTCCGGCGTTCGGCGGTCACCTTATGGCAACCATCATATGCCCCCGTTTCCGTCCCGCTATGGCAACTGTGCGCCCCGGCGTTATGCGCAGGGCCGAGTTCGACCAGGCGAAGGCCGACGCGGTGGAAATCGTCCGTCCCGAAGTCAAGCTGACTGCGGAGGATGTGCATACCGAGGTTGTGGAAGTCGTTAAGGCTGCCAAGAAGATAGTTGACCTTGTTGGCGCGGACTTCATCGTTTCCGTTGGCCGCGGCATAAGCAAGAACGTTGAGCAGGGCATTAAGCTGGCCGAGGATTTGGCCGAGGCCCTGGGCGGCGTTGTAGGCGGCAGCCGCGCGGTGATAGACAATGGCTGGCTTTCCGCCGACCATCAGGTTGGCCAGACCGGCAAAACCGTTCACCCGAAGGTGTACATCGCCCTGGGCATTTCCGGCGCGATACAGCACAAGGCCGGTATGCAGGATTCCGAATGCATAATCGCCGTGAACACCAACGAATCCGCGCCCATATTCGAGATTGCCGACTACGGCATCTGCGGCGACCTGTTCAAGGTCACCCCGATGCTGACCGAGGCCATCAAGGCGCAGAAGGCCAAGAAGCAGTAAGCTTCACCTAACGGCATAATAAACCGGCGGCTCGTAAGGGCTGCCGGTTTTGCGTTATATCTTTATTTGTCAGAAACCGAAGAACGGAGAGTGAACGTTAAATTGGCAATATAAGATTACTATCAGAATAACGCTTGAGAGCATGTGCCACGCTATCTGCTTCCATGCTGTGTGTTGACGCAACTTGCATTGCGCCGTTTCCTCGGGCGTGCGATATTCGGGCCATTTGCCGAACGCATCGCGCAGCGAAACGACTATGGGTATAAGCTGAAGCACAAGCAGGATTGCAAGTGCACCGACTCTCACCCAGCGGGGCCAGCGGCTGTCGTCAGGGAAAGATGCCGATAAGCATATGTAGGGGAGCGTCAGCAGCGCAAACTGTACGGAAACAACGTCCGTTGCAAAAACTTCCCTTTTCTGCGAAAGTGCGTTTATAAGCTTTTTCATGTGATGCACCCTATAAAACTTGATTCAATATTGCCACAATACCATATAACCGACATAAACGCAAGCCATATACCAAGAAAAACAGGTGAATTGTTGCGCTAAGCGGGAATATATGGTACGCTCTGTATATCAAATAAGCATTTTAAGGAGGACGACCATGGTATTTTTAATTCCGCTTCTATGTGACCTTATTCTTATGTGGATAGCTATTGGCATAAGGCGGCAGATACACCAACCGCAGCTTTATAAAGCAATACTGATGGATGTACCTCCCCACGTTAAGCATATAGCATTGCTTTTTGCTGAAGTCGGCATACTGCTTACATGCCATCTGTTTTTGAAGGTGTCAACGCACGACCACGGCATGGCAATGGTGATAATAGTGGGGCTGCTGTGCATGATTCCCGCATTTATAGCGATAGCCAAGAGCATGATACAGTTCGGTAAGGCGGAGCATGGCAAGTGGTGGTATGCGCATACGGCGGTATACGCCATAGGCTGCACGGCGGTGCTGCTTTCCTGCGCGGCGCAATACTAAAAACGGGAGAATATGAAACTCAAACGCATAGCCTACATATTCATCCAATGCACATGGGGCGCGGTACAAAGCCTGCTGGGGCTTATTGCAATGCTTTTGCTCGGCAGGCAGAAGCATTGCTTTTATCGCTGTGCCGTGCTTACGGAATACGATATTGACTCTGTACCTAAATATATGCGTTGGCTTGGCTGCGTGTCGCTCGGCATGTTCATATTCGTCGGCACGCATAAGGACACGAGCCGCGAGCGCGCGTGGGAGATAGCATCGCACGAATACGGGCATACGTTTCAATCGCTGCTGCTGGGGCCGCTGTATCTTATCATGGTAGGCGCGCCAAGCTTCATTTGGTGCAGGCATTACGGCAAGCACCGCGGGGAATACGCCGCGCGCGGCATAAGCTATTATTCGCGCTATCCCGAAAAGCAGGCCACGGCGCTGGGGTTAAAAGCAGAGAGGCGGAAAATATAAACGTTGCATAAATGTAACGCTTGCGATATAATGAATATACAAAGGGTGCCTACCGGTGACGGTCGGCCAAGAGATTTGGTAATTAGGAATAACCGTTACTTGGCGGAGTGACGGTTACTTCTCTTTTTGGACATGAATCCTATAACGGAGCATAGAATTCGCCAGAAGAACTTGAGAAGCTCCAAGACGAACATTGGAAAAGCAAAAAGCTCTCCCCAACTCATCTTAGGGTCACCTCCTTTCCTCTAAAAATAGGGCAGGAGTGCGGCCGACCGTCTACCGTGCTTGGCAGGCACCAGCTTTATTATAATGTCGAATTATATCGAGTGTCAATGCTCAAAACTCATTATAAAAAACAAGCTCTTTTTCGTCCTTGAACTCGAAGTGGCCGGGGTAGGGCTCCGCGTCGGGCGCGGGATAGCCCATCATAAGCATGGCGGAGGCTTCGTAATTATCGGGCAGGGCGAATTCCTCGCGCACCACTTCCGGACGGAAATGCATTACCCATGTCGTGCCCACGCCTATGCTTGTGGCCTCCAGCATCATGTGCGTGGTAACTATTGCCGCGTCTATGTCGTAACTCTTTTTGCCGTCGTACTTGCGCGTCCAGCAGGCGTCCTTGTCGCTGCAGATAAGCAGGGCCGTGGGCGCGTTGAAATGGCACGCCGTGCATTTTTTCAGCTTTTCAAGCGCTTCGTCGCTGTTTATGACCAAAATGCGCTGCGGCTGGTCGTTATGCGCGGTGGGGGCGAGCATGCCGGCCTTCAGTATTTTATCAAGATCCTCCTGACGAACCTTTTCTTCCTTAAACTTCCTTACGGAATAACGCTTTGCAGCCAGTTCCAGAAAATCCATGTGTGCAGTCTCCTTTGTAAGCGGTTTGCTATATCTTATCATATGGGCGCATAAAAGTGAATAATGATAAGCACATAGGCTTGGGAGGTGACATTATATGGCAAGGGGAAAGGCGGCAAACGCGCCCGCTGTGTTTACGCTGCTGAAGGCGGCGTTTATAGGATGCGTGGTGAGCGTTGCGCTGATAGTTATTTTTGCGGCGCTGATGTGGAAGCAGGTGGCGGGCGTGGAGCTGATACCGATTGTTAACGCGGCAATAAAGGTTATAGGCGCAGCGGCGGCGGGCTTCTTTGCGCAAAGGGGCTGCGGCAGCCGCGCGTGGCTTTTCGGCGGGGCAGCTGGGCTTATTTACGCAATGCTTGCCTATGCCGTGTTTTCGATATTAAGCGGCAGCTTTGCGCTGAATATGGCAATGCTCAGCGATATGGGCATAGGCCTGCTTGCCGGTATGCTGTGCGCAATGGTAACACGGGCCGTGGCGCGCTGAGAACAATAAATGCGGCGTAAGCATTAAGTTTTCCTATGTAGATAAGCTGTTTTGTGATATAATTAAAATGTTATGAACATAACTGTGCATAACCGCAGCTTATTGCCACGGAAGGAGGACGGGACTATGCTTAGGCTGGTATGCAAGGCACAGGAGCAGCCGCGTGAGCGCGTGCGCGAAATGGCGGAAGAGCTGTGCATCAGCCCGCGGACGGCGGAATTGCTGCTGTCCAGGGGAATTGCGGACTGCGACGAGGCCGCGAATTTCCTTAACCCTTCCGAAAGCGCGCTGGAGAACGCATATCTTTTGAAGGATATGGATAAGGCCGTATCGCGCATAAGAAAAGCGATAGATCTTGGCGAAAAAATAGTGGTGTTTGGCGACTATGACGCCGACGGCGTGTGCGCGACGGCAATAATGCTAAGCTGCCTCAGGCGGCTTGGCGCGAATGCGGAATACATGATACCTTCGCGGCATGAGGACGGCTACGGCATGACCATGAAAAGCGCGGAGCAGCTTTTCAACATGGGCGCGAATCTTATAATAACGGTAGATAACGGCGTTAAGTCCGCGGCGGAGACGGAGCGCTGCTACGAGCTTGGCATGGAGGTTATAGTAACAGACCATCATATCCCGGGCGACACGCTGCCCAAATGCGAGGCGCTGATACTTTGCAACAATGCGGACGAATACCCGAACCGGCATATATGCGGCGCGGGGCTTGCCTGTAAAGTGGCGGAGGCATTGCTCGGCCGCGAGGGGGCAAGGGAATACATACCGCTTGCGGGCATTGCAACGGTTGCGGATATTGTGCCGCTCACGGGGGAAAACCGCGTGTTCGCCGCGCTTGCGGTCAAGGATATACGCCGCGGCAAATGCCAGGAGGGAATAAAGGCGCTCTGCTCCGTGTCCCAAACAAAATTGCAGGACGTAAGCGCGGGCGATTTCGGCTTCAGAATAGCGCCGCGGCTGAATGCGGCAAGCCGCATAGAGGAAGCGGACGCGGCGGTGAGCCTGCTTATGGAGACCGAGCGGGAGAGCGCGGCGAAGCTGGCGGCAAAGCTTGACGAGCTGAACGCCAAGCGCAAGGCCGAGGAAAGCGGAATATTCAACGCCGCCTGCGAAAAGCTTGCCAATGAGGACCTTACCAAGCGGCGCTGCATAGTGCTGCACGGGGAGGACTGGAACGCGGGCGTTATAGGCATTGCGGCGGCAAGGATAGCGGAGCGGTTTTATAGGCCCACGGTGCTGCTCAGCGGCAAGGATACGGTCACGGGATCGTGCCGCAGCATAAGCGGAGTGAATATTCACGATGCGCTTTCATCCTGCGAAAGGTTCTTTTCCCGCTTTGGCGGGCACGCGTATGCCGCGGGACTTACCATGCAGCAAAAGGACATAGACGAATTCCGCGCGGCGATGGACGATTACCTTTGGCATAACGAGCCTGAGGAGAAGTTTATACCCAGCGCGCAGTATGATTTTGAAATGGAGCTGGGCGGCATCACGAAGCGCTTTGCGGAGGAGCTGGGCATGCTGGAGCCCTTCGGCGCGGGCAATCCGCAGCCGGTGGTGCTCAGCCGCGGGGTAAGGCTTGCCAACATGGAACGCATAGGGTGCGAAGGCAAGCATATGCGCTGCCACGTTACGCGGGACGAGCAATATATAAACGCCGTGTATTTCAATTCCGGCGCGGAATTCAGAAATATGCTGGATATGGACAGGTGCGACGCCGTGTATACCCCGAACATAAACACGTTCATGGGGCGGAGCGAATTGCAGCTGAACATAAAAAATCTGCGCTGCGCCGAGCCTAACGACGTAAATGCGTGGATAGACAGGCAAAAGGGCAAATTTGTTGATGCAATATGCAGAAATGTTTTGTATAATAATACCCGTGCCGTAAGCGGACTTGCGTTTGCGGACACGGAGGAAAAGCTTATTGAGCTTGTTGACGCAAGCGCTATGGACACCATAGCACTCTGCTTCACGGCGGCGGGAGCAAAGCGGCTGTGCGCACTGCTTAAAGCGCGCGGCATTTGGAACCGGATGGACGTAAGCTTCGGCTGCAACGCGAAAAGCATATGCGCATATAATGCGGCGGTGCTTGCGCCGAGCATTGCGGACATGGACATAAGCCGCTACAAAAATATAATAGTTTTCGATACCGCAACAAGCAGCGGCATACCCGGCGCACTGCGCCAAATGAACGGGGATGCTGCGCTTTATGCAGCCAAGCCGAACGCGGCGGAGACGGAAGAGCTGATAGCCGGCATACCGCGTGACAGGGCGGATTTCATTGCGCTGTATAAGGCGCTGCGCTGCACGGTTGGTAAGTTTTATAACATAAACGCCATGACGGATGCGCTATGCGCCGCAACCAACGCCCCGCGGTGCCATTGTGCGCTGGCGGCGGACGTGTTCTATGAACTGGGCTTTGTTACAAAGGGCAGCGGCGGCATACGGGTTGAAAAGGACCCGCCCAAGCGCTCGCTTGAGGAAAGCCGGACTTTTTTTGCGCTTAACTCCCTAATGGAGATGAACGATATGTACTTGCAACTATACGAGGAGGCAAACCATGAAGCTTGAAGATACCATTCGTACCATACCCGATTTCCCAAAACCCGGAATACTTTTCCGCGATGTTACCACGCTTTTTAAGAACCCCGAGGCGTTCCATCAGCTTATAAGCGATATGGCTGAAGATCTGAAGGACAAGCATGTGGACGTGGTGGTCGGGCCGGAGGCGCGCGGCTTCATAATGGGCAGCGCACTTGCTTACGCACTGGGCGCGGGCTTTGTGCCGGCGAGGAAGCCAGGTAAGCTCCCCTGCGAAACGGTGAGCTATGAATATTCCCTTGAATACGGCACGGATTCGCTGGAAATACATACCGACGCCATTCAAAAGGGACAGAAGGTAGTGGTTGTGGACGATCTGCTGGCGACCGGCGGCACGGCGCTTGCGGCGATAAAGCTTATTGAGCAGATGGGCGGTGAGGTTGTTGCCGTTCGCTTCGCAATAGAGCTTAAGAGTGAGCTTAACGGCGCGGCCGCGCTTGAAGGCTACGACGTTAAGGCTTCCATAGTATACTGATAAAAAGAGCGAGCATATACGGAAAGGAGGTTTGCCGGAATGAGCAATGAAAAGATAATAGATAACAACGATGAAATGCGGCTGGACGGTATGAGCGAAGTGAACATAGACAAAATGGTCGACGCATCCGAGCATCATCTTATAGACGACGAGGAAGTAAGGATGCTGATGGATGAGCTTGAAAAGGCTTGCGCGGAAAAGTTCAGCGAAGATGATATGGCGCGGCTTAAAAAGGCCATGAACTTTGCATATAAAGCGCATCTGCCGCAGAAGCGCGAATCCGGCGAACCGTATATAATCCATCCGCTGGCCGTGGCCAAAATGCTGTTTGAGATGGGCATGGATACCAACACCGTTATAGCCGGCCTTCTTCACGATGTGGTGGAGGACTGCGACGGGATAACGGTTGAGGATATTGCCCGCGAATTTGGCACGGACATTGCGGAGATGGTGGACGGCGTAACAAAGCTGACCAAAACCGGCAAAAGCGACATTATAAGCAAGGAAGAGGCGCAGGCGGAAAACCTGAGGAAGATGTTCCTTGCCATAGCCAAGGACGTCCGCGTTGTTATAATAAAGCTGACGGACAGGCTGCACAATATGCGCACGCTTGAATATTGCAAGCCCGAAAAGCGGCAGCGCAAAGCGCGGGAGGTGCTGGACGTTTATGCGCCGCTCGCAAGCCGCTTCGGAATGGGCGCAATAAAGTGCGAAATGGAGGATCTTGCCTTCCATTACCTTATGCCGGAAGAATACGCCGCGCTTGAAAAACAGATTGAGCCGCAGCGGCGAGAGCGCATGCTTACGCTCAATAAGGCCATAAAAACGATAGAGGAGCAGCTTGCCGCCGCCGGCATACAGGCGCAGGTGAACGGCAGGCCGAAGCACCTATACAGCATATATAAAAAGTTCCTCAGGCAGAACAGGAGCCTTGCGGAGATATATGATCTTATAGCCGTGCGCGTTATAGTGAACACGATAAACGATTGCTATGCGGCGCTGGGCATAATCCATGCAATATGGAAGCCCGTGCCCGGCAGGTTCAAGGATTATATAGCCATGCCAAAGACCAATATGTACAGGTCTTTGCACACAACGCTGTTTTCCGATACCGGCTTGCCGTTCGAGGTGCAGATAAGAACATATGAAATGCACCGCACGAGTGAATACGGCATAGCGGCGCACTGGATGTATAAAGAAGGGCGCGCCAATCAGGACGAGCTGGACAGCAAGCTTGCATGGCTGAGGGAAGCGCTGGAGCTTGAAAACTATGCGGATACCACAAAGGAATTTGTTGAAAGCATTCGCAAGGATTTCTTCAGCGACTATGTATATGTGCTTACGCCGCGCGGGCAGATAATTGACCTTGTAACCGGCTCCACACCGCTGGACTTTGCGTACCGCATCCATTCAAACGTTGGTAACCATGTTCAGCATGCAAAGGTAAACGGCGCGATAGTAAGGCTTGACTACAAGCTGAAGAATAACGACGTTTGCGAAATCGTTACCGCGCCCAACGCAACGCCCAGCCGCGACTGGCTGAAGATTGTAAAAACGCAGCAGGCCAAGGCCAAAATACGCCAATGGTTCAAAAAGGCCAACCGCGAGGAAAACATAATCCGCGGAAAGGAAATGCTCAGCGAGGCCGCAAAGCGGCAGGGCAGGCAGCTTGGCGAGCTGACAAAGAAAAGCTATTATGACGATCTCCTCAAACGGTTCAACATGAACGATATTGAGGATATATACGCCGCGATAGGCTACGGCGGCATAACCACAGGGCAGGTGCTGCATAAGCTGATAGAGCAATACCGCAAGGAAGAAAAGGCGAATCAGCTTGCGGCCAAGCTTGAGCAGAAGGAAGAACAGCGCGTGCAGAACGCCGTATCGCATCACGGCGTGGTGGTGAAGGGAGAGCCTAACATGGCGGTGCGCTTTGCGCATTGCTGCAGCCCGCTGCCGGGCGACAAGATAGTGGGTTACATTACCCGCGGCCGCGGTGTATCGATACACCGCGCAGATTGCCCGAACATGACGGATCTGATGCTGGACAAAGAACGGCTTATAGACGTTGAGTGGGCGAGCACGGAAAAGGCAAGCTACCCCGTTACTATACACATTGTTGCCGGGGAGCGGCCGGGGCTGCTGATGGAAATATCGCAGCTGCTTATGAATTTGAACATAAGCATACTGGCTATGAACGCGAAAACCACTGAGGATATCGTGACTGTGCAGCTTACGTTCAATGTATCCGGCGCGGCGCAGCTTGACAGCATTATGAAGGGCATGCGCAAAATACGCACCGTGAACGACGTATACAGAATAAACGCATAACGGGGGATTAGGAACATGAGAGCCGTGGTGCAGCGCGTGGAAAGCGCAAGCGTGACCATAGACGGAAGGGTAAACGGGAAAATAGGGAAAGGGTTCATGGTGTTGATAGGCATTGACGAAAACGACACCGATAAGGATCTTGACTATATTTGCGATAAGCTGACGGGACTTAGAATATTTGAAGATGAAGCGGGCAAAATGAACCGTTCCATTATAGATGCGGGCGGGGAGATACTGCTTGTAAGCCAATTCACGCTTTATGGTGATGCACGGCACGGCAAACGCCCAAGCTTCATCCGCGCGGCGCGGCCAGAAAAGGCGATACCGCTTTATGAAAAGGCGATAGCGAAGCTGGGCGAAAAGGTGCACGTTGAAACGGGCATATTCGGCGCGGAGATGAAGGTGCAGCTTATAAACGACGGCCCCGTAACAATATTACTGGACAGCGAAAGGACATTTTAACATCATGGAAATAGCATCCCTTATAACCGGCCCCGTCGGGGTGAATACATATATTGTATACGGCAAGAACGCGGGCGAATGCATAATAATAGACCCGTCAGATACCGAGCTTGTGAACAAAAAGCTTGATGAGCTTGGCGTAAAGCCAACGGCTGTTCTGCTTACGCACGGGCATTTTGACCATATAGTGAGCGTTGCCGATCTTCAAAAGCAGTATGGCGCAAGGGTGTATATACACGAAATCGACGAAGCGGGCCTTAGGGACGCAAGCGTTAACCTGTGCGCAATGGCGCATATAGATATACCCCCCTGCAATGCGGACGTTAAGCTGAAGGGCGGCGAAACCATACACGAGGCCGGCTTTGATATCCGCGTGCTGTATACGCCCGGGCACACCAAGGGCAGCGTATCCTATGCCATTGCCGACGGCGAAAGGAAGGCCGTGTTCACGGGGGACTGCCTGTTCCATGGCAGCATAGGCCGCAGCGATTTCCCCGGCGGGGATCATAAGGAACTGCTTGATTCCATAGGCAATCAGCTTTTCACTCTTGATGGCGATTATGAAGTTTATCCCGGCCACATGGGCGCTACCACGCTGCAGTTCGAGCGGGAGCATAACCCCTTTATGCGCCGCTGGGGTAAGGACAAATGATAAGCCTATACACGAACAAAACCGAGTATATAGCCGATATAGCCGACGAGCTTCGGCTATTTTTGGCAAAAGAGGAAATAACGGAGGCGGAGAATGCCGCGGCGGACGTTTGCGTTACGCTTGAGGGCGGCGGTACTGAGCGCCATGCCTGCGCACGGGTGAATGTAGCCAAAGGCATGGCCGTTTATGAATGGGACTGCGTTATACCGCAAGGAGCGGACGCGCTTGAAATAAAGCGGCGCGAAAAGCGCGCGGTGAAAATAGCGGCGTTCAGGGCAATGGCAAACGTATACGGCTTCATGCCGCCGTGGGGCTCGCTTACGGGCATACGGCCCACGCGGCTGCTGAGGGAGCTGCGCATGCGCCACGGCGAAGCGGAAGCGATAAGAATGATGCGGCAGGACTTTGACGTGAGCGAAGAGAAGCTTGCCCTGGCAAAGACAATAAACGCCGTGCAGCAGCCAATTCTTGACAGCCAAACGGAAAAGGATGCGGATATATACATAGGTATACCGTTCTGCGCATCGCGCTGCCTGTATTGCAGCTTTGCCTCCCAGGTGCGCACTAAAAAGACGGACATGGCGGCCTATCTTGCCGCGCTTAAAAAGGACATAACGCTTGGCTCCGCCATATTGAAGCAGGCGGGGCGCAAAATACGCGCAATGTACATAGGCGGCGGCACGCCAACTGTGCTTACGGCGGAGGAGTTGGATGGCCTTATTGCCCACGCGCTTGAAGCATACGCCGGATTTGATGGGGAATTTACCGTTGAGGCGGGCCGGCCGGATACGATAACAAGGGAAAAGCTGAGCGTGCTTAAAAAACACGGCGTGAGCAGGCTTTCCGTAAATCCGCAGACCATGAACGACGCAACGCTTGAACTGATAGGCCGCAGCCATAAAAGCGCGGACATTATAGCCGCGTTCAACATGGCGCGGGACATGGGCTTTGACAATATAAACATGGACGTTATAGCCGGCCTTCCCGGTGAGCATGCGGCGGACATGGAGCATACGCTTGATGAAATAATAAAGCTTTCGCCCGAAAACCTTACCGTGCATACGCTTGCATTAAAGCGATCGAGCCGCCTTGTTACGGAAGGGGAAAAATACCCAATGCCGGAGGCGGAGGAAGTAGAGCACATGGTACACATGGGAAGCGAAGCCGCGGTGCGGCTCGGCATGCGGCCGTATTATATGTATCGCCAGAAATATATGAGCGGCAATCTTGAAAACGTGGGGTATGCCAAGCCCGGCACGGAATGCGTATACAACATAGACATGATGGAGGATACCACCGCCATAATGTCCCACGGGGCGGGAGCAATGACCAAATGTGTATACGATGCGGCGCGCCGCGTGGAGCGCGTGCCTGCGCCAAAGGAGATAAGCACATATATCGCCAAGGTGGAAAAGCTGAGCGGGGAGAAAGCAAAGCTGTTCCTGTGACACATATGACCTGCCGGTAATTTTTGAAGATTGAAAAATAAACCCCGCGGGAAGGAGCGGTGTTCATAAGACAGTTAACAGCCACCGTAGTTTGAACTGCAGTGGCTGTTCTTGTATTTTATCCCGTTATGTGATAGCATGGAACCGAATAGACCTACAAATGCGAATTTGAATTTCTATAAATTATGACCTCTTAACAGCGGTTGCAGGTTATCATTAAAATCCTCCAAAAGCCTTGAAAATAAAGGATTTTTCGCAGTGTGCTCACCTTATCCCTTTATACGATTTCACTTTTGTTTATGCTTCCCTCGTGACCTCATAGGGGAAAAATCAAGGGAAGAAAAAACTCGTAACACGATATAACAAAATGTGGTAATCGGGAAACTGTGACATATGTGCGAATATATTATATTGGAGGATTTTATAATGGACAAGTATATTTACGATAACAGCAACGGCTTATGGTATGAATTACAGGGCGATTATTATATCCCCTGCCTGGTATTACCTGCCGAAAAAGAAGAAAGGCATATCGGAGTATGGGGACATCGGCATTTGCAGTATCTTAAAGAAAACCGCAAGGTTTTGTATACCGATTTGCTCACAAGCAGCAAGCTGAACCGTTACCTTGCCGACATAGATTTACAGGCTTCTGAACGCCTTGAAAGGCTCACAGAGCAGATGAAACAAGCTGAGGGTATCACGGAACAGTTAAAGGCTGAAAACGCCATGGAATGGGTGCAGAAAATGAACAATATCCGCCATAGAGCCGAAGAAATTATTTGCAGAGAGATAATCTATGCCTAACCAATAAAAACGCATACAGTCGATAAAAGAGGGCAATACCGACACCAAACGGTATTGCCCTCTTTCTTTGGAGATAATTCTCACGCCTGATAAAACAGTTTTCTGAAACTGGTAGTATAAAAGTCCACTACTGTCCTATATTGTCCGCAAAAATCCGCAACAGTCAAAATCTATCCTTGATTTTTATAGAGTTAGATGTTATACTTGACAAAATAGGAGGAGTGTGCTATGGCTGATGAAATCTTCACTGTTGCTCAAACAGCACAGTATCTTCAAGTATGCGAAAAAACAGTACGGAGATTAATTAGTTCAAACAAATTGATTGCTTCCCGTGTTGGTGCTGGAAATCGCTCTCTTAGAATTAAAAAATCCGATATTGACGATTATTTAGCAGAGCATGTAAATAAAACGAAAGGAGCTACTGTCAATGAGTGAGGAATTGATTCAAAAAAATCTGGTAGAAGCTCCCGAAAAGATGGGCGACTGGAATTTTTATAATATTGGTGCAACAACGCTCAAAGCATTGAAAGGCGCTAAAATTATTCCAGACAAGGATTATGACGAATTTGAGGCAAAAAAAACAGATGCACTTATCGTAAAGAAACCATTGGTAATTGCAGCAATCGAATATAAAGTACCTTCCCAGTTGCGTACTGAAAAGCAGATTGAGAAGGCTATTTCTCAGGAACTTGGAACCGCACAGGCTCTGCAGGCTAAAGTATACATAATTACTGATGGTAAGAAGAGCATTTGGGTAAATCCTGCGAATGGGCATGAAATTTTGCAGGAGGACGGCAGCAAAATTACCCTCAATTTTGATAAAACCAGCGCAGAGTGTATTGTTTTGATTAACAAGATCAGAGCGTCTATCAACGCAACAAATGACACATTGAAAGCCGCCGCCTCGGTAGACCCGCTGCCGTTAGCCGAAAAGATATGGCAAGATTTGTGGGCTGTATCAGGCGCTACACCAGAGAACTGTCTTTATACTTTCGTTGAGATATTTATATTTAAATACCTCAGCGATCTTGGAGTACTTAAAGGCATGTACTCTTTTTATGACCTCTTGAGTAAGTATTCAGGGAATAATGAAAATGAAGTTCTTGAGTTTTATGCTTCTACTATTCGTGTAAAGATTAAAGAACTATTCCCCGGCAATCCCAAAGATAAAACCACTATTATCAATGGCACTATCTTTGTATCCAAAGATGATAAGGCTGTGTCCGGATATGCGACTGTATTCCATAAGATTCTGAAGCGTTTCAATGATTTTGGTACGCTTGAAAACATTGACTACGATTTCAAGAGCAAACTCTTTGAAACATTCCTGAAAGAATCCATCAGCAAGAAAAACTGGGGGCAGTATTTTACGCCCCTGAAGGTCGTCCGTGCCATTGTCAATATGGCAGACATTGAACCTGGCATGAGTATCTGTGACCCTGCGTGTGGTGTTGGCAAATTCCTGCTCGAACCCATTTTGCATAGTCTGGATCGGCTGTATGCTGTAAGCACAGACGAGGCCGGAAATGAAAAGCTGCTGCCTCAAATCACCCTTTCCGGATTCGACAAAGGCTTTGACAAGGATGAGCAGAAGACAATTATTCTTGCCAAGGCAAATATGCTGACTTATATGTCCGGCATGATTAAAGAGCACCCCGGACTGACGAAACAATTCGCAGAACTGTTTAACAAGACCTTCACATTGCAGACGAACTCCATTCTCGGCACTTTAGCGAAGCCGATTACTGAGGAATATGACTTGATCCTCACGAATCCTCCGTATGTCATGAGTGGCAGCAGCAATTTGAAGGAAGAAATCGCCAAGGACGACGCTCTAAAAAAATACTTCTCCATAAGTGCCATGGGTATTGAAGGCTTGTTTATGGAGTGGATCATCCGCGCCTTGAAACCCGGGAAAAAGGCATTTATCGTCGTCCCGGACGGTATTATGAATCGCAGCAACGATAAAAAACTGCGTGATTTTATACTTGAACAGTGTAATATTGATGCAGTGATTTCTCTGCCGCTGAACACATTCTTCACTACCAACAAGAAAACTTATATCCTTGCGTTGACGAAGAAAGTTGCTGTGAATGTTGGTGGAATTGCTACGTTGCCGAAGCAGACAACGCCTGTTTTCACTTATCTGTGCTCTGAAATCGGCGAAACCCGCGATGTGTACCGCTTTGACATCGAACAGAATGATTTGGAAACCGCTTCTGATCTGTTCAATATGTTCAAAGGAGCAAAGGCAAAATTCAAAACGGATGATAGACGTTGCAAAATCGTCGATATTGATGACTTTTATAACAGCGTTCTTTGGTCAGTCGATCGTTGGTGGACTCGTGAAGAGAAAATTGAACTTGGCATTGTGGAAGAAACTCAGGTGATGTCGATGAACGACTTCTCGTCTCTTATTGGCGACATCTCTTCCTCGATTGCAGAATACCAAGAGCCAATAGAAGAATTGTTAAAAAAAAACAAAAATGAGGTATCCTTTCGGTTAGTATCGCTATCCGATGAAACAGCATTTGAAATAATAAATAGCTCTCTCGGGAAAAACAGGCAGATTCTTTCACAGATTGATACAAAAGACAGCCAAAAGATACCTGTGTTTACTGCCGCTAAATTCCCCGTAGCCTATATTGATGAAATTCCAGATAAAGTACCGATTGATGCCTCGGAAGAGATTCCGGTATTTTCGTTTGCTACAAACGGAGATGGCTCAGCCGGAACAAATTTCATTATTCATACTACGCCGTTTTATATTAACTTGGATAGGCTTGCAATTAGAGCAATCGACCCTAACATTTTGACTCGTTATATCCCAATAGCTCTTCGTTATATGAAAGAAGAATATGGGTTTAATCATGCGCATAAAGCAAACGTAACAAATATTAGCCAAGTCAGAATGAAAATTCCGGTCAATGATGCAAATGAGTTTGACACGGATATGCAGCGTAATGCAATTGAAACCAACGAGTTGTATTTGGAGTTGATTGAGTCTACAAAGAATAGTAAAGAAAAAGTCGCTTCATTCAGACCACAAACAATTGTAAGCGAATGTGAGGTTAATAAATTTTCCCTTTCATATCTTTTTGATATTCAAAGAGGTAGTGGGAAATACACAAAGAAATACATTCAAAACCATACAGGAGAATATCCTTTATATTCAGGAAATACCACTGGCGTATTCGCTACGATTGATTCGTTCGATTTTAACTGTCCTTGTCTATCCTGGGCTATTGATGGTTTAGCAGGCTTTATGATGATTCACAATGAATCCTTTTCCGCAACGAATCACCGTGGAGTGCTAATTCCCCATGAAGATAAGCTTGGATTAATTGACCTTCAATATATGAAATATACTTTGGAGCCGCTTTTCCGTGCAGCCAAAAAGGGCCGCGAGGGCGACAATGGAGAAAATGAATATACTACATTGCCTCCCTTTATGATAGCTGATATCATGGTTCCGGTGCCGGTTGATGGTCAAGGAAACATCAGTCTCGATGCGCAGAAAGAAATCGCCGCCAAGTATTTAGCTATCGAGCAGTGCAAGAATGAAGTCATTTCAAAACTTGATTCTTTAATCCAGCAAAAGATTGAATTATAACAATAGGATAAGGAAGCCGGGTATGCAAATACCCGGCTACCTTTTTGTTATGTATGCACCGCCGAAAACGGCGGTGTTGGTGTCTGTTGTCTTAACGCTCGTCCCTGTCGCGGCAGGAACGTTTCTGAGGCTTCTGCGCCTCGTCCCGTATCCTGTGAAGCTGTTCCAGTACGCTTTTGCGTTCCGGCGGCTTCTTTTCTTCGGCTGGTTTTCCCTCGACCTGCTGTTTCCATTCCGCAAGCTCCCACTCATAACGCTTTACTATGCTCTCAGCCTTATTGTAGGCGGCCATGAATGCCTGCCCGTCGGGGTAGCCGTGCTCCTGTACCATACAGGAAATCCTGTCTTTGAGATCGCTGACTCTCTTTTCAGCGGCCTCTATTTCTGATTCTTTCGCTTTTCTCTCCTTGCCTTTGAAAATGCCTGTGGTTTCTGCAAGCTGCGCTCTCAGTTTTGGCAGCTCGGTGTCCTGTATCTGCTTGATCTCGGATGCACACTTTCTGAGCCGGTGCAAAAGCTCTTTCATCTCTTTGAATACTGCCATATCGATACCGGGTTTCGGTTTCGGCGGCAACTTCGCCTGACGGATCAGAAGCTCCAAAATCGACTTTGCTTTCTGCATGATGGTACGGAATAGGCCAGGCAGCCATCCGTGTTCGGAAATGGAGTATTTACTCTTGTTTTGGATCTCCTCGTGCTTGATTTCGAGTACCTTCTCCGCCGGTACGCCGACGACAAGTGCCAGATCAGCAGTGCGGTTCCAGTCCTGTCTTGCTTCATTGTCAGCCCGTATTTCTTCTGCCATGGGATTATTCTTGCCGATCTTCTTTGTAGGCAGATACACGCTGCTTTGATCGAATACGGCGAGCTTTTCTTCCTCCCGGACATGAAGGTTGATCTGCTCGGTCAGCAGCTCCTTTACCTCTGCCAGAAAGCCCTTGCTTTTGAAAAAGGTGTCTTTTGTCGTAAACATGTGCTGCTCGTAGATTTCCCCTTTGGGGATCACCGTACAGCCTTTGCGGATCGTTCCATCTTCTCCCGTGATCTCTTTCTTCGTCCGTACCCGTTTCCCGGTCTCATCGAAGTACACGGCGCGGGTAGCAATCTTGTTATCCGGCGTTTCCAGAAGCCGCCGCTCGGAAAAGATCAGATGGATGTGGTAGTTGGTTTTTGTCTTGTTGTAGTGGAGTGCGGAAGTACATTCCACTCCGTACTGCCCTTTGAATTTCTCGGTGAACTCTTTCAGTACCTCGTCGGGATCATATTGGGTAAAGTTCTCCGGCAGGGCGATAATCAGTTCCCTTGCCTCGATACATTTTCCCTCAGTGCCAAATCGTCCAAACTCCTGCCGGCTTTCCCTTGCAAGGCACGTCCAGAATTCGGTATCAGCGGTGTCATAGACGGCGAACAGGTTTTCCTGTCTGTCCGGACTTGCGATATAGCTGATACGTCCTTTCAGATCGGGCAGCTTGCTCATCTGGATGAACGAATGTCGTGGCATGGTTCATCACCGTTCTTTTTTGCAACTGCATACAGCAGTTGCCGCTGCGGGAGTGGTCAGTGACCGACGGAGCAGCGATGGAAAAATGCCGCAGCATTTTTCTCTGTATCGAATGTGAGGCAGGCTGCCCGAACACTCGATACAGGCCCTCCGCAGGAGCGAAATACCCGGAGTACGAACCGTCAGGTTTGTGCGAGGGGTGTATTTCGCTCTCAGACGGCGAGGCCTTGAGAGACTGCTTTTCGTAAGCATCATACCACCTCCTTTACTTCGTCCCTGCAGCGCAGATTTCTTCCCTGGTTGACGGTCATGAAACGCTCCAACGTATCCGTCCGGATAATGGTTTTCCGTCCGACCTTGAGTACCGGGAGCTTGCCCCAATCCACCAGAGCACGCATGGTGTTTCGTCCGATTCCGGACATTTCTGCCGCTTCTTCAATAGTCATACCGATTTTTGCAACGCTCATATCTTCTTTCTCCTTTCAATAGTTCTCATCCTGCAACGATGGCAACTATAGTATACGCAACTTGCTATTACTTGTCAACTCATTTTGCAACTTATTAAGAAGAAAATATGAAAATTGTTGTGAAACACTATTGCAAATCGCAACGGCATGTGTTATACTAACGTCAGTGAGGTGAATAAGCCTATGATAAAAGATAACAGCTTCACCGCAAAACAGGTCGGTGAAAGAATCAGAGAACGCAGGACGGAACTGCGGCTGTCCATGAGCCAGCTCGGAGACCGTCTCGGCGTAAACAAATCCACCATACAGAGATACGAGACAGGCGGCGTCGATCCGGAAAGAACGATCCTCATCGTACCGATTGCGGAGGCTCTGGAAACGACACCGGAATGGCTGACAGGCAAATCCGACGCAAAGGAATACGATAGCTATACACTTTGCAAGAAGGCTATTGAGCAGCACATTTCCGATTACCTTGACAGCATGACAAGTGCCGTACAGGGTCAGCCGCACCAGCAGCTCCTGACCACCTTCCTCGGTGAGATCGTCGATCTCTATGCCCTGTTCTGTGAGCACTTCGCAAAGGCAATGGCAGAGGTAGACAAGATTGCAGAAGATGAAGGACTGAAAGAATCTCTGAGACGGTATGCGATAGAATCCGGAGCAATCACGGAAAAGGTCTATCGCAAAGAGATGGAAGCACCCGTGGAAGATATGAAACGATTTATGGATGGTCTTTTACATATCTACGATGAGGGACGCACCAATGTAAAGATTGGAGACCTCCTCGGGATCAAGCAGGAAGCATTGAGAAGGCTTCCGGAAAAAGACGAATCCGTGGCACCTTGACAACAAAGTTTACCGGCTGATCTCAGCCGATAACAAATAAAGCGTATATGTCACAGACCCGGCTGCCACGGATAGAAAGGAGAATAATATATCTATGGCAAAAGGTTCTGTGAGAAAGAAAGGGAGCAAGTGGTACTACCGCTTCTATGTGGAGGATGAAAGCGGGAAGCTGGTACAGCGCGAGTTTGCGGGAACGGCAAGCAAGAGCGAGACGGAAGCCATGCTTCGTAAGGCAATGGAGGATTATGAAGCGAAGAAGTTCGTGGCAAAGTCCGAAAACGTCACTGTGGGGCAGATGCTGGATATGTGGGTGGAGGAAGAACTGAAACCCGGCAGTCTCAGCAACGGAACGGTATCTGCGTATCAGGGAACGGTGGGACGCATCAAGCAGTTTCCCATTGGAGAGAGAAAGCTGAAAACCGTCACCCCGGAGCATCTGCAATCGTTTCTTGATCTGCTCTCCTTCGGAGGGATGGATGCGAACGGAAAAGAGGTAAAGCCCATCAGCAAAGGCTATATGCGCCTCTTCTCGGCGGTGCTGCAGGGAGCGTTCCGGTTTGCGGTATTCCCCAAGCGGCTCTTAAGTTACAATCCCATGCAGTACGTGGTCATGCGGAAGAAGCAGGAAAGCTACGAACTGTTCTCGGACGACAACAGCGACGAGCTGGCTGTTCCCACCATTACCTATGAGCAGTATGTAGCTCTGACGGACTGGCTCAAAAAGAAGAGCAATCCGGCGCTTCTCCCCATTCAGATCGCCTACTTCACCGGGCTTCGTATCGGAGAAGTGTGTGCGCTGACCTGGCAGGACATCGACCTGAAAGAACAGGTCATCACGGTACGGCGCAGTATGCGGTACAACGGGGCAAGGCACAAGACGGAGATTGGCCCCACCAAGCGGAGCAAGATTCGCACGGTGGACTTCTGCGACACGCTGGCAGAGATCCTGAAAGAAGCGAAGAAGGAACAGCACTTAAACCGCTTCAAGTACGGAGAGCTTTACAGTCTAAACTACTGCAAAGAGGTACAGGAGAAGGGCCGCAGCTACTACGAGCTGTACACACTGGGTATGGCGGAAGAAGTGCCGGAGGATTACAAGGAACTCTCCTTCGTCTGCCTCCGTCCCGACGGGGCTTATGAATCCGCAAGCACAGTCAGCATCATGTGCAGGACAGCGCAGGAGAAGGTTCCGGGCCTTGAGGACTTCCATTTCCATACACTCAGACACACGTTCACGAGTAACCTGCTCTCAAACGGCGCACAGCCAAAGGACGTTCAGGAACTTCTGGGACATGCGGATGTGAGTACCACGATGAATATCTACGCACACGCGACAAAGGAAGCAAAACGCTCCTCCGCAAGACTGCTGGATAAGGTGGTCGGCGAGTAAAAAAGAAAAGCTTTCCCTTGTTTTGCCGGATAAGGGCAAAAACAAGGGAAAGCAGTCGAAAACGGAGCATTAAAACCGCGATTTTCCTTGAAATATCAGGGATTTTGAGGATTGGGATAGATAAATCGGAATTGACCGAGCTCTTTAGAGCTCGGGATGACAATTGAACGAAGTTCAATTGTATGGGGTTAGTAGAGTGTGGAAAATTTGAATTTGTTAATTAGTTGTGGAGAGAAATATAATGATTACTTTTAAAGAAGTGGATAAATCCTTTTTAGAATTGTATGATAAGGTGTCTATGAATGTAAATGTGCACTCGGAATATAAAGTCAAAAGAATTAATAATGGTCTTGGTGGTTTGGTTTTAGAAGAAGTATCAGTTGAACCATATATTAAAGACTTGAGTATCTATGAACGTCCGACTGAGTATGAAAATGCATTTGATATTACTAATTGGAGATTTTTTATGGCATTTGATGGAGATATCCCTATCGGAGCAATGACAGTTGTTGGAAAAACAGATGGATTAAATATGCTTTATGGGAGGGGAGATGCTTGTGTGTTATGGGATATTCGCGTTGCAGACGAATATAAACACAATGGAATTGGACAAAAGTTGTTAGACATGGGTGTTTTAGCTGCTAAAAAAGATGGATATCAACAAATGATTATCGAATGTCAGAACAACAATGTTCCAGCATGCAAGTTTTATCAAAAACAAGGAGCTGCACTTTCTAAAATAGATATGTATGCTTATTATTTAGAGCCTGAAGTAAGAAACGAAATTCAATTTATATGGTATTTAGATATTTAGATAAATCCCAATTTGTCGAACAGATACTAAGGGCGCACTGCTATACAGGGTAATCCCCATATGTGCGCTCGGTGAGACCGAACACCCCGGACACCTGAATGCCTGGGGTGTTTTGCGTCACTATGTTCCGAGCAAGGGACTGCATCCCTTGCGCCTCGAAAGCGGCTATCCACATAAGGCAAAAGGCGCGACCACTTTCATCACGCCTTTTGTTACTGTCTTACGAACACCCCGCGAATGCTGCGGGGTTAAATTTATGGCATTAAATTGATTCCAAGCGTTCGGCGGTTGCTTCTTCAAGAGTTATATCGTATGGTAAAATTCCAAATAAGGATTTGGCTATGCTTTGCATATCTAAATCAGTAAAATCACGCGCGGGTGTGGAGTCTGCGCTCTCGTCAATATCGATTTTCACAACCTCATCTCCATATTTATGTTTCGTTCTGTCATGCCAAGGTGCTTATAGAAGCGCATTGCGCTTTCGTTGAACGCCCAAACGGTGAGCATAAGCGTGTTCGCGCCGCTCTCCTTTGCAAGGCGGACTGTTTCATTATACAGCAGCGTGCCTATGCCCATGCCGCGGCAGTCGCTATGCACACATATGTCGTCAATATAGGCTATGCGGTGCGGCAGCATTGCCGGATTTGGATTGGCGGGCTTCATGAATGCGGATGCAAAGCCAACAAGCTTATCGCCGTCATACGCGGCAATGGGGAAGGCGTTTGCATCGCTGAGCAGCGCGGCATAATGCTCCGGCAAAAAGTGCGCATCAGCGGCGTAAACATCGCTGCGCGCGGCATGGTGCAGCGCATGAACCTGTGCCACAAGGGCGCGCACGGCAGCGTAATCATCAATGGTTGGCTTATGAATGACTATCATATGTTCTTCAGCACTATTTCCTTCATGGGCGTGGTTGAATCTATCGGCCCGCCGCCAAGGCAAACCTCGCCATCGTACAGCACAACCCATTGCCCGGGTGTAACGGCGCGCTCCGGCTGCATGAACGTTACGCGGCAGCCCTCGCCATGGATGCTTACGTGTACGGGTACGTCGCTTTGGCGGTAGCGGAATTTGGCTGTGCAGTCAAATTCGCTTGCGGGCGGTTCGCCGGCAATGAAGTGCATATGCCCCGCCTCAAGCGCAAGGGAGAAGAGCTCTTCATGCTCGCCCTGCTGAACAATAAGCAGATTGCGCTTCATGTCCTTGCCTATTACGAACCAGCTTTCGCCGGTGCCATCGCTGCGCCCGCCTATGCCAAGGCCGCGGCGCTGACCAAGGGTGTAATACATAAGCCCGTCATGCCGTCCTACTATCCTGCCGTCCAGCGTAACGGTATCGCCCGGCTGTGCAGGCAGATATTCCATAAGGAATTTTTTGAAATTGCGCTCGCCTATGAAGCATATGCCCGTGGAGTCCTTCTTTTTTGCGTTGGGCAGCTGCGCTTCTTCGGCTATGCGCCTAAGCTCGGGCTTTAGCATATCGCCAACGGGGAACATGGCGTTTTTCAGCTGCGCCTGCGTAAGACCGGCAAGAAAATACGTTTGATCCTTGTTCAAGTCCTTTGCACGAAGGAGGGTAACCTTGCCGTCCGCCGCCTTATTAAGGCGGGCGTAATGCCCGGTTGCCAGGTTGTCTGCCCCTGCCGCCATGGCAAGGTCAAGAAACGCCTTGAACTTTATTTCGCAGTTGCACAATACGTCCGGATTGGGCGTTCTGCCCTTTGAATATTCGTCAAGAAAATAAGAAAAAACCCTGTCCTTATATTCCTTGGCGAAGTTCACGCCGTAGCACGGTATGCCTATCTTTCGGGATACGGCCATAGCGTCCTGATAATCCTCCGTTGCGGTGCATACGCCGTCCTCGTCAGTTTCTTCCCAGTTTTTCATGAATACGCCTGTCACATCGTAGCCATGCTGCTTTAATACAAGCGCGGCTACGGAGGAATCCACCCCGCCGGACATGCCTACTATAACCCTTTTTGCATTAGTTTTCATATGTTTATCCTTATTCGTTGCCCGTAAGTCCGGGGCTTCTTAAAAGCGCGTTGCCAAGATATATCCGGTTTATCATGCCCAGCTTTTCGCCGCCTTCGCTCATCCAAACCTTTTTTATATATGGAAGCTCGGTAAGCGTGTTCACAAAACTGTATATTATAAGCATTTCCAGCCTGTCCGCACTTTCGGCGGATTCATAGCTGAGCGCTTCCTTCAGCTTATCCGTAAAGCCTTCCTTCCATTCTATAACCGCTATGCCGTCCGCAAGATACACACGCTCCACATCATCGCGCGAAAGGGGAGCGAAGCCAAGCCCGCTTGAACCTTGCGCATCTATAAGCGTGAGCACGCGCTTTGTCAAATCATATTCGTCGCTTGATGGGACTATTTTATTCTCCCGCTTCAGCATGGATCCGTTCTCGTCCGGATAATCCACGCTTACGCTCGTGCCGAGCATATCGGTATACATGTCGCGGGTAAGATAGTCCACGTCATCCACAAGCTTTGTGCGCGTGCCGTCCTCCGCTTCAACGTAAAGCACTATGCCGCTTATGCCGGGAAGGTAGCCCGTAAGCGTGAGCGTGAGCGCGGCGCACATGAGCTGTTCGTCATAGTCGTTCTTGGGCTGCTTTATGGTTATGTATATAACCTTCGGTGCGAACAGCGGGAGGGAGCTTGGCGCGGAGGTGGAGGACGCTTCGCCGGTTTTATCCTTTGAGGTGTTCTTTTCGGCGGAGGATTCCGCATCGGTTTCTTCCTCCTCCATTCCGGCTACGCCTATGCGCGGCTCACGCGCAAGCGTGAAGTCCGCCGGCAGCACGGGCTCAAGCGCATCCTCTCCCGATATGCCCGCGGCAAGCTTGCCGGTAAGTATTGTAACAAGATCCGTTACCGAAGCTTCGGAAGAAACGCTCAACTGCACGCTGTGTGCGGCTATAAGCGTCCGTTCGGCATTGGTAAAATACATGGTGACGTATTGGTCAATGTATTTCACGACCTCGCTCATGGAGCCTTTGCTGCGGTTTGGATATTTTTCGGCCATGTCCTCGGCGTATTTATCAAGGCTTTGGCCTAAATATCGCGCTTCGCCTATGGCGTTGCTGTTGTAGCCCTGCTCCTTGCCGTTATACAGCACGTTCACGGCCTGTATGCCAAGCGTATCGCTCAGCGTTGCGGCTATTGCAAGGCGGGCTATCAGCCAATCGGACTCGCTGCCTGGGAAGCCGCCGCTTAGATACACGTTGCATATGCCCATGGACTTTTCAACCTTGTCCAGCTTCAGCTTGTATGGTACAGACCGCTCGAGCGACTGGCTCTGCGGCCCGTCCATAAGCGCGCGCATTGTGCAAAGCGCCATGCTTTCACCTTCCTCGCAGCGCACGGTGCGCTTTTCACCCGCAAGGCGGGTGCCGTCCTCATTTATATAATAAAGCGTTGCTTCAAATTCGCCCTGGGCAAGCGTTTCCTCGCCCTGCCTGGGCGGCACGTCGCTGCTTAGCTCAAGCGCGGGCGGGTAGCTGTCCTCGTTTATGCAGGCGGAAAATATGCCCATGCATACCGCAAGCGCCAATATGAGCGCAATGCATCGCCGCATCATACGCCGTCACCTCCCAGCATGTTTATAAGCGATTTGTAGCCCGGTTTATATATGCTGCCCTCGCTTTTGAGCGTAAGCTGATATCTGCGCACGCCTTGGTCATTATCCAGCGTTATTTCAACCGTTACAAGAATGCTTGAGGAATCCTTGTTCTGCGTTTGCTCGCGCACGGAAAAGCTTTTTATTTTGGCAAGGCTTGCCATGTATGTTTCAAAGCTGGCGTAATCCGGCTTCTGCGCGCCGCCCTGCTCAAGCTCGGCTATCAGCGGATACGCCTTATCGTATTCGCCGTTCTGTATATGCTCAAGCAGGCATGCTACCACGCCCGGCGCCGTTATAACATACGAATCGTCAAATTCCATCGGCTCCAGCAGATCGTGGCTGCCGCCGCCGAATGTTTCAAGGCCAAGCTCGGTCCTGCGCACGCGCGCGGCCGAACCGTTAAGCTCAAACAAAAGCTGCACGCTCACGTCCGGCCTGTTCGCGGTTATAGTGTTCACTATGGACTGCGCGGCAAGCCTTCGCGCAAGGTACATTTCCTCCCTTGCGTTTTCCACGCGCGCTTCATATTCCGCGCGGGAAAGGAGACCGTTTTCCATCAGCCGGGAGCCGTCCGCAATGGCTTCGTCCACAATATCGGTATTGAAGAACTCCGCCGAAAGCGTAACGTACAATATCGCCCCTTCAAGCGAAACATCAACTATTTCAGTGCCCGCGGGGATAACCTCGCTTATGTTTCCGCTAAGCGGGGGCGTGCCTTCCATAAGCGTGCGTATCATGGCGCGCTCCTCGCGCTCGCCCGCGTAAACGTTTATTGTCGCCGTTACGCCAACAAGATACGCCTCGTCCGTAAGCCTGTAATAAAGCTTTGCGCGCATGTCTTTTGCAATGCCCGCTTCGGGGTCTATATCGGGCAGATCCTCATGCACGCTGTCCTCTTTTATCATGCCGCGGGAGCAGCCGCAAAGCATGAGCAGCATAAGCGCCGCCGCGAGCAGCGCCATGAGCCGCAGTGTGTTTTTGCCGTGCTTCATGCGTTTACTCCTCCCCGTCCGCAAGCGGCAGATGCACCGTGAACGTTGACCCGTGCCCAAGCTCGCTTTCAACCGTTATAAATCCGCCGTGAAGCGCAATTATCCGCTCCACTATCGCAAGGCCAAGTCCCGTGCCGCCCGTGCCGCGGGAACGCGCCTTGTCCACGCGGTAAAATCGTTCAAAAAGGTGCGGTATTGCGTCCTCCGGTATGCCTATGCCCGTATCCTTCACAATAAGCTGCGCCTCGCCGCCGGTCTGCTTCACCGCCGCGTCAACATGCCCGGCGTCTGTATACTTGACCGCGTTTTCTATAAGATTGACCACAGCTTGCTCTATTTGGCGCTCTTCGCCAAGTATCATCGCGCTGCCGCCCGTGAAATTGAGCTCTATGCCCTTGTTCTGCGCAAGCGGCCTCAGCCGGGAAACAACGCGCTCCGCTATGTCCTTCAAATCAACGTTTTCCCGGTGCAGCAGCGGCTGCCCTTCATCGAACTGCACAAGGCGCAGAAGATCCGTTATAACGTTGGACATTCTGTCTACCTCGTGGTTAACATCCTCGAAGAGCTCCCGCATTTCGGCAGGGTCCGGATTTTCTTCATATAATATGGATTCGCTTAAAAGCTTCATTGTGGCAAGGGGTGTTTTAAGCTCGTGCGATGCATTGGATACGAATTCGTCCCTCACGCGGTCGTGAGCTTCTATCTGCTCGCTCATTCGGTTGAACGCGCGGCCAAGCTCCGCAACCTCGCCCTGTCCATGCACCTTAACGCGCACACCGCTGCCCTGCTTGCCCATGCGGCGTATGGCGTGGGTCAGTTCAACTATTGGCTTTGTAACAAAGCCGCTGAGCGTAAAACTGAGCGCCACCATAACCGCCGCAACAATGCCGAAAACTATGGCAACCTCGGCAATTATGTCCGCAACGCTGTCCTCAACGTCCTGTATCATGGCGCTGAAAAGCACCGCGCCCAAATATTTGCCGCCCTGAGTTATTGGGGCGGTGTAGTATACGGCCCAGTTGGCTGAGCCGGAAAGCTTCAGCGCGCTTTTGTCCGCGCCTGTGCTTATTCTATGGAAGCCGAACGCCGCCTCCTTGCCGCCGATGAGCACATCACGCACCTCTCTGTACGGCAGCATGAAGCCCGTTTGATAGGAGGCGGAGTCTATCTGAACCACCGCATCCGTATCCAGTATAAGCACCCTGCCGCCCATTTCCTGCGCGCGGGTGAGCGCCAATGAATACAGCGTGTCCGCATCGGAATCAAAGCTTTGGCTTATTTCAAGGGCAAGGCGGGTGGTGGCCTCCTGCTGCTGCTTTGTGCGCTGATTGACAAGCGAGGATTCGACCAATATTGCCACGGTAAAGCTTATGGCAAGCAAGGCCACGATGGTTACCGCCAAATATATGGCGACCATCCTGACCCTGATAGAGCCGAAAAACTGTTTTCGCTCACTGCGCAAAGTAATAGCCAACTCCCCACTTAGTCAGAATATATTCGGGATTGGCGGGGTCCCGCTCAATCTTTTCCCTAAGGCGGCGGATATGCACGTCCACCGTTCTGAAATCGCCTATGTAGTCCTGTCCCCATATGGTTTCAAGCAGCTCGTCGCGGCTGTATACCTTGCCCGGGTTTTTCATAAATAGCTGAAGCAGGTCAAATTCCTTCATGGTAAGGCTAACGTTCTTACCGTCAAGCGTTGCACTGCGGCTGCCTATGTTTATGCTCAGCCCGTTTGCACTCAGTTCCATTTTGGGCGCTTCGCGGTTCGCACCAGCGCGGCGCAGTATGCTCTTTATCCTGGCCTTTACCTCCAGTATGTTGAAGGGCTTTGTCATGTAATCGTCCGCGCCGTATTCAAGGCCCAATATTTTATCCATATCCTCGCCCTTGGCGGTAAGCATTATTATGGGAATGTCGCTTGTTTCGCGCACAATCTGGCAAACCTCTATGCCGCTGAGCTTTGGCAACATAACGTCCAGCAGCACCAAATCGTAATGCGAGGCGTTCAGCTTTTTTAGCGCCTCCTCGCCGTCCGCGGCGGAATCGGTCTCGTAACCGTCCTGCTCCAGCGTGCGCTTCAGTCCTTTTATCATAAGCGGCTCATCGTCCACAAGCAGTATTCGTATTGCCATTATGGCGTCCTCCTTTCGCCGCGCCGGGGTTTTACGCGCAGCTATAACTTTCCATATTTATTATACCATAAAAGCGCCCCGCATAAAGGGGAATAATTTGAATGAACGGTGTATTTAACAATAAATTAACCGCTGAACTATGTACAAATGCATATAAATTTTGTTATAATAGCCAAAGTGTACTATGCCGACGTATGGATATGCCGGCTTTTGAGGAAAGGACCAATTTGAATTTGAAACGAATTATCTCGCTTGTGCTTATATTTATACTCGCGCTCGGCGTGCTGCCCGTTTGCGCCGCAGCGGACGAATTTGACCCGGAGAGCGTATCCACGCCCTATATCTGCCTTATGGATGCGGCGACGGGCACCGTGCTTTATGAAAAGAACAGCAAGGCGCAGGCATACCCCGCCAGCACCACAAAGATAATGACCTGCATACTGGCCATTGAAAACGCGGCGGACATAAACGAGATAGTGAACACGGGCAGCAACGTTGAAACGCGCGGCTCCACCTGCCACTTTTCCCGCAACGAGGAAATGCCACTTATAGACATGCTGTACGGCATGATGATGTTTTCCGGCAACGACGCCGCCAAGGCCATTGCCGAGCATATTGGCGGCAGCGAATCCGGCTTTGCGGAGATGATGAATAAAAAGGCTGCGGAGCTTGGCATGACCGGCACGCACTTCGTTAAGCCGAACGGACTCCATAAGGAGGATCATTATTCAACCGCGTATGACATGGCCGTGCTTACCCGCTACGCCATGCGCAACGAAACGTTCCGCAAGATAGTTTCCACCGCGACCTATAACGCCGCCCCGACCAACAAGGATTCCGACGGCTACCAGTGGTATAATTCCAACCGCCTGCTTTATACAAAGGAAGGCGAAGCGGATTACAAATATAAATACGCAACCGGCGTTAAAACGGGCGACACTACCGCCGCCGGCCGTTGCCTTGTGGCAAGCGCGGAGAAGGACGGCGTGGAGCTGATACTGGTGCTGTTCGGCGATTATGAAAACAAGGTGAAGGGCGAATACCGCTTTGAAAACGCGGCTAAGTTCTTCGACTGGGGCTTTGCAAACTTCGTATCCGTGGATGCGGGCACGCTGGGCCTTGAAAGCACGATGCAGCTGCCCATATCAAACGCCAGCCTTGAGGACGCGGAAGGCGGCCTGCTCACCGCGAACATAGATTTTTCCGCCGCGAAGCTTACCGGCTTAAAGGAAACCATAAACGCGATCATAGCAACGCCCTCGCTTTTGACAAGCAGCTATGTTACCTCAAGAAAGCTTGAAGCGCCCATAGCCGCCGGGGAGGAGCTTGGCACGGTATCGTACCAATACAACGGCGTAACGATGTTCACCGCGCCGCTCATAGCTTCGCGCGATGTGGCGGAGGCGGCAACGGTTGTGAGCGACACAGCCTCGCCCAATTCAAGCCCGCTTATAGTATCAAGCCCCGATGTGAACGACAATGAGGGCGGCAGCGGATGGCTGTTTTGGGTGCTGCTGATAGCGGCGCTGGTAATAATAGTGCTGATAGCGAAGGTGCTTTCCTCCCGCCGCCGCAGGCGCAGGGCAAAGAAACGCCGCGCCTACCGCAGCAACTATCCGAGAAGATAAGGACATGATAAAGGCTCCCAATGGGAGCCTTTTGCTGTAAGCTTTTTTCCTTGCGGTTTGCTGTAAAAATGTTCAAAAAAGTTGCCGCTGTTTTCACTCCATCAGAAAATTCGCTTACAGCGAATTTCCGGCTCCCTCAAGGAGGGAGCCTTTTGGTAGATGTCCAAACTCTTACGTTAAGCCTCCATCTTTGAGGGAGGTGGATGCGAGTAAAACGAGCAGACGGAGGGAGTGAGCGCAATTTCACTGCTCTCGGAAGCCCGCCCTGCCACCGCCGAAGCTGCCCATGTCTGACAGGGTGACGGAGGAAGCGTCTATCAGCGCACTGCTGTCGGCGGACTGACCGTCGGCGGTTGAAGGGATAGCGCCGTTAAGCTGTCCCTGTATGCTCTCCGCGCGCAGCAGGCAGAATTGTTTGAGCGTGCTTACGCCCTGCTCAAACTCCGCATAGGTGCAGAAGCCGTTCGTGTCCCGCCGGGCATAGGGCGCCCATGCCGGGTTTGCCGTCCATGCCGGGCATATTGCTCATATCGGGCATGTTGCCGGCACCGGGCGGGGTGAAGCCGCCGTTGCCTGAGTTATCACCGCTTGGCTTATCGGGCGGGGTGAAGTTAGAATCATCGCCGGAGGGACGGAATTTATCAAAATCGAAATCGAGGCCGTTCTCGTCTGCAAAATCCTGCATGTCAAAATCCCTGCCGTTTCCGCGTCCGCCGCCCATGGATATGCTGTCCGGCTTGTAAAGCTCGCCGTAGTCTGCGCCGTAGTTGCGCTCAAGGAAGCTTTCTTCAACCGCCTCCAGCGCCAGATACAGCCCGAAGTCCTCCCTGTTTACCGTTATGAAGGCGTAGCTTACCAGCGGCGCGTCCACGCCCATGTATGCCATCATGCGGTATGTAAGGTAATCCTTCATAAGGGTGTTGTCCTGAATGTTGTTGTTCAGCACCAGCTTATCAAGCCCATGGTAGGTCAGCGTGTTGTCATAATGGTCAAATTCTATCTTGAAACTGTAACGGTCGTTGCCGTATTGCTTAACGTTTGAAAGGGACGTGTTGCCCTTGGCGCGTATGGCGCAGTTTTTCACGGTTTCGCCGTCTATGGTAAAGGCTGGTTATTTCGTATGCGCCGTCCGCGCGGGCAAATTCATCTGCCATTAGCGCGGCGTTAAGGCGCATGGAAAGGGTTATAAGATCGCTTTGGTTTATTTCGTGCTTGTATTCGTGCCGGTATGCTGCCATGCTGTTCGCTCTCCCGTTTGTATTATAATAAAAGTATAGCAACATATTATGGCGGCATCGGCAGACATATATGGCAAAGCGGGCAACTAAAACGGCATAAATTGACATAATATCAAACCCGCAACGTTACAAAAATGTAACTATCACGGCTGTTCCTATGGGCGGGAAAATATAGTATAATGGAGCAAATAATTATCAGGCAATGATTAGGGGAGGTATATATTTATGCGTACAGCATCTGAGTTAAGGCAGATTGCCCGCCAAAGGCTTGACGGCAAATGGGGCACAAGCCTTGTTGTATCGCTGCTGGCGGCACTTTTTGGCTGCTACGGAACATATTTTACGGTAAGCTACTCCGTTGATTCAACCGGAGAGCTGTTTGACGGGGCAACGCTTAACCTTGCAACGCTTTTCCGTTCCCTGTTCGGCACGGATATGGGAATACTTGTGCCGTTGCTGAGCATATCCGCAGCCATAGCCTCGGCAGTGGGCATTGCGCGCCTGATCGTGGGCGGGGCGGCTCAGCTTGGGCTTTGCAGCTATTATAACCGCCTTATAAAGGGCGAAACGCCGCAGGTAAGCGAGCTTTTCTCCCGCTTCGGCTTTTTCGGCAAGGCGCTGCTGCTCAATCTTTATACGGCGCTGCTCACGTTTTTGTGGTCGCTGCTGCTGGTCATACCCGGCATAATAGCAACGTATCGTTACAGCCTTGCGTTCTATATTCTTTGCGACAATCCGGAAATGAGCGTTACCGAATGCGTGAACGAATCAAAGCGGCTTATGGATGGGCATAAGGGCAGGCTTTTCTGCCTGCATCTCAGCTTCATCGGTTGGCGGCTGCTCAGCGCGCTTACGCTTGGGATAGGCGATTTATGGCTCAATCCGTATGTTAGCGCGGCGACGAGCGCGTTCTATCTTGAAAGAATAACAATGGACGGCGCGGACAACGGATACACAGTGCAGAACGATGAACCGGAGTTCGTGGTGAATCCGAATGTTGACGGGCCTGAAAGGCTGTGAAAACAGAGCATACTGATTGAATAGGAGACGTTTGAATGGACCTGACGATACAGATGAAAAGCGCGGAGCTGCTTATGAACTTCCTCAGGCACGATACGGAAAAGATTCCGCTTTATGGATTCGTGCTGCAAAAGGAGCGCTTCGTGCCGAAGGAGAACACCGCGCCGCTTGAGCGTTCCACGCCGGAGGCTGAGGGCGTGCCGAGCGGGGCGATAGAGCGATTCTATAAAACCATAGAGGCTCAGGCGGATACCACCGCCTGCCATGCAATAACGATACTGCGCCACGGCAAGGTTATTGCGGAAGGGGCATACGCGCCGTACAGGCTGGAAGTCCCGCACATGCTTTATTCCATGAGCAAAAGCGTTACCGGCCTTGCGGTGGGCATTGCATGCGATGAAGGGTATTTGGACATAAACGAAAGGCTTGTTGAGATTTTCCCGGAGTACGTTACCAATTCAAACGCAAAAATACTCAAGGCGCATACGCTCAGGCACCTGCTCACAATGTCCTCAGGAATAAGGTTCAACGAGGTTGGCAGCGGGCTTGACGAAAACTGGATGAAGATGTTCATGCAGTCCGTGCCAAAGTTTGAGGCGGGGACCGAGTTTGATTATAATTCGCTCAATTCATATGTGCTTGCGGCGGCGGTGGTAAAGCGCACGGGCATGAGCCTTGTGGACTTCCTTACGCCGCGGCTGTTCGAGCCGCTGGGCATACGCTACCATGAATGGGAAAAGTGCCCCATGGGCATAGAAAAAGGCGGCTGGGGCCTTTCGCTCACGGCAGAGGACGCGGCGAAGCTTGGGCAGCTATGCATGAACATGGGCCGCTGGAACGGTAAGCAGATAGTGAGCGAGGAATGGATACGCCAGGCCACATCCGTGCAGATAAAAACGCCAAACGGTGAAATGAAGCACGGCTACGGCTACCAGATTTGGATGAGCGACGACGATGGAGACTATCAGTTCAACGGCGCGTTCGGCCAATACGTGCTGGTGTTCCCAAAGTACGAAACCGTTATAGCCATGTACAGCGGCAGCAGCAATCTGTTCGTAAACGGGGGCTTAAGCGGCATGGTGCGTGAGCTTTTGACTTCGTTTGCGGATGAACCGCTTGCAGCGGACAATGAGGCGTATGCTTCGCTTAAAAGCACGCTTAATTCGCTTGAATATTCCCCGTCGCACCCAAGGTATCTTGGCACGGATGCGGAGGAGTTTGAGCGCATAGCGTACAGGCTTGACGGGCGGGAGTATTTCGCGGGGCCTAACACGGGCGGATTGTTTCCGCAGACGCTTCAGGCCGTGCACAGCAACATGACCGACAGCGTTACAATGCTGCGCTTTGAAAAGCGGGATAAGGACCTTTATTTATACATATACGAAAAGGATGAGCGCAATCTGCTCGTGCTTCGCCACGACGGCGCGTTTGAATACGGCGCGGCAACCATGCGCGGGGAAAGGCAGCTTGTTGCCACGCGGTGCCGCTGGAAGCTGGACGTGAACAGGATACGGCTGTGGGTAATGACGGGCTTTATAGAAACGCCGAACAGCCGCATACTCACGCTTGACATAGCTCCGCAGAAGATGAGCGTTACGTTCGACGAACGCCCCGCGCTCGACAAAACCGTGCAGATGCTTTTCGACCTTGTGGGCGTATCGAGCATGGCATTCTACCGGCACATGCTGCCGCTGCTGCAGCGGGAAAACCTTGTGAACCTTGTTAAGCGGTTCACGGAGCCTGTCGCCGAGTGCGTAATGGTAAAGCATAACGACGAAGAACCCCTGCCGAGGATAGAAAAGTAAGGGAGTAACCCGAAAGGAACAACACCATGACAAACATAACCGAACAGCGAAACGACCGCTTTGGCGACATGGACGCGCTGAGCACGGAAGAACTGATGTACCGCATAAATGACGAGGACGCTAAGGTTGCCGCGGCTGTAAGGCTGACCATACCTCAGGCGGCGGCTGCCGCGGAGCATGCGGCGGCGGGAATCGCCAAGGGCGGAAGGCTTATATACGTCGGCGCGGGAACATCGGGAAGGCTTGGCGTGCTGGACGCGAGCGAATGCCCGCCCACGTTCGGCGTAAGCTACGAAACCGTGCAGGGGCATATTGCGGGCGGCTACGGCGCGCTGATACACGCGGCGGAAGGCGCGGAGGACGACGCAGACGCCGGCGCGGAGTTGATAGACAGCCTTGACGTGAATGCTGACGACACCGTTATAGGCATAAGCGCATCGGGCGGGGCACGCTACGTTATAGCCGCCGTTAAGCGGGCGCGGGAGAAGGGCGCGTATACCGCCGCCATAACATCAAACCCGAATACGCCGCTCGGCCGTGCGGCTGAAACGGAGATAGCCGCAATAACGGGCGCTGAGGCCGTTGCGGGCTCCACCCGAATGAAATGCGGCACGGCGCAGAAAATGGTGCTGAACATGATATCAACAAGCGCAATGGCGCGGCTTGGGCGCATACGCGGCGGGCTGATGACGGACATGGTGGCCACGAACGAAAAGCTGAGGGAACGCGCGGTGGGCATAGTTATGCGCGAGGCAAGCGTTGATACGGAGCGGGCAAGGCGCGCGCTTGAGCTTGCAAATATGGACACGGGCGCAGCTATACGGCTGATTGAGCGGGGCGAAGCATGACGGATGCAATCATAGCCGCAGGGCAGCGGATAATGACCGGCCTTGCCGGAACAAAGACAGACCGCGGCTTTATAAACGCGGTAAAGCAATATAAGATAGGCAACTATATACTGTTTTCAAACAACATAGAATCGGCCGCTCAGCTGAAAACGCTGTGCAAGGAATTGAAGGACATTGCCGTATCCGAAACGGGGCATATACCCTTCATAAGCGCGGATCAGGAGGGCGGGCGCGTGCAGCGGCTGCCCAAAAACGTTATAGATACGCCATCCGCGCGGGAGATTGCCCAAAGCGGGAACGCGGAGGAAGCCTTTTTGACAGGCAAAAGAATAGGCGAGGCCATGCGGGAGCTGGGGCTGAATTACGACCTTGCGCCCGTGGTGGACGTGGAGAGCGTTTGCGGCAACCCTGCCATAGGCAGCCGCAGCTTCGGCACGGATGCGGCAACGGTTGCGCGCTTCGGCGCGGAGATGGCGCGCGGGATACAGGCGGCGGGAGTTATGGCCTGCGCAAAGCATTTCCCCGGCCACGGCGGCACGAACGTGGACACGCATAAGTCCCTGCCCACGATAACGCTCAGCATGGAGGAGCTTGAAGCCGGCCCGCTTGTGCCGTTTTACGCGGCGATAGAGGCGGGGGTAAAGAGCATAATGACAACGCACATAATGTTCCCCGCGCTCGATAAGGAGTATCCGGGCACGCTGTCCCATGCGGTATTGGGCGGACTGCTGCGCGGCAAAATGCGCTACGGCGGCATAATAATAACCGATTGCCTTGAGATGGGCGCGATAGCCTCGCGCTACGGCGCGGCGGAGGCGGCGCTGCTGGCGGCAAAGGCGGGCGCAGACATGCCGCTGATAAGCCATAACTATAATGAAGCGGCGCGTGCGGCGGAGCTGATAGGCCGCGCCATTGAGCGGGGAGAGATGAACATGCCTGAGCACAACGCTGCGCTTGGGCGCATAGCGGGGGCGAAGGAATGGCTAAGTATGCAATAGGCCTTGACGGCGGCGGCACAAAAACGGAAGTAGCAATGCTTTCCGCCCAAGGGGAAACGATATACATGGGCCGCTTAGGCCCGCTCAACCCCGTAAGCTATCCCGACAGCCCCGCAAAAATAGCAGAGGAGCTTGCAAGGTTCATCGATGCGGACTGCGCCGCAATATGCGTTGCATGTGCGGGTGCGGCGGATAAGGCGAAGGCGGAGGGCGTTAAACGGGCGATGGATGGCATATTCGCAGGGCCTGTATTCGTCCGCACGGATGGTGAAAATTCGCTCTATACCGCCCTTGGGGAGCGCGACGGCGTTGCCCTTATATCGGGCACGGGCAGCATATGCTATGCCCAGAAGGGCGGTGCTACGGCGCGCAGCGGCGGCCGCGGGCATGTGCTGGACGATGCGGGCAGCGCATACGCAATAGGGCGGGACATACTCAGCGCCGTTATACGCGCATCGGACGGAAGGGGAGAGCCGACCGCGCTGAGCGAAGCCGTATTTGAGCTGTGCGGCACGGACGACATTGCCGCCATAACCGCGCGTTATACAGCCTGCCCAAAGAGCGAGATAGCCGCGCTTGCCCCGCTGATAAGCAGCCACGCGGAGGACGCGATTGCCGGGCGCATAGAGGCAACCGCCGCAGAGGAACTGAGCCTTATGGCGGCGGCGGTAACAAAAAAGCTTGAGCTGAGCGCGCCGAGCATTGCGCTCATGGGCGGCACGCTGCTGCACCAGCCGCGCCTTTGCGCCCTTACGGCGGAGCGTATCCGCGCCCGCGTGAAGGATGCGCGCTGCTTCCTTTGCGACAAAAGCGCCGCAGTCGGCGCAGGGGAGTTTGCGCTGGCAAGGGGCGGGTAAGGCGGACTTTCGTCCGCGGTGAAATCCTGCTAACGCAGGGTGAAATTGCGCTTACGCGCAGTTAAATATTGCTTCGCAATGTGAAATACGCCAAAGGCGTGTGAGCGGGAGAGGTTGTGAAGAGCATAAAAAGGCTCCCCTTTACGGGGAGCTGGCGAACGAAGTGAGACTGAGGGAGTAAACAAAGAGGAACGGTCTCCCGTTCCCCATCTTCGCAATTTAACCGCATGCGTAAGCATGCCTTAATCCAGCTCTATCCTCGGGTTTTCTTTGCTGCGGCGGTAGAGCGTAAGCTTTTTGCCTATGCACTGCACCGGCTCCGCATGGAGCCGCGCGGCAAGGGTCTCTATGGTGTCCTTGGGGCTTTCGGGCGCGGTCTCGAGCACCGTTATCTTTATCAGCTCCCGCGCCTCAAGCGCCGCGTCAAGCTGCTCCGTCACTGCGGGGGTAACGCCCGCCTTGCCTATTTGATACAGCGGCTGCAGCGTGTTGGCCATTGACCTGAGCTGCGCCCTTTGCTTGCTTGTCATAATATTCAGTCTCCTTTTTATTCTACAAAGTCAAATTCCCAGTCTCCCATGCGCACAACGCTGTTTTCGTTCGCTCCCGCGGCACGAAGCGCGTCTATTATGCCTTCCTTTATAAGGTATTGCTGGAAGCGGCGCATGGAGCCTTCGTCGTCGGCATAGGTGGTATCGAGTATATAATCCACGCTGCCGCCCGTTACCACGAATACGTCGCCGTCGCGCTCTATACTGAAGCCCGGCTCGTACTTATGGCCTACGTTTATCTCCTCCTCCTCAAACTGATAGGTCTTTGGCAGGGTTGCAAGCGTCCTCACAAGGCAGTCTATCAGCGCGTCAAACCCGGTCACGGTCGCCGAGGATACGGGGAACACCTCAACTCCTTCGTCCTTGAGCGCTTCCTTCAGCCGCGCAAGGTTATCCTCCGCGCCGGTTATGTCCATCTTGTTCGCGGCAACAACCTGCTTCAGCTCGCCCAAGCGGGGGCTATACCGTGTAAGCTCGCCCTTTATTTTGAAGTAATCGTCAACGGGGTCGCGACCTTCGCTGCCGGATACATCGATAACGTGCACCAATACGCGGGTGCGCTCGATATGCCTAAGGAAATCGTGCCCAAGGCCCGCGCCCTCCGCCGCGCCCTCTATAAGGCCGGGTATGTCCGCAAGCACAAAGCTTTTGTCGTAACGCTTAACAACGCCTAAATTGGGCGTAAGGGTGGTGAAGTGATAGTTGGCTATCTTGGGCTTGGCGCTGGTCAGCACGGAAAGAATGGTGCTTTTGCCCACGTTCGGCAGGCCTATAAGCCCAACGTCCGCAATGGTTTTAAGCTCCAGCTCCACCTCCCGTTCAAGCGTTTTCTGCCCGGGCTGGGCAAAGCGGGGGGCTTGCTTGGATGGCGTTGCAAAGCGGCTGTTGCCCTTGCCGCCGCGCCCGCCGTGCAGCACTATTTTTCTCCTGCCGGGTTCGTTCAGGTCGGCCGCTATCGCGCCCGTTTCAACGTCCCTTACAAGCGTGCCTACGGGTACCTTTATAATAAGATCCTGCCCGTTCTTTCCGCTGGAGCGTGCAGCGCGGCCCTTTTCGCCGTTTTCCGCGCGGTAAAAGCGCGCAAATTTGAAGTCCAGCAGCGTATCCATGTTGCTGTCCGCCACGAACACAACGTTGCCGCCGCGCCCGCCGTCGCCTCCGTCCGGCCCGCCGCGGGTAACGAACTTTTCCCTGTGGAAGCTGGCGCAGCCGTCTCCGCCATCGCCCGCCTTTATAACAATTCTTGCCTTATCAACGAACTGCATCGTTTTTCTCCGTTTTCTTTTGATTATTTATATACTCCAAGCAGTATGGCCTGATTGTGCATATGCCGCATTTGGGACTGCGCGCGGAGCAAACGCGCCGCCCATGGAATATTATCCAATGATGCGCGGCAGACCAATCCTCCTCAGGTATGTTCTGCATAAGCTGCTTTTCTGTATTCAGCACGTCCTTTGCGTCCGCAAGGCCAATTCTGTTCGCCACGCGGAAAACGTGCGTATCCACGGCTATTGCCGGCACGCCGAACGCATTGGATACAACCACGTTCGCCGTTTTTCGTCCAACGCCCGGCAGCTTTGTCAGCTCGTCACGCCCGCGCGGGACCTCTCCGCCGTATTGCTCAACTATTATTTTGCTGGCGGCGATTATGTTTTTGCCCTTTGTTTGGTAAAAGCCGCAGCTTCGTATATACGGCGCAAGCTCTTCTTCGCTTAAAGATGCGAACGCCTCTGGCGTATTGTAAAGCGGAAACAGTACGGCTGTGGTTTTATTCACCTGCTTGTCCGTGCATTGCGCGCTGAGCATGGTTGCCACGAGCAGTTCAAACGGGGAAGTGAAGTTAAGCTCCGGCTTTGCGTCCGGATACGCCTCCTTCAGCGCCGCAAGCGCGGCCCTTATGCGCTCCGCCTTTTGCTTTTTGCTTTCCCGCATGTTCAGCGCCCCCTTTCCGTGCGAATACATACAAATACATACTAATTATATACGAACATGGGCTTATTTTGCAACACGCGCGGCATTTTATTTGGGCTTATGTTATAATGATTCAAATTAAAGCGAAAAGAGGGGCCATATGAGCATTATAGATGCGTTCAATACATCCGAACAGATAATCGACCCGAGCGCCGTGGCAAGGCCGATAGAGGGCTTTCCGGACACGGTGCTTGTGACATTCAGCCAAAAGGTGCTGGAAGCGGCGGCAAAGCGCTTCAAGCTGACGCTGCTCAAGGAGATGCATTGCTGCTACACCGTGCCGGTATACGCCTTTGAATACAAGGGCAGGAAGTTTGGCATATACATGACCTGCCTTGGCGGGAGCGCAGCGACAGGGCTGCTGGAGGAAATATTTGCCGCCGGAGCAAAGCGCGCGCTGTTCTTCGGCTCCTGCGGGGTGCTGGACAGGAGTATTGCCGCGGGGCATTTTATAGTGCCCACCGCCGCATACCGCGACGAAGGCACAAGCTATCACTACGCCCCCGCGAGCGACTATATCGATATTCCCACCGCAGCTGAGCTTTCCGCCGCGTTTGACGCGATAAGCATGCCCCATGTGCAGGGCAAAACATGGACTACCGACGCAATATACCGCGAAACGCGTGACGGCCTTGCCAAGCGCCGCGCGGAGGGCTGCATAACGGTTGAAATGGAGTGCGCCAGCCTAATGGCCGTGGGCCAATTCCGCAAAAAGGGCGTTTATCAATTCCTGTATGCGGAGGACTGCCTGGACAGCGTTGAATGGGACCCGCGCATAATGGGCAAGCAGCCCGCCACCGCCTACGAAGGCTATCTTGACGTGGCGCTGGAATGCGCAACAAGGGTGAAGGGATAGCGCATGCGGTGAAATCCGTTCTTCGAACGGGTGAAATATTGCTGACGCAATGTGAAATATGGCTGCGCCATGTGAAATACGCCAAAGGCGTGTGAGGGGAGAGTTGCCTTTCAATCGCGCCCCCCGCACACTATCGTCACTTGCCATCGTCCCTGAAAAAACCTAGGCAAATAGCCGCTTAGGGACGATAGGAACGCAAGGGACGATAGTGTGCAGGGGGGGACGGTTTAACCTTCTTTCTTCGCCCGTGCTTTCTTCACCCTGCCGTAGACTGCTTGCGCTATTGCCGCGGCAAGCATAGTGCAGAAGAATATGCAGCAGAATATGAACCAGCCGCTGTGCAGTCTGCCGCCGCCGGGGTCGAAGGAGTAAACGCCGAAAAGGTCGCCCGCGGCTGTTCCTATGTTAAAGGAGGCAAACGCCGAAACGGCAAATATGTATTTTGCGAAAAATGCGCCGGTAACAACGGCAAAAGCCGCCCAAAGGAACATATTGCGCATCGTCCATTCGTTCACCGCCGCATCGGAAAGCGAAACATTTGTCCAAAGCAAATACGTTGCCGCCAACGCAAGCACGCCGCATACCGTCCAAAGCATGCGGGCTTTATAGGCGCGGGCTGCCGCAATGGAGTATATGAGCAGCCCCGCGCAGGGCAGGCCGAATACCAGCCACGATTGCAGGTACCGTATATCGCTGCCGAGCCGTATGCCGGCTATCAGTATAACTATTACGCATGCCAATATTATGGCCTTTGCTTTTTTGCTGTATTTCATGCCGTATTCCTTCCCTTTAGAATTACTTCCTCCCCTGCGTAAGCACCTTCACGGCCTCCGCCAGCGTACCCACGCGGATAAGCTCTATGCCGCTTGGGGCCTTAAAGGCGGCGTGGCGGGGGATTATCAGCCGCTCGTAGCCAAGGCGGGCGCATTCGGCGGCGCGCTTCTCCATCCTACCTGCGCCGCGCACCTCGCCCGTGAGGGATATTTCGCCAAGGCATACGGTGTTCTTCGGCATGGGCGCATCAATAAGCGCGCTTGCTATGCACATGGCAACGGCCAGGTCGCAGCAGCGCTCCTCAAGCCGCATGCCGCCCACTACGTTTATGTATACGTCCTTGTCCGCAAGGGATAAATACGCCTTTTTTTCAAGCACGGCAAGCAGCAGTATAAGCCTGTTCAGCTCAAGCCCCGCGCTCATGCGCCGCGGGTTTGAAAAGGGGGTGTTGGATATGAGCGACTGCACCTCCACAAGCATTGGCCGCGTGCCCTCCAGCGCGCAGGTGACCGCGCAGCCGGGCGCATCTGTCCCGGTGAGGAACATTCCAGATGGGTCGGGTATTTCCTCCATGCCGCGCTCGCCCATTTCGAATACGCCTATTTCGTTAGTGGAGCCGTAGCGGTTCTTAACGCTCCTTAAAAGGCGGAAGGCGTCGTGCCTGTCCCCTTCAAAGGAAAGCACCGTGTCCACCATGTGCTCAAGCACCCTTGGGCCGGCAATCGCGCCCTCCTTGGTAACGTGGCCCACTATGAAAACGGCCGTGCCCGTGGTCTTTGCAACGCGGGTCAAAAAGGACGTGGCCTCGCGCACCTGGCTAACGCTGCCGGGGGCGGAGGCTATATCGGGGCAATACATTGTCTGTATGGAGTCTATTATCAAAAAAGCGGGCTTAATGCGCTCTATCTCGGATTCTATTACGGTTATGTCCGTTTCCGCAAGCAGCAGCATGTCCCCGCCCGCGCCCAGCCTTTGCGCGCGCAGTTTAAGCTGCGCTGCGGATTCTTCGCCCGTAACATATAATACGCTGCCCTGATTGATGAGCGAGCCTGCCATCTGCATAAGCAGCGTGGATTTGCCTATGCCCGGGTCCCCGCCCAGCAGCACCGCGCTGCCGCCCACTATGCCGCCGCCGAGCACCCTGTCAAGCTCCCCAATGCCGCTTGGTATGCGCCGCGCCGCGTCCGCCTGAACCTCCCGCAGGGGGAGCGCACGCTGTGACGATATGCCCTTTTTTATCTGCTGCACGGGGGCGGATTCAACGAACGTGTTCCAGCTTTCGCAGTTTGGGCAGCGGCCGAGCCATTTGCTGCTTTCGTAGCCGCATTCGCCGCAGACGAACACGGTTTTTGCTCCTTTAGCCATTATCTGTCGGGTACCTCCGAATATTTCAATATGTCCCTTTCGCGGCTGGTAACGTCCATCCATATCACCTTGCCGTCGCTCACGCCCATAAACTGCGCCTTTTCGTATTCGCCGGAAAGCTTATAGGTCTTTTTATTATCGAACCGGTAAAGATAAATGGTTTCGTCCTTTGAATAGGCTATGAACTTATTGCCCATGCCGAACTGTACGACCCCTTGTGCAACAAGCGCCGGTTCGCTTGCGCCCTGCGCCATGCAGTACAGCTTTGTTTGGAGCGAATGGTGCGCATCGAGCCAGGCGGTGTATTGCCCGTTTGATATTGGGTCATGCGCATAGGTTTCGGTATGTATGCTCTGTATCGATGCTGAGCCGAGGCGCACGGAGTATATAACGCTCACGTCCTCTTCGTCCGTTGAGCCTGAGCGCTCCGCATCCGCCCACACAAGCACCCCGTCCATAAGCGAAGGCAGGCTTTGGCCGTATGAGGTGTTGCTGAACATATGCAGCGTGGTCGTTTCCATTGTTGTAAGGTCGCAAAGGAACAGCTTGTCCATGCGCGTACCCGTGCGCTCCGTCCAGGCGACGTAGTTTTGATAAAGCATAGGCTCGCATTGGCCCGTGTACACGGTTTTTATGGTCACGGGCTTCAGGCTTGAAGCGGACCTGTCCACGGCGCAAAGCTTGCCGCCGCCGTCGTAATTGGCGTCCAGGTAAACTATCCAGTCGTCATTGAACTTTGGGAACATGAAATGCGTGTTCTCAAGCGGAATGTTAAGCTTTTGTGCGCTGCGCCCCTCGGGGTCCCATAATAAAAGGTCGCACATGATGGCCTTGCCGTCTATCAGCTTGCCTCCGGTAAGCATAAGCTGGCCGCCGTAAAAATACGGATCGCCGAACCATTTGTAGTCCCGTATTTCATCGAACACAACCTCCGCTTCTGCCCCTTCCGCGTCAAAAAGCTCCATTGGATTTGGCGTTGGAGTCGGGCGCGGAGTGGGGCTTGGGGTAGGCATGGGCGCGAAGGGCGCGCGGTAATCAATGCCTATAAGCGGCAGCAGCCGCGGCAGGCCCACGAATACTATAGCGGCAATTAAGCCCACTATGCCTATTATCGTTGCGCTAAGGGCCAGAATAGGGCCCCATATTGTGGATTTAAGGCTGCGCCTGCGGCGGATGGTATGCCGCCTTCTGTGATGTCGCTTCATATATATTGTCACCATCGTGCTGATTTTAGTTTTATATAGTATAACACAGCATCCCTTTCCCCTCAATGCGGCAAAATGTAAACATTGGTTGTTAATGCGGCAAATAATGGTTATAATAGCTGTACCACTAATGAATAAAGGCAGGATTGAACAATGAACAAATTGCTTTCGCTTATAGTTCCGGTATTTAATGAAGAAGAGGTGCTGCCGGCGTCCTATGCGCGCATGAGCGCGGCAATGCAGGCGCTGACAGGCTACGATTATGAAATAATATATGTTAACGACGGCAGCCGCGACGGCACCATGAAGCAGCTCCGCGCCATAGCCAAGGAGCATAAGGAGGTGCGGGTGATAAGCTTTTCCCGCAATTTCGGGCATCAGCTTGCCGTTACGGCAGGCATGGACAATGCCCGCGGAGACGCGCTGATAATAATAGATGCGGACCTTCAGGACCCGCCGGAGGTAATAGCCGAGCTTGTGAAGGCATGGGAAAACGGCGCGGACATAGCATACGGCAAGCGGCTCAAAAGGGAAGGGGAGACGGTTTTCAAAAAGCTTACGGCCTTCTGCTATTACCGTCTGCTCAACGCCATGAGCGCGTATCCCATTCCGCTGGATACGGGGGACTTCCGCCTGCTGGATAAAAAGGTTGCCGATGTGTTCCTTAAAATGCGGGAGCATAACCGCTTCCTTCGCGGCATGAGCGGCTGGATGGGCTTTGACGCGGTGCCCGTTGAATACGTGCGGCACGAGCGCCAGGCCGGCAAAACCAAGTATACGCTCAAAAAGATGCTCCGTTTGGCATTTGACGGCATACTGGGCTTTTCGTATAAGCCCATGTCGCTTGCGCTCTATGCGGGCGCTGCGCTTGGGGTAACAGGCATGCTGGGGCTTATAGCGCTCATAATAATCGCCGCCACTATCGGCTGTGCGCCGTGGCTTTGGGCCGTGGATGGGCTGGTGCTCATCAATGCGCTTACGCTTGCCGCCATAGGCGTGCAGGGCGCATACCTAAACCGCATATATGACGAGGTGCGCGACCGCCCGCTTTATATCGCCGCGGAAACCATAAATTTGGACCGCTGAAAAATGTGAACATATGGCGATATAACATGAACTTATAGTGAATCTTGCATATTCGTATGCTTTTTTGGGTATTATGCTATTGCATAATACCCTCTGTTTTTGTTAATATTATGCCACTGAGAGACAACACCGGCTGCATAAGCCGCGTTTATATTTTCAAAATTTGTAGTTATGGAGGTACTGTTTTATGGCAGTAAAAATCGGCATCAACGGCTTTGGCCGCATAGGCAGGCTTGTGCTGCGCGTTTGCGCGGAGAATCCGGAGATGGAGGTAGTCGGTATAAACGATCCTTTTATCCACGCGGATTATATGGCATATATGACCAAGTTTGACACCGTGCACGGCATGTTCAAGGGCGAAGTGAGCGCGCATGACGATAAGCTTGTTGTCAACGGTCACGAGATTCAGGTTTATCAGCAGATGAACGCCTGCGACGTTCCCTGGAGGGAATGCGGCGCGGAATACATAGTTGAATCCAGCGGCGTAAATACCACCACTGAAAAGGCTTCCGCGCACTTTGTGGGCGGCGCGAAGAAGGTTATAATCACCGCGCCCTCAAGCGACGCGAAGATGTTCGTAATGGGCGTGAACAGCGACGAATACACAAAGGACATGAACGTTGTGTCCAACGCCAGCTGCACCACCAACTGCCTTGCTCCCCTTGCCAAGGTTATTGAGGAGAACTTCGGCATTATAGAAGGCCTTATGACCACCGTGCATTCAATCACCGCCACGCAGAAAACCGTGGACGGCCCTTCCAAGAAGGACTGGCGCGGCGGCCGCGCGGCTGCGCATAACCTTATCCCCAGCTCCACCGGCGCCGCAAAGGCCGTGGGCAAGGTTATACCCGAGCTTAACGGCAAGCTGACGGGCCTTAGCATCCGCGTTCCCACTCCGGACGTATCCATAGTTGACCTGACCTGCCGCATAGAAAAGGCAGCAACGTATGATGAAATAAAGCAGGCAATCAAGGCGGCGAGCGAGAGCGACCGCTGGAAGGGCATAATCGGCTACACCGATCAGGCCGTTGTATCCAGCGACTTTTACAGCGACCCGCACACCTGCATATTCGACGCCACAGCCGGCATAAGCCTGAACCCCAACTTCGTGAAGCTTATCGCATGGTACGATAACGAATGGGGTTACAGCAACAAGGTTGTTGACCTTATTGCCCACATGGCTAAGGTCGACGCGGAATAACGCAAGCGAAGCAGCATCAGGGGCAAAAACGCCCCTTTTTCTTTACGAACAATAGTTAAAACGATAACAATGCTGATTGACGTTGGGCAGAACGGCGGTGTATAATAAAATTAATGAGTATATAAAAGCAAAGCAGGAAGGATGAAAATGCTGCGTATAGAGAATCTGACCAAAATATACGGGGAGCATAAGGCGGTGGACGATTTGTCGCTGCACATTGCCCCGGGCGAAATATATGGCTTTATAGGCCATAACGGCGCAGGCAAAACCACCACGCTCAAGTCCGTGGCGGGAATACTGCGCTTTGACGCGGGGGATATATTCATAAACGGCAAATCCATAAAGGCGGAGCCCGTTGCCTGCAAGCGCGAAATGGCGTACATTCCGGATAATCCGGATATGTACGAGTTCCTTTCGGGCATAAAGTACCTTAACTTTGTTGCGGACATATACGGCATGGGCAAGGCCGAGCGCGAGGAGCGCATAACAGAATACGCCGATATGTTTGAAATAACAAAGGACCTTGCCCAGCCCGTAAGCGCCTATTCCCACGGCATGAAGCAGAAGCTTGCCATAATAAGCGCGCTTATGCATAAGCCGAAGCTTCTATTGATGGATGAGCCGTTCGTTGGGCTTGACCCGATAGCCGCGCACCAACTCAAGGGCATAATGCGCGAGCTTTGCGACGAGGGCGGCGCAATATTCTTCTCCACCCATGTGCTGGAGGTTGCGGAAAAGCTTTGCGACAAGGTTGCCATAATAAAGGGCGGCAAGCTGCTCAAGTCCGGCTCCATGGAGCAGGTGAAGGGCGATGCTTCGCTTGAAAACGTGTTCCTTGAACTGGAGGAAGAAAATGTTTAAGGCGCTTGTTAAAACGCGGCTTGCGGCGCTGTGGGCTTCCTTCTATACGCGCACCCGCAGCGCAAAGAACGGCAAAAAGCCGTCCAAAATAGGCGGGATAGGCATTGCGATATTGCTCATATACGCCGCCATTGTGTTCGCGGGCATGTTTTCCGCCATGTTTTTCGGCATTGCGGAGCTGTATCACGCGCAGGGCATAGGCTGGCTGTATTTTGCGCTTGCGGGCATATTGGCGGCGGGGTTCTGCCTTATGGGCTCGGTATTCACCGCGCAGACGCAGCTTTATAACGCGCGGGATAATGAAATGCTGCTCGCCATGCCCATACCGAGCGCGGCAATACTGGGCAGCCGCATGATAATGCTGCTGCTGCTAAATTATTTTTACGAGGCGATAGTGGCTATCCCGGCAATAGCCGTGTGGATAGCGGCGGGGCTTCCGGTAACGGTTAGCGGGGCTGTATGCACGGCGGTGGGCTTCATCATTTTGCCGCTGCTGCCGCTTACGCTCAGCTGCCTGCTTGGCGGCATAATCGCCGCCATAACCGTGCGCATGCGGCATAAGAATATAATAACGCTCGTGTCCTCGCTGCTGTTCCTTGCCGTATATATGTATTTTTATATAAATATACAAGGCTATATGCAGCAGCTTATGGCGGACGGGCTAAATATTGCCGATGCGTTTGAGCGCAGCCTGCCGCCGCTTTATTGGCTTGGGAACGCCGCGGCGGACGGGGACTTCGTTAAGCTTGTGCTGTTCGTGCTTTGCTGCGTTGTGCCGTTCGGCATACTGTATGCAGTGCTGTCAAAAAGCTTCATAGGCATAGCCACCGAAAGGCGCTCCGCCGCGAAGAAGGTCTATAAGGGCGGCGAAATGCGCACCAGCAGCGCATTCATGGCCGTTGTTAAAAAGGAGCTTGCCCGCTTCGTAAGCAGCGCGGGATACATGATAAACGCCGGCATGGGCATAGTTATGATGGTTGCCGCGGCGGTATTCATGGCGGTGAAAAGGGCGCAGATTGTAATGTTCATCAACGAAGTAGGCACGGGCTACGCCGGGGTGCTTGTTGGGCTGATAGTATGCGCGCTTGTGAGCATGGTGTTCATATCCGCGCCGAGCATATCGCTTGAAGGCAAAAGCCTTTGGGTGATGCAGACAATGCCCATACGCGGCGGGACGGTGCTGCGCGCTAAGGCCGCCATGCACATAATGATAACCGCGCCCGCAGCGGTGCTCTGTACGGCTGCAATGGGCATAATTTTAGAAGCAAACGCGCTTGACTGCATAGCCGCCGCTCTGCTTGCTGTTGCATTCATGGTATTCACGGCGTATTTCGGCGTTGCACTGAACCTGAAGTTCCATAGGTTCGATTGGATAAACGAGACCGCCGCGGTGAAAAGCGGAATGTCCGTAATGCTTGCCATGTTCGGCTCAATGGCAATATTGGCAATACCCGCGCTGCTGTACGCGCTGCTTGCGGCCGAATACATATCTGCCGCTATGTACATGGCGCTGTGGGCGGCAATATTCGCGGCGGTAAGCATGGCCTTTGACGCCTGGTTCAAAAAGCACGGCGATGAAAAATACGCATTCCTTGCGTAATTGAAAAAACCATAATTTGGCGTAAATCTATCCTCCTTTTCCGGCAACAATAATAGCGACCAACGAAAAGGAGGATTTTGATTATGACATCCGATAAGAACGGAAAGCAGACCATAGGTTGCCGCGTTACCAGCTGCAAGCACAACATGAGCGGCTGTGACTGCGAGCTGAGCCGCATAGAGATAGAGCCCCAGTGCGGCTGCCATACCGGCGAACCCTGCGACGAAAGCCTTTGCGGCAGTTATAAGTCCAGGTAAATTGGTCTGAAAAAAGGAGCGGCAAAAGCGCCGCGTGCCGATAGCACGGTAATTCAAATTGCAAAATCGGCATCGGCCGAACAGGGCCGGACAACAGCACGGGCGACACCTAACTTGGGTTGGGTGCCGTCTGCTTTTACGGGAAGATTATAAGTCAATGCGATATTTTTTCATAAAGCCTATTGAAAAAGCCCGTGTTTATGCGCTATTATGAGCATATACGCTAAGCGCGGACGGAGGTGAGCGACTTATGGATATTACGTTTGTAAATCCCGGTGTAGATTATATGATTCGGAGCATTATGCTTTTCCAGACGGAGGGGGAAGCGGAGTTTTGGCATGAACCGCTGTACCATTTCTATCCGCAGCTTGATAGGGTATACGCTGCAAGCTTGCCGTTTGCAGAAAGAAAAAACTATATCGAGCGCACGATGAGAGCCGTTTATGCTAAAGCGGAGGATGCGATAAATGAGAAGGCGGTATTATATGCCCGCCATTGGAACGTCTGCAAACCGCAGATTACGGCAGCCTTATCGGATGCCTTCGGCGTGGATTGCGCAAGCTTATTTAACGACATACGGTGCAATTTGAGCTTGAATCCCATTGAGCCACGGTTTCTAAAAGAACGCTGTTACGATACTTTCTATCTGAACAGCGAAAGAGGCGCTATCGGCGGCGGAATACATGAAATCATACACTTTGTTTGGTTCTATGTATGGAACAGACTGTTTGGAGATGATTACGATGAATATGAACGTCCTTCTCTCAAATGGATACTGAGCGAAATGGTGGTTGAGTCAATAATGAGGGATGAACGGCTCAGCTCCATAAACCCGTATTTCCCAAGGGAAAACGGCGGCTGCGTCTACCCGTATTTCTTCGATATGACGGTAGGCGGGGAGCCTATTCTCGATACGCTGGACGCCATGTACAGAAGTCGGAATATTGAGGATTTTATGCTAAACAGCTATGCCTATTGCCAAGAGCACGAGGCGGAGATTAGGGAACATATATTAAAGGCGGAGGGGGTGAGCCGTTGCTAACGGCAAAAACCGCCGACGGCCGATACGGGCATTTGCGAAGGGCGGCATTATTGAAGGCTATGAAAAAAGGAGCGGCGGCTGCCGTTCCTTTTTGTGTGCCGTATTATTATATATCCATGCTTGACGCCGTGCGCGGGAAGGGCAAAACGTCGCGTATGTTGGCTATGCCGGTAACGTACATAACCATGCGCTCGAACCCAAGGCCGTAGCCCGCGTGCTGCACGCCGCCAAAGCGCCTAAGATCCATGTACCAATCGTACTGGGACATATCAAGCCCAAGCTCCTCAATGCGCTGCTTGAGCTTATCCGTGCGCTCCTCGCGCTGGCTGCCGCCGATTATTTCGCCAACGCCGGGAACCAGCAGGTCCACTGCCGCAACGGTCTTGCCGTCGTCGTTCAGGCGCATATAGAACGCCTTTATATCCTTGGGATAGTTGGTTACGAACACGGGGCGCTTGAATATCTGCTCCGTCAGGTAACGTTCATGCTCGGTTTGAAGGTCGCAGCCCCAGTCCACGGGATATTTGAATTCCGCGCCGGACTTTTTGAGCAGCTCCACGGCCTCGGTATACGTTACGCGGGCAAAGTCGTTTTCAACAACGTTTGTAAGCCTGTCAAGCAAAGTCTTGTCAACAAAGCTGTTGAAGAACTTCAGCTCGTCCGGGCAGCGCTCCATAACGGTTCGTATTATGTATTTTACCATTGCCTCGGCAACTTCCATGTCTCCGGCCAGGTCGCAGAAGGCCATTTCCGGCTCTATCATCCAAAACTCCGCCGCGTGGCGCGCCGTGAAGGAATATTCCGCCCTGAACGTGGGGCCGAAGGTATATATATCGCGGAAAGCCATTGCAAACGCTTCGCCGTAAAGCTGTCCGCTCACGGCAAGGTTAGCTTCCCTGCCGAAGAAATCCTTGCTGTCGTCAACCTTGCCGTCCTCGGTCTTGGGCAGGTCATTCATGTCAAGCGTTGTCACGCGGAACATTTCGCCCGCGCCTTCGCAGTCGCTCGGGGTGATGAGCGGGGTATGCACATAAAGGAAGCCGCGCTCGTCAAAGAAGCGGTGTATGGCCTGCGCCACAACGCCGCGCACCCTGAATGCCGCCTGGAACATGTTCGTGCGGGGCCTAAGGTGCTGAATGGTGCGAAGATATTCAAGGCTGTGCCTTTTTTTCTGAAGGGGATAGTCCCCGTCGCACTCGCCTAAGATTTCTATTTCGCGCGCCCTTATTTCAAACGGCTGCTGCATTTCCGGCGTAAGTATAAGCTCACCCTTTACGCCTATTGCCGTGCCGGTATTGAGCTGCTTGGTTATGTTGGGATTGATATTATTGGTTTCGTACACCACCTGCACGTTCTTGAAGCAGGAACCGTCGCCAAGCTCTATAAAGCCCACGTTCTTGCTTTCGCGCGCCGTTTTGATCCATCCTACAACCTCGATTTCGCCGGTATGCGCTTCGTAGCTGCGCACCAGCTCACTCAATCTCAACATAATCCACCTCCGGATAAAATATAAACTATTCAGCTATTATATTCCGATTTTGCATCTTTAGCAAGCATCGCGCATATATTTCCTAAATCATATTTTGCTATAAGGAGACATGCATTATGTATTATGCCGGCGTACCCACGCTTGTTGTCCGCGCAAAGTGCCCCGCGCTTATATCAATAAACGGCCGCGTGGCGGGAGAATGCGGCGGAGAGGGCTATATCAGTGTGCCGCTGAGCGCAAACGGGGATTATTACGTTACCATGCAGCCGTTATTGCCGCACGATGCGTTCGGCGCGGCATTATGCCCCGTTACGCGCAGGTTTTCGCTTGAAAACGGAATTATGGAGCAAGTAGGATACCAAGACGCCGTATTGTGCCTTTGGCCCGGCGGGGTGAATGAAATAACAATGAAGCCCATTGCCATATGCGCAAAGGCCGGCAAACAGTGCGAAAAGGCGGGGCAGAAGGGCGCAAGCACGCAGGAGGCGAATAAGCCCATTAACAATTTGGAACGCGGCATGGCGTTTGCCGTGGCAAGCATGAATGGAAAATTTGACGAGGCGATGGGCTATCTTTCCCCCGCGCTCAGGCGCAACGTGACGGCGGAGGCGATAGCCGAGTTCATGGGGGAATACGAGCGCGTGCGCCCGCCCGTGGGAGACATGGGCGGGGACACGCTGGGACTTATATACAAAAAGAAGGAATACGTTTACGCCGCGCGGCTGATAACGATAGAACACGGGCCGGACGGCATAGACAACATCAGCGAGTTATGATGCCGAGAAGCTCGGCATAGAGCGCATCGCGGTTTTCCGGCGTAATGGTATAAAGCTGCGCCTTTTCGTGCGCGCGGATGCGGTTCAGGAAGTCCACGTCATACCTTGCCTTTACCGCGGCTATAACGGGTATGTCCCCATCCAGCGCGTTGAACACGGCCCGCTTGAATTTTTCAGCATCCTTTTCCATGAAGCCGAGTTCATCCATTATTATGTATCCGCCCGGCTTTGCGGAGGTTATGTATTCCGCGCCCAGCGTATTGAACACATTTGTATATACATCGCGTATGCAAATGTCGCACCGGCCTATAAGATTAGCGCTGCCGTATGTGCGCTCCGCTTCCGTTTGCCGAGCAGGATGAATATATATTGGAAACAGCCCGTCCGCGTCGCGCTCGGTCATGCGCTTGGTGCAGTAACCGTATATGGGCGCGGTAATGGACGCACGCAGGCGGTTTATAAGCGTTGTTTTGCCGGCGCCTTTTTCGCCGCATATCAATATGTGCTTCATATGGAGTCACCCTTCTATACAAAAATACCATCCGTTTAGGATGGTATTTTGCGTGGAGCTGGTGATGGGAGTCGGACCCATGAACCTCGTCATTACCAATGACGCGCTCTACCAACTGAGCTACACCAGCGAACCGTTCATGACGCTTACCGCGTCAACGGGATATATTATACTATCAGATGCGGATATATGCAAGGATTTTTTTTGACAAGTTTTACTTTTTTGCATATGCCCGCAAACGGAGCTTTTTGGCGGCGTTATTTCATGCCAAGTTCTTTGTCTATGCTGGCCTGAATGGCGGCGTGCACCGCGCTTTCAAAGCCGCAGCGCTGCAATGTCAGCACGCCTTCTATTGTCGTGCCGCCGGGGGTGGTGACGGAGTCAATAAGGGCGTATGGATGCATGCCGCTTTCGCTCACCAGCTTTGCGCTGCCCATTACGGCGCTTGCCGCAATGCTGAGCGCCTTTTGCTTGCTAAGCCCGTTTTTTACGCCCGCGCGTGCCATGGCGTCGATAAACATATAAACATACGCCACGCCGCAGCCTGCTATGGCGGAGAACGTTTCAAATTCGCTCTCATCAAGCTCAATGAGTTCGCCAATCTTGCCGAAGGCGAAGCGGAACGCATCAAGCTGTGCAGCCGTAACGTTTGCGGAGGCGGCATAGCCCGTTGTGGATGCGCACACGTTTGCGTTAACGTTGGGCATTATGCGTATTATGCCCGCGTCGCGGCCTATCCCTTCGCGTATGGCGGCAATGCCGTACCCTGCGGCTATGGACATAACAAGCGCGTCGGTGCGCATGGCGCGGCCCACGCGGGGCAGAATGTCTGCAAAGGACTGCGGCGTGGTGGCAAGCACTATCGCGTCCGCCTGCGCGGCGGCTTCAAGCGTATCGCACACGACTATACCCAGCTCGTTTGCCAAAGCGTCTGCCTTTTCGCGCGTGCGGTTGAAGGCAAGTATGTCGCCGGGTGCAACGCCGCCCGCGACCATGCCGCGGATTATTGCGGCAGCCATGCTGCCGGTGCCGATGAATGCGTATTTCATGAATATCTTCTTTATAATTCAAAAGAGCGGCGCTAACCGCTCTTTTATGCTTTATTTTATGGGCTTCATAGTCGGGAATAGCAGCACGTCGCGTATGCTGGTTTCTCCGGTGAGCAGCATGACCATGCGGTCTATGCCTATGCCTATGCCGCCGGTGGGGGGCATGCCGTATTCAAGCGCCTGGCAGAAGTCCTCGTCTATCATCATGGCCTCGTCGTCGCCCTTGGCGCGCTCCATAGCCTGCTGCACAAAGCGGCCGCGCTGGTCTATGGGGTCGTTCAGCTCGCTGAAGGCGTTTGCGTATTCGTGGCCGGCAATGAACAGCTCAAAGCGCTCCGTTATGCCGCTTACGCCCTTCTTGCGCTTGGAAAGCGGGGAGTTTTCCACGGGATAGTCTATTATGAACGTGGGCTGGATAAGCTTATCCTCAACGAATTCGTCGAACGCCAGCGCCAGCAGCTTGCCCTTGGTGGCTGTTTTGTCGTCAAAGGGCAGCTTTATCTTCTTTGCAAGCTCGCGCGCCTCTTCGTCCGTTGCGCAGCCAAGGAAGTCAGCATTTGCGTATTTCTTCACGGCGTCGTTCATGCTCAGCCGTGCAAACGGCGGGGTAAGGTCAATATCGTACTCGCCGTATTTTATCTTGGTGGTGCCGTTTACCAGCATGCAGCAGCGGGAGAACAGATCCTCGCACAGCTCCATCATTCCGTGGTAATCGGTATACGCCTGATATATCTCGATGGTGGTGAACTCGGGGTTATGCGTAGCGTCCATGCCCTCGTTGCGGAAAAGGCGGCCTATTTCATAAACCCTTTCAAGCCCGCCAACTATGCAGCGCTTGAGGTGCAGCTCCGTGGCGATGCGCAGATACATGTCTATATCCAGCGTATTGTGGTGCGTTATGAACGGCCTTGCGCTCGCGCCGGAGGCGGCGGAGTTGAGCACGGGGGTCTCGACCTCTATAAAGTCAAGCTCGTTCAGCCTCCTGCGTATCTCGGCCTCTATCTTGGCGCGCTTTATGAAGGTGTTTCGCACCTCGGGATTTACTATAAGGTCAACGCTGCGCTGGCGGTATCTCAGTTCCTGATCCTTCAGCCCGTGGAACTTTTCGGGCAGGGGACGGAGGGACTTTGAAAGCAGGGTAACGCTCGTTGCATGGATTGAAACCTCGCCCGTGCGGGTTTTGAATACCATGCCTGTAACGCCGATTATGTCGCCTATATCCATGGCCTTAAAGTCGGCATAGGATTCTTCGCCAACATCGTCGCGCTTTATGTAAACCTGAATATCGCCCTTGTAATCCAAAATGTGCGCAAAGGAAGCCTTGCCCATTATTCGCTTGGACATCATTCTGCCCGCAACGGTAACGGTTTTGCCTTCCGTGGCGTCGTAATTTTCAATTATCTCTGTGCTGTAAGCATCGCGGTCGAACTTGACTATTTCAAAGGGATCCTTGCCGCGTTCCTGCAATGCCTTCAGCTTGTCCCGCCTTATCTGGAGCAGCTCGTTAAGCTCCTCGGCGGTTTGTTCGCGCTCCTCCACGGGAGCCTTAATGTTGTTTTCTTCCATTTATGCGCCTGTCTCCTGCGTTTGAAGATTATTTGCCTATGGCTGTTATTTCAAATTCGCTCACTCCGTCGGGAGTCTGAATTTCAACAAGCTCACCCACCTTGTGGCCAAGCAGGGTCTTGCCGACGGGGGATTCGTTGGAAATGCGGTTCTCGTAGGGGTTGGCCTCCGCACTGCCGACTATCTGGAACGTGCGCTCCTCGCCGCCGGCGGACAGCATCTTTACCGTAACGTTTGAACCAACGTCAACAACGTTTGTGTTCAGCGTGTCCTCGTCTATGAGCACCACGTTCTTGAGCATGGCCTCTATTTCAACTATTTCGTATTCTATGCGCGCCTGCTCAATCTTGGCCGCATCGTATTCTGCGTTTTCGCTCAGGTCGCCGAAGGCCCTTGCCGTTTTTATCTGCTCCGCAATTTCGGTGCGCGCTGTGGTTTTCAGGTACTCCAATCTTTTCTCATACTTTTCCACGCCTTCGGCGGTAAGCCTTACTTCAGCCATGTTCTTTCTCCTTCGTTAAGCCGCGTGCGTGCGGCATTATTTTTTTCATGTTTTTATATGGAAGCGCGGCAAAATAACGCTATACTCCCATATTGATGTAATTATATTATAGCCTGTTTCGCTTGTCAAGGCGCGGCGGGAATATATTACTGTTCGCCCGCCAGTTCGCGCACGTAGTCCAGCGCGGCCCAAAGCTGCGCGTCCTGCTCCTGGTCAAGCTGATCTATGGGCGTACCCTTCATCTCCTCCGGCAGATCAACTTCAATGTCCGGCGTAACGCCCGTGCCGTTTATGCTTTCGCCGCCGGGCGTGTAATATGCGCTTACGGTCATTTTGAGCCATGCGCCGTTTGAGCTGATACGCTTTGTGTTCTGCACAACGCCCTTGCCGAAGGTTGTCATGCCGACCACAACGCCGGCCTCGTTGTCCTGCACGGCGGCGGCAAGTATTTCGCTTGCGCTGGCGCTGTTTTCGTTCACTATTATTGCGACCGGCACGCTTACGCCTTTTTTATTGGAGGTATATGTTTCCTCGCCGCCCTTGCCGTCGCGCACGGTCACTATAGTGCATTCGCCAAGCAGCGTGTCCGCAATGCTTACAACGTCATTCAGCAGCCCGCCGGGGTTGTTCCTAAGGTCTACAACAAGGCTTGTCATGTTCCTATCGGTAAGATCTTTCACAGCCTCGCGGAATTCCTCCGCGCAGCTGCCGCTGAACATGCTTATGCGTATGTATCCGGTGTGGTGATTATATAGGAAATGCTCAACGTGCTTCACATTTATGCGCGCGGATGTGAGCTCAACGGTGAAATCGTCCTCGCCTTCGCGGTGAATCGTAAGCTCGGTGCTTTCGTCTCCGCTTTTGACCACCAGCGTGCTCAGCTCCTCAAGCTCCATGTTGGCCGTGGGCGTGCCGTCAACGGCTGTAACAATGTCTCCGGCTTTAAGGCCGGCTTCGCTTGCGGGCGTGTTTTCGTATACGTCCAGTATCTCCGCGCCCTGCTCCGTGGGCTGGCCCAGCAGCACGCCTATGCCGTCGTAAGAGCCGCTTATGCTGGTAAGATACTTTTGATATTCTTCATCCGTAAAATACTGGGCATACGGGTCGTTAAGCTCGCTTACCATGCCGCGGGCCGCCGCGGTTATAAGCGCTTCGCGCGAGGGTGCGTCGTAATAATAATCGCTCTGTATGTCGCTTATTATTTCGTCAAGCGCCAGTATGTCCGTAAGGGCGGCGTATTCATCGGTTGAAAGCATCACCGCGTCCTTTCGGTTTTGATTATATAGCTGCATGGTAACGCCTGCGGATATGAGCGCCGCTATTATTATGGCGCCCGCAAAATACAGCGCCGTTCTAAGCTTTGGCTTCATGCATGACCTCCTTGGAGAAAATTATTATGCAACATTCTACCAAACTTAGCCCTATGCGTCAAATGAACGAATTATGTTCGGCAGAAGCAGACCTTTTTTGCGCGGCATCTTTAACGCAGGGGCCATGTCTGCTATAATAAATCGGTATAAGCAAAGGAGGGCATTTGGCATGGCAGAATATATTATGGCGCTGGACGCGGGCACAACGTCCAACCGCTGCATATTGTTTGACCGCTATGCGAGCGTGTGCGCCGTAGCGCAGAAGGAGTTTACGCAGATATACCCCAAAAGCGGCTATGTTGAGCATAACGCCAACGAAATATGGGCCACGCAGCTGAGCGTTGCTGTGGAAGCGATGCAGAAGCTTGGCATAGGGGCGGAGGACATAGCCGCCATAGGCATAACCAACCAGCGCGAGACAACAATAGTATGGGACAGGCAAACGGGAGAGCCGGTATATAACGCAATAGTGTGGCAATGCCGCCGCACGAGCAAATTCTGCGACGAATTGAAGGCGCGCGGCCTTGCGGAGACGATACGGCAAGAGACCGGCCTTGTTATAGACGCATATTTTTCGGCCACAAAGCTGAAATGGATACTGGATAACGTATCCGGTGCGCGGGAGAAGGCGGAGCGCGGGGAGCTTTGCTTCGGCACGGTGGACACATGGCTCATGTGGAAGCTTTCCGGCGGCAGAACATTTGCAACGGATTATTCCAACGCATCCCGCACGATGCTTTTTAACATAAATACGCTCAAATGGGACGAAGATATATTGAAGGAGCTTGATATCCCCGCGTGCATGCTGCCGGAGGTGAAGCCCTCAAGCGGAATATTCGGCCATGCGGACGCGAAGTTTTTGGGCGGAGAGATACCCATTGCGGGCGTTGCGGGGGATCAGCAGTCGGCATTGTTCGGGCAGACCTGCTTTGAGGCGGGCGAAGCCAAAAACACATACGGCACGGGCTGCTTCCTTTTGATGAATACGGGCGAAAGGCCGGTTTATTCAAATAACGGCCTTGTTACCACCGTTGCATGGGGCAGAAACGGAAAGGTGAACTACGCGCTTGAGGGCAGCATATTCGTTGCGGGCGCGGCAATACAGTGGCTAAGGGACGAGATGAAGTTGATAGAAAGCGCGGCGGATTCGGAATACATGGCGCAGAAGGCGCGCGATACCAACGGCTGCTATGTCGTTCCGGCGTTCACGGGGCTTGGCGCGCCGCATTGGGACCAGTACGCGCGCGGTACGATAGTTGGCCTCAGCCGCGGCTGCAATAAATATCACATTATCCGCGCCACGCTTGACAGCATATGCTATCAGGTGAACGATGTTCTTGCCGCCATGCAGGCGGATTCGGGTATTCCGCTCAACACGCTGCGCGTGGACGGCGGGGCAAGCGCCAACAATTACCTTATGCAGACCCAGGCGGACATTATAAACGCGCCGGTCGCGCGGCCGCGCTGCGTTGAAACGACGGCAATGGGCGCGGCGTTCCTGGCGGGGCTTGCGGTAAAATACTGGGCCGATACGGAGGAAATAAAGCACAGCCGCGAAACGGAGCGCGAGTTCTATCCATCAATAAGCGAAGCGGAGCGCGGCGCAAGAACAGCGGGCTGGAACCGCGCGGTAAAGTGCGCCTACGGCTGGGCGAAGGAGGATGAATAAACGGATGAATAAGCAATACGATGTTGTTATAATAGGCGCGGGCGTTACGGGCTGCGCCGCGGCAAGATATCTGAGCCGCTATAACGTGCATGCGGCGGTGATAGAGCGGGCGGAGGACGTTTGTGCTGCGGGCGCGAGCAAGGCCAACAGCGCAATCGTCCATGCCGGGTTCGATGCGCCCACGGGCAGCCTTATGGCAAAACTGAACGTTGAGGGCAGCCGCATTATGCCAAGGCTTGCAAGTGAGCTTGACTTCAGCTACATGAACAACGGCAGCCTTGTTGTATGCATGGACGAAGCCGATTACGCTAAGCTGGAGCGGCTTTATCAAAACGGGCTTAAAAACGGCGTTGAGGGACTTGAAATAGTGCGCGGGGAAAGGCTTAGGGAGATAGAGCCCGCCGTGCGCAGGGAAGCCTATGCCGCGCTGTGGGCGCCCACGGGGGCCATAATATGCCCGTTTGGGCTTACTGTTGCGCTTGCGGAAAACGCGGCGGCAAACGGAGTTGAGTTCATATTCAATACTGCCGTTACCGCGCTCAGGCACGAGCAGGGCGCATGGAGCGTGCAGACGGATAAGGGGCTGATACGCGCGGACGCGGTCATAAACGCGGCGGGAACATATGCGGACGTGCTGCACAACATGGTAAGCACAAAAAAGATACACATAACCCCGCGAAAGGGCGAATACATGCTGCTGGATCACGCGGCGGGCGGTTTTGTTAAGCGCACCGTGTTCCAGCTGCCCACAAAGCTTGGCAAGGGCGTGCTTGTAAGCCCGACTGTGCATGGAAACATAATAGTTGGCCCCACGGCGGAGGATGTATTCGACCGCGACGGCGTGAATACCACGCAGAAGGGGCTTGACGCCGTGCGGGAGAGGGCCAATCTGGCGGTTGAAGGACTGCCGCTCAAGCAGGTGATAACCAGCTTTGCGGGCCTCCGCGCGCACGAGGACGGGCATGAATTCATAATAGGCAGGGCCGAAGGGACAGAGAATTTCTTCGACTGCGCGGGCATAGAATCACCCGGACTTTCAAGCGCACCGGCAATAGGCAGAATGATATCCGAAATAGTGGCGGAGGAATTGAAGCTTGAGAAGAACGCCGCGTTCATACCCACGCGCAAGGGCATAACGGAGCTGAAAAAGCTGAGCATGGACGAGCAGAACGCACTCATCAGGCAAAACAGCGCATACGGGCGCATAGTCTGCCGCTGCGAAAGCATAACCGAAGGCGAGATAGTGGACGCGATACGCCGTCCCGTGGGCGCAAAAAGCCTTGACGGGGTAAAACGGCGCGTGCGCGCGGGCATGGGCCGCTGCCAGGGCGGATTTTGCAGCACAAGGGTGATGGAAATACTGGCGCGGGAGCTGAAGGCGAGCCTTGCGGACATAACGAAAAGCGGCGGAGAGGCGAAGCTTATAACCGGCCTTGCCAAGCAGGAGGCGGAAAAATATGAAACAATATGATATTGCGATAATCGGCGCGGGCCCTGCGGGGCTTGCGGCGGCGGCTGCGGCATACGATGCGGGCGCAAGAAGCATTATTATAATAGAAAGGGAGGACGCGCCCGGCGGCATACTGAACCAATGCATACACGCCGGCTTCGGCCTGCATACGTTTAACGAGGAGCTGACGGGCCCCGAATACGCGGCGCGCTTCATTGCGCGGGTGAAGGAGCGGGGCATAGATATGCTGCTTTCCACAATGGTGCTGAGCATTGCGCGGGATAAGACAATTACCGCCATGAACCGCACACAGGGCGTGTTTACAATCCGGCCCAAGGCGATTGTGCTTTGCATGGGCTGCCGCGAAAGGAGCCGCGGCGCGCTGAACATACCCGGCTTCCGCCCCGCGGGCATATATTCGGCGGGCACGGCGCAGAAGCTTGTGAACATAATGGGATACATGCCCGGGCGCGAGGTCGTTATACTGGGCAGCGGGGACATCGGCCTTATAATGGCGCGGCGGATGACGCTTGAAGGCGCGCATGTTAAGCTTGTTGCGGAGCTGATGCCGTATTCGGGCGGATTGAAGCGCAACATTGTGCAGTGCCTTGACGATTTCGGCATACCGCTGAAGCTAAGCTACACGGTTGTGGATATACACGGGCGCGAAAGGGTGGAAGGCGTTACGATAGCCGAAGTGGGCGCGGGTTTGAAGCCCATAGCGGGCACGGAAGAATATTATCCGTGCGACACGCTGCTTTTATCCTGCGGGCTGATACCGGAAAATGAGCTTTCGCGCGGCATGGGCGTGGAGCTGCACCCCGTTACCGGCGGGCCGATGGTGAACGAATCGCTTGAAACGGATATAGCGGGCGTGTTCAGCGCGGGAAATGCGCTGCATGTGCACGATTTGGTGGACTATGTAAGCGAAGAGGCTGCTGCCGCCGGGCGCAACGCCGCGCAATTCGCCATTGCAGGAAATGCAAATGAAGTATGCACGCAAAGAATATGCATAGAGCTCTCCGGCGGCATACGCTATGCCGTTCCTTCCGCCATTGCGCCGGACAGGATACAGAATAGTCTTACAATACGCATGCGTGTAGGAAGCGTTATGAAAAATAAACGACTGAATGTAATTACTAACGGGGAGAAAATAATCAGCCGCCCGCGCCCCGTGATGGCCCCGGGGGAGATGGAGCAGGTGGTCATAATGAAGGATATGCTGGATAAGTATGCAAAAGTTGAAAGCATACTTATAACCACGGAGGATATGTGAAATGGAGAGAAAAACGCTTACCTGCATATGCTGCCCGATAGGCTGCACGATAGAGGCCGAGCTTGAAGGAAACCATGTTTTGAGCGTGCGCGGCAACTCCTGTCCAAGGGGAGAAAAGTACGCAAAATCGGAACTTTCGACCCCTGTGCGCACGCTGACCAGCACCGTTGGGCTCACGGGAAGCGCAACGGGCGCGGCCGTTGCGCCGGTGCGTTCGGCACGGGAAATACCCAAGGGCAAAATGCTTGACTGCATGAAGGAATTGAGCCGCGTGAGCGTAGCGGCACCGGTGCATATAGGCGATATTGCACTTAAAAACGCGGCGGGAACGGGCGTGGACATAGTTATTACGCGGGATATGCAATAAGTAAATTATAAACATGCAGGACGGCGCGCTTTGCCGTCCTGCAGTATTATATATAATCCCAAATTATGAACATATTATTTGACATTTGAGCCATATTCTTTTATAGTATAACCAATATCTGCGCAGAATCATGCGCACAGTTGTCTCAGAAAACCAAATAATAAGGAGGAGTACAATGAAAAAGCTGCTTGCTATTCTGTTGACCGTATGCTTCATGCTTGGCGTATTCGCCGCATGCACAAACGACAACACGCCGGCCAACACCAATGGGCCGGAGGGCAACAACAACGAGAACCCCGGCCAGACCCAGACTCAGACCCAGGCGCCCATGTCCAGCGGTCTTGACCTGAGCGTGAGCAAAGAGCCCAAAAAGGATTGGGTAACTTACCTCACCCTGGCTAACGAAATGGAGACCTTCAACATTCTCTATAGCCAGAACAACAAGGAACTGCGCGTCCTTACCAACTGCATCGATGGCCTTCTGTCCAACGATAACCACGGCAACCTCGTTCCCGCCATCGCGGAAACCTGGGGCACCGAGGACGGCGGCAAGACCTGGACCTTCAACCTCCGCAAGGCGTTCAGTGGGTAAACATGAACGGCGAACCCATGCAGGAAGTTAAGGCCGAGGACTGGCTGGTTGGTCTTGAATGGGTGCTGAACTTCCATAAGAACGAAGCCGCCAACACCTCCATGCCTACCGAAATGATCGAAGGCGCCGCCGATTACTATGCCTATGTGGCCGGCTATCAGGATCTTGAAATCCCCGCGGATGCCGACGCCGCCACCAAGGAAAAGCTGACCAAGGATTACGAGAAAGCCAAGGCTAAGTTCGAAGCCATCTGCGAAAAGTACGGCCTCGAGCCCGTCCGCCTCACCGCCGACGAAGCCAAGAGCATGGATCTGACCGTATTCAAGCAGATGGTCGGCATCGAAGCTCCCGATGACTACACCTTGGTTTACCATTGCGTAGCCGAGCTGCCCTACTTTGCCACCGTTGCTACCTACAACTGCCTCTATCCCGCGCCCCAGGCCCTGATAGACCAGCTGGGCGTTGATGGTTTCTATGCCTGCACCAACGAAAACATGTGGTACAATGGCTGCTACACCATCACCCATTACATCAACGGCAATGAAAAGGTTCTGACCAAGAACCCCCTGTACTGGGATACCGACTGCACCCTGTTCGATACCGTTACCTACAAGATGGTAGAATCCGGCGACGTTGCGTTCCAGATGTTCCAGGCCGGCGAGCTTGATTACATCGAGCTGACCGAATCCAACCTGCGCACCATCTACAACAGCGAGTCCAACGAGTTCCATGATTACATCGTTGAAGCCCGCCCCACCAAGTATTCCTATCAGCTGCATCTTTGCTGGGATAAGCGCGACGAGAACGGCGATCCCGATGTGAACTGGAATACCGCCATTGCTAACGAGAACTTCCGCCTGGCTTGGTATTACGGCCTTGACGCCACCCCGTACCTTGCCCGCACGAACTTCATTTATCCGCAGCACTGCGCTAACTACTGCTACACCATGTCCAACCTGGTTTCCTTCTCCAATGGTCAGGAATATACCGAGCGCGTTATGGAGAAGCTGGGCATCAGCCCCGATGGCGAGAACTATGCCCGCGTAGACGCCGCCAAGGCTGCCGAGTACAAGACCAAGGCCATGGAAGAACTCGCCGCTCAGGGCGTGACCTTCCCCGTGGTTGCTGACTATTACATTCAGGGCTCCAGCCAGACCGCTCTGGACACCGCGAACGTTCTCAAGCAGCTCTTTACGGACTGCCTGGGCGATGATTTCGTAACCCTGAACATAAAGACCTACATCTCCTCCGTAGCTAAGGAAGTCCGCAGTCCTCAGCTCGCCTCCTTCTACATCAACGGTTGGGGCGCTGACTACGGCGATCCTCAGAACTATCTGGGCCAGGAAACCTACGGCATGGACAACGCTTACTACAGCGAAGCCTACTCCATAACCAGGAACATCACCGATGAAAAACTGATTGCCGTTTACGAGGAGTTCACCAATATGGTCAACGCGGCTAACGCCATCGTAGGCGATATGGATGCCCGTTACGAAGCCTATGCCGACGCCGAAAAGTACATGATAGAGCATGCGCTCGTAATCCCCTGGTACAAGAACGTTCTGTGGCAGGTAACCCATGTCAACGACTATTCCAAGATCTATGCTCCTTACGGCATACAGGGCGATAAGTTCAAGAACTGGGAAACCTCTGTTGACGCCTACACCACCGAGGACTACGCAAAGCTGGCCGAAGCTTATGCCGCCGGCACTGCCAAATAAGGTTAAAGGTAAGTAAGATTAAATGTTTAAGTATACCATAAAAAGAGTACTTCAGTCCTTAGGGACAGTGCTCATCGTGGTATCTATCGTGTCATTGCTGCTCAGCCTGATGCCGACTGATTATTACTTCACCGAGGAACAGCTTATAAAGCTGACCGATAAGCAGAAGGAAGATCAGTTGGCAGCAGCTGGGCTGCTGGACAGCCCAATCGTACAATTATTCCGCTTTCTCGAAAATTTAATTCTTAAGTTCGATCTTGGAACCTCGCGCAGAATACAGGCCGGCGTGCCTGTAATTAAGGTAATAGGAGACAAGTTCGCTATCTCAATGAGATTGGGCTGTATCGCTTTGGCCATTTCGCTGATACTTGGCGTGCCTATGGGCATACTTCAGGCAAGACATAAGGACCATCTGTTCGATCATATCGGCGCCGCATATACGATATTCGTAAACGCAGTACCGCGTTTGGTATCATATTCGCTGGTGCTGGTAATCGGCGTAAAGCTTTTTGGTCTGCCGTCCATGTATTCAACGCGACATGCCGTGCGCTCCAGCATATTGCCGATAATATGCCTTGCGATGGGTTCTACTGCAAGTTACGCGCTGTGGATGCGCCGTTATATGGTTGACGAGCTTACGAAGGACTATATAAAGCTTGCCCGTATAAAGGGCCTTTCCACCCGCCAAATAATGTTTAAGCATGTTCTCAGGAACGCATTCGTGCCAATGGTACAGAATCTGCCCACTTCCTTCATGCTTACTATCGGCGGTTCTCTGCTGGTGGAGCGTTTCTTCTCCATTCCCGGCATGGGCCCGCTGCTCACAGACTCGATTACCCGATACGACTTAAACATGGTCCGCGGACTGGTGCTGCTTTATGCCCTGCTTGGCATATTCGGCCTGTTCCTGGGCGACGTGCTTATGACCGTATGCGATCCGAGAATCAGACTTACCGGAAAGGGCGGTGACACTCGATAATGGAAACCAAAGCTGTAAATACCACGGCGGAGCTTGAAAAAGAGCTTGGCATGAGCGAACAGGAACTGTTTTCATTCGTTGAGTATCATGCCGAGGATGCCGAAAGGATAGGCTACAGCGAATATTCATATTGGAAGAGCGTTTTCCGCAACTTCCTCAAGAATAAGGCCGCCGTGGTCATGATAATCGTTTTCTTTGCAATATTCATATTCTCCTTCGTGGCGCTGTGGATAGGCAAATACGATTATCAGCACCTGATACCGGATACGAATCTGTGCTTCCAAAGCCCCAATAGTGAATATTGGTTCGGTACCGATAACCTTGGCCGCGACTACTGGTGCCAGGTTTGGTACGCCACGCAGACTTCCATAAAGCTGGCCGCCATAGTTGCCCTGGGCGAATGCATAATGGGCGTTACCATCGGCTGCATATGGGGCTATGTGCGCAAGGCGGACAGGTTCTTCACCGAGCTTTACAACATATTCGACAGCGTGCCTACCATGATATACATGACGCTTATCGCGTTGTTCATCGGCCAGACCTTTTGGATAATGTGCGCAAGCATAATACTGTTCCATTGGATGTATATGGCCAAGAACGTGCGTAATCTGGTGTTCATGTACCGCGACAGGGAGTATAATCTTGCCTCCCGCTGCCTGGGTACCAAGCTGTTCCGCATACTGACCAAGAATATACTGCCCTATCTTATAAGCGTTATAATACTTAGGGTGGCGCTGAGCATACCGAGCACCATAGCGCTCGAAACCACGCTGAGCTATCTTGGCCTGGGTCTTGACGTGAACACGCCCAGCCTTGGCATACTGCTGCGCAATTCAAGGACGTTCTTCCTTGATTACCCGTATCTTCTGATATTCCCGGCGGTAATAGTTTCGCTGGTAACTATCACTTTCTATCTCGCCGGCAACGCCTTCAGCGACGCGGCCGACCCGAGAAACCATGTTTAAGCGGAGGATAGCATAAATGGAAGCATTGAACAAAAAAACTATCCTCAGCGCCAGGGACGTGGAAATACAGTTCAGCCTGCGCGGAGACAAGCTGACGGCCATACGCGGCTGCTCGCTTGACCTTTACGAGGGCGAGACGCTTGCCATAGTTGGCGAATCCGGCTCCGGCAAGTCCGTTTTCACCAAATCCTTCCTGGGCATGCTTGACCAGAACGGTTCCATAACCGGCGGCAGCATAATGTATGAAGGCAACGACCTTGCCAAGTACACCACTGAGAAGGAATGGCGCACCATCCGCGGCAAGAAGATATCCATGGTAATGCAGGACCCGATGACGAGCCTTAACCCGCTCAAAAAGGTCGGCATGCAGATACAGGAATCCATAGAGCTGCATCAGGGGCTGGATAAGGCGGCCGCAAAGGCGGAAGCCATAAGGATGCTGGACATAGTCGGTATCCCCAATCCCGAGGTACGCTATAATCAATATCCGCATGAGTTTTCCGGCGGTATGCGGCAAAGGGCTGTTATAGCCATTGCTGTTGCCTGCCATCCGGACATTCTTATTTGCGACGAGCCCACCACCGCGCTTGACGTTACCATTCAGGCACAGATACTGGACCTGATACGCAAGCTGCAGAAGAATCTGGGCATGACCATAATATACATAACGCACGACCTTGGCGTTGTTGCAAACGTTGCGGACAGGGTAGCGGTTATGTATGCCGGCCAGATAGTCGAAATAGGCATGGCTGAGGAAATATTCTATGATGCGTGGCATCCCTATACATGGGCGCTGCTTTCGGCCCTGCCGCAGCTTGGCATAAAGGGCGAAAAGCTGCCCACGATAGACGGCACCCCGCCGAACCTGTTCAACAAAATAACGGGCGATGCTTTTGCTCCCCGCAACAGGCAGGCGCTGGCGATAGACTTCAAAAAGGAACCCCCGTTCTTTGATGTTTCGCCCACGCATAAGGCAAAAACCTGGTATCTTGACCCCCGCGCGCCCAAGGTGGCGCAGCCCGAATCCATAAAGAGGCTTGCGCAGCGCATGAACGAGGACTTCGGCTCCAACCTGAAGCATCCTCACGAGGATCCCAACAGGGAAGCCGTTATACAGGTCAAGGACCTTCAGGTAACGTTCGGCACGGGCCGCAAAAAGTTCGTTGCCGTAGACAACGTAAACTTCGAGATCTACCGCGGAGAGACCTTCTCGCTGGTTGGCGAATCCGGTTCCGGCAAAACCACCATAGGCCGTGCCATAACCAGGATAAACCCGACCACCGCCGGCGAAATACTCTACAAGGGCCGCAAGATAAACGGAAAAATATCCAAGGAGCTTGACCTTGAGGTCATAAAGGGCTGCCAGATGATATTCCAGGACCCGCTTGCTTCGCTTAACGAGCGCGCCAAGGTAGACTATATAGTCAGCGAAGGTATACTGAACCATCATCTTTATAAGGATGAGCAGGACCGCGAGGATAAGGTTCAGCAGGCACTCAAGGAAGTTGGCCTTCTGCCCGAGTTTGCGTCCCGCTTCCCGCATGAGTTCAGCGGCGGACAGCGCCAGCGCATAGGCATAGCCCGCGCGCTGATAATGCAGCCGGAATTCATAGTTGCGGACGAACCGATAAGCGCGCTGGATGTTTCCATCCGTGCGCAGGTGCTCAATCTGCTCAACGATCTGAAGAAGAGCCGCGGACTGACCTATCTGTTCATAGCTCACGATCTGAGCGTGGTTCGCTTCATATCCGACCGTATAGCGGTTATACACAAGGGCCGCATAGTGGAGCTGAGCGAAGCGGAAGAACTTTTCCGCCATCCGCTGCATCCGTATACAAAGAGCCTGCTTTCCGCCGTGCCTAATCCCGATCCGGCGATAGAGCGCAACAAGCAGCTGGTTGTATACGACCCCGGCATACATGATTACAGCACCGATAAGCCCCGGTGGGTTGAAATCATTCCCGGGCACTTTGTTTACGGCAATGAAAAGGAGCTGGACGGCTACCGCGAGGAGTTGGCAAAGAAAGCATAAATCAGAGCCATGGCATTACGCGCCGGGGGCAGCATAAAGCCTCCGGCGCAGCTGTTTATGAGGATATAATATGAAACGGTTCTTTCAGTTCATAAAGAATAAGGATGTTCGCCACGCCGCGCTGCAAAAAACCTTTCCGCGCGTGGTGATAGGGCTGCTCATCTGCTTTTTGTGGGACAGGTTCCTAAACAGCGGCGGCAGGCTGAACGTATACGGTCATGCGTTTATGGCAGTGGGGCTGATTTACGCCGCGTTGTCGTGGCTCAATTACCTCAGCCTGGATGGTGTTAACGCGCCGGAGATATTCAAAAAGAAGCTTTTCAAAAAGCCGCCAAAGCGCAAAATGGGGGACATGATAGACTACGTTGACGAAAAGGTGGTCTCCTTTGAAGAACTGGACGACGACGAGCGCACGGCGGCAAGCTTCGTTGCCAATCTGCTTGCGGCGGTGCTGTTCCTTATACCGTGCATCATTTTTACACTATCAAAATAGCAAAAAAGGCGGCCTGAGCCGCCATTTTCTTTTGTATTACGCCTTCCAAAGCCCATGCAGATTGCAGTATGCGTAGGCGGCTACCACCTCGTCCCCTTCGCAAAGGGCAAAGCTTGCTTCGGGCTTTTCGCCGGGCTTTAGCGCCTTACGCTGCACGCCCTGCTTGGTTTGCAGCGCTATCCATTCAATGTAATGCACATCCTGCATGGGATGCTCAACCGCGCCAACGCGCACCTGCACGGTGCTGCCGTTCACTTCGTATACCGGAACGTGCTTTTCCCGCGCGGCGTCCACCGTGCCGGGAATAATTTCAGTCATTTTCTGGCCGCAGCACATCATGGGCACGCCGCTGCTCCTTACCATTTCAACCATGTTGCCGCAATGCTCGCAAACGAAAAACCTGAGTTCCATATTCTTTCAAACCTCCATAAATAAGATTAACATCAATTCTTAATCTTATTATACTGATAATATTTTATTTGTCAAGGGGGAAAATAAAACTCCTGTAAAGTGCAGTAAGATAGTTTACAGATTGTGCAATCACATGGTTTACAGTTTTGATATACTCAAGGCATCTCAAAAGAAAAGGAAACGATGGAGATGGCTTGGCAGGAAAGGACTGTGGAAATAATGCGGGAAGAATTTGTAAAGCGTGCACTGAGCATGGAGAAGAGTAAAGCTGCTCTGTGCCGTGAATACGGCATCAGCCGTCCGACAGGCGACAAGTGGATCAGCAGATTTCTGGCGGGGGAGCCCATGTCAAATCAAAGCCGGGCGCCCCAAATTCAAGCAAGACGAGTCTCGGCGGCAATGGAAGCGGACATTGTACACATGAGGCAGAAATATCCTGCTTTGGGAGCAGTGAAGATTCGAAAGATCATGGATAACGATGGCTATCCAAACCTTCCCAGCGCCCGAACAATCAATAATATCTTTCACAGGAACAATCTCATAAGCAAGGCTGCCAGTCAGGCTGCCGCACACTACAAACGGTTTGAAAAGGTACGGCCTAATGACATGTGGCAGGCCGATTTCAAGGGACACTTTCAAATGCAGAATGGCGAGAGATGCTATCCGCTTAATATTCTGGACGATTGCAGTCGGTTCTGCCTTTGCTCAGACGCATTGAGAAACGAAACTTTAGGTGAGGTAAAGCCGGTATTTCAGCGGCTTTTTAGGGAATACGGGCTTCCGTTCAGTTTGCTTTGCGACAACGGAAACCCGTGGGGAACCTCTCAGAGCATGGGCTATACGGCGTTTGAAGTGTGGCTTATGGAGTTGGGCGTTCTCACGATCCACGGACGACCGCTCCACCCGCAGACCCAAGGGAAAGACGAACGATACAATCGCTCCTTTACGCGAGAGTGTCTGAGCGTAAACTCGTTTCTTGACATTGCGGATGCACAGCTTAAGTTTGACGCATACCGCAGCTTCTACAACAACATACGCCCGCACTGCGCGTTGGATTTGAACGTTCCGTCGGCTGTCTTTCAAAAGAGCGAACGCCCGTTTCCTGAAAGAATAAGTGATTGGGAATACGGCCCTGAGTATCAGCGGTGTAAAGTATCAGAGACGGGTTATTTCAGCTACGGAGGACACCGATATTTTTTAAGCGAAGGGTTTCGTGGGAAAAGCATCGCCGTTCGCGAGTCAGCACTCCCGGGGCAAATCACATTAGTGTTCAGGCAGTTCCAAATCGGCCGCATCGACTTGGACAAGCGAGTTTACACACTCAAAAAGTGCTATCTCCTGGACAATGACCCCAGGCTGGATTAGGCTCAATGTGTAAACCATGTGATTGCACAATCTGTAAACTATGTGACTCTTGACAGAAATTCGAAATCCCCCCCCCCCGACCCCTTGGCAGTAAAAAACGGTATCATATCAAAGCATCTATTGGGAGAACCAAGCATCGTGTGCGGTTAGCATGGCCGTATTCCGCCCTCTCAGTCACCTTCGGTGACAGCTCTCCCAAAGGGAGAGCCAAGTCCGTCGAAAAAACCGAAAAAAGTGGCTGAACGCCACTTTTTCGATACTCTCAGCCACAGTAGTTCATGCTGCTGTGGCTGTTAACTGTCTTATGAACGCCGCGGCGACCCGCTTTTTTTATTTCGTGCCTTTATTTCGTGCCGAACAGCCTGTCGCCCGCGTCGCCAAGGCCGGGCACTATGTAGCCATGGTCGTTAAGATAGTCGTCCACATGCGCAACGTAGATGTCCACGTCGTCATGCGCCGCCTGCACGGCCTTTATGCCCTCGGGCGCGGCTATCAGGTTCACCAGCTTTATGTTCTTGCAGCCCGCGCGCTTTATAACGTCTATCGCCGCAACGGCGCTGCCGCCGGTGGCCAGCATCGGGTCAACGATTATTATGTCGCGCTCCTCTATGTCGGAAGGCAGCTTGCAATAATAGTCAACAGGCTTTAGCGTTTCCGGGTCGCGGTAAAGGCCGACGTGGCCCACCTTCGCCGCGGGGATAAGGCTCAGCATGCCGTCCACCATGCCAAGACCGGCGCGGAGTATGGGCACTATGCCAAGCTTTTTGCCGGCAAGCACCTCAGTGGTCGCCATGGCAACGGGGGTCTCCGTCTGCACTTTTTCAAGGGGAAGATCGCGGGTAGCTTCGTATGTAAGCAGCATTGCCAGCTCCTCCACCAGCGCGCGAAATTCCTTTGAACCGGTGTTCTTGTCCCTGAGGAAGGTCAGCTTGTGCTGCACAAGGGGATGATCGATAACGTGTACTATACTCATTTGCGTCTCCTTATATAAATTTATTTGTTCTCGTATTGGGTTATTTTGGCTATGCGGTTAATGTGCCGCTGCCCGTTTGAAAATTCCGTTTCAAGCCAGGTTTTTACTATGCCCTTGGCAAGCTCCGTGCCCACTATCCTGCCGCCCAGCGCCAGCATGTTCGTGTCGTTATGTTCGCGCGTAAGGCGGGCCATAGTTTCGTCCGTGCAAAGCGCGCAGCGCACTCCGCGCACCTTGTTGGCGCATATGCTAACGCCTATGCCCGTGCCGCACACTATTATTCCCCGGGAAATTTCACCTGAGCCGACTTTTTCGGCTAAAGAAAAAGCTACGTCCGGATAGTCAACGCTGTTTTCATCATAGCAGCCGATGTCTATCGTTTCGTAGCCAAGAGAGTCAATAAACGGGATCAACTCCTTTTTAAGAGCAAATCCGCCGTGGTCGCAGCCTATGGCAATTCTTCGATCCATCCTATACCAACCTTCCTTGTTTTGATCAAATTATAAAATTAAACCGTTCGATACACTTTGCGTGCGTTTTGCGGTTCATTTTGTATTAAATTATGTTGAATCCGGCCGAGCGCAGCAGCCTGTTCATATATGCAAGGCCCATGTCGTCGTTGGGCAAAGCTTCGGCAAATATAACGTCCGCCCTGCCGCCGTATTCCCTAAGGCTGTAAAACAGCGATGCGCACAGCGTTGCCGGTTTAGTCCTGTCCCCTATTATAACACAGTTGCGCCCCCTATAAAAGGGCTGCGTCTGCTTTGTTGCAAAAATAATGCAATCCTCGCCCGCGGCTTCGCGTGCGTCGTACTCGCGGCATATCTTTGCCGCTATCTCCCTTTCCCTGCCTTCGGCGACCACCACCTCCGCATCGGGCGCATAGTGGCGGTATTTCATGCCCGGGCTTGCCGCCGTTTCGCCCTCCCTCAGCGGGGAAAGCACCGCGTGCGCCACGTCCACCGGGCCTATCATGGCCTCCAGCATCTCTTTCGTTACTGCACCGGGGCGCAGTATGGTAGGCCGACCTATCAGGCTGACCACCGTGGATTCAAGGCCGTATTTGCACGGCCCGCCGTCTATTATCAAATCAACCCTGCCGTCCATGTCCTGCCGAACGTGTTCGGCCGTGGTGGGGCTGGGCTTACCGCTCAGGTTCGCGCTCGGCGCGGCTATGGGCACGCCCGCCGCGTTTATCAGCGCGCGCGCGGTTTTGTTCAGCGGCATGCGCACCGCAACCGTGTCAAGCCCCGCGGTCACCTCGTCCGGCACGATGGAGCTTCTGTTGAATATCATGGTCAGCGGCCCGGGCCAGAACGTGTCCGCCAGTATCCGCGCGTTATCCGGAACGTGACTCCACAGCGGCTTTAATTCGCTCTTTTTTGCAATGTGCAGTATCAGCGGATTGTCCGCGGGCCTGCCCTTTGCGGCGAATATCTTCAGCACCGCCTCGCTGTTCAGCCCGTTCGCGCCAAGGCCGTATACCGTCTCCGTCGGGAAAACGACCAGCCCGCCTTCTTTTATTATACGTCCGCCCAGGCTCGTTCCGTTTTCGTATTGCGTTACGGCGTTTGCATACTGCGTTTTCATTGCCTGCCTCCTGTTTTGTCGCGCGGCCTTATTCCTCCGCGGAGGATAGCTGCCGCGTGCGCTCCGCCAAAATGAGCGCGTCTATCACTTCGTCCATGTCCCCGTCAAGAAATGCTTCCAGCTTATATAGCGTAAGCCCTATGCGGTGGTCCGTAACCCTGCTCTGCGGGAAGTTATATGTGCGTATGCGCTCGCTTCGGTCGCCCGAACCGACTTGGCTTTTGCGCTCGTCCGCCTCGGCCTCCGCCGCCTTGCTTTGGTAAAGCTCCAGCAGCCTGCTTTTGAGCACGCGCATGGCCTTGTCGCGGTTCTTATGCTGGCTGCGCTCGTCCTGGCACTGCACCACAAGCCCCGTGGGTATATGCGTAATTCTTATTGCGCTTTCGGTTTTGTTTACATGCTGACCGCCCGCGCCGCCGCTTCGGTATGTGTCTATCTGCAAATCGTTGGGGTTTATGTCAACCTCCACGTCCTCTGCCTCCGGCAGCACCGCAACAGTCGCCGCGCTCGTGTGTATGCGCCCCTGCGATTCCGTCTCCGGCACGCGCTGCACCCTGTGCACTCCGCTTTCAAACTTCATGCGGCTGTATGCGCCCTTTCCCTGAAGCGAGAGCACAACTTCCTTCACGCCGCCCTTTTCCGTGTAGTTTTCGTTCATAAGCTCGGCCTTGTAGCCGTGCCGCTCGGCGTAGCGGGTGTACATGCGCAGAAGATCCGCCCCGAACAGCGCCGCTTCCTCGCCGCCCGTGCCCGCGCGCACTTCTATTATAACGTCCTTGTCGTCGTTGGGATCCTTGGGCAGCAGCATAACCTTAAGCTGCTCGCTCAGTTCATGCTCCTTCGCGCTCAGCCCGCTCAGCTCCTCGTGTATCATTTCGCGCATGGCTGCGTCGTCCGCTTCTTCCAGCATGGCCTTGCAGCTTTCTATTTCCGCATCCGCCGCCATGTATTCATCGTATGCGTTCACTATGTCCGTCAGCCCCGCCTGCTCCTTGCTCAGCTCGCGGTAGCGGTTCTGGTCGCCTATAACCGCGGGGTCGCTCAAAAGCGCCGTAAGCTGCTCGTATCTTTCCTTTATTCCCTTAAGCTTCTCCAGCATAAATCTCGCTCCGTTCAATCATGTGTATATCTTCCCTTTCGCCTATACATACCGCCGCAACGTGGTCGTATGCCTTCTGCATCGCCCTCATCACGCTTTCGTCCATGCCCGCATCGTTCGACACGGTTCCGTTTTCAATAAAGCATGGCAGCGTCCTGTGCACGGCCCTTCCGCCCGCCGCAGGTTCCGCCCTGCAGCAATACAGCGGCAGGCACGCAAGCTCTTCGCACCTTACCCCGTTTTCGTCCCTGGTTATCCTTATCCGCGCAAATACACCTATTTTGGCATGCTCCTGCGACATGTTGGATATGAAGTTCCCAAGCGAATATACCACCGGCACCCTTATCGCCTGCCCGTTCCGCTCCGCGTCTATCCATTCCATGGGCTGCGGGCAATGCGAATGCGCGCCTATTATCGCATCCGCGCCCCAGTCTATCAGCTTCGCCGCAAACCGGCGCTGGGATTCGTCCTCCGTACTTTGATGCTCATAGCCCCAATGCACCATTATGATTATAAACTCCGCACCCGCCCCCGTGCAAGCCGATATTTGACTTTTTACCATTTCTTCGGTAAGCCGCGTAAGCGCAAAGTCCCTGTTTTCGGCGTCTATCTTGGGCGCGGTGCCGTTGAGTATCTGCGTTGCGCCCACCAGTCCTATTTTTATGCCGTTTTTTTCAATTATGCACGGCGTAAGGAAGTCCTCCATGCTAAGCGCCGTGCCCGCGGTTTTTATTCCCGCCGCCCTAAGCACGTTTATCGTGCGGAAAAGGCCCGCGTCGTCGCGATCCATGGCATGGTTGTTGGCGGTGGTAACGGCGTCTATCCCCGCGTCAAAAAGGTTCTTCGCCAGCTCGTCCGGCGCGCTGAAGCTTTGCATTGGCGGATTGGTGGGGTTCGGGTTTTCCTCCGTCGCGGGCGCAATCGTTTCGCGCGGCTGCGTATAGCCCGCCTCCTCCCCGCCGAACGTGCCTTCAAAGTCCGCGCACATTATGTCCACCGATTCAAACACGCTCTTCATCGGCAAAAAGCTTTCCGTAAAATCGTAGCCCGTTTCGGTTTTCGCGTCCGCTATCTGCCGTGTCATCATCAGTATGTCCCCAACGAAGCCGACAATAGCCTCCTGTATCCCCGGCGTAGGCTCTGGCGTTGGTTCGTTCGTGGGTTCGGCCGTAAGCGTGGACATAGGAGTTGATTCGACCGGCGCGGCTGTTTCGTTTGCCTGTGTTGCCATGGGCGCGGGTATGGTAACGTATTCCTGCGGCCCGGCCGCGCAGCCCGCCGTTGCCGCCGCCAATACAAGCGCCGCAATTATAATGAAGCTTCGCTTTACCATTCCTTTATCACCGCCCGCTCTATGCCGCAAACGTCCTTAACCATCCGCGCCCCGCCAAGCATTTTTGCCACTTCCTTCGCCTGATGTATTCCAACCTCCAGCGCAAGCGCCCCGCCCCCGTTAAGCCTTTGTGCATAGTTCCGCGCGATACGGCGATAGAAATCCAGCCCGTCCTCCCCGCCGTAAAGCGCGTTTGCCGGTTCAAACGTAAGCTCCCGCTGAAGCGACGCCATATCGCTCGACGTAAGGTAGGGTGGGTTGCATACAATTATGTCGTACCTATCCGTAATTTCATCAAGCATGTCGGTTTTTATCGTGCGTATGCTTACGCCGTTTGCCTCCGCGTTTTCGCGGCAAAGGCTCAGCGCGGCTTCGCTTATATCCGCAAGGGTAACTTCTGTGCCGCAGATATTCGCTATGCTTATGCCTATGCAGCCCGAGCCTGCGCATAAATCAAGGCAGGTTTTGTATCCGCGCCGCTTTATCAGCGCGATCGCTTCCTCGCAAAGCGTCTCCGTATCCTGCCGCGGTATAAGAGCACGCGCATCCGTTTTGAACCTGAGCCCCATAAACTCCCAAAAGCCCAGTATGTATTGCAGCGGCTCGCCCGTTTTTCGGCGTAAAATATATTCCCGTAATTTGGCGTACTGTTCGGCGTTTGTTTCTTTATTTACATTTGCCGCAAGCTCCGCGCGGCTTTCAACGCCCAATGAATGCATAACAAGCTCGCGCGCTTCAATATCCGCCTCCTCGTGGGCCACGGGGCGCAGTTCATCCGCCGTTTGGCGCAATATCCGATTTACCGTATACCGGTATTCCATGCTAAAAATCCTCGCTGAATTCTACCGCTTTGCCTATGCTGAACAGATATATGTAGCTTTGGCGCACTTTTCGCCCCGTGAGCCGCTCCAGCGCCGTTTTATACAGCCTAAGCTGCGCAAAATGTTTCTTCGCAACGTCGTATGCGCTGTAATTTTCTGCAACTCTGTCCGTCTTGTAGTCTATCAGCACCCATTCGCCGTTTTCCGCAAAGCAGCAATCTATAACGCCCTGCAGCAGCACCGTCTCGCCCGTGTCCGCGCCCAGCAGCTCCTTCGCCCCTATGCGTAGATTGAACTCAACCTCCCGCCGCACGGTTTCCGCGCGCAGCAGCCTTTGCCCAAGCTCTCCGTTAAAGAACGCCGCAATGCTCCGCGCAGGCACTGTATCGGCAACGGTTTCGTCCATAAGTCCGGCTTTGACCAAGCCTTGCGCAAACTCCGCGACGCTTCGCTCCGTGATGGGCTTATCCAGCGGCAACCGCCGCATTATTTCGTGCACAGCCGTGCCGAACTGCGCCGGGGCAACGTTTTCCTCCCGCGCAAAGCTTGGCGCATCGGTCAGCTCCGTATGCTCCCCGCCGCTCAATGATGTTACGGATAGCTTTGTCGGCAGCTCCACGTCCGCCGCGTGCGCATATGTCCGCGTGAAGAATCCGCCCGGCTTTTTATCGGCATATGCCAGTGCGTCCCGCACAAATTCGTTATATTTGCTCTCGTCCATTCTTCCGCCGCCCGGCATTGCAAGCGGAGCGGGCTCGCAGTGCGCATAAATATGCGCATCCGGCTCAAACACGGGCTTCAGCCCGTATTTTGCCCGTATTTCGTTGCCGCTTTTGGAGTTTAGTATATGCCCGAGCAGCCATGTGGCGAAGCTTTTTTGCATAATTATGCTGCTTTGCGTCTGCGGCGCAAGCGCGCCGTTCACAAGCCTTGCTCCGTCCTTCGCCGCGCAAAGCATTATCAGCCGCTCCCTCGCGCGCGTCATGGCAACGTAAAGCACGCGCATTTCCTCTGCCGTGGCCTTTGCCGAAAGGGCTGCCGTTATGGCCTCGTGCAGAAAGGATTTTCGCTTTATCTCGCCCGATATCAGCCGCGCGCCTATGCCAAGCTCCTTTTCGCAGACCAAATTGTCCATGCCCTCCCGCACGAAGCCCGAATTAAGCCCGCCAATTATAACATACGGAAATTCAAGGCCCTTGCTTGCGTGTATGCTCATTATGCTTACAACGTTGGCCCCGCCCGTCTGCGGCGCGCCGTAAACATTGGCCGCGGATACCTTTTCCATGTAGCTTAGGAACCCGCCAAGGCTCCTTACCCCCGCCGCGGCGCAGCCCCGCGCACGTTCGCACAGCGCTTCCAAATTGGCCTGCCGCTGCCTGCCGCCCGGCATCGCCGCGCAGTATTCGCCGTATCCCGTTTCATCCAGCAGCATGCCTATCAGCGCCTCCGCGCCCAGCAGCCCGGCCTCCTGCCTGTAATATTCAAGCTTGTCGGTAAACCGCTTTGCCTTTTGCCCAAGCTCGCCGCCCGCTGCCGCCGCGGCGTTCACGCGGTCTATCCATGCCCAGTCCTCCTCCCGCTCCGGCGGGGCGGGAAAATCCGTTTTAAGCGCAATAAGCTCCCTTTCGTCAAAGCCGCCTATCGGGGAGCGCAGCACCGCCGCCAGCGGAATATCCTGCCTGCGGTTATCTATAATGCGCAATAGATCCATGAAAACGCGCACCTCTATCGCGTCGAAGTACCCGTCCGACAGCAGCGCATACGCCGGCACGCCGTTGGCCGCAAGGGTACGCATCCATGTTTCCGCGCTGCCCTTATAGGAGCGCAGCAGCACGGCAAAGTCGCTGTATTTAAGCGGCCTTTCCTCCCCCGTGGAGGCATCGGTAACGCTCTCCGTGTCCATCAGCTCGTGTATCCTTCGCGCCGCTGCCGCCGCTTCAACCGCCGCGGTATCCGTCTCCGTTTCTTCCGCGTCCGCCTGAGCGTCCATCATGTCCAGCAATATGAACTCCGCGCGTGTCTCGTCCTCCCCGCCGTCGTTGCGGCCGAACTTCAGCGCCGCCTCATCGTCGTATTCTATCTCCCCCGCTTTGCGGTGCATAATGCGGAAAAACAGGCTGTTCACTGCGTTTATCACGCCGCACGCGCTGCGGAAATTATGGTTAAGGCAAATAAGCTCCCCGCCGTTTCCGCGTTGGTAATCCGCATACCGCTGCATGAACAGCGCCGGTTCAGCCAGGCGGAAGCGGTATATGGACTGCTTCACGTCCCCCACAAGGAACGTTGAGCCGCTTGACGCTATACTTTTCAGTATGCTTTCCTGCACGGGGTTGCAGTCCTGATATTCGTCCATAAAAACGTGCTTAAAGCGGCGGCTGTATTCCTCCCGCGCTTCGGGTATTTTCAGCACGGCTAAGCATTTGTGCTCCATATCGCCGTAGTCTATGCAGCCCGCGTCAAGCTTTTTCTGCGCATAGCGTTCGTCCAGCTCTTTTATAAAGCCGCAAAGCTCGGCTATAAGCGGCCTGTGCAGCCGCATTGTTTCAATATAGTCCCCTTCGCACCAAAATTCGCGCTCCGCCTTTATGGCTTCCTTCAGCTTTTTGCGCGCGGTATCCGCCGCGTCGCGCAGCGGCCCTTCAAGCCCGCCCCAGCTTATGCGCTTATTATCGAATGCGAATACTTCAAGCGCCGCCGTAAGCTCCGCCGCGCTTTGGCAAAGCAGAAGTGCGCGCGCCGTTAAAAGCTCCCCGTCTATAAACGCCGCCGGTGTTTCCGCGCCGTCCTGCATCAAATCGTTTCTGGCGGCTTGCAGCGCGTCACACCGGGCGGAAATATTGGCAAGGCTTTTTTTCATCAGCCCCGCTGCCGCGCCTGAGCGCAGCAAGGCTTCTTCGCTGTCCGCATCGTATTGCGAAAGCGCGCCGTCAAGCCATGCATAAGGGTCTATCTGCGAACGGGCAAAATCATAAACGGAGTATATCGCGTCCTCCGCGGCCTCGTCCCCGCCAAGCCCTTCCATAAGCAGATTGAAGCTGCTGCCGCCCAAGGCGTAACGGTCCTCCACCAGCTCATCATACGCATTCTGCCGCAGTATTGCCGTTTCCCCCGCATCCGCCACGCGGAACGCAGGGTCAAGCCCGGCAAGGTTGAAATGCCTTCTTAACACCTGGGTGCAGAATGAATGCAGCGTGGATATGCTTGCCGCGCTCACTCCGCGCGCCGCACGGTAAAGCTTTTCCGCTTCTTCGCCTTCCGCTTCCGCCGCGGCACGGGCAAGGCTTTTTTCTATTCGCTTTTTCATCTCCGCCGCCGCCGCGTTTGTAAACGTTACGCACAGCACGGAATTTATGCTTCCCCCGCCGCGTATAAGGCGCACTATGCGCGCGGTCAAAACGGCGGTTTTGCCGCTGCCCGCGCCCGCGCTTACGAGCAGATTACCGTCGGCGTCTATTGCGCGCTGCTGTTCAGCGGTCCAGTTGGGCATGGCTGACCTCCTCCAAAAAATCGTCCTTTTTTATAATGCTTGCCCGCCTGTATTTGCAGCAGGGCAGCGTTGCATCGAACCCGCACACGCTGTTATAATCGCACCATTCACATTCCGTTTTGTTCTCCTTGCTCATAAGCGGATACGCCTCCGCATGGCCCTTGGCTATTTTGTATGCAGTCTGCCTTGCCTTATCCACGGCGAAGTTCACCGTGCCTTTAAGCTGCTCCTCGCTCAGCCTCCAGCCGCTCCGCGCCGTGGGCTGCACGTCCTCCCCGCCGCCGAGTTCAATAAGCTTAGCGTCGTTTAGGCATGCCCCGCGCAGCCTGAATTCCTTCAGTATGCGCGCGCCAAAGTCGTCCTCCTTGCCGTTTGAGTTGATTATGCCTTCATGCACGGGCAGATAATACATGCCCGCCGCGCGCTCGGCGGCGCCCGCGGCCTCTATCGCGGCAATATAGAGCGGAAGCTGGAGCCGCTTGCCGTCCGCAATGTCCGCGCAGTCGAACGCGGAGCCGGATTCGCTTTTATAATCTATAACGCGGACGAACCTTTCGCCCGAATCGGAAGTACAGCTGTCTATGCGGTCTATCCTGCCGCTGAGTATATATCTTCCGCCGCCGGGCAGCTCCAATATAAGCTCCGGATAGCGCTTGCCCGTGCCGAATTCAACCTCCGTGCCGCTTATGCTGAATTCCCCGCGCCTAAGCTGCTCCACCACCGCATACGCCGTGGCCTTCACCCGGCGTATAAGCCGCGCCCCCGCCGCGCGGCCGCGCGCCGTGTCCATAAGCACGCCGTTGTTATGCTGCGCTATAAGCTTTGGCAATATTGAACCGAGCAATGTTTCAAGCCGGTCGTTCGTTATGCTGCCGTCCCCCTTGCCCATGGCAATAAGCTCCTTCGTGAGCAAAGACATGGCCTCGTGGCAGAAAAGCCCTTCGTCCGCCTTGCGTTCGCGGTATTCCTTGCGCGGGGTCAGCTTCAGCCCCACCGATGCAAAATGCTTGAACGGGCAGCCGTTGAATTTTTCTATTGATGTTATGCCCCCGCCGAGCCGCGCGCCGTAAAGCCTGTGCGCCGCGTCCTCCCCAAGCGGCTCCGCCGATACGCTTGGGAACAATGCAGAAGGCAGCGAAGCAAGCTTTCGGGCATACTCATCATCATTATGCAGCGCGGCATAAAGCTCTCCCGCGCGCGCATCAATATACCCGTTTTCAACGCCCGTGCGCAGATGCTTTATAAGCGCGCTGTATGCGCTCGGCGCGGTGGAAGCGGATTCCTCCTCTATATCGGTTTTTATCGAAACGTCGCCGAACATGTCCGCAATGCGGTCCATCAGCTCGCACGGGGTTGCCGTGTCGCTCCCGCTGCCCATTGTGTATGAAAGCCAAAGCTTATCCGTGGGCTTTGTAACGGCGCCGTAAGCATCGCCGAATTCCTTATCGTTAAGCTGAGCGGTGCTTGGCATTTCGCCTAAGCCCATTTGGGCAAGGGAGGCGCGCTCCTCGTCATCTATCATGCCGTCGTCCCCATAAACGGCGGGAAAATGCCCGTTTGCCGCGCCCAGTATTATAAGCGCGCGTATGCTGCGCGCCTTGCTGCGGCCAAGGCTGCCCAGCAGCAGCTGATCCGCCGCCGATGGTATAACGCCCACCTCGTAAGCGTCAATGCCTTCTTTATATACGGAGGCGAATTTGCGGTTGGATATTTTCGCGTCCCCCAAAATGGCGTGCATCTGCTCCATAACGGTTATAAGCAAATTATATACCTGCGCCGTTTCGTCCGCGCGTTCCAGCCTGCCCTGCGCTTTCAGCCGCTCCGCCTCCGCGGTGAGCTGCTCGCGCAGCGATATATCAACCGTGTATTGATAAAGCGCGCGCACCTTATCCGCCGCGGTGGGCGCATCCTTCAGGGCCTCGCTCAGCTTTTCAAGCGGACCCATAACAATGCCCCTGGCTTCCTCCGCCGCCGCGGGCGCGCCTTCGCCAAAGGGGGATTTGAACGCGCTGCCGCGTATTCCGCGCGCAAGGGCATAGTTTTCAAAAATCTCCGCCTGCTCCGCATTAACGCCGCACAGCCCCGTTTTAACAAGGGCAAGCATATCCTCCCTTAAATAGCTGCCGCCCGCCGCGCGCAGGGCAAGCAGCGTGGCCTCGCTTGCGGCGTAGCTTGCAAGCTTGCGCTTTGCATCGGTAAAAAACGGTATGTGCCGCTCCCTCAGCGCGCGCATCATGGGCTCAAGGTATTTATCCGTATCGGATGCTATTATTGCAATGTCGCGGTATCGATATCCTTCGTCAATAAGACGCTGCGCCTTTTCCGCCGCGGCAGTTACCTCCGCCTTAACATCGGTCGCGGCAAAAAGCTCAATCGCGCCGTTTGCCTCCCCGTCAAACTTATTATACGGGAATGCGAACCCCTCGCGTTCAAGGTGCCTCAGCGCCGCCGATGCATGGCGCGGCTGCTCATCGTCGGGCGTGATAAAGTCCGGCGCTATGCCCCGTTCGTCGCAGATGGAAAGTATTTTATTGAGTATTCGCCTGTCCGCCGAAAAAACGGCCTTATCGCGGCATTCCGGCGAAAGATCAATCCTGAGCGCAACAGTAACGTGCGGCGCGGCGTCTATAAGCGCGGCTATCGCGCCGTAAAGCCGCTTTGATATCATGTCAAACCCGTCTATTATAACGTGGCGCGAGCCAAGCTCGCTTTTGGGCAAAAGCTCCGAGAGCAGCCGCAGCGATTCCTCCGCATCCAGTGACGTGCGCGCCATATATGCTTCGCTTGCGCCGTAAAGCAGCGCCAAATCGTGCAGCTTTGCGCCAAGCGGCGTATCCGTGCCCTTCTCGTTCGCCGCGTCCATAAGCGCGTCCGCCTCTATGCCCGCGCGTTTTGCCTCTATAAAAAAGCGGGCGCACTCGCCCGTGAAGCCGCCCCTGTGGTACACGCGCCCGAAGGAAATAAGCTTGGGCGCAAGCTCGTCCGCGCATTTGCGTATTACCATAAGGCAGCCCTGCTCGCTCATAAGCGTGCGGCGTTCGCCGAATTCATTCAGCACCCTGCGTGCAAGCGATGTGAACGAGAACACGTCCGCATCCCAAAGGCCGCAGCCCATCGTTTCCGCCAGCGCGCGCTCGGTTTCAAACGTGAACTGCTCCGGCACTATATACAGCACCCGCTCGCCCTTTTTTATAAGCTCCGCAGCTATGCTCCTTAAATACCGGCTTTTTCCGCTGCCGGAGCGGCCGGTAAGTATGCTCACCCGTCCCATGCGCATAACCCCTTTCCGCTAAAATATAAGCCTTAGAACCTTTCCGTATGCAGCGGGAAATAGACCACCTTGCCGTCCTCGCGCCGGCTTTCAAACAGGGTGAAGCCCATAACGGTCATGCTGGCGTTGGGCGAAAGGTTTTTAAGCTCCATCGTGGCAATTTCATCATGCTCAACATTGCGGCCCAATGTTATATGCGGCGTAAAGCGCTTGCGTTCGCGGGAAAAGCCGTTATCATACAGCGCGCTTTGCAGCGATTCATAAAGCGCGTTGAGCTCGTCCAGCTGCCCCTTCACCTCCAGGAAGGAGGTTTTCTTCCCGCCCTTGTCAAAGCAATCGTATTTGCCAAGATGCAGCGTGAACGGCCGTATGCCGCGCCCGGCCTCGTGCATGGCGGCAACCGCGCCCTGAAGATCGCGGCTCTCGCCTATGAAATGCAGCGTTATATGGAAATTGTTCGCCGGCACGAACCTGCCGCCGCAACTTAGCTGCTTAAGCTCCTTCTGTATTCTTGTGACCTCCGCCTTAAAGGAGCGGGGCAGATCTATTGCGATAAACAGCCTCATCAGCCTATCCTCCCTGAATTTTATGCTGAATTATATTATCCCATGAAACCGCCCCGCGCGCAAGGGAAAAGGGATCGGCGCGGGAAAATATCTCCTTCGTGTATTGACATATTTCGCGCTGTTCTGTAAACTCGTCGTATATCAAGTTACCGTACAGAGAGGCTATCATGGGCATATTTAATTTAGAAGATGTTCACTATTGGATATATTCGCCGGGCAACAACGCCGTTAACTGGGATGATTACTATGAACGCGGCATAATGGCTATTGAGCGGAACGAATTGGGTGACCTGTCGGCATATTCTTCCAAGGAAGAAATGCGGCGGCAGATGCAGAAAGCGATAGACCCGACGCGCTCGTTCACTCATTCCGCACTTGAAACATGGCAATTTGTACACGAAATAGAAATAGGCGATGTTATAATAGCTAAAAAGGGAAAGCATACCATAATCGGGCGCGGCATAGTCACATCCCGCTACCGCTACGATAAAGATGCGGCAGGCTGCAAAAACATACGCAGCGTAAAATGGACTCACCGCGGCGAATGGGAGCATCCCGGCGAAGCCGTGACAAAGCCCCTTACGGACATTACGATGTACGGAGGATACGTTGCGGACATAAAGAAAATATTCAGCGAGGACGATATTACCGATATCATATTGCAGCGTGAAGAGTATACCCCGGAGGATTTTTTAAGCGAAGCATACATAACCAGGCAGCAGTATTCTGATATACTGGATCTGCTTAACATTAAGCGAAACATAATATTGCAGGGCGCGCCGGGCGTTGGCAAAACGTATATAGCCAAAAAGCTTGTCCAATCCATATTGGATAAGGAGAGTGCCGGCGGTACTGAGTTTATACAGTTCCACCAAAGCTATTCCTATGAGGACTTTATAGAGGGCTACCGCCCCACCGAAAGCGGCTTTGAGCTGAGAAAGGGCGTATTTTACAATTTCTGCAAAAAAGCCGAGACAGACGCAGAACGCCCATATTTCTTCATAATAGATGAAATCAACCGCGGCAACCTGAGCAAAATATTCGGCGAATTGTTCATGCTTATAGAAAGTGACAAGCGCGGACAGCAAATGCGGCTGCTGTATTCCGACGAACTGTTCAGCGTGCCCGAAAACGTGTATATCATAGGCATGATGAACACCGCAGACCGCAGCCTTGCCATGCTGGATTACGCGCTGCGCCGCCGTTTCGCCTTCGTTACCATAAACCCCGCGTTCGATTCGGACGGATCATCAAGTATCAAAAAAGCCTTGCGAACGCTAAGTTCAACAGGCTTATAGACTGCGTAAAGGAACTGAACGCCGCCATTGCCGCCGACGATGCGCTCGGCGAAGGCTTCTGCATCGGACATAGCTACTTTTGCAATATTCAGCCCGATAGTCAGCCTGACCTTTCATTCATCGTGGAATACGAAATACTTCCGTTGATAAGCGAATACTGGTTTGACGATAGGCCCACCGTCAATAAATGGGCGGATAGGCTACGAGGGGCAATGCGGTGATACCGATACAAAACATATACTATATGCTCTCGTATGCTTTTCGCGCTCTGCGCGGGGACGGATACAGGCGTATGGCGGCAGAATCGTTTCACAATTCGGCTGAGTTATGCGCGGCCATACTTTGCCGCGGGATATCGGCGCAGCTTAAACGCGGCTTCCAAAGGGAGTATGTTCCGTTTACGGAGCCGCTCACAGCCGTGCGCGGCAAAATAGATATTACCGGTTCACTCAAGAGCAATTCCATGCTTAGGCGGCAGCTTGTGTGCGATTTTGACGAATACTCAATAAACACATATAAAAACCGCATACTCAAATCAACCCTCGAACTTCTGATAAGGGCAGATATATCCAAACAGCGCAAGCATGAAATTCGCAATCTTCTCATGTATTTTGGCGATGTTGATACCATTGACATGCACTCGGTAAATTGGCATTTGCAGTATTATCGCAACGATGAAGAATATCAAATGCTTATTTCAATATGCTACTTGGTTGTAAAAGGTCTGCTGCACTCCGCGCAGTCAGGTTCGCTTAAACTTGCGGAGTTTGATGAACCGCAGATGGCAAGGCTATACGAAAAATTCATTTTGGAATACTATCGCAAGGAGCATCCTGAGTTGAAAGCCGCATCATCGCAAATCGAATGGGCATTGGATGCTCCGAACTCCCATCTTCTGCCGCAGATGCAATCCGATATTATGCTGCCCTACAGCGCAAAGACGCTCATTATAGACGCAAAATTCTATAATCAAATCATGTCGCCCTCGCCATACAGCGCAAGCACACTTCGCTCAGGCCATCTTTATCAAATGTTTGCATATGTAAAGAACAAGGCCGCACAGGGCGGCGACGTGTCCGGCCTGCTGCTATATGCAAAAACGGACGAGCAGCCTTCCATCGATGAAGCGTTCAACATGAGCGGCAATTTAATATGCGCAAAAACACTTGACCTGAATTGCGGCTTCACGGAAATATCGGCGCAGCTGGATGAGATTGTGAAAAAGTTTTTCATGTGATAAAGTTGGAGGATAGGCAGTTGCCGGATACTGGGCCGTTTCGCTGCATCGCCCACTGGGCGCGCTCAGCTCCTGCCCCGTCACCGGCCAACTCGGTGACTCGAGGTCTGGGAAGATAGAGAACAACAGAATGGCAAAGAAAAAGAACAGCCCATTTGGGGCGGTGTTCGTAAAACAGTAAAATAGGCAAAAGGCGTGACGAAAGTGGTCACGCCTTTTGCCATAAGAGGATAGCCGCTTTTGCGGCGCAAGGAGCCCCTTGTTCGGAACGTTGTGACGCAAAACACCCTGGACATTCATGTGTCCGGAATGTTCCGTCTCGCAGAGCGCACATACGGGAATACCCCGTATAGAAGTGCGCCCTTGTATCTGTTCGACAAACTGGTATTCAGTTCTCTAAATAAAACTCCGTTTTCAATGAACTAAAATGCTCTTGTTCCTGCTGCTTTATGCTCCATAAAGGATTATACAAAACATGCTGCATCACGTCAGCATCTTTCAAAATCTCGTCTAACCAGCCATGTATCACAGATTTACTGCTATGATTATATATTGCATTACAAATCAAATCTTTCTCATCTTCACTAAAAATGTGTAGTGAATCCAAAATGCCTCGTGCCTGTTCTGACCCTTTATGAGCATGATCTTTTGAGTCCAAGTTTGCATAAGTATAAATATCATGTAACATACCAGCAATAACAGCTAATTCAACATTTTCTTTTCGCTTTAATGCTAACAATGCACATGCCTGTGAAACACCATATAAGTGTAAATATGCATGTCTACGTGCTTCATCCTTTGACATTTTCAATATGATTTCGTCTACTATTTCTCTTACCTTTTCAATTCTATCCATAATAATTCCCTTCCGCATTTAATGAAACAAATTCCGATTTATAGGTCTGTTCGGTTCCATGTTATCACATAACAGAAAAGAATGCAAGAACAGCCAAAGCAGAGCAAACTACTGTGACTGTTAACTGTCTTATGAACGCCGCCCCTTTGGACTGTTCTTTTCTTTGGTATCCGGCAGCTACCTACAGCTAATCCTACTGTATCATTCGCACTGAGCCACTGATATACGAGCAAGTACCCAGTAGGTCCTCAGTTCACAATAGTCGCCTTGCGGCGCTGCCGCTTGCAATGCTCCTTTGTTCACTGGGCATCCACTTCGCTTCATCCCGCGCAGCGGGCGCTCAGCTCCTGCCCCGTCGCCAGCCAACTTGGAGACTCGTGGCCTGGGAAGAGAAGTAAATATCAAATAGCACAAAAACAAACAGCACGCTTTTGCGTGCTGCTTGCTTTTGTGGTATCCGGCAGCTACCTATCTTCCCGGGCCGTCGCCAGCCAAGTATTGTCGGCGTACAAGGGCTTAACTTCTGTGTTCGGGATGGGAACAGGTGGAACCCCTTGGCTTAACCACCGGAATGGTTATGGTGTGTTTTCAACGCACCTTGAAAACTGCATTGCTTTTCAATTCGCTTCGATCAAGCCCTCGACCTATTAGTACCGGTCAGCTCCGTACATTACTGCACTTCCACCTCCGGCCTATCAACCATGTGGTCTTCATGGGGTCTTACTCCTTTCGGATGGGAGATCTTATCTTGAGGTCGGCTTCACGCTTAGATGCCTTCAGCGTTTATCCGATCCGCACTTGGCTACCCAGCTATGCTCTTGGCAGAACAACTGATTCACCCTTGGTGCGTCCATCCTGGTCCTCTCGTACTAGGGACAGCTCCTCTCAAATCTCCTGCGCCCACGATGGATAGGGACCGAACTGTCTCACGACGTTCTGAACCCAGCTCGCG